>Ga0247832_1000565_pt1 | contig 74735 bp, 56 predicted proteins | sample LaCruzMarch2015__10_FD_192407 | JGI IMG/M metagenome (GOLD analysis project Ga0247832, IMG submission 192407) | Freshwater microbial communities from meromictic Lake La Cruz, Castile-La Mancha, Spain - LaCruzMarch2015_4m | ecosystem: Environmental > Aquatic > Freshwater > Lake | place: Spain... | reverse complement strand
CTCCGGCGAGCGCGGCCAGGGGAACGGGTTCCAAACCCTGGTTGTCAACGCGCCTTCCGTGTGCGAGCCCCCGCAGTGAGCACGGGATCCTCGGTAAGCGGCGTGTGAAACTGAGAAGTCCGGAAGTTGGACGTACGCCCCGTGGGTGCCAACCGGACGAACAGTTTCGCCCGAGGCTAAGCGGAACCTTGTGGAGCGCAGCCGTCCGCGTCCGAGGGTCCCGCGCGCAACGGAGGGGGCGGGGTACGACTCAACTCGCTTCAACGACGAAAATGGGGACAGTGGTGAACGGCACCTATTTACCCAGCGTAACGGTCGAGGATTCGATACTGGATCGCTTCGGCCACGTGGACTGCCGTGATTTGCTCGGCTCCTTCTAGATCAGCGATGGTGCGGGACATGCGACGGACTTTGTCGTACGCGCGTGCGCTGAGGCCAAGTTGTTCGATCGCTTCACCTAAGAGCGCGCGACCCGCGATGTCTAGCGCGGCGCTCGTGTCAAGCACCTTGCCGCGGAGGTGTGCATTCAGTACCCCGCCCTGGCGCGCACGCTGGACGGCACGCGCGGCGACAACGCGTGCGCGGAGTTCTGCCGTTCCGTCACCGGTTGGCGCAGATGCAAGGCGTTCAAACGGGACCGCGCGAACTTCAACATGCAAGTCAATGCGGTCGACGATCGGACCGCTCAGCCGCTCCATGTATTGCTCCTGATCGCGCGCGCCCTTGGTGCCGTCGCGACGATTGCCGCGTGCTGTTGGATTCATGGCGGCCACCAGAATGCTGCGTGCTGGAAATCGGGCGCTGCCGTGCGCGCGTGCCACCGTGATGAATCCGTCTTCAAGCGGTTCGCGCAACGCTTCGAGCGCACTTCGACCAAATTCTGGCAACTCGTCCATGAACAATACGCCGTGATGCGCCAGGGTCACCTCGCCCGGGCGCGGGACGCCCGCAGCACCGCCGCCAACCAGCGCCACCGTGCTTGCCGTGTGGTGCGGCGCGCGAAACGGTCGCTCGGTCACCAACCGCGGAACTCCAACACCCGCCGCGCTCCAGATCCGCGTTACTTCCAATGCTTCCTCTGGCTCCAACGGCGGCATGATGCCCGGCAGCGCGCGCGCCATCATGGTTTTCCCGCAACCCGCCGGGCCAATCAGGAGCGCGTTGTGCCCACCGGCGGCCGCAATCATCAGGCCGCGCTTTGCTGGCCCCTGCCCGCGAATGTCACGAAAGTCAACATCGTGCGCCGCACCCGCGATCGCCGCTCGGACATCAATGGGCTCGGCGCGCAACAGCGTGTGCGTGCCGCGGAAGAACGCCACCACTTCGGGCAACGACTCCGCAGCACGCACGTCCACCCCTTCCACCATCGCCGCCTCACGCGCATTCGCCGCAGGAACAATGATTCCCTCTAAGCCCTGCGCGCGCGCAAGGAGCGCCATCCCAACCGCCCCACGCACTGCTCGTAACGATCCATCAAGACCTAACTCACCCGCCAGCATCCACGCATCCATGCACGGAACCTTGGTCGCCCGCGTACTGCCCTCCTCGAGTGGCGCGGCCATCAGGAGAGCCACCGCAATCGGCAGGTCGAACGCCGGCCCTTGCTTACGCAAGTCCGCGGGCGCCAGGCTGATGGTGGTGCGATGTCGCGGCGGATCGAACCCGCAGGACGACATCGCGCTCTTCACCCGCTCAATACTCTCCCGCACGGCCAGATCCGGCAGCCCAACCAGCGTGATGCGCGGCAGCCCGCGTGCCTGCAGCGACACTTCCACATCACAGCGGACCGCATCAATGCCCTGCAGGGCGAAACTTGGAATCGTTACCAGCATGGATGCAATCATCCGGCCCACGCGGAACCGCCATAGCAAAGACCGCCCTATTTCCTGCAAGTCCGTTACTCTTTCCGAGTGGATCCGCAGATCGTCGTCGAGTACATGGCATTTGGCCTCTTTGGAGGCATGATCGGCGGTCTATTGGGAATCGGCGGCTCGGTGGGGATCATCCCGCTGGCCACCATCTTCATCAGCCCCGACAAGCAACAACTGCAATGCGCTGCCATGCTCTGCAATGTGGCGGTCGCCTCGACGGCGTACCGTCGCTACCTCATGGCCGGGAAGATCGAATGGACGTTCGCGCGACGGATCGTGCCGGCAGCAATCGTCTTTGTGCTTGCTGGCGTCGCCGCCAGCACGGTGATCGATGCCAGCAGCTTTCGCGTCATGTTCGCCGGGTTTCTATTGATCGTGGCCGTTCGAGAATTTCGACTGCTCGCCATCGGCAGCGAGCATGCCCCCGACGACGCGCGCGAACTATCGCCAGCGCGCGGCGCAGGCATCGGCGCCATCATGGGATTCTTGAGCGGACTGCTTGGAATCGGTGGCGGTGTGGTGGGCGTGCCGCTGATGCGCGCGTGGGCCAGGATTCCCATGAAACGCGCGGTGGTCACCAGCGTCTGCACCATGGTTCCGCTTGCCATGGTTGGAGCCACCATGAAATCCATCACCCTCTGGAACACGCCCGTTGATGCCAACGGCGCCACCATGACCACGCTCGCCGCAGGATCCGCTGACGCCGCGACCACCAGCACCGCCACGTCGTCAGCATCTCTGCCCAGCAATGCGCTCATCCCCGCACTACTGATCGCTACCTGCCTGATTCCCACCGCCATGGTGGGCAGCTGGATCGGCGCAACCATCAACGTCCACGTCACCGGCAAGGCGGTGCGATGGGTGCTCGCCACGTACCTGCCACTGGCCGCTGCGTGGATGGCGTGGCCCGTGATTGTTCAGTGGTTGTCCGCTTCCGCGCAATGATTGCCGCGCGAAGTTGTCGAGCATTGCTCATGTGTCCAGCGCTCACCCGGCGTCAGAAGTTACCCAGCGATCACGCTAGACTCGCCGCTCAATGACCCGCGTACTACTTGTTGAGAGTGAACCTGCCACACGCGATCGCCTCGCGCTGGCACTCCGCAAGGCGCGATTTGAGGTGCGCTCGGCAAGCGATGCTGAGAACGGCCTGAAATGTGTTGCAGAAGAACATCCAGAGATTGCACTGTTCGGGACTTGTGCTGTTGGTATGTCGCTCGCAGAATTTTGTGGTGCTGCCCGCGCCGCTGCCGCTTCCGGTCACCTGCAAGTGATTGCGCTGCTGTCATCAGAAGTCACCGCTGCAACTTCCATCCGCGCCGCACTCCTGTCTGGCGCCGATGATGCGCTGCCAATACCAACCGACCCACTGGAAATGATCGAAGCGGTCCGTGCGCAAGAACGCCGAATTCCCGGCTCAGTACCCACCACCATTACTGGCGCCAGCGTTCATGAAGCGATCGAATCCGCGCTGGCCTCCATGCCACGGCCAGTGCTGGTGGTCACCATGGAACTTGAAGACGCGGGCGCCATTGCATCGATCGAAGGATGCGAAACCCTCCGCGCACTGGACGAAGTGTGGCGCGCGCGTATCCGTGCACTCATTCCGGAACAAGCATTTCTCTTTGCGAAGGGGCCGGGTGAGGCAATTGCATTGCTCCCAGGATCAACACCGCAACCACGAACACTGCTCGCCGCACTGGGCGGAACTGGCCAGCCAGCGGAGCGCATCGGCACCATCGATATGCGCATTCGCGCAGCACTGGGTGTGGTGGAACTGGCCGCAGACGAAGCACCTTCCATCGAACAAACACTGGCGCGAAGCAAGCAAGCGCTCCGTCTCGCGCGCCATGGCCCGCAGCCACGCATCAATATCTACGATGCAGCCGACGCCACGCGCACGCTCAATGACCTGCAACTTGCCACCATGCTGCAGCATGCGCTGGAAGATGGAAAGTTTCGGTTGGTGTATCAACCGAAGGTGAGCATTGCGACGGGCGCTACTGTTGGTGCAGAAGCACTGATTCGCTGGAAGCTGCCGACCACTGGTGAGTCAATTGCGCCGACGCGCCTGCTTGCCATTGCTGAAGACGCTGGCCTGCTTGATGAAATTGGTGGATGGGCACTGCGCGAAGCATGCCGGCAGTGCTCGGCGTGGTCGCTCGCAGGAATGGACATTCCGGTCAGCGTAAATCTTGCCGCCAGCCAGTTCCGACGCGGCGACTTGGTGGATGCCGTTCGCCTGGCGTTGAGTGAAACGGCATTGCCGGGCCGACTCCTCACGGTTGAAGTTCAAGAAGGCGTGTTGGTGCAGGAGGGGCTACTCATTCGACCGCAGTTGGAGGAGTTGCGCATCAATGGCGTTCGCATCTCCGTTGATGACTTTGGTACCGGCGTCGCTGGCATCGCCTTGCTGCGGCAGTTTCCGATTGATGAACTCAAGATTGACCAGTCGGTGATCGCACGTCTTCCTGGTACCGCGGACGATCGTGCGATGGTGGATACCGCGATCCGTCACGCGCGCCAGCTCAATATCGACTGCGTGGCCGAAGGTGTTGAAAGCGCTGCGCAATGGGCGTTTCTTTCCGAACATGGCTGGCATGCAGCGCAGGGTTGGCACATCTCACATCCGATGGCTGGCACGTCCATTCCAGGATTCGTTCGCAACGAACCGGATGCGATGGCTGCAAGCAGACGCGCTGATGCGTAAGCGGCGCTGATGCGTAAGACGCACTGAAGCCGCGCACTGATCCCACGCCCACGGACCCCACGCGCCCTACTTCTGAACCCCCGCGAGATCCAAGAAGAATGCCTGCTCACGCGCGGCCTGTTGCAGGCGCTCGAAGCGTCCGCTCTTGCCGCCGTGACCGGCTTCCATATTGATGTGCAACAAGAACGGATTGGAGTCCGTGCGCAGTCGACGCAAGCGCGCTACAAACTTGGCGGGCTCGTAGTACTGGACCTGTGAATCCCACAGTCCAGTGGTCACCAGCATGGCCGGATAGTCCTTTGCCGTCAAATTGTCATAGGGCGAATAGGACAAGATGTACTCGTACGCTTCCTTGGATTCCTTGGGATTTCCCCACTGCGTCCACTCATTGGTGGTGAGCGGAATGGTCTCATCAAGCATGGTGGTGAGCGCATCAACAAACGGAACATGCAGGCCGACTCCTTTGTAGTGGCTCCCGGCTTGATTGGCGACAGCACCCATCAACAGACCGCCCGCCGAGCCGCCGGTTGCAAAGATTCGCCCGTCACACCAACGCTCCTTGCGCAAGAAGTCCGTAGCGTCAACAAAGTCGTTGAACGAGTTTTTCTTGTGCATCAATCGACCGTCCTCGTACCAATCCTGACCCAGATCCGCACCGCCACGAATGTGTGCAGCAGCAATCAGGAATCCGCGATCCATCAAACTCACCGCAGCTGAATCAAACTCCGCATCGGTGGGCAGCCCGTAAGCGCCGTAACCCTCAATGCGCATGGCATGCTTGCCATCACGGGCATACGCGTCCTTACGCCACGAAAGCGAAACCGGAATGCGTTTGCCATCACGGCTCGGCGCCCACGCGCGCGCGGTTTCGTATTGATCGCGTTGGTAACCAATGACGGGCTGCACCTTTCGAACCTTGCGTGCCGCGGTTGCCAAGTTGACGTCAATCGTGGTGCGCGGCGTGACCATCGACGTGTAACCGATGCGCACCGACGTGTTCGCCGCATCCATGTTCTCACCAAAGGTCATGGCGTATGCAGACTCGTCCGCTGGCACCACCGTGCCGTTGCCACCGGACCAAGGGACGATACGAACACGCGGATTAGCATCAACACGCTCAAGCACGGCAATTCCTGAATTGAAAGCAATGGCATCGTCGACTGATGCATCCGCACGTTGCGGCAGAATGGTGTTCCACCCACCGCGGTCATCTGGCGCAGCCTCGGGCGCCACTACCAGTCGGAAGTTGCGTGCACCTTCATTGGTGCGAATCAGCCATTTGCCGGCACAATGGTCCACATAGTTGCGGACATCGGGTCGGCGCGGAAACACTACGACGGCGGGCGTGTCCGGACGATCAAGCGGCACCACGCGTAGTTCGTTGGTGTCGTAACCCTCCATGGTGATCAACAGGTATTTGTCGCTGCGGCTGGTGCTAATTTCCGTGAAGAGCGTCTTGTCCGGTTCGTCATAGACGAGCGTGTCTGACGCGGCCGATGTACCCAAGACATGGCGATATACGGGTCCACTCTGCAACAACACCGGATCTTGGCGAATATAGAAGACGGACTTTCCGTCCGCCGCCCACGCCACTGACTCCAACGTTCCTTCCATGTGATCCGGCAGCACGGCACCCGTGCGCAGATCCTTGAAGCGAATGGTGTGCATGCGGCGACCGGTGACGTCCTGCGTCCACGCCAACATGTTGCCATCGGGGCTTGCAGCAATCTTGGACACCCGAAAGTAATCCTCGCCTTTGGCCATCGCCGGTACATCAAGCAGCACTTCTGGCTGCACGGATTCATCTTGCGCCGCTGACGTCCCGCGTCGGCGCATGTAGGTTGGGTACTCCGCGCCCGTATCGAAGCGCGTCCAATACCAGTAGCCGTGATCGAACGCCGGCACGGTGGAATCATCTTCCTTGATGCGTCCACGAATCTCTTTGACGAGCGTCTCCTGCAACGGCACCAGCCGCGCCATCATGGCCTCGGTGTACGCCTGTTCTGCGTTGAGATACGCCATAATGTCAGCGGGCTTCTTCTCAGAGTTGTCATTGCGAAGCCAGTAGTACTCGTCGGTTCGGTCACCAAATGGACTCTTGATGACGAACACTTCTTGGCGCGCCACCGGCGGCTGCAGTGCTGATGCCGGAGTCGGCTTGTGCATGGCGGCCGGAGGTTCTGCGGTCTCACTCGCTGCGCCCGGTTCTGAATTCACCGTTGTCGCCGAGGCTGTGCCCCCCGCGCCACCTGACGTACATCCCGCAACCACCAGCACACTCAGTACGGCAGCGACAGGGACGGCTACATGACTCACGATGGCTCGAATGCGCATGCATAGAGCCTAGCGAATAGCGAACCGCCCCACATCCGGAGGGGATGCGGGGCGGTGGTTGGACTTGAAATGTTCTTGCGCTACGAAACGCTGCACGCGGGCTGCACCGAGTACTTATGCGCTAAAGCTAGAGCCGCAACCGCACGTGGTGCTGGCGTTTGGATTGGTGAAGACAAATCCACGGCCCATGATCTCATCCTTAAAGTCGATCGTGGTGCCGTTGAGGTACAGGAAGCTCTTTGGATCGCACACCACGCGAACCGTGAAGGTGCCGGCCTCTGCAACCGCAGTCGCTGTGCCACCGTTGCCGCCTTCAACGCGACTGACGGTCTTGCCGTCATCGGCGGTGCGGTAAGTGAACTCCCACAGTTCATCGGAGTCCTTCTGCACTTCGGTCAGGTCAAGGATGTAACTAAAGCCACTGCATCCACCGCCCTTGACGCCAACGCGGAGACGAATCTTGTCTGCGTCGAGGCCCTGCTGATGAATGATGTTGCTGATTTCGCGGGCTGCTGAATCGCTAATAATGACGGACATAATGAACTCTTTCCGTAAGGCGCGTTGAAACTATCAGTGGGTCGCGGCGTGGGTAGCGGAATCAGCCACCATGCCGTTCTTCTTGCGGTAATCAGCAATGGCCGCGCGGATGGAATCCTCGGCGAGCACGCTGCAGTGAATCTTCACGGGCGGGAGGCTGAGCTCCTCAACAATCTGGGTGTTCTTGATGGTGAGCGCCTCATCAACTGACTTGCCCTTGAGCCATTCAGTGGCCAGGCTGCTGGAAGCAATCGCGCTGCCGCAACCAAAGCACTTGAACTTGGCGTCTTCAATGACGCCCTGCTCGTTGACCTTGATATGCAACTGCATCACATCGCCGCACTCTGGGGCGCCGACGATGCCAACACCAACATCGTTGCGCTTGGCAACGTCAGTGCTGGTGCCGAAACTGCCGACGTTTCGTGGGTGCTGGAAGTGATCAACAACTTTGTCTGAGTAAGCCATGGTTGGTTCCTGTGCGCCGGCGTTGTGCCGGTCAAATGCGTTCGGGTGAAGTGACTGCGCGGATTAGTGCGCTTGCCACTGAATCTTGGAAATGTCGATACCTTCTTTATGAAGGTCAAACAGCGGGCTCATCAAGCGCAAGTGCTCAACGGCCGCAACGATCTGCTCAATTGCAAAGTCCACTTCTTCCTCAGTGGTCCAGCGACCAAGCGAAAGGCGTAATGATGAATGTGCCAATTCATCGCCAACTCCGAGCCCCTTGAGAACATAGCTCGGCTCGAGACTGGCGCTGGTGCACGCGCTACCGGAACTGCAAGCGATGTCCTTCACGCCCATCATCAGGCTTTCGCCCTCAACAAACCCGAAGGAAATGTTGGTCACGTGCGGAAGGCGCTTCTCGGCATGACCGTTCACCTGAGTGACTTCAATACGGCGCGAAAGTTCAGTTTCCAGCTTGCGGCGGAACTTTACGAGGCGTTCGCGTTCGTGTTCCATCTCGTGCTGGCAGAGTTCGCAGGCCTTACCAAAGCCAACGATTCCCGTGACATTCAGCGTGCCAGAGCGCATTCCGCGCTCATGTCCGCCGCCGTCAATGATTGCCTCCAAGCGAATACGCGGCTTACGGCGCCGAACAAACAAGGCGCCCACGCCCTTCGGTCCGTAGATCTTGTGACCACTCCAACTGAGAAGGTCGATGTGATCGCGTTCCACGTCGGTTGGCATCTTGCCAACCCACTGCGTGGCATCAGTGTGGAAGACGATTTCCTTGTCGTGGCACAACTTGCCGATCTGCGGGATCTCATTGATCACGCCGATCTCATTGTTGGCCCACATGATGCTGACCAAGATGGTGTCTGGACGAATGGCCGCAGCAACCATGTCGGCGGTGATCACGCCATCGGTACCGGGCGCCAGGAAGGTGACATCGAAGCCCTCGCGCTGCAGGCGCTTGCACGGATCGAGCACTGCCTTATGTTCATGGATCGCCGAGATGATGTGACCGCGACCGGTCTGGCCGGCCGGAGCCTTGGCGTAAATCTCCGCGGCGCCCTTGATGGCCAGGTTGTTGCTCTCCGTGGCGCCGGACGTAAAGATGATTTCCTTGGGGTTGGCGCCAATCAACGCGGCTGACTGCTCGCGGGCCAACTCGACGCCGTCCTCAGACTCCCAGCCGAACTTGTGATTACGGCTCGAGGAGTTGCCGAATTTGTCGCTGAAGTACGGAAGCATGGCTTCCACCACGCGTGGGTCGCAGCGAGTGGTGGCGGCATGATCGAAATAAATGGGTAATTTGAGTGCCATGGTGGTTTGCAAGGGATCCGGAGAAGCGCAGGACCGTCAGGGCCTGCGGCAATTGAGATCCAGTCGCAATAACAGTCTAGGAGGGCGGGAACCAATTGAAAAGCGTTCCCGGAGCGGATCTCTGTGAATTCTCGGAAATGTAGTCCGGAATTCCCAACCGGAAGTTCCGGCACTATGGTGGACACCGCAGATGCAGGTCCTACACGCCCCAGAACAGCTTGCCCCGTACGTTGGATGCGCCTTGGTGCCCACCATGGGCGCCCTCCACGCTGGACATGGAGCCCTGATACGCCGCATGTCGGGGCGAGGTATGCCCGTACTGGCAACGGTGTTTGTCAATCCAACACAATTTGCGCCGCGCGAGGACTTCGCCAAGTATCCACGCACGCTTGCAGAGGATGTGAAGCTCGCAAAGGAGTGCGGTGCGGACGCTGTGTTTGCTCCAACTGCCGAGACCATTTATCCATATGGACTGGATGCAGCGCGCGCCGAAGCCGCCGCATGGCCGCTCCCCGATGTTGCTCATCAGCCGCGCTTAGAAGATGCCAGTCGCCCCACGCACTTTGGTGGTGTATGTCAAGTGGTAGCGCGGCTCTTCGACCTCACACAGCCGGCAATGGCCGTGTTTGGCGAGAAAGACTTTCAACAGCTGCGCGTCTTGGAAGATATGGCCGCGATGGCGCGCGCAGCGAATGGGCGCTGGGGTTCACTGGTGATTGAAGCTGCTCCAACCGTGCGTGAGCATGATGGTCTTGCCATGAGTAGCCGCAATCGTTATCTCCAGCCCGAGCAACGCGATCGGGCGCTAGCGCTGGTGCGCGCCTTGCAGCATGCCGCCGCGGCTGCCGACCCACCGAGTGCGGAACGCATCATGCGAACCACGCTTGAAGCGCACGGGCTGACGGTCGATTATGCAGTGGTGCGCCATGCATCCACCCTGCTGTCCGTGAATGATTGGAGTGCCCCCACCCGCGCCCTGATTGCCGCGCGCATCGGCGATGTGCGGCTCATTGACAACATGGCCATGCCAATCCGCGGGCACTTGGGCGAACCCGCCGGACAGGGGTAGACTTCCCTTCATGACTCAGGCTTCGCTCTCGACCGCGCTGCTGGTGATAGTGACAACGATGTTCGTTGCAACTCCAGCGGCGATCGCGGCACCGCAGTATTCCAATCCGCGCAACGGGAACACGCCGCGGACGACGACACCGCCGGTGAAGACCACGGACAGCGACAGCAAAGCAGACGGCCCTGCCGTGCCCACCTCGGAAGCCAAGTACTACGCGCCGCTCGACAAGGCGGACCGCGCAGCGCTGAAAGAACACGAAGGATGGATGATTCCCAAGCCGACCGCTGATCTCAAGTGGATTGGTGGCGACGCGATGGACCGCGCTGCATTCCGCGACAAGGTGACGGTGATTCAATCGGTGGGCGGAAAGACCAGCCCGCGCACTGCGCTGGAGAAGGTCAAGCGTTCACTCCCTGAAGGTGTTGTTCTGCTTGGACTGCATACCCCGGATCAGGCCGATCGCGCTGACGACATCCTGGAGAAAGACGCACCGTGCTTGGTGGCGATTGACGCATCCGGTGATTGGTGCGACGCACTTGGCGTCTGGAAGAAGCCCGTCAATATTGTGATCGATAAGACTGGTGCAGTCCGCTATGTCGGACTGAGCGAAGCAGGTCTCAAGGCCAAGCTGCCAGCGCTTCTTGCAGAGGAAGTGGACGAAAGTATTGAGGCGAAGGAGAAGCCAGACGCTATGGGAGCTGGTGCCGCTGATGCGAAGCCCGCCGCCGAAGTGAAGTGGCCGGAGTTCTTAGCGCCCATTGATCCAAAGTCCGCCGGCGATATGCGCGGCAAAAAGATTCCTGGCTTCACGGTTGCTAAATGGCTTGGGCAGCGACCCGATCCGGCCACCCGTCTGGTGGCCATTGATTTCTGGGCAACCTGGTGCGGACCATGTCGAGCCGCCATCCCGCACGTCAATGAATTGACCGAGAAATACGGGCAAGACATCCTGTTTGTGGGCATCAGCGACGAGAAGGAAAATGACTTCAACGCTGGAATGAAGAAGCAGAAACTTAAGCCTGCCAACTTCAAGTATCCGCTCGCAATCGACCCCGCGGCAACACTGAAGGAGAAATTCTTCAACATTCACGGTATCCCGCACATGGCGATCTTTTCAGCGGATGGAATCGTCCGTTGGCAGGGTCACCCCATGTCATTGCAGACAGAAGACATCGATAAGTTGATTGCAGCCAACCGTGCCAATACGAAGCCATCCTCCGCCACCGGCGCGAAGGACGGCCGCGGCTGGGCGGGCGCAGCAACGACTCAGAAGTCTCGGTGAACGATCGCCAGCGCTGCAGCGTCAAGCGCATCACGGGCTGCGCCGGCTGGCACCTTCGCTAGTTCTGCGCGGGCTGTTGCAACCATCGCCTCGGCGCGATGACGCGCATCAACAAGCGCTCCACCGGCGGTGAGTTCGGCCATCAATGCAACGCCATCCCGCGCACGGATCGCAGCGATGGTTCGCTCGCGGGTGGTACCAGCGCAGCGTGCCAAGTGAATGATCACTGGCAGTGTCAACTTCCCCTTCTCAAGGTCGCGCCCGAGACTCTTGCCGACCACGTCCTCGCGCCCCTCAAGGTCAAGCAGGTCGTCTTGAACCTGGAAGGCCACGCCAATTCCTTCGCCAAATCGACGAAGCGCCTCAACGGAATCTTCTGGCGCACCGGAGAGACGCGCGCCGAGTTCACAGCACGCGCCGATGAGCACCGCGGTCTTGCGACGCACAATCTCAAAGTACGTGCGTTCATCAAGCGACAAGTCCTCGCGGTGACTGAGTTGCACTAATTCACCCTCACACAGCGTGTTGGTGACTTCACCAAGGCGAAGGTTGAGCGCTGGATCACCCGCGCGACTGCACAGGTGAAAGGCGTTGGAAATCAGGTAATCGCCCAGCATCACCGCTACTTCATTGCCGCGCAGATGATTGACCGTGCTGCCCTTGCGGCGCACTTCTGCTTCATCAAGTACATCGTCATGCACCAGCGTGGCCATGTGAATCATTTCACAGGTGGCAGCAATGATCACGTGTCGCTCACCCACATTGCCGAACGCTTGCCCGCATAGGAACACCATGGTTGGTCGCAGCATCTTGCCGCGGTAGCGCTCCACGTGCCGACACAACGTGTTCACAGGAGGAAGGTCGCTCGCCAACTGCCGCTCGAAAGCCTTGCTCACTTCCGCCAAGAGCGGCGCAAGTGCTGCAATTCCGAGGCCTTCGCTGTTGGTGGAAATTGACATAGCGACACTCATTCCTTTGCAATGAACTCAGCGAGCGGAACGCCGGGCCGGCCGCTTGGCTGCTGTCTTGGATTTGGCGGTCACCTTCTGCTTGCCAGACACTGGCTTCTCCGCCACGATGTAAGCGATCCAGCCACCGCATGCCTCGCCGACGGTCTTACGACGGAACACGCCGTCACCTTCGCCGGTCTTCTTCACGGTGCCTTCCCAATACACGGCTGGGCGCACAAAGCCCGCTTCGATCAGTGTTTCTTGGATTTCCGCCAACGTCCACAGGCGCCAGTCATAAGTGAATGCCTTGCGCAGTTCGGAGCCGTCCGGGAATCGAAAGTGAATGTGGTTCAGCACTTCGCCGGTAATCGGATTGTACTTCTCGGTGTCCCACAAGTACGTGAAACCGTCAAGATTGCGCGACTCAGTGATGACCGAGAAACTCTCGTAACCACCGTACGCATCAAGGACGAACAAGCCGCCATGCTTGATATTGCTGAACGCGGCGCGGAAATACTCAAGCAAGCCAGCACGTGTCTTGAAGAGGAAGTAACTGAAGTTGAGCGCCGCCAGTACATCGGCCGGCTCTGTGGATGTGCTGCGAACATCACCCTTGATCCACTGCATGCGCTTGCACTCATCAGTAGTGAGCGCGGTGCCGTGACGGCCCTTGCCCCACGCCATGGTCTTGGAGCACAGGTCAATTCCGTACGCGCGATTGGTGGGGCGATGCTGCACCCACGCGCAACTTGCAAAGCCCGTGCCGCAGAAGTCTTCGCGCAACACGGTGGGCACGCGGCTGTAACGCTCGCGGAAGGCGCGCTCCATGAATGCAATCTCCGCTGACGGCTCTTGCACCGAAAGCTCATAGAGTTCGTGACGATCGCTCGTGCGCGCGGTACGCCAGCCCTTCGCCTTGGCGGCGGGCTTCTTCTTGCGCTTGGTTGCGGTCGCGGAGGGGGACTGACTGCGCTTCTTCTTGAGGGTCTGTGTAGTTGCCATGTGAGGGGACGAATGCTACTCCGCAGTGCACGGTGACGCGGCGCGAACCCTGATGCTGGCTCATCATGAATCGCAACAATTCGCTCAGCGCCGGCGGGGTGCGCCATCGTTGGTGCGGTACCACTGCGCGGCCGATGCTGCCAGCGCGGGCGCTGTCACCCCAAAGTCCTCCGCAAGCGCCTTCTGCCATGGTTTGCCGCCCTTTATCGCTTTGACCCACGAACCAAACTTCTGCTGGCGATCGGCAATCATCAGGTCAACCATGATGTACCCCACCGAGTAACCGATTGCGTTGTCGCCCGGCCAGGTGCCATCCTTGCCGCTGAGCGCCATGATCTTGGTGGCATCACCGCCCTGCCGAAAGAACGCTAATCCCTGCGGGCGCCGGGAAGCGTCCACGTTGGAATTCTTGACACACGAGCGCGCCACCCATTCAGCAAATCCTTCGTTTGCCCAGTCCGGCATCTGAATCGGCGTTGCGTATCGATACACAATTCCATGAGTGGTCTCATGGACAAGCGTGCTGGCAAACTCCAGTTCATTGTTGCCGCGGTAAATGGAAATGAACACCTGCGGTCCCTTCATGTGACACACCCCGCGCAACATCGCGGGCGCTTTGTGATTGAAGATCGCCGCCTCCGCCAATCGGAACGTGTCTTGCTTGTCAAAGGCCAACACCACGGCCTTGCCCCAGAACAATTTGACGCCCTTGGGAACTGCCAAGATGTCCGACACGCGCGCGTACAGGCCGTCCAGCTCGCGCGACCAACGCAGCAATTCCAAGCGTGAAATGTCCCCAAATACCAGGAAGTTGTCCGTCTCTACGGAGTCGTACTTCACGCCGGCCACGGTCATCGCCGCGATGGCCTGTTGTCGCATGGTGTCAATGGCGCTGTTCTGCTCGGCGTCGGTCAGCACCGGCCATGGCTTGGCAGTTGCGTCATCAGGAAGCGCATCGTCTTGCAGGCGACGCTCCCCGTCCATGCGTTCGCGTTCTTTGCGCGCAATACCGGCTGCTTTACCACGCGTGCGCGCGTCATCAATGACTGCAGGCGTTGCTCCCAAGCGCTTGGCTTGCGCAAACGCATCGTCAGCGAACTGTGTGCCGTCGCGCGCACTTGCCAGCAATTCACCAAGCGACGTCCATTGCTCCGCATTCTTTCGATCCATCAACTGCATGTAGACGCGACGCATGTCGGCAGTCACCAGATCCGTCCACGCATGATTTCCAAATGAACCAGTGATGCCGTCTTTGGACCACGCGCTGACCTTTCCAACGAAGGCTGCACCGCTGAGGAGACGCGCGCGAATTTCAATCGGACGTTCCAGCGTGCCGGCCGGGGCAACCGACGGCGTTGCGGGAGTTTGGGCGCCGGCCGCGGACTGACTCGCCGCGAGGCACAGAATGCCGGCTGCCATGATGGCAGTAAGCCTGCGCGGGAGATATGCCAAGGCAGTCATGGTTAATGGAAGCGTAGCTCGTTCGTGCACCGTTATCGCCGCTCGATGGCACAAACCCATTGCGAGCCATGCCTTATGCGCAAAGTACCTCTCCGCAAGGCTTGGATTTGCTGCTGAAATCCCCGCTAATTCCCGGAATTTCGCAGAGATCGCTCAGTAGCCGCAAGCCGCGAACCGATCCCCCTAGCGGTGGATTTGGAGTGGCAAGCCAATTGCACTCAATATCTGCACGAACCCCTGTGGCAATTCCTAGCATTGCCCGAGAATAATTCGTACGTTTGAAGCGAAGCATGATCCGCAGAAACGGATCAACCCCCACGAAGGAGGCTGGAAATGTTTGAACGACTCACTGATCGCGCCCGCAAGGTCATGGCCCTGGCTAACCAGGAAGCGCAACGCTTCAACCACGAGTACATCGGTACTGAGCACATCTTGCTCGGTCTGGTGAAAGAGGGCTCGGGCGTCGGCGCCAATGTCCTCAAGAACCTCGATATCGATCTGCGCAAGGTTCGCCTCGAAGTGGAGAAGCTCGTCAAGAGCGGCCCCGAGATGGTGACCATGGGCAAGTTGCCACAAACGCCGCGCGCCAAGAAGGTCATCGAGTACGCGATCGAAGAAGCGCGCAATCTCAACCACAACTACGTCGGCACCGAGCATTTGCTGCTCGGCCTGTTGCGTGAGCACGATGGCGTTGCCGCGCAGGTCTTGATGAACCTTGGTCTCAAGCTTGAAGAAGTCCGCGAGGAAGTCCTCCACCTGCTCGGCGCTGGTGCTGACCAGGAGCGCGACGAGGCCCCACAGGCTCCGTCCGAGCCGCAAGCACAAGAGCCCGGCCCAACCGAAGGCGGCTCCACTGCACGCCGTGGCAAGAGCAAGACTCCAGCGCTGGATTCATTCGGCCGCGATCTCACCGAACTCGCCAAGAGCGGCGAGCTTGACCCAGTCATCGGTCGTGAGCATGAAATCGAGCGATTGATTCAAATTCTCAGCCGTCGCACCAAGAACAACCCAGTGCTGCTGGGCGAAGCTGGCGTCGGCAAGACGGCCATCGTTGAAGGTCTGGCGCAACGCATCTTGGCGCAGGAGGTCCCGGATCTTCTGTTTGACAAGCGCCTGGTGGTGCTTGATTTGGCCAGCATGGTTGCCGGTACCAAGTACCGCGGTCAGTTTGAAGAGCGCATCAAGGCCGTGATGAACGAAGTTCGTCGCGCCAAGAACATCATCCTCTTCATTGATGAATTGCACACCCTGGTTGGTGCCGGCGGAGCAGAAGGCGCGATTGACGCGTCCAACGTGCTAAAGCCCGCCCTGGCCCGTGGTGAAATTCAGTGCGTCGGCGCAACCACTTTCGATGAGTACCGCAAGTACATCGAGAAGGACTCTGCGCTGGAGCGTCGATTCCAGTCCATCGTGGTTGAGCCACCAAACGCTGATCAGACTTTCCTGATTCTGCAGGGTCTGCGCGAGCGCTATGAGAAGCACCACAAGGTTCGCATCACTGACGGCGCACTCCGCGCTGCCGTGGATCTGTCCGGTCGGTACATCACTGGTCGCGTGCAGCCAGATAAGTCGATCGATGTGATCGATGAATCCGGTGCGCGCTTGCGCCTCAAGAGCATGACCAAGCCGCCTGATCTGGCGGACATGGAATCGCGCATCGAACGCCTTTCCATTGAGAAGGACGATGCCGTCAAGAACGCTGATTACGAGAAGGCTGCTGAACTGCGCGACCAGGCAGAGAAGCTCCGCAAGGAGAAGGAGCGCATGCAGCAGACTTGGCGCGACCGCATGAATGAGGTCGATGCCGTGGTCGATGAGAACGTCATCGCCGAAGTGGTCAGCAAGATGACCGGCGTGCCGCTCACTCGCTTGGAGAAGGCAGAGAGTTCGCGTCTCCTGCAGCTGGAAGCGGAACTGCACAAGTCCGTCATCAGCCAGGACGAGGCCGTCAAGCAGGTTTCCCGCGCGATCCGCAAGGCGCGCTCGGGACTCAAGGATCCGAAGCGGCCGATGGGCTCCTTCATGTTCCTTGGGCCAACCGGCGTCGGCAAGACACTCTTGGCCAAGGCACTCGCTGAGTTCATGTTCGGCGACCCAGACGCCATGATCCGCCTCGACATGTCTGAGTACATGGAGAAGCACAATGTGTCGCGTTTGGTTGGCGCTCCTCCCGGATACGTCGGATACGAAGAAGGCGGCCAGCTCACTGAACGCGTCCGTCGTCGTCCGTACTCAGTGATCCTGTTCGACGAAGTCGAGAAGGCGCACCCCGATGTGTTCAACATGTTGCTGCAGGTGATGGATGACGGGCACTTGACCGACTCGTTCGGTCGGCGCATCGACTTCCGCAACGCCATCATCATCATGACTTCGAACATCGGTTCGGACATCATCAAGGGCGGCGCCAACTTCGGCTTCACCAAGCGTGAAGAGGTCCAGGACTACGAGAAGATCAAGAAGGCGTTGTTCAGCGAGGCGGAGAAGTTCTTCCGTCCCGAGTTCATCAACCGTCTCGACGACATGATCGTGTTCCGACCGCTCATCAAGGCGGATCTGACCTACATCATCGATCTTGAGTTGTCGAAGGTGAAGGAACGCCTGACTGGGCGCCGCATCACACTGGAAGTCAGCGACCCCGCAAAGGACTTCCTCATCGAGAAGGGCTACAACCCTGACTTCGGTGCTCGTCCGCTGCGTCGCGCGTTGGCGCAGTTCATTGAGGATCCGCTTGCAGAGCGGCTGCTCAGTGGCGAGTTCGGCGAAGGCACCGCGATTGTTGCTGTGCACGAAGCCGGCAAGGATTACCTGACCTTCACCGGTACTGGTACAGAGAGCACTGACGAGACTCGCAAGAGCGAGGCGCAGCCGACCTGAGTCGGAATGATTGATATTGTTTCCAGCTTCCGCCGGCCGGTCGTATGTTGCGACCGGCCGGTGTGTTTTTGTAACTCGTATAGTTCCAACGCGATGACTTCTGCCATCCCCACACCCACGAGCGGAACAAACCATCTTGTGGTGGATTCGCTGCACGTCTATCCACTCAAGGGCGCAGCAGGATTTTCGCCGCGGAGTTGGTCTGTTGATGAGCGCGGCCTTCGTCATGACCGTCGCTTCATGGTTGTCGATGGGGACGGGCTATTCATCTCGCAACGAACGAACCCGCGGATTGCACTGATTGGCGCAGCGATTTCTGACGCTGGGCTACGCATTACCAGTGCCGCGGGAACGCTGGATGTTGCCTTCCCATCCAGCAGCGCTCCAACACTTCGCGCCACCGTCTGGGACGACTGCTTTGACGTTCGCGTCGCGGATCCCACCGCAAGCCGCATGCTGAGTGAAGCTCTTGGTGCGCCCGCACAACTCGTGTGGATGCCCGATGATTGCGAGCGACTCACGAGCGTCAAACGCGGAGAGCCGCGACGGCATCTCAGCCTTGCAGACGCCGCTCCGCTGCTTCTCACAACAACTGCGGCACTGGAAGACTTGAACACGCGGCTGCAGCGCAGCGGATCGTCGGCCATACCGATGGATCGCTTCCGCCCGAATGTAGTGGTGCGTGGCGCCATGGCCGGCGCCGACGATGAGTGGCGCGCCTTGCGCATTGGCAGCGCCACGTTTCGCGTCAGTAACGCATGCAAACGCTGCAAGGTCATCACCATCGATCAATCCACCGGCGAGTTCACCGGCAACGAGCCGCTCGCCACCCTTGCCACCTACCGCGCCGAAGGACCAAGCGTGACATTCGGACAGCACTTGCTGACTGAGATAAGCGGCATGATCAGCGTTGGCGATACGGTGACGTTCTAAGACACAACGCGCACCCCCGATGGGAGTGCGCGTTGTGATGTATGAACTTGAAGATCTAAAGATCAGACTGCGCGACGGCGACCAGCACCGCTGATCAGACCGGCCGCGCCAAGCAGCGCGACGGCGCCTGGAGCCGGAATCACTGCAGTGCCGAGGTACATGGTCTCCGCGCCAACGAAGTAGGCCGCACTGGTTCCCATCGGCTGAATTTGGAAGGAAGTGATGGTCTGGTTCGGATCGGCAACCCAGAATCCCATGAACTGGTTGGCAGAGCTGATGGTGCGCACGATCGACTCCCCGCTGGAGAGCTTCAGCCAAATCTTGCCGGCGACTGCCTCGCCTTGAGCGTTCACAAACTGGAAGCCGCCACCGATGCCGCGTACGCCACCCATCGGCATTGGATACGACGCCGTGAAGTTCATGGTGATGGTCGCACCAGCTTGAGCGGCGTACAGGCCAGTGCTAGTGGTCTGCAGTGAACCAGCGGATGATGTGGCAGTCCACGCTGCCCAGTCTGCGCCACCGGAGACGGACAAGCCGCTCGCAAGACCCTCGAAGTTCTCGGTGTAGTACTCGGCTGAGTAGCCGACACCGAAGAGGTTGATGTCTGCATCAGCTGGCGCGTTCTGCCAGTCCGCGAGATCGGTGAAGGCGATGACTTCCGAGGTATAGCCCGCGTTGGCTGATGCGACGAGCGAGCAGACGGTGATAGTTGCGAATGCGAAGCTCTTCATGTTCGTACCCTGTTTCCCGTTTAAATCGAAGTGTGTGTGATGCATCCCTGTTCCCATTTCTGCGGACAAATTGCCCGCTCCTTTCGCCATCGGAGTGATCCCGGGTCCGCACGGACCTGTTGGATCAATCACCTCACTGGGGCTGGCCGCTTCCTGCGATCTGCTCCGACTCAGTGCTCCCATGCTGAGAGAAGCGAAAAATGTGTGACCCGTGAATCATTGCGAAGGCGCATAATTGTCAACCTCATCGTTTTAAGGTGATAACAACGGTAGGACGTTGATAAATGACCCCCCCGCCTCGCTACGATCGTATTTATGGAACTACTTGTCCTTGGTGGCACCGCATTCCTTGGACCGGAAATCGTGGCAAGCGCTCAGCGCCGCGGTTGGAAGGTCACCCTGTTCAACCGGGGCAAGACGCGCGCCGACCTGTTCCCAGACTTGGAAACCATTCGCGGCGACCGTGATCCTGCCAAGGGCGAGGGTCTGAAGGCGCTGGAGAAGGCCGTTGCCGATGGGCGCCGATGGGATGGCGTGATTGATACATCCGGCTATCGACCGCAGGACGTGCGCGCCTCCGCCACGCTGCTGGCCAAGGCCGCGCGACATTACGTCTTCGTTTCCACGGTTTCGGTGTACGCCTCGATGGCCACCCCAAACGCCGACGAGAGTGCAGCGGTGGGCACTATTGAAACACCTGAGGAACAGAAGCTCAGTAACGAAACGTACGGACCACTCAAGGCGCTGTGCGAACAAGAGTCGCTCAAAGCATTTGGCGAACGTTGCTCGGTGTTGCGCCCTGGCCTGATCGTCGGACCCGGCGATCCAACCGATCGGTTTACGTATTGGCCGGTGCGTATTGCACGCGGCGGGCGCGTCTTGGTGCCTGGCCCCAAGGAGCCGCGCAAGGCGCTGATTAGTTTCGTTGATGTGCGCGACTGCGGGGAGTTCTGCGTTCGCTGCATCGCCGATGGTCACGGTGGAACCTACAACGTCACCGGACCTGCCGGACCGTTGACGTTTGACGAAATGGTTGACGGCTGTAAGGCGTGTACCGCAGCGTCCGTGGAATTCGTCCCGATCGATGAGACGTATTTGCTTGAAACTGCGAAGGTTTCACCATGGATGGGGCTGCCGCTCTGGCTGCCTGAAGATCCACAATTTGCAGGCGCTGGCAACATCAGCCGTACCCGCGCGGTTGCGGCTGGCTGCACGTTCCGTCCGCTAGCAGACACCGTGCGCGACACGCTGGCGTGGTGGGATAAGCAGCACCCCGATGCGTATGTATGGGGCGCTAAGCCCGGCCAACCCGGCCTATCAGCGGAGCGCGAATCAACCATCATCACCGAATGGGAAGCGTCAAAGAAGTGACTCCTGAAGAATTCCCTGTTGGACCATTGGCGGCACCCGAGCAATTGATGCTCGCTGGTCCACGACCACGACTTGAGGAACTGTGGCGAGTCATTCGAATTGCCGTGGAATTCATACGTGGCTTTCGAAAGCTGCACTTTGTCGGTCCATGCGTGACGGTGTTTGGCAGTGCGCGCTTCCCCGAAGACCATCGGTGGTACGCCATGGCGCAACAGGTGGGCGCCGAGCTTGGTCGGCGCGGATTTACTGTGATGACTGGCGGCGGACCCGGGATCATGGAAGCTGCCAATCGCGGCGCGCGCGACGTGGGCGCACCAAGCATCGGTTGCAACATCGCCCTGCCGAATGAGCAGAAACCGAATCCATGGTGCGACCAAACCGTGGAGTTCCGCTACTTCTTCATTCGCAAAGTGATGCTGCTGAAGTACTCGTATGGATTCGTGGTGCTACCAGGCGGATACGGCACCATGGATGAATTGTTTGAAACGCTCACCCTCATGCAAACAGGGAAGATTGCTGACTTTCCAGTGGTCATCATGGGTAAGGGCTACTGGGATGAACTGGATGACTTCATTCAGCGGCGCATGATTCCAGACGGGACGATCGATAAGGAAGATCGCGGCCTTGTGAAGGTCACCGATGACCCGGTAGAGGCGGCCGAGTTCATCGCTGAAGTCACGCAACGGCGATTCGGGCTACGCATCGGCGTACGCGCGCGCAAGCGTTGGTGGTTGTTCGAGGGCTGACCGATATCAGTCGCCAGCGCCAAATCGTCCGGCGACGGTTGGGTCTGTTGACCATAACGAGTATCACTCACCTCTATGACACAGGCGTTCCGAATCACGATGGTTGATGGTCCCCCCGGCAGTGCCGGGCAGTTCGAGGTCCACTCCGACCGCCCCACTGTCATCGGTCGAGCGGACGACTGCCACGTCCAGCTACCAACGTTAACGATCGGCCGTCGACATGCTGCGCTGGTCTGGAGCACCGACCAAGGCACCGGCGAAGGGCACGTGCGGCTGCGCGATCTTGATAGTCGGACCGGCACCATGCTCAACGGCACCCGCCTGGCACGGAGTACGGAAATTCGGGTGGAATCTGGTGACCTGATTGGCGTGGGGCCCTTCCAGTTCCGGCTCGACGGCGCGGACAACACTCAAGCCCCGATGCACTCGATTCGACTTGGTGAAGAGAACGTCAGCACCGGAATGCTGGCGGAGGCGATTCTGCTTGAGCACCCAAATGCGCTTGCCGCCGATTACTTGGTGCATCTCCTCAACGCAACCGAATCGATGTCACACGCAACGGACCTCGCCAGTGTGGCGGATGCGGCGGTACGTTCGCTGGTTGCAGCAACTAGTTTTTCGAATGTTGCCTTCTTGCTGCAAGGTAACACCGTTGATCGAATTGACGCACTCGCATGTGCTGGGCGCATCCAAGATTCCACGGGTGCCGTCTTAGTCAGTCGAACCATGCTGCGCAACGCACGAGACCGAGCGTACGTCTATCACCGCGAAAGCAGCAATGCACCCATACTTGCCAGCGAAAGCGTGCTGCGTATGGACATCCAAGAGGCCGCGTGCATTCCCGTGAAGACTGGCGCCACGTTCCACGGATGGCTCTACCTCGACCGTCGCGGCGCGTCATCAAGCACAAACATTCATGAGGCCGTGAACTTTGCTGCTGCTATCGGCCACTTTGTAGGGCTAGCGCTTTCCAATGTGGCGCGCATGCAACTCCAAGAACGCATGGACCGTGAGCAACGCGAACTCTTCAGCGGCACCATGCGCACGCTCATTGAAGCGATTGATGCCAAGGATCCCTACACGCGCGGTCATAGTGATCGCGTGAGTCGATTTGCCGCGCTGCTTGCCGAACGCGCCCAACTCGGAACGCCGTTCGTCGAGCAAGCGCGCTTGTGCGGGTTGGTGCACGACATCGGCAAGATTGGTGTGCCAGAGGAAATCCTGCGCAAGCCGACCAAGCTAGAAGTACATGAGTTCGCGCTCATCAAGCAACACCCTGAGCGGGGGTTGTCCATGCTGCGCGACATTCCGCAACTGCGTGAGATCCTTCCCGGCGTGCTTGATCACCACGAGCGCTGGGACGGCCAGGGTTACCCAAACCAAAGTGCCGGCATGGATATCAGCTCCCTCGGCCGCGTGGTTGGCATCGCCGATGCGTTCGATGCGATGACAAGTTCACGGTTGTATCGCCCCGCGCGAAACACCGCGGCGGCACTGGACGAGATTCGCAGATGTGCAGGTACGCAATTCGACCCCACCTTGGCCGAGGTGTTTGCCAGCATCTCGCCTGAAGAGCTTGAGCCGATTATGTCACATCGAAGACCGGTGATGCCGGCGACCGATGCGCTGGGGACATAACAAACACCGCGCGCACGCATGCTGCGCATCCCGCGCGATTACTTCTTCGCGTCGGCTCCGGCCTTGACCTCAACCTCCAAGGTAAGGACCTGCTTCGCCGCAATGTTCTTGTCGGTGAGGCTCACCTGAGCAAACTCAATCTTAGTCTTGCCGACCTTGCGGGCGTGCAGGTGGTAGATGGTTTGCATGTCCGTGCCCGCCGCGAGCTTGCCGTCCGGCGCTGTTTCAAAGGATGCATCCACTAACAGATACGCATCGTTGGGAGTACGGCATTGCCACTCGTATCCATCGCCGGACTTGGAAGCGAGAGAAACCTTGAAGTCTTCGCCATCGGTGGCAGTGCCGTCCGTGGACTTCGTGAGTTTCAAGACGTCACCCTGTGCGATCGGACCACCGTTGTGATCCTTGCCACCCAAGAGAAGCCGCACGGCCATCACCGGCGGCGGGCCGTTCTTGCAGCCCTGCATCGGGACAGACACGCATGCGAGAGCAAGAAGAGCGATGGTGACTTTGGAGCACGTTGGCATGGTAAAATAGTCTTTCGATGGCGTATGGATGAATCCTGGTTCACAAGCGGCGCCGCCGCCAGGAAACGGCACTCTACCCCCTATCGGCGCACCCGCTCCACTGTCCTACAATTCTGCCGATGTTCCGCCTTCAAAGCCCCTACCAACCCACTGGCGATCAGCCGGAGGCGATCGAGCAGTTGGTGGCAGGGCTGGCGCGCGGCGAAAAGTTCCAGACGCTGCTGGGCGCCACCGGTACCGGCAAGACCTTCACGATGGCGAATGTCATTGCGCGCACCGGCAAGCCCACGCTCCTCATTAGTCACAACAAGACGCTTGCGGCGCAGCTCTATGAAGAGATGAAAGAACTCTTTCCAGACAACGCCGTCTGCTACTTCGTCAGTTACTACGACTACTACCAGCCTGAGGCGTACATCCCGCAGCGCGACATCTACATTGAAAAAGATGCAAGCCGCAATCAAGATCTCGACCGCTTGCGCCTGCTCGCAACCAGTTCACTGCTGTCGCGGCCGGATGTGATCGTCATCTCCAGCGTCAGTTGCCTGTACGGCCTTGGTTCACCTGATGAATTCCGAAACCGCATGGTGGTGGTTGAACGCGGTACCACACTGAAGCGCCGCGACTTTCTCATCAGCCTTGCAAACATGCAGTATGTGCGTAAGGAAATCGAACCGGGTCGCGGCAACTTCCGAGTGCGCGGCGATTCCATCGAAGTCTTCCCTGCAAGTGAGCAACATGCGATTCGCATCGGGCTGTTCGGCGAAGAAGTGGAATCAATTGAAACATTCGATCCGGTCAGCGGCGAAGTTCTCAGCGAGGAATCGCGCGCGTGGGTGTTCCCCGCTGTTCACTACATGATGCCTGAAGATCAGATGAAGCGCGCGCTTGATGAAATCAAAGCAGAGCTTGACGAGCGCGTCCTGGAGTTGCGCGCGGAAGGAAAACTGCTGGAGGCGCAACGACTCATCGGCCGCACGAAGTATGACCTGGAGATGGTCCAAGAAACCGGCTACTGCGGCGGTATTGAAAACTACAGCCGCTTCTTTGACGGCCGCGCGCGTGGACAACGCGCATGGACACTCATGGATTACTTCCGCCGCGTGCCCGGGCATGCAGAGAACGACTGGCTGGTGGTGGTGGACGAAAGTCACGTCACGCTGCCGCAGATTCGTGGCATGTACTTCGGTGACAAGGCACGGAAGCAAACGCTTGTAGACCACGGCTTCCGCTTGCCGAGCGCCATGGACAATCGTCCGCTCCGCTTTGAGGAGTTTGAAGAAATCATTCCAGCGGTGGTGTATGTCAGCGCAACGCCCAGCCCGTTGGAACTGGAGCGCTCGCACGGCGTGATCGCCGAACAGGTGATCCGACCAACGGGTCTTGTTGATCCCATCATCACTCTCCTACCCGCGCGCGGACAAATTCCCGATCTCTTGGAGCGCTGCAAGGAACGCGCCGCGCGCGGCGACCGCGTGCTGGTCACCGCGCTCACCAAGCGACTCTGCGAGGAACTCACCAATTACCTCCATAAGAACGGCGTGCGCGTTCGCTACTTGCACAGCGAAATCGAAACGCTGGACCGTATTGAAATTCTCAAGGAATTGCGTGAAGGATTGTTTGATGTGCTGGTCGGCGTCAACCTGCTGCGCGAAGGTCTTGACCTTCCGGAAGTCAGCCTGGTTTGCATTCTTGACGCGGACACGCAGGGATTCCTGCGCAGCCGCTCAAGTCTGATTCAGACCATGGGCCGCGCCGCGCGCAATTCCGGCGGCGAAGCAATCCTGTACGCGGACAAGATGACGCCCGAAATGGAAGCCGCCATCGACGAAGTCTCGCGCCGTCGCGCCAAGCAGATTGCCTACAACAAGGAACATGGCATTACGCCAGAGACGATCGTGAAAGCGATTCGTCAGGGCATTGCTCTTGAGATCAAGGCCAATCGCACCGCGCGCGAAGCAGTGGGCACAAAGGAGTCACGCCGCTTCGACAAAGCGGAAGCACTGCGTGAACTTGAAGAGGACATGCTCGCGGCCGCCGGAGCGTTGGAATTTGAGAAAGCCGCCCGGCTACGCGATCAACGCAAGCGCGTCGAAGCGCTTCCCGAAGTGGAGGGCATGGCCGAGGAACCAGAAGTGGAAGAAAAGCCGCGACCCAAGGCTGGCATGCCCGGCACGCGAGCGGGTCGGGGGCGTAAGGGGAAGAAGTAGCGGATCAAGCCCAAATCGCGTAGGCCGAAAATCTCGGCGCGGTTGAATGAGGCACACTGATTTGCCAAGCGATCTTCGCTAACCTTTCAAGCAATTCCCGCAAGATCGATGGTGGATCGACCCTGATACGTGAGTGCTGAGGCACCCTTGGCATTGAATCTAGCCCTAACAGTGGAGACTCGTAACGGTGGCAATCCTCATTACTGGCAGCGCAGGATTCATCGGAAGCGCGTTTGTGCATTCATGGTTCCTGCATAGCGAGGAGCCTGCTGTCACACTGGATCTACTCACCTACGCAGGCAACCCAGATAATTTTGCGGGTCTACGCTCAACGGCCGCCCACACGTTTGTCCATGGTGACATTGCGGACCGCAACCTGATGCAACAGCTACTGGCTGAATTCCAGCCACGCGCAATCGTGCACCTGGCGGCGGAGACTCATGTCGACCGTTCTATTCGGACCGCCGAGGCGTTCTTTCAGACGAATGTCATCGGTACTACACGCCTCCTTGACGAGGTAACAGCGTATTGGCGAACCCTGTCTGAGGAACGGCAACGCGCGTTCCGATTCCTCCACGTTTCGACGGATGAGGTGTTTGGCGCACTGACCGCACATGACCCGCCCTTCAATGAGTCAAGCCCGTATCGGCCGAGCAGCCCCTACGCAGCAAGCAAAGCCGCGGCAGATCAGGCAGTTTCCGCCTGGCATACGACACACGGTCTTCCCGTACTGACGACCTACTGCTCGAACAATTACGGTCCGCGGCAGTTCCCGGAGAAACTCATTCCGTTGTGCATCGCACGCGCAACGAGTGGTGAACCCATACCTGTGTATGGCAACGGGGCGCAAATCCGCGACTGGCTCCATGTAGAAGACCATTGCGCCGCGTTACGCTTGGTGTTAGAACGTGGCGCTGTCGGTCGGCGCTACAACATCGGTGGTTACGGCGAAACTGCCAATATTGACATGGTTCGTATGTTGTGCGAGATTCTTGACCGCAAGCACCCACGCCAGAACGGCGAACCGCACCACAAGCTGATCCGCTTCGTGACCGACCGCCCTGGACATGATTGGCGCTACGCGATAGACCCGTCGCGTATTCGCGATGAACTTGGATGGGCGCCAAATGTTTCCCTTACCCAAGGGCTCGCAGACACTGTTGACTGGTACATCACCAATTCGCAGTGGCTTGAACGGGTGCGATCCGGCGAGTATCGATCGTGGGTCAGGACCCACTACGGCCAATGACCATCCTGCTTTTTGGTCCGGAAGGTCAACTTGGGCGAGAGCTCGCAGTGTCACTTGCGGCGCTGGGGCCGGTGACAGCGCTGTGCAGATCGCACGTTGACCTCCGAACGCCGCTAGCCGCCGCAGCAGTGATTCGCAGTAGTCGCCCGCAGTTCGTTGTGAACGCTGCTGGGTATACGAATGTCGACGCTGCGGAATCGGAGCCGGAACTAGCGCAACGAATCAACGGCGATGCCGTGGGCGAAATCGCCGAGGCATGTTCATCGTGCGGATCTCACCTGCTGCACTTCTCAACTGACTATGTCTTTGCGGGTACCGGCACCGCGCCACATCGCGAGGAAGATCCAGTTGGCCCCGTGAACGCGTACGGTCGCAGCAAACTCGAAGGCGAACGCCAAGCGATGAACGCTGGTTGCCAACTGACCATTCTGCGAACAAGCTGGTTGCATGCCCCGCGCGGAAAGAACTTCATTCGTACCGTACTAGCGTTGGCACAAACGCGTCATGAAATCTCCGTCGTGAACGACCAGTTTGGCGCCCCCACATCGGCACGGTGGCTAGCGGATATTGCATCACACATCGCTCGCCGGTCACTGGCAGGAGATCGTCCAACACCGCGGGTGTTGCACGCCACCTCGCGCGGTAGCGCTTCATGGTATGAGGTTGCGCAAACTGCTCTGGCCATAGCAGTCGAGGCGGGCATGCCATCCCTGATTGCCAAGCACTCAATCACGCCGATCACTTCAAGTCAACTGCGATCACCCGCAGTGCGCCCGCTCAATTCGCGTCTATCAATCGAAACGCTGGAAAGTACCCTTGGCATTGAGTGCCAAGCGTGGATCGACGGCGTGCGCGAAACGGCGTGCGCCATCGCTAGAGAATCATTGTCGTGAACAGCGCATCCAATCCACATCGCCGCTGCGGGACTGAGGAACGATGACTGCCAATTCTGAAAGTCCTGCTCACGCCGTGACCCTGGTCGTGCCAGTACGCGATGCAGCGGCGACATTGCAAGCGTGCTTGACGGCGGCACTGGCGATCAAGTCATCGCACGGGTCCGCGCTGACGGCGATCATTGTCGTTGACGACGGATCTGTTGATGAAACAAACACGATCGCGCGCCGGCTTGGAGTAGAGGTATTGGCTGGTACCGGCCGAGGTGCTGCTGCTGCACGAAACATTGGATGGCGAGCCGCCGCCACTGAGCTTGTCTGGTTCATTGACGCGGACTGCATCCCGGATTGGAACGCACTCAACGCCCTGCTGCCGCACCTCCGCGATGCCAACGTCGCTGGAGCCGGCGGAACATATGACATTGAGCGAGACGCATCGCTCCTGCAGCGCCTCATTCACGAAGAGATCAAGGTCCGACATGCAAAAATGCCTGAGAATGTCGACTTTCTTGCGACCTTCGACGTTCTGTATCGGCGAGCAGTTCTCGCTTCCTTACACGGATTTGACGAGCGCTATCTGAAAGGCCAAGACGCCGAATTTGCGTTTCGTGTGATTGAAGCGGGATACGCATTGCACTTTGACCAACGATCAATCGTGCAACATCATCATGCCGACCGGCTGAGTCGATACCTAGCCGTGCAACGACAGCAGGGATATTGGCGGGTGGCGCTCCATCTTGAACACCGTGGCCGCGGTCGCAGCAACTCTTACAGCAATGTCACTGATCATGCACAGCCATTCATCGCGACGCTGATTCCGATTGCCGCGATCGCCACCCTGCAATTCCCGAAGTGGTGGCTCGTGATGATCCCGATCGTCGCGCTCTTGCTATTGCAACTGCCAATGGCGGTAGCGATGACCAAGCGCGCGGGACCAGCCATGTTGGCATTCATCGTGCTTGGAGCTATTCGTGCCGTCTATCGGGCGGTCGGTATGTGGCACGGGGTCATTGATCGCGTCACTTCGTTTGTGATGGCGTCGGGTCGGAAACCCTAAAAATCATTGGCACTTCCATGACTTTCGGGTGATGAAAGCCGTGCTCCCATACGCCTCCCTCGCCCCATGCGTCCCCGTGGTCACCGCAAATCATGATGTTCGCTTTTGAGAACGCGCCCACAAGCGGCGCAATTGCCTGGTCCACCCAAGTCAAACACGCCGCCTGGCGCCGCGCGCTTTCCACGGCATTGTTAGAACTTGCAAACGCGCGGCACGTGACATCAGCGTTGCTCCAGGGCGCACCTTCGTAGTAATACGGAACATGCGTCTCGCCAATATTGATGAATGCAAACACTGGCCGCCGAGCGCCACCGACAGTCTCCGATAGCCACTGTAACTGCTTGCGTAATGACCATGCATTCCCCGCATACATATAGTGCTGGAAGTCCTGAACAAGCAATCGGCCGACATCGGAGCTGTCGTCAAACCACTTCACTGCTCCAGTACCAGCGGTGATGTATCCAGCATTGTTAAAGCCCTCCATCATGCTCCGACCGCGCAACACAAATCGATCGTTTGCACGAGACGGCGACCCACCGCCGTGCAATCGCACCAACTTTCCACACTTCGGATTCACGATCGCCTCTTGGCTCATCCCATCACCTGGGGTAAATCCAACAAACATCGCTGCGTGGGACGCATAGGTGAAGTAACTCGGGGCCATGACCTTATGAATTGGCCCGACCGCGCTGATGACCGGCACAGAACACGAAGACAATGTGTCAAACCGACACGAATCGAGCGTGATCAACAACAGTGAGTCCGGATGTTGGCTGCCCGGCACCCATGGGCCAGGAATACGCGGGCGCCCCCGGTTGCGCCACGCAGTGCGCGTAGCAAGATTGAGTGCCCGAAAGCGCCGCTTGAACGCGAAGTTCATTCGTGAATCCTACCTTCAATTCCTAGTAACTCAATGAACCGGCGCATCAGCATCGCGTGATCCAATTCGCGCACCGCAATCTCCCGCGACGCGATTCCAAGGCGCACCCGCAGATGGCTATCACTGAGGCGCACCATCGCCTGTGCCAATCCGGCTGCATCGCGCTCCGGTACTGTGAACCCATTGACACCATCGCGAACAATCTCCGGAATGCCACTGTGGCGCGTTCCGAGCACGGGCAAACCAGCAGCCATCGCCTCCATGACTACTACAGGCATCCCCTCAATATCACCGTCGTCGGCGGTCTCGCTCGGGGCGATCAACACGTCCGCTCGCGCAAGCTCCGCTGACACCTGCGCGCGATCGCACCACCCGGCAAATCGAATACGAGTTTCGACGCCAAGTTCGCGGGCGAGACGGTGCAAGTCTGCGGCGAGCGGGCCATCTCCGATCAGTGTCAATGTTGGACCCCGTTCACCTGCGAGCGCCATGGCGCGAATCAGTGTCGCAAATCCCTTCTTGGGGACGAATCGACCAATTGCGACCGCGGACCATCCGCCGTCAACGCGATGTTCCTTCGGAATTGGTGAGAATCGGTTTATATCGACGCCCAATCGATGGACAAGCAGTCGATCCTGAGGCGCTCCCGCATCCCGAAGCCTGCTTGCTAGAAACTCTGAATTGGGAAGAATGAGATCAGCGTCAACAAACATGTCCGTGTACAGACCAGCGCCAGAATTCCGAAGCGCGCGCGTGGTGTCGTAGCCGTAGAAGGCAACCGATAGTGGTCCATCGATCAACCCCGCGCGACGCATGACGGCCGCTACCACTCCACTCGGCCCAAACTCGGCATGAATTCTGTCGAAGCGATGGGGTACGCCTGCCATTCCGAGCGCATCGGCCGCAGCAAGAATCTGACCCGAAGGAGCACGCCACCCAAGGCGTGGATCGATCGCTTGGAAAGCAAGCCGCGGCGAGGAACAAGCCAGACGCCCTGCTCGACAGACTCCCCGCACAAGGCGTTCTGCAATGGGACGGTTGATGTTCGCATAGCGCACACAGCGCGGCAATCCGATGGCAATTTCATTGGAGTCCCAAGGCGAACCATCGCCGCCATCGAGAGCGAGCACCGTGAGGTTGCATCCCGCCTCAATCAATCCCGAAGCATGATCACGAATAAATGTCTCAGACCGTAGCGGGAAGCCGCCACAGACCAGTAGAACTTTCGCTGGAACTTGAGGCATTACTGCCGCTCTCCAGGACGAGGCATGCCAGCCGCCAGCATCGCCACACCAAGCCGCGTGACTGGTTTGATACCAATGAGTAACTCCACGCGACGCAGCGCGTATCCCGTACAGCGAAGCGCGTAATAGAGTGCCAGCGCTGGGCTCGCACGCAGGAGTCCGAACGGAGTCTTGCCCTTGCGGGTTATCTCGTTCCAGGAAACTGCGGCGATACCCGCAAAGAGCGGTAGCAGCGACAAGACCGGTAGCCACTGCGCCCATGGTGCACGGACAACGAGAGCCACCGGCAACGCGATACAAACGGTCAGCAGCGCCAGCAGAAACGGCGCGACATCAAGCCGATCGGGCAGGGAAAATTTCCAGACCAATTCCGCTGCTGCACGTCCGCCGTGATAGGCCTGGCGCATGAAACTACGCGCCGAATATGGATGATGATGCCGAAGTACCGCAGAAGGCTCGGCCAGTACCTTCCACCCGGCAGCGCGGATTGCCAAGTACAAACCTTCTTCATCACAGCGACCAGAAAATGTTGTATCTGGCGGGGCTCCGTCCCGGCGCGTGGCATCGGAAAAATCCTCTTCCCACTGATGCGCAAGCAAGAGCTCACGGCGAACGCAGAGGTTGCAAGACGTGAAGCGTGAAACTGGACCGCGCCGCGGCAATCGGTGCGTTCCAGCGAATGCTCGCTCCCAGATGTTGCTCTGACAAGTGTCTTCGACAAGTCCAGAAACTGCACCCACCGATTGATCGTGCAGCGGCGACACTAGGTTCTGAATCCACGTGTGGCCGGCGACGCAATCGGAATCCAAGAATGCAACAATATCGCCAGTCGCTGCAGCAACCCCAACATTTCGGCTGGCATTGGCACCGAGGTTGCGCCGATTTCGAATGACCCGAAGCAGTGTGGAGCCTGCATGCGGCAGCAACGCGTGCAGAGCATCGGCTGTTCCGTCCCGGGAGAAATCGTCGACCACCACAATTTCTACGGGTGGCAACGATTGCCGAAGCAGGCTCTCCACGCAACTAACAATCTGGACGCGTCGGTCGCTCGTGGGCACGACAACGGTCACTCGCGCCTGTACCGAAGACTTGGAATGTGACGGGTTGTCAGCCATCGCAACCCGAGCGATGCTACACTTTTCTGGAAATAAGGGTCAATCGTATGCATGTGGTAATCGGTGTCATCACCCGCAGGAGACCAACGGGAATTGCCCGACTCCTTGCATCGATCAACGCCCTGCCCGACTTGTCTGCTGCCACTGGAACAGCCGTTGTAACACAGGTGCTCATTGTTGAGAACGATGAGACAACATCTTTCAGTACTCCGCTGCACTGCAGCGTGCCCATTCATTACGCCATGGAGCCGCGGATAGGCATTCCCTGCGCCCGCAATCGTGTCATTGCGGAGGCGCTATTGCTGACGCCCCGCGCAGACTGGTTGGCATTTGTTGACGACGATGAAACCGTCGACGCCAACTGGCTAAAGGCCATGGCTGACCTGGCCGCTCGAACCACCGCCGACGTTGTTGCTGGACCTGCGATACCCATGCTGCCCGAGCCAGTGCCCGCATGGGCAGTACAGAGTGGCGCGTACGAGCAACCGCGCTACCCAACCGGAACGTCCCTGCCGCACGCATACACCAACAATGTTTGGACGCGGCTTTCGTGCCTTGAAGACGGGGCAGTTCGATTCGATGAGCGTCTACTGCAGACTGGCGGTAGCGACACACATTTCTACCGCCGACTTGCCCGCAGGGGTCACAAGATTGTCTGGTGTGACGAAGCCATTTGCCGTGAGTGGTATCCGCGCACCCGCATGACTCGCCGCTGGGCGCTCCAGCGTTCGTACCGGATTGGTGCAACAAATGCATGGATCATGCGTGACCTTGGCGAACACGGACAATTGCGGTGCATCTGGCAAGGGGTTCGATTCATCGCGCGTGGTTTGGCCGGCACGGCACGCGCGCTCTTGCAAGGTCGGTTCGCTGCTGCTTCAATGACACTACCACTCGATGTCGCGCGCGCCACCGGGCTGACGCTGGGAGCGCTTGGACTAGCGCGCCATCAGGAGTATCTGGTGCTCCATGGTGAGTGAGATCCCCGCCATCACCATTGCTGTTTGCATTTCCACCTTGCATCGCCCTGCTGGACTGGAACAGACACTGCGGAGCGTGGCGAAGCAACGGGATTCCCTTCCAATTGGCCACGCACTTCTGGCGGTGGTGGTCAGTAATGACCCTGACGATCCTGAACCGAAACAGGTGGTCATGCGCGTAGCTAAAGAGTCCGGCCTACGCATTGAATTTGCCGTGGAGCCGCACAGGGGGGTCGCTCCTCCGCGCAACTGCGCCCTTGGAATTGCGCAGACCGCTGTCGGCGCCAAAGGATTGATCGCATTCATTGATGACGACGAAGTGGCCGATCATGGGTGGCTAGCAGAATTGCTTTCTGTCAAGTTGCGATGGGGAGCAGCCATCGTGACCGGACCCGTTGTGCCAATATTTGACCACCAGCCAGCCGATTGGATTGTCCGCGGCGGATTCTTTGCGCCCACGGTGCTACAAACCGGTGCATCACGGCGGTGGGCATTCACAAACAACGTCCTCTTTGACGCCGCGCTTCTGGCGAGTGTTGATCACTGGTTCGATCCGCACTACCTGCGCGCAGGTGAAGATCGGCATTTCTTCCAACGTCTGGCCGCACGTGGCGCGCGGATCGTGTGGGCGGCAAACGCACGTGTGACAGAATCGATCCCACCAGCACGCGCGTGTGCGCCGTGGTTGGTGCGCCGGCAGAGATCGGTGGGCCGATGCGTTGCGCCAATCGAACGCGATCTGTACGGCGCTCCATATGCGGTGCTTAACTGCTCGGCACGGGGGATCGCCTGCATTGGGCTTGGTTCAGTGCTCACGCTCGTCGGCTGCTTGAGCAAGCGCCGACGTGTGCGCGGATTGATGTGGAGCGCGTGGGGAATCGGACTCATCGAAGGCGTATGGCGCCCTTCTGTTGCCGGTGCGCCAGTGTCAATCGCTGATTGACGCGTTTGGCCGCTAGCAATTTTTACGCAGAAATACTGCGCGAATATGTGACGGATCCCACGGTATCCCCGCGGGGCTGACCGACACCCGCTCAATCAATGCTGGTTCAACCAAGTCTGCGAGCGCCATCGCAACGTCAATCGCTTTGGAATCTCGCGCCGCGACCGCAAAGCGCCCTTCGTCCATTGAACAGTCCCATTGATGCAGGCCGGTGTACGAGGCTCGCCTTCCTTCTCGGTCAGCCACTTGCACAATGATCGCCCCGCCAGGACGAGTAACCAGCGCCATCTCACGCAACACCAGCAACGGATCCTGAGCGTGATCGATCGCATTGTTTGAGAATGAAACATCGAAGTGTCCTCGTGGAAAGTATGAGGAAAGCGCTTCGCCCGCAACAGCTAGGACGGTGTGTGGTGGTGCGATGTGATGACGCTCGAGGAGCAACTGATACTCCCGCGCTAATGGATCGCAACATGAGATCTCTATCGTTCCGATCGCACTCCTTCGACCGAGGACGGATAGTGGACCTGATCCAACGTCAATGATTCGTTGCACCGAACGACTTGGATCCATCCATGACTCGATCCACGGCTGAAGTAGCGACGTCGGATCCATCCGGAACCGAAATCCCGGAGAATCTGCGGCTTCCAACCATCGATCCCAGAAGGCCTGTTCATCGGCAAGCCCGCTATTCCATGCAGAGGACGCACTCGACGGGCCAGCGAACAGTCTCCGCACTGCTCGCGCAGGTCGCATGAACCATGACTCACTGGCAACCCATTTCATGCGTTAGTAATCCACGGTGGCGCATGCCCATTCCAATGCAATAGATTGGCTTCGGGAACATCAACACGCAGACGTTCAAGCGTTCCGTCATCCCAGCCATGACAATTCCGAACGGCGCGGGTGTGCTTGACGCACATGTTCCACGCCCAGGTATCGACCACGCGGTGCTCGAGCCCGCAGCGCTGAATTGCCCAAATGAGCGCACCTTGATCCCACCACGAAATCGACTCTGCCACTCGATGATCAGCACAGGCAGCACGAACCGCTGTCATATACGCGTCCAGCGCCGCGCGATCAATCTCCCTGGAGAGGTCCCACCCCGATACGCCAGCATTAATCCGCGGCTCCAGGGGATTGAACGTCCTGGCAATCGGCAACAACTTGTAGAGCATCGGCTTGTTTGGCGTCACCTGCGGTGCAAAATTCTCTGGCGTAAACACCGGTCCATCATCAAGCAATGAGAACAAGTCGCGCAGATTGCGCAGCACCACGATGTCACTATCCACCCAGAACACCCGCTGGAACGGACTGGCGGCAATGAGAAATGGGCACGCCCAAATGGGCCAAACACGCTTGCCGGGTTTCGCCAGCGGCCCGGCACCGGCAAACGCACGCCGCACTGCCGCCATGTCAGCGGTATCAGGTAGTGGCAGGATGGATAGATTGGAACACTTCGTGCGCGCTTGTTCAATCTCTTCCGGCGTGAGTCCAAGATCAAAGCACGCCACCGGCACATCGCAACTTTCCTGCACCGATTGGCAGAGTAATTTCAGACCAGGCAAATACCGGCTGTCGGCAAGGGTGACGATGCCGATGTCGCTTCGCTGCTGAGCACCGATCGTGCCGTGAACGGCATCAACCATGGGGTATCACCTCCTCCTGAACGGATCCGCCCTCGATGCGCAACACACGGTCGCAGCGCGCCACCGTTGCGGCTCGATGCGCGATGACCACAATCGTCTTGCTGCCGTGTAGAGCGTCAATTGCCTCCATCACAGTTGCCTCCGTCTCGCCATCGAGCGCGCTGGTGGCTTCATCAAGCACCAGTACCTCTGGATCGTGATAGAGCGCACGCGCAATTCCGATGCGCTGGCGCTGACCACCGGAGATTCGAACCCCGCGCTCACCGACGACTGTGGCAAGACCATTTGGCAAATCTGCCACAAATCCATCCAAATGAGCCAAGGAAATAGCCCTCGCTACTGCAGCGTCATCAATTCGATCCTCCGCGATCCCGAACGCCACATTTCGCCTCACACTATCGTCCAAGAGATATATCACTTGCGGCACATATCCAATACGCCGCTGCCACCAATCCATGCACGTAGCAATATCAGTTCCGCCAACGAGCACTCGCCCCGACCCGGGTGCAAGTAGCCCCAGCATCACATCAACAAGCGTGCTCTTGCCAGATCCGCTTGGACCAATGAGGCCGACGGCCTGCCCGCGCACGATTGAAAGGGATACGTCACGTAGCACTGTTGATGGCGGCGATGGGTAGCTGAAGTGCAGTCGATCAACTTGAATGCAATCCCAATCTGCTGGCCCATGGCGTGTTGTTACGGTCTCAGGAGCGCTTGCGTTACTCAATGCCACGCTGAGTGACCGCACCGAAACAAGTCCAAGACCCACGGCGTGCACTGCCGTCAGCATGCGACTGACCGATGGTACGAGTCGGAACACAGCAACTGCGAAGAGCCCGGCAACCGGAACGATCGTGTCGGCTGGTCGCCCGCGCATGGTCATCACCACCACCAGTACCGCAAGCCCTGCGACTGCAAGTACCTCAATCCACAGCCGCGGCAGATCCCGAAGCGTCTGAACATGCCGGCCGATTCGCGCGCTTCGTTCCCCCGCGGCTGAAAACTGTCGGATGAACTCGCCCTCGCGATGCAGCAGCCGCGCCTCTTTGATCCCCCCGAAACCTTGCTGCAGGACACGAAATCGCAGCCGATCAAGCCTTCGCCGTTCGGTAGTCAATCCGTCCGCCCGCGCGTCCGTCACTCGATGGAAGCCGTATCCAACGACCCCAAGCACCCCGATCACTAGCAATCCACCCGTCGGCTCAATCAACAACAGTAGCGCGCCGAGCGCCGCGACAACCAAAGCCTCAGAAACAAATGCGAGTGATGGAACTACTACACCGAATGCAAACTGATCAACTTCCTGAGTAACGGCCTGCACGAGCGTTGCTGAGTTGTGTTGCAAGTGAAATGACCACGGCCGATGCAAATACGCAGCAAACAGTCGATTGCTTAGGGACCACTGCACTCCAAACGCATATCGATTCTGTTGCCAGGTCAGTGCTAGGCGGTATAGAGCCTTGACGAGATATGCAACAAGAAGCGCTAACACTCCAGCGAGCACTACGTATGACCGATCTTGTTCCGCTAGCCAAGCCTGCACCCCGCTTGGAAGTAGTTCTAACGAACCACCCCCCGCCAGCAACGCAATGACCGGTATGGCAAGACCGACGCCGATTGTCTCCAGCGCTGCGCCGACAACCATCAACACCAACAACACCACTGCACCGCGCCTTTGGCGAGGTTCAAGCAGTTTCCATGAATCTCGAAGATCAGCGCCGTCCATTACTGAAGCCTTCCTGAAGATTCGCGGATCAATCGCAGCGCATCGCGCAAACGAACATCGAGCTGCAAGCGGCCCGAAGATACCTGCGCATCCACCTCACCATCGTCGGGATTCAGCCGCCGAAACTCCTCGGGGAGTCGACCGTCAAGCAGCGCCTGATAGAGAATCCGCCAAGTAGCGCCCACGTATGGCTTCAACTTTGTGTTACGAGCGTATGCGGCCCCACCCAATTGAATCTTGTTGTGAAACTGAGCATAAGAGCGGATGGGAAAGTGCAAAATTGTGAGGGGGACAGCTCCGCAATCAACAACCGCGCCATCGCAGCGCACCGCGTGATTCCCCTGGGCAACTTCTATGAGCGGATTGGCGCGATGTGCAACCTTTGGCGGCAATGGCTTTCCCGCAGCCTGGATCGACTGCGTATCACGCAACGTCAGACGTTCAAAGAACGGCGCTGATAGAGGTAATGATGTCGGGACCACCGGGAAGTTCACCCGTGCAACACTTACTGCTGCCATCGCCGCTGCTGAACTTGCAAACACTTCCTTCAGGCTTGCGCCGGGGATATCAGGGAACCAGAATTCGTCTGCATCACTATTGATGACCCAGTCAGCACCATGCTCGGTGGCGGCTAACCGAGCCATCCGAGTAACCCACGCGGTTTGCATGTAGTCATCTTGCGGCTCATGTAACACCCGTACCACGCCACGCCGTCGATACTCATCGAGGATCGCAGGCGTACTGTCGCGCGATAAGTTGTCTGTAACGATAATGAAATCGACACCACGCGACAGATGAAAATCCAAATTCTCCCGCAAGATGTCTTGCTCATCGCGCACTAACAGTGTCATGACAATTTTCAACGATGGCTCCAATTCCGCATATGTGCACAGTCTGCACATGCAATGGCGCAATCATTCGATCGTGAATTCATATGCATCCTGGCTGATATCCAAACGCTTCGAAGTCGCACTTATAGCGCTCTGCCACCAACGCAAGAGCGCGCGCGGTAAACATATCGGCTCGGCGCGACCGAACTCCGCGGTTTCGATGCGGCAACATGGCACGAGCGTTTATAGCGCCACAAATACGCGCAAAGTCTTGTTGCAGGTTCTCAAAACGACCGATTTCCTGGACCGCCAAACTTCCATCATCGCCCTGTAAGAATTCCAGTTGCGGTCGCAAGTGCGGATGATCAAGCCGAACTGCACGGACCACGAATTCTTCAAACTGTAGTCCGCTCAATTCAACACCGCGTGCGCGCGCGTAATCCAACAAATCACCATCCAAATTGGCCCACTCAGAGGCGAGGCGGTGGAGTGGATGTCGCACAAATGCGAACGATCGGTAGCCGTGGCGCTGATCTTCAGGGACCGCCTGGATGAATTCGCGCCAAGTGAGATGTTGTAAAAAGTTTGATCGCCACTGCATGGCTAACCAGGCCGGCGAAGTCACTCGGCCGTACATGACGTCCGCATCCTCAGTCCGCCAGTCACGCAACATCCCCAACGCATCCTCGAGGCTCGTCCCTCCACACTTTGGAACATGGATGAATATGCAGCGATACTGGTGTGAAATCGGCACGTTATGCCACCTCCGCACTTGCGGCCTGCAGGCGTCGCGTGGTGGCAGCAACGCTCGCTCGTGCGCGCGTTCGCAGCATGAGATCGAGCGGCGGACGTGAATTCATGAGACTGGGATCAGTGCGGGTAGTTGTCGAGGGTTCTGGAAGCAGTACACCGCGTGACTCGCGCAGCCACCTCAGTAAACGCGGCATGTGCTCCCCTGCGCGTGCACCATCAATGAACGCCACTCGACCAGGAAATCGCATCGCACACGCCAAGGCCCGATTGTTGTAGGTCTCCCAAAGCCGTATCGCCGCATCATCTCGAGTCATCGGCAGCCCAAGTTTTCGAAGTGGCCACGCCCCACGAAAGTGATGCTGCAGCGGCAAGTCACGCCGGCGGCGCAAACTTGCCACTACGCCAGCCGCATCACGAAACGGAACGACAACCGTTAGCGATGGCAGCAATTCAAGCCAAAATTCAAGAAATAACGTAGTCCGCGGATCCTTCCACCCCCACGCCGAAGCCTCGGGCGTACCCATGGCGGAGTCAACAGATGACCTTCGCCGCGCCTCGTTCACGCGTTCACAAATCAATTCACGCGCTCGATCGCATAGGTCACCTGGCACCGACAAGGTGTGCGGCGCATCAGTCAACGCCCAGTCCGTACCATTCGCTGCCAATATCGCGTCGTGCAAATCCACAACTCGGCGATCCTCAAAGTAGCCCCGCTGGTTGTGCAAATTTGCAGCGATGAAGTTACGCCCAAGATCGACTCCCGCATCCCCCAACATGCTGGCAATCAGTGATGTCCCGCTCCGGTGCATTCCCGCAATTGCCACGCACGCGCCGCATGAAATCTCTGAGCTCATGCCGACTTCCTCACCGGCGTTCGCAGCAAGTACTTGATCCAAAGAAACGCCTTCCGCCGAGTGGACGCGTTGCGCCGCGGCATCGGTGGAACATTTCGCAGGAACGCCGCAGACAGCCCCAGGAGATGCAAAGCAGTGGAAAGTGCCTGTCCCGGGCGGCCAAGTGTCTGCCGCGCAAGGCGGCGGTGGCTCTCAATGAGGAGTGCTGGGTTATGACCATGAAATGCATGCGAATCACTCAAATGCGAAGTGCTCGCAGCACGAATGTGCGTCACCACAGCGCCCGGCTCATAGCGACCAATCCAGCCCGCGCGGTGCATGCGCCAACACCATTCGATCTCTTCGGCATAAAGAAAATATGCCTCGTTATAGCCACCAATGTCGGCTACGACCTGGGCACGGGTCATGATTGCGGCGCCAGTAATCCAGTCAACATCGATAGCGGTGTCGTAACCGTATTGATGATGCAGCGAGAGGCAGTGCCGTGACTTTGGAAAGCGCCGGTCAAATCCGAGCATTGACCAGCTAAATAAACCAGAGAGCACTGTATGGAATCGATATGCCGAAAGCTGATGGGTTCCGTCCGCATTCAACAGCTTTGGACCGACGTATCCAATTCGCGGATCGCGTTCAAGTATGTCCAGCAGAAACGAAATTGAACCCGGGTGACTCACTGTGTCTGGATTGAGACAGTAAACAAAGCGCCCAGTGACATGGCGAAACGCACAGTTGTTGCCGCCCGCAAATCCAAGGTTGCGCTCAGTGCGGATCAGACGAACCCACGGGAACTCTTCCGCAACCATGTCCGCCGAACCATCATGCGATTGATTGTCGACCACAAATGTTTCACTTGTGCGTCCCGCGCATGCTGCGTGAATTGAACTCAAGCAGTCACGCAACAAGTCACGTGTGTTGAAGCTGACGATCACAATCGACACATCGGGACATGAATCAGCAGGTGCGGCCACGCCGGAAATATACCAATTTCCTAGGCTAAATACCAAGATTGGCCATGTCTGTGCCATATCATCCAACCATGGACATGCACTCCCATTCCACAACCATGATTCGACTCACTCGGCTGACGGCGCCTCAGGATCCTTGTGGCGCGCTAGCAGCAGGTGCCGAGGGATCCCGATGAACCGTCGCGGAATTGTTCTCGCTGGCGGCTCCGGAACACGGCTTCACCCTGCGACGATCGCCGTGTCAAAGCAGTTGCTACCAGTGTTTGACAAACCAATGATTTACTATCCGCTGACCACGCTCATGCTGGCCGGCATTCGCGAGATATTGATCATCACCACGCCCGTGGACGCCCCGCTGTTCCGATTGCTACTTGGCGATGGCGCCCAGTGGGGAATCTCGATCTCCTATGCAGTTCAACCGAGTCCCGGTGGCATTGCCCAGGCATTCATTGTTGGCGCTGACTTTGTTCGCGATCAGCATTCGGCACTGATCTTGGGAGACAACATATTTTACGGCCATGACCTTCCAGGAACGCTACGGACGGCATCAAGCGTACGAAACGGTGCCACGGTGATGGCGTACCGCGTGTCGGATCCCAACCGCTACGGTGTCGTGGAATTTGATGCGGCGGGTCGCGCCATTGGCATTGAGGAGAAACCGGTGAATGCAAAGTCACACCTTGCTGTCACCGGACTCTACTTCTATGACACGCGTGTTGTGGAGTTTGTGAAACAACTGCAACCTTCAACGCGCGGGGAGTTGGAAATCACAGATCTCAATCGAATCTACTTGGATTCAGGGGATTTAAACGTCACCGTGCTCGGCCGAGGATTCGCGTGGCTGGATACGGGAACGCATGACACGCTCCTTGAGGCGGGACAATTCATCGCTACCCTGGAACGCCGCCAGGGACTGAAGGTTGCCTGCCCTGAAGAGATTGCATTTCGACAAGGATGGATCACTGGAACTGACATTGAGCGTATTGCGGCGCGCATGGTCGGGAGCGGCAGTGCTGCTGCACGTAATGACTCCGCCGCTGGCTACGGGCGGTATTTGCGTGGCTTGCTCAAGGAGAGCGGCCAGTGAAATGGGAGGCGCTATCGATCCCTGGCCTCATGCTCGCCACGCCGCGCATTCACGGCGACGAACGGGGATTGCTCTTTGAGAGCTTTAACGAGAGTGAATTTTGCAACGCCACTGGCGTCAACCCGCAATTTGTCCAAGAGAACCACTCGCGATCTGCATGCGGCGTCCTTCGAGGTATTCACTTACAGGCATTCCCGCGAGCGCAAGGCAAACTCGTGCGGGTAGTGCGCGGCGCGATATTTGACGTCGCGGTTGATGCCCGACGACATTCCCCCACATTTGGCAAGTGGTGTGGCGTGGAACTTTCCGAAACCAACCCCCAGGCGCTGTGGGTTCCCGCCGGATTCGGCCATGGCTTCCTATCGTTGCGCGACGACACCGAAGTCGTATATCGACTCACTGACTACTGGCAGCCCACGCTGGAGCGGTTCATCCGATGGAACGATCCCGACCTCGGCATTGAGTGGCCGCAACACCTGCAGCCGATACTTGCCCCACGCGATGCAAACGCCGGAACACTTTCGGACATCCCAGACCATGAGCTCCCGCCGTTCTGACGCGGAATAGCGCTTTAGTTGCAGTATCTATTCACTGACAGGGACCCCAATCGCCCAACAGCCGACCAAGGTCCGCCCCATTGACGACGCCATCGCGATTGAGGTCACTGGCAGTATTCATGCCCCAGTCACCCAGCAGGATTCCAAGGTCCGCACCAGTCACAACGCCGTCCCGGGTGATATCCGAAGCACACGTCCCGCATCGATCGGGAATGCCATCTCCGTTGGCGTCTACCAACGTCCCGTCCGTGATGTCACAACCATCCGGCTTCTGATTCTGATTGCAATCATTCGGCAATGAACCCGAGAATCCATAGGCGCGAATGAGCCCATCGCCGAGCGTAAGAGTTCCATAGAGGGACGAAACGCTCAGATTGTTAGGATCAACCGTAACTCCAATCGACACCCATGTTTGTTGATTCGGCTCACTGAGATCGACGCCGATCGGCGCTTGATTACCAAAGATGTCCCGATAAATCACACCGACGAAGAACGACGTTCCGGCTGGCCCGATGTAGGTCGCCGGGATTTGCACCGTATCGAATTGATTGCTGTTTGCGTAGTCCGCAAGTGTTGGCACGGAAGTGATGACTTGTGCATCATCCGGTAGGCCGTCTCCATTGGGATCGCTCCACAGTGCCACTCGGTATTGAACCCCTGAAAATGCACTTCCGAGCATGACCCGAATCGCGCCGATCGTCTCGCCGCCAGTCGACGTGGTGCACGCGTTGAGCCAGATCAAGTCAGCTGCGCCGCTCACGCCATAGTTTCCATCGCGGGTACCGTCGTCGTACGCATACTCAACATCAAGCGGCGCATTACCAAGCTGGCACTCGTCGGGAATGCGGTCCGCTTGACAATCAGCACTAAATCCAGTCGCCACATCACTGCTATCAAGCACGCCGTTTCGATTGCAGTCTTCGCATTCGTCCGGAATCCCGGTGCCGTCGATGTCAGTGCTACTGCCGGACGCAACGTCACAGCTGTCGATCACGTTGTTCCGGTTACAGTCGCCGCCAACCAACTGACATCCATCAGGAATGCCATCGGCGTTGCAGTCGAATTCACCGCCAAGCAATTGACACTCGTCGGGGGTACCGTCCTGCTGGCAGTCCGGGCTCGTAGCGTTAGCAACATCGACGCTGTCAAGCACGCCGTTGCTATTGCAGTCTTCGCATTGGTCAGGAATACTGTTGGCATTGATGTCGGCACTCGTGCCATCAACAATGTCGCATACGTCCAAGATGGAGTTTTGATTGCAATCACCGGTCGTCGACAGTGCCACGCCACGAACAATCCACTTTCCTGGGAAGAGTGAATCCTCAATGGTCAAGATCTCCAACGCGTTACCTGCAAGATTGTTTGGATCAATCTCGCCTGAGGCCCCAACGAACCAGGCCCTGCGCAGCGCCGGAACACCACTCGCATCAAGGGGCGCCGGGTAGTAGCTCGCCTGATCGAGTGACACAATCGCACCGACAAAGAACGACGTCCCATTCGGGCCAATCGCCGTGTCTTCACACTCAATGCGGCGAATGACTCCCTGTGGACCAGCGAGCGTATTAATCACGCGCAACGCCTGAGCGTCCCTCGGATCACCATCATTGTTTGGATCGGACCAAATGCAAATCGTGACCGGCTGGAGTTCGGTCATGAAGACAAACTCGATATCAATGGCAGTAATCGTGGAAGCGTTATCCGCTACGCGGAATTGGTTCATCCACGCCATATGGGTTCCAAGCGAACGAATGCCGAATTCTGCACCACCGTCATCACGGCGGTACAGATAGTCGAGATTCATTTGGCAGTAATCAAGTTCTGCATCAACATTGCAGTCCGCGTCCGGGTTCGCGGTGATTTCGCACGCATCAACAACGTTGTTCTTGTTGCAATCCTGCGTCGGCCATTGACACTCGTCCGGAACACCATTTGCGTCACAGTCGTTGCCCGACAATTGACACTCGTCAGGGACACCGTCGTGGTTGCAATCTTGCGCCTGTCCGCCGCCGATTTCGCAATCATCAGATTCGCCGTTCTGGTTGCAGTCGGCTTCGCATACGTTGGGAAGACCATCCAGGTCGCAATCTTGGGTGGTACCGCTGGCGATGTCACATCCATCGGGGACTCCGTTGCCATTACAGTCAGCGCTCCCACTCCGTGCAAGCAGAATCGGCGCATCAATGAGGCCAGAGGAAATCCGGAACTCGTCAATTGAGCCCCTCAGTCGTTGATTGATGAGCCCAGCGGAGTCAGTATGCGCGCCGACAAGTAGCGGCGCGGCAACCACTACATGTCCATGATCAACAAATGGGACGAACTCAATCAATTGGTCGAGCACGAATCGTACTTCTTGATTCTTTGCATCCGCTGATACCGATACGTAGTGCCACTCAGTGTCATTGATGTTCAGATTGGAGGTCACCGTCCAGAAACTTGCTGAAGCGGCTCCGTTGTTGCCAAACAGAAGCACCAATTCCCGACCGTTGAACTGCGACGACTTGCCGTAGTTGAACAGTGCAGCGCTCGGCATGTTGCCGCCTTGGGCAAAGACAATAAAGTCGGCCGCCTTGTCGCCAGTGGTAAGCACCTTGCGTTGCACCAACACCTGACGACTGGCCGCATCGGCACCGGTGGCCAACGTATCGAGGCGAATCCAGGCTTCGATGGTGAAGCTATCGCCTCCCATAGCGAGAACGCTGGCGGGGTCATTCACGAGGAATGTTCCGTTGGCAGCAAGATCTACTGACTTGCGGTTGACTTGCGCAGTCGCCGGGATTATGGCGAGTGGAACATCCTGAGATCGAATGATTCCGGTCGGCACACCATTGAGGGCGTTGGGGCTGGAATCCAGCACGTTTCCAGAGTCCTCTTCAAACCTCCAATAGCCGAGGGTGGCACTTTGTCCGATTTCACACTGGTCGAGAATGCAGTTTTCGTTGCAGTCGAGCGCGGTTCGCCCAAGAATCTCCTGTGCATCGGTCAGACCGTTTCCATCGCAGTCGCTACACGCGTCCGGCCAACCGTTGTTGTCGGTGTCGGTCATTGGCCGCAGCGCACTGCTCGGCACTACCACACGCTGTTGGCCTGTTGGCTGCCACTCCAGAGTCGCCTCCGCCCCGCCACCCGCCTCTTGATAGTCCATTCGCAATACATAACTCTGACCTTGCTGCAGCGTGATCGTGCCACTCCAAGTTGTGGGACTTTGCGAAATCCACTTGTCCACCAATAGTTGCCCATTGATCCACAGACGGGTGCCATCGTCGGTCGTGGTGTAGAAGGTGCAGGGCCCGGTGGTTGGCGCCGTGATCGTTCCAGTCCACCGTACAGAAAATGCGTCGACGGGTACCAACGGATCGGGACTTCCATTGTTCCAATTGAAGTTAATGTTGGAATCAATGCGCGTCAGCACCCGTGTGCGAAAGTCCCCGGTGTTCCCGTCATTACTGAAGTACTGCCCGACAAGTCCAGAGGCGGCGGCGCGCTCGATTGACTCCGGCATCCCGTTGCCATCGCAGTCTGTGCAGTCTTGACACTCGTCGGGAATTCCATCAATGTTCGAGTCAGCCGAGACCCCCTGCGAAATGTCGATCGAATCGTCGACATAATTGCGATTACAGTCAATCGGCGGTGCGACTCCAAGGATGCACGAGAGGTAGATCGATGTGACAAGCATGGCAGTGCACGAGTCCTTCAACTAGTTCCGAGCGGCGACCGAACCGTCCGCAACGAGCCCGAATGGCACGGCGCAGACCCAACTTCTATGTTCAAGGTACGCAGCCCGTTCGGGAATACAAACGAATTTCCGGAAATTTAGTCCAAGACCAGCCAGCCGCCCCGAAACCCCCGAATCCAGCAGCCAGCGCGCACTTGCCATCAACCGAAATGTAAGTTATCGGACCCTAAGGCCGGAGTCCTACGCCCCTGGCTGCGGTACTTCGAGGGCCAACGATGACGGAATTGGCGGGAAGTTCACCTCGGCGCGGAACACTACGAATTCGGACGGATCCCACGCCAACCCCCGCATGCGATCCTCGAGGAACGCGGCGAGCCGAGGCACTCCATCAACCCGAACGCTGGCGATCCCCTTCGGCAAACGCGCTAGTTCCACACCGCAATGCAGCCGGTCTCCCAAACTGTATTGCATCGATCGTTCCGGCGCGGCGTTGAGGTCGCTGTACACGGTCGCGTCTGGCTGCACTCCGTCGGCAAGCAAACTGCGATGCACGGCAAACACCATGACTTGCGCCTCGGACGGCGTTCGAAGCCGGAACACCTGAAAGATCCCCGAGTGCCCAGCGGAATTACCAATCGGCTGAATGCGACGCATGCAGCAGCCATGAACCACCGTGGCAACACTCGCACGACCGACTTCGCCTTCGCCGAGCTCAAGCCCCTGCATCTTTCCAAGCATCGACGGGCGCAATTGTGGGAGCGCCGCAGAGCACAGTGATGGAATCAAAAACGGAGGCTGAGAACTCGGGCACGGTTCAAGTGGAGTGAGCGTCCGGCGTGTGTTGAGCTTGCCAACATCGTCGATCACTGCCGCCGATTCCAGACGCCACGAAGCGTCAAATCGAAGCCGCTCTAGGTCCACGAATCCGCGCACGGTGATGCAATCAACATGCTTTCCGCGTGCATCAGGAGCAATCACATCCACGCGAAATGCGGTGCTCGCTCGCATGCCCCAAACATGCATCCCGCCTTCATAGAGTTTCCGGCGGTGCTCCGAAATAAATCTCCCGTCTTGCGCGGTGGACAGGTTGGCGCTCAAGAGTTCAAACGCGCGCTTATTGCCAGCCCACTTCAGGCCAACTTCCTGCGCGAAACTCATCGCAGCGATCATTTGAGTGACCGTATCTCGCGGCACGCCACATTTGGTAGCCGCCTTCGCGGTGATCTTGATCCCCAACGGACCTGGCAGGTGCCGAACGCACGCAAACGGATCGCCAGACTGCGCAATGTGCGTTAGCTTCCATGCCAATTTCAAATCAACGCCAAGAGCCTTCTCGAGGTCAACTGGTCGAAACCCTTGCATGCCCGGTACCGCGGCCAGAAGATCGCGCATCGACGCCTTCAGCGCTTGCAGCGCTTCGCGGACATCGCCAACGGCGGTGGTACTGGATCTTTCCGGGGATCTCACGCGACGCAGTTTACCTCGCCGATCCCGCAGTGCCAAGGATATTCAGTGCTTCCGCTGACTTCTGATGCTCCGGATCAAACTGCAGGGCGCGATGAAATTCCGCTTCTGCCTCCGGCTGCCGACCAGCGCGTATGAGCGCACTTCCAAGGTTAAAGCTGCCAGATGCAGCCATGCCGTCGTCCCGCGCGCGAGTCGCCAAGGCGACCGCTTCGCGGAATGTCGCCATCGCCTCCGCAAGCCGACCCTGGGCTTGCAGCGCATTGCCGAGCATCAATGCGAACCGCGCGTCCACTGGGTTGAGCGATCGCGCCATGGAATATGCGCGCTCTGCAGCACCAGGGCGACCGAGGGTCATCTCCGCATTCCCAAGTTGATACCAGCCACCAGCGATGTCCGGATACTGCTCCACCAACTGCAACAACTGGTGGTGCGCGTCTTCCGCACGGCCCCGAATGATGTCGCGCCCAAAATCCGCAATCTGCGATTGAATCCGCATTGCTGGGTTCGGCTCATCTCGTAACTTCACAATGGTGTGACCATGTTCCGCGGTTGTGTCGAGTGCCCAATACTCAACCCATGCCGGCACACGACCAGGTAGCACAGCATGCGTCACCCCATAGTGGTGAAAGAGCAAGGCTCGCCGCGCTTCATCGGTTCGATCGTCAAGCATCTCTGCCGTTTGACGTACCCGCGTTGCTCCGCGAGGCACGCCAGTACTGCTGCGCTCCGAACAAACCAACGAAGATCCCCGCAGCATTGCCACCCACGTGCCAGTCAATCGACCGCACGCCACTACTGCGCCATCTGGAATTGCCATCCTCATCCACTTCTGTTGCTCAATCAAGCCGATGTATCGATCCGACGTCGGTGCGGAATCATCTGAGGTCGCTCGCTCCCACCACCGTTGTAATGAATACGGAGCAGTAAACGACGCATGCGCCCATCCAAGCAAGAGTGCCAGCGCCGCCATGGCTGATGAAACTGCCAGCGCCGCGCCAGTTCGCCATGGTCGCATCGCCTCGCCAACCGCTGCAAGCGCTGGAACTGAGAGCGGAATCCAGAATACGAAGGCGAGCGCTTCAAATCGGGCAATCATCCACTGCGCGCCAAGAAATCGAATCGCTTCCGTACACAGCGGCGGCGTCAGCATCACCACCTGAATGATTCCAATCGCAGCAGCAAGTAGCAATGCCTCACGGCGCCGCGCCAATCTCACCGCAAGGAATGTGCCGACAGCCATCACTAGGAGTCTCCAGCCCGGTACGCCCAATATGCCCCCAGAGAAACCCCGCCCGAACGTACGACTCACCCACTGGCTGTCCCGCGCTTGCCACATGGTGAATCCATCCTGAGCGTGGAGAGCGGAATCGCGAGCATTCCCCTCAGCGTCCGCGTTGCCTTGTACGGTGTTGGAACCAGCGCCGCCCGCACGGGGTCCAGGTTGCGGCTTCGCTGCAAGTTCGCGCGCGCGTCGCGCCGCCTCGCGCGCAGAGGGCGGCGCAACATTGCCGGTCGCACCTTCAGGGAAGGCCATCATGCGCGAGGTCAGTGGGAACATGCCGCCCACTAGGACCACCGTCACAGTCACCACTAACGCGGTGGATGCCCCGGCCTTACCACGAACCAGCCGCCAAACACCAACAGCACCCGCAATGGGCGCCACGATCACTAGCAGAAATCCTGCGTAGAGCGGGTGAATCATCCCCACCACAGCAGTGGTTCCTGCAACAAGAAACACAGTAGCCCAAGCACTGCACACATCGCCGCGCCACGGCGCACTCAGCAGACGAATGACAACAGCCAATGCGATTGGCAAGGCAAACCACGGCGCAAGTTGATTGGGATAGAGCGTGTAGTCATACGGTGCGCGATTGACCACCACCATCAGCGCCGCAATCCACGGCGCCCATGATCCGCCGAGCACTACCCATGCGAGGTATGCCGCTGAACTAGCAATCATCAGCCGCGACGCACCCAGCGATCCAAACCACATTTCTAACGGATCCATCGCCATCAACTTGCAGGCGAATGCTTGCAGCGCATGAATGACATTGGTGTGATAGATGGGATACGGAAACTCCAACGGCACCTGAATGAACGGATCACAATTGGAGAGGCCATGTTCAAGTAGAAATCGAATACGAGTAATGTGCACGCGCGCATCGTTGTTGAGAATGGCACCAACGCGTTCAGCAAGCACCACGTCAAGCAGCAGTAACGCTCCGGCGATGCCAATGATGGAAAGTAAACCTGCCTGCGCACCACGCCACGCTCGCGCGCGAACGAGATCCACTACTCCCCAAGCTATGAATGCCGCTACCACCGCGGCCAACGCCGTTACTGGCATTCGCAGGAGGTAACCAAGAATCACCGCTGGGGCTAGCACTACCAAAGCGGTCATCCACCAAACCGCCATGGAAGGAAGCACCCCACCCCGCAACTCCTCAGGCAACAATCGACGCGCAACGGCCGCTCCCGGAAAGAGCAACGCCAACCAGAACAGTAACGGTCCGACACTCACTGCGATGCCTCCGACGTGAACTTGTCGAACGTGCGCTGCGCCGCTAGCGGGTGATCAGCACACTCCGCTCGACACATTTCCTCAAGCGCATGCCACTGCGCCGCGCTTGGGGCGAACACCGCCGCTCGGCGAAATGCATCAACCGCCTCGCAAGGCCTTTCAAGCGCGCGCAGCGCCTCGCCCCGTGCGCCGTGAAGTGTCGCACTACGATTCAATGACGGCGTCACTTGATCGAACAGTTCAAGTGCTTCCGCAGCGTGTCCGCGCCGCAACTCAAGTATGCCCCAGTAGAGCCCAAGCAGTGGGTCCTGCGGGCGCAACCCAGCGGCAATGTCAAGATCCGCCTGCGCATCATCATTACGACCGCGTTGCATCAACAGTCCCGCGCGATTGATCCGCGCGCGTACATGCTCAGGACGGCGAGCAATCACCTGGTTCCAAAGCAGGAGTGGATCCGCATAGTCCTGATTTCGCAAACTCGTACCGATAGTTTCCATCGTGACCACAACGACGAGAAGTACGGCCATGCCCACGCTCATCCAATGCCCGATCCGCGAACTGCGACGTTGAGCAAAACTCCAAAAAGCCGCAGCGATTGAGACAATTCCAGCCATTACTATCACCAGCGGTAGGTACATCCGATGGTCGGCGGCAACGTCCGCGAGCGGCACGAAACTCGAAGATGGTGCCAACAGCAGCACAAAGCAAACCGGCAGTACTCCCCACCATTGCTTGCGCGCCAAAGCAACTACCACTAGCACCGTCAGCAGCGCCAGCGTTGCCACCCCCACTGCGAGAGTCCACGGAGCAACCAGTTCTTCTGCACCATGATCAATGGACATCAACGATGGACAGACCACTTCGCCCATGTACAGCCCAACGGCTCGCACTTGCGTCGCTGCGTACTGAAGTGGCGAGGTGCCTGCGACACGAAGCCCGGCGCCAGCGTTTCCTGCCCCGTTCGCAAAGACGCCGCGCACCACGCCAAGCGGGAGCAGCACCAACGTTGTCGCCCACAGCGCACCATGCAAGAGCCATCGAAGCCGAAGCGTGGCAACCAGCGAACCAGTCAGGATGAATGCATCAACCGCAAGAAGCAGCGCAGGCCCACAGGCGGCGGTTGGCTTGGCAGCGATGGCCAGTAGGCAACACCCCACCGTGGCGGCATGCCACACTCCGAAACTACCACGCGTGCGAGCGATACCTGCTGCCCTGGGCAACTCTTGCGCCGTACAACAGAGGCACGCCACCGCAGTAAGAATGAACAACCCGGCCATCGCCTCAGCACGCTGAATGACGTAGGTTGCGGCGGCAGTTTGCAGTGGGTGCATCGCCCACAGCACCGCCACGGCGACAGCAGAAAATAGAGCCGCATGTTCCGAAATGGACACCACGTGTCGCACGCGGAGTCGATCCACGCAGCACAACGCCGCGAGAAATGCAGCAACCGCCGCCGTGGCATGAACAAGAATGTTGAAGGCGTGATATCCCCAAGGATTGAGTCCCCCCAGCAGGTGATTCAAGCCAAGCGACAATTGCACCAGCGGACGCTGGCCGGAGACCATCGTCTGCCACGAATTCCATGGAGCAACAATCAGACGCTCTTCTCCCAATATCCGCACGATGTCGTCGAAGACAAAGTCCGCCCCGAGCGCTCCGCGCCACGCAACCAATACCATCAACCAAATGCCGGCCGCTAGCAAAAGCACTCCTATAGAGCGCGAACGCACCCACGATGCTGGTACCGAATGGTGCAGCGAATTCATGTCTGCGCTGGGCGGACATGATCCTTCCGCCTGATCGGAATGCGGGATATTTCCTAGCATCGAGTGATGGGCATGGTACCTTCGAATCACCCGTGACTGCCCAGATGCACCATGAACCCGTGATTGATCAACAGGCAAATGCGGGCACATGGGTGGTGGTTGCCGTCTACAACGAAGTCAACACAGTCGCTGGCGTGCTGACTGAACTCCGGCAAGCCTTTCCAAATGTTGTTGCCGTTGACGACGGATCGCAAGACGGTTCATGGGAGCACCTCAGTGCGATTGCGCCCTACGCACTTCGCCATGTCGTGAACCGTGGGCAAGGCGCGGCGCTACAAACAGGTACAGAATTTGCCTTAAAAATGGGGGCAATTCGCGTTGCCCACTTTGATGCCGATGGTCAGCATCGAGTCGAAGACCTCGTTCGCATGGTCGCTGCGGTAGCGCGCGGCGAGTGCGATGTTGCACTCGGCGACCGCTTTCGCGGTCAGTCGAACCTGCCCGCCTCACGGGCCGCGCTCATTCGCGGAGCCGCGTTCATGCATCGGTTTACGAGCGGCATTATGCTTTCGGATGTCCACAATGGGTTACGCGTGCTGACCCGCCAGGCGGCCTTGAAGTGCGAGATCACTGCTGATCGCATGGCTCATGCCAGTCAATTCATTGACCTCGTAGCCAGCAGCCGCCTGCGCGTGCGTCAATATCCAACGTCCATTCGTTACACCGAGTATTCCATGGCGAAGGGCCAACGCGCGACGGAAAGTTTCCGCATTCTGTTCCACTATGTAATTGCAAGGATCTTCGGATGACATCGTTCCAAATCGTCTTACTCAGCTTCGCACTCGTGGGTGCCGTCACCAGCATCGCCCTCGTGGCAAAGAACATCATTGGGCGCGCTACCGGTGCCGTGCTTCTGGTGCTCATAGCACTGGGCGCGATGTTCACCGTGGTTCCAAATTGGACTACCGCGATCGCGCATGCACTCGGCATTGGCCGTGGTGCAGACTTGCTTCTTTACCTGCTAGTGATTGGCAGTTCGACGGGATTTCTGGTGTTGTATGTAAAGCTCCGGGCGGTTCGAAGAGAAGTCACCTTGTTGGTTCGCAAGATCGCCCTTGACGGGAGTGCCGGGGCGAGCAGCGATGCCACGCACCGGAAATCGTGAGCTGTGAATATACTTATCGGACAGTTGTGTTCCGAAAAATCGTGTTTAAATGCTTCTAAACCTTATATTATCAGCCAAACGCTGCGGAAATATCTTTCTGGAAATGCTTCCGTACGCGCACTTGACTGAGTGCAGAGCCGATGTAGTTTGTGTTCATGATCAGCAACGCATCCGCCGTATTGGTAATCAGTCTGATGGGAGTCGCAGTCATGGCTCCCGTGGCAGCTGACAAGTTCAGTCGGTCGAGCAAGGGCAACGTCGAGTTGGCCATGCCAACCAACGACGATTTCTCCTCAACCACGGTGATGTTCAGCAATGCCGGCGGCTCGACGCCACCAGCGTGCCCAGCGGACCTCAACCACAACGGCGTCGTGGATGGCGCAGACCTCGCCATCGTATTGGGAGCATGGGGACCATGTCCAGGTGTTTGTCCGGCGGACTTCAACGGCGACGGCGTGGTCGATGGATCAGACCTCGCAGTGGTGCTTGGCGCTTGGGGCCCTTGCCCGCTCTAAGGCCCGCCCTGTAGGGCAAGTCTCAATCCAACTGCAGGAGCACCCCCATCGTGAGCCGTCATTGCGTGAATATTCTCATGGTGTCGGTGGGGCTTTTGACCGGACTAGCCCCACTGACTCACGCTCACGCACAAGACTGCAACAGCGATGGCATTCTTGACGCCCAACAGATTGGTGCGCAAGGGTTGGTTGCGCAGTACTTTCCTAATCTCACGTGGAGCGGAACCCCGGTAGCACGGGTTGACCTCGGCGGCGCAGGAAGCTTTGACCTCAACAGCGCTAATGGCTGGACACTTCCTGCTGGCATTCCGCAAGAAAACTTCACCGTGCGTTGGACTGGCGGTCTGATCTTCAACCAATCCGGACTGTTCCAATTCAAAGTCAGTCATGACGATGGTTGCTGGTTTTATCTTGATGGCGTCTTGTTGGGTGGCTTTGAAGCCAACGGGGAGCACACCTTTCCTGCCACGCCAATGCAGATCAACGCCGGGGTGCACTGGCTGCAAGTGAAATTCCGCGAAAATACCGGCGCACAGAACATCCGGGTCTCCCGCAAAGTGTCGACCACCACCACGTGGAGTGTGATTGCCAACAGCAATTTCGTCGCGGGCATTGATGCCAATAGCAACGGCGTGCTCGACATCTGCGAAGGCGCCGACTGCAACGGAACCTTTGTTCCTGACTCCGTCGAGATTGCACAAAACCCCATCCTTGACTGCAATGCAAACCTGGTGCTCGACCAATGCGAATCGGTAGCGATCGATTGTGATCAAAACGGCATCCCGGATTCATGCGAGACAGGATTGGCTGGCTTGGTGGGCTCCTATTACGCAACCGATGACTTCAGCGGCCCCGTCGTTGCACGTCGCTTGGACGCTAACGGACCACTGGGGCTTGACTTCAATGTCACCGACCAGAGCGGCGGGAATACGTGGCAGCCGTCCGATGTGCCCACCGACTACTTCTCCGTGCGATGGACGGGACAACTCAATATTCCCGTCACTGGCAATTACTACTTCCAAATGCAGAGCGACGATACCGCCACCATGCGCGTGGACACAACGCTCCTGTTCAGTTCATACACCGGTAGCACCGAGCGTGGTCCGTTTCTGCTCACTGCTGGAGTGCACCTCGTGCAATATGACCTCCGCGAATTCGGCGGCGATCAGCGCATGCGCGTTCGAGTGCGTATGGCTGAAACTGGTCCATGGGATGCACTGCCGGGTAGTTGGTACCGAACGCGGGTTGACCTCAATAGCAACGGTGCGTCCGACCTCTGCGAGTTTGGTGACTGCGACGACAACAAAGTGCCTGACAACATACAGCTCGCGCAGGGCGGTCCCGACTGCAACGGCAACGGCAAACTTGATGCATGTGACATTGCAGTGGGTGCGCCCGACTGCAACGGCAACGGTGCGATCGATACTTGCGAAAGCACTGTGAACGGTCTGTACGGTCGATACTTCACAGCCATTGGTGGGTCGGACCCCGCTGATCCACTCCGACCAGGCACCCTGCTCAGCAAGCGCTTTGATGCGAAGATCGACTTCAACGGCGGCAACTGGTTCCCGGATGGTGTACCCGACAACGACGTGATTGCCATCTGGACTGGCGCACTGCTGACTCCCAACGAGTCCGGCGTCTACGAGTTCCACACCGATACCGACGATGGCTGTCGCCTCTATGTTGACAACGCCCTCGTCATCGACCGATGGCTCGGTGGCCAAGGTACCGGCTTCGCAACGAAGACCTTGCAGGGGCAAACCACCTACAGCATCCGGATGGAGTTCCATGAGGGCGCCGGCGAGCAGCGCGCCAGCCTGCGATGGTTGCTGCCATCACAGCAGGGCGGATCACCCGCCATCTGTCCCAGCAGCGCATTGCGCGTGGCAACACCGGACTGTAACCAGAATGGTCAACCAGACGACTGCGACATCGCCAACGGAACGCTGCCGAACCCTGGTGATGGAATTCCGATTCCTTGCGCCACCGCACCATGTCCCGGCGACTTCAATCGCGATGGAGTGGTGACCGGAGCGGATCTCGGCGTTCTTCTTGGAGCGTGGGGCGCATCAGGAGGCGACCTCAACGCGGACGGAGTTACCAACGGTGCCGACCTTGGAATTCTGCTCGGCGAGTGGGGCGCCTGCAACTAAGGACGGCGCGCCGACATCTATCGACCTTCAGCGCTCCAACGCATCGCTGCGCTCGCATCCATCACCTGCGCCGGGTACGCAACACCATGCTCCGCGTTGCGCGCACGAGCATCTCTCGCTCCGAGCGATCCATCCGGGCAGAGCGACGGTCCGTGGCGGAAGCCTTCGAAGCATCAACACCGTTCGTCAACAACGTACGGGCGTGAAGTGAGGAAATAGCGGCTCGATGAGGCATTGCAGATAGGGCTCCTTCGTCGCTGCCGGGCTGATTGATTCACTTTTCTTGCAATGTGCGTCCCCCATGACCATGGGGGCGGGTCGCAACGCGCCGTGCCACCTATATTTACGGACCTCCATGGCCCGTGCAAAGTCACAACCCGCTGACCTCCGTTCCATCCGCATTCGCGGAGCGCGCGAGCACAACCTCAAGGGCGTGGATGTCACCATCCCGCGCGACTGCCTGGTGGTGATGACCGGCGTCAGCGGCAGCGGCAAGAGCTCGCTGGCGTTCGACACCATCTTTGCTGAAGGTCAGCGCAAGTACATGGAGAGCCTCTCCGCGTATGCGCGCCAGTTCTTGGACCAGATGCAGAAGCCGGATGTGGACTCGATTGAGGGTCTGCCGCCAACCATCGCTATCGAGCAACGCGGCGGCGGTCACACGCCGCGTTCCACCGTAGCCACCACCACGGAAATCTATGACTACCTGCGCCTGATGTTCGCGCGCTGCGGAACGCCAACGTGTTGGCACGCTGATGAGAAGGGGCGCGTCTGCGGCAAGCCGATTCGCGCCACTGCGCCAACGCAGATCGTTGATGCGATTCTTGCTACTGAAGGTGCACGGCTCATGTTGTGCGCGCCGGTGGTGCGCGGCAAGAAGGGCTTCCACAAAGATGTGCTGGAAGCGCTCGCTAAGCAAGGACTCATGCGTGCGCGCGTGAACGGCACCGTTCTTGATATCCGCGAGACGCTCAAAGCCGGCGGCGAGAATCCGCTGGCGCTCGGTCGCTACGAGGCGCACACCATTGAAGCCGTCATTGACCGCGTGGTGGCGCGCGAAGAAGATCGCCAGCGCATTGCAGAAAGCGTGGAAACCGCGCTGAAACTGGGCGAAGGCAACATCCTGGTGCTGGTGGAAGATGCAGCCGGCGCGTGGACCGAACACCGCTACAGCGAGAAATTCTCCTGCGCGGACCACCCCGAATGCGCGCTTGAAGAGCTAGAGCCCCGTCTCTTTAGTTTCAACAGTCCGCAAGGCGCATGTCCAGCCTGCGCGGGACTTGGGCATGTGCAGGAGTTTGACGAGGATCTGGTGATCCCCGATCGCAGCAAGCCGTACTCCGAAGCAGTGGAACCGTGGCGCCGCAACGGCCCGCGCATGAACATGTTCTACGCGCGCGCCATCCGCAACTTCGGCGCGTTCTTCAAACTCAAGCCCACCACGCCGTTTGATTCACTCCCCGCGAAAATCCGCGGCTACTTGATGAACGGCATCCCCGAAGATGAACGCGACGAGCTCGGCGGAAAGTTCGAAGGCGTGCTGCCAAATCTGCAGCGCCGCTTCCAAGACAGCGAGAGCGAATTCGTCAAGGAACGCCTGCTTGCATACATGAGCGCCGCGCCCTGCCCCGCATGCGCCGGCAAGCGCCTGCGCCCCGCTGCACTCGCTGTGAAACTCAAGAGCGGCACACTCAACATGAGTATCGCCGACACCACCGCCATGAGCATCGAGCGCGCGCTTGGGTTCTTCTCAAGCGTCGACCTCGGCAAGATGCAGCGCACTATCGCGGAGCCGATCCTCAAGGAAGTGGACGCGCGGCTTGGATTCTTGGCAAGCGTTGGCCTTGGTTACCTCACGCTCGACCGCGCCTCCGGCACGCTTTCTGGTGGCGAAGCGCAGCGCATCCGCCTGGCAACGCAAGTGGGCAGCGGCCTCGTCGGCGTTGCCTACGTGCTTGATGAACCAACCATCGGACTGCATCAGCGCGACAACGATCGACTGCTCGCCACGCTCCGGCGCTTGGCGGATATCGGCAACACCGTATTGGTGGTGGAGCACGATGAAGATGTGATTCGTGCCGCGGATTACTTGGTGGATGTTGGCCCCGGGCCTGGTCGCCACGGCGGAAGCATCGTGGCCGCGGGATCCGTTGATGATGTTGCCGCCTGCAAAGAGAGTCTCACTGGCGCGTACCTATCTGGTCGTCGCTCCATCGCTGTGCCCACCGAGCGCCGCCCCGTGCGCGCCGACCGCGCCATTGTGGTGAAAGGTGCCAAAGAGAACAATTTGAAGGGGATCGATGCCGCGTTCCCGCTCGGCGGACTCGTCTGCGTGACGGGCGTGAGCGGTAGCGGCAAGAGCACGCTGGTGTCTGACATCTTGCTCAAGGCCGCGCAAAAACATGTGCACGCTGCGAAGGTGGTGCCCGGTACCCACGCGCGCGTCACCGGTCTTGCAGGCATCGAACGCGTGGTGGAAGTTGATCAGAGCCCGATCGGTCGCACGCCGCGCTCTAATCCTGCTACTTACACGGGCATCTTTGATGAGATCCGCAAGCACTTCGCCAAGTCGCCGGAATCAAAGATCCGCGGCTACGAGCCCGGTCGTTTCAGTTTCAATGTCAAGGGCGGCCGCTGCGAAGCATGCCAAGGTCAAGGCATGGTGAAGATTGAAATGCACTTCCTGCCGGACGTGTTCGTTGCATGCGAAACCTGCAAGGGCACCCGGTACAACCGCGAAACGCTTGAAGTGAAATTCAAAGGCAAGAACGTTGCCGAAGTGTTGGACATGACTGTGGACGATGCGGTGTTGCACTTTGAAGCGCACCCAAAGGTCCGCGGCATGCTTGAGTGTCTGCGCGATGTTGGCCTTGGCTACATGCAACTTGGGCAAGCAAGCACCACGGTCTCTGGTGGTGAAGCGCAACGCATCAAGCTTGCCACCGAACTCGGCAACATGTCCAGTGCAAGCACGCTCTACGTACTTGACGAGCCGACCACCGGCCTGCACTTTGCCGATGTAGAAAAACTGCTGGTGGTACTGCAACGTCTCGCCGATGCTGGACACACGCTGGTGGTGATCGAACACAACCTGGATGTAGTGAAATGCGCGGATTGGCTCATCGACCTCGGTCCGGAAGGCGGCGAGCGCGGCGGAACAATCATCGCCGCCGGTACTCCCGAACAGGTGGCAGCCACCGCGGCCTCATACACCGGTCGCTACTTGAAGCCGATCTTGGAGCGCGCAGCACGAGCGTCGGCAAGCAGCACGAGTACCACTCAGCCAACGCGCCGCCGAGAGGTCACCGGCACCAAGAAGAAGAGAGCGGTCAAGACACCGGGCGCTGGCACGAGCGTGTAATTTTTTACTCTACGTCTGTAATCGCACCAGTTTCGCGTACTCCAGCACCAGCGTCTTCACGCCCACGGTGCGGAATGACACACGCGCGCTGGTGACACTGCCGCGTGGCAAGATTGCTTGCACAGTGCCGGTGCCGAAGAGCGGATGACGCACCATGCAGCCAACCGGAAACTGCGCGCCGAGGCCGCGCGGCTTGTCAAACTCGTCTGCCCACGGCTCGTCGATGCCGTCCGAGCCTTCCCCAGAGCCGTCACCGCTGCCGTCCATCCAACTGGACGCCAAGTCAGTGCGTTCAACATTTGCCTCCGGAAGTTCGCGCAGGAACTCGCTCTCCATCGCGCTCATGCGCATTCCGCGCACGGTGCGACGCGCAGCGTGCGTCATCAAGAGCTGCCGCTTGGCGCGCGTCATGCCCACAAAGCAGAGGCGTCGCTCTTCTTCAATATCTTCATCACCTTCGCGCGCACGCATGTGTGGCAGCAGACCTTCTTCGCAGCCGATCATCGTGACCATTTCAAACTCAAGACCCTTGGCCGCATGCAGCGTCATCAAGGTCACCGATCCAGCGTCGGAGTCATACGCATCGGAATCAGCCACCAATGCCACGGATTGCAGGAACCCCTGCAGCGCACGCAACAATGTTGGAGGCGCGCCGGCAGGGTCATCAGGTAATTCAAAGTCGCCCGCGGCGTTGACGGTTTCGTCCAAGTTCAGGCGGCGCTGCTCTTGGTCATCGCCATCGGTGCCGTCGGCAAAGTCACGCAGGCCGCTTTCATCAAGCACCATTTCTACAAATGCAGCCAGCGCATCCGGCTCCCCCAGTTCAATCACTTGTCGCCAGCGCGCCAGCATGGATGCAAACTCATCAATCTTGCGCGCGGTGCGATCCGCAACGCCCGCCGCGCGCGCAAAACGCAGCGCCGCAAGCATGGGAATTTGCTGAACAGCCGCAATGCGCTCAATGCGCGTGAGCGACGAATCACCAATCCCACGCGTAGGCACATTCACAATGCGACCGCACGCAACATCGTCAGCAGCGTTCGCCACTAAGCGCAGGTATGCCATCAAGTCTTTGACTTCCTTGCGGTCATAGAACGCAGTGCCGCGCACAATGCGGTACGGAATCTGCCTACGCCGCAGTGCATCTTCCACCACGCGACTGAGCGCGTTCATTCGGTAGAGGACCGCAATTTCTTTCCACGGCGTGCCCGCTGCATTGGCCGTCACGATGGCCTTGGCCACTTCGTCGGACTCAGCGTGCTCATCCGCTGCGCGCAACACGCGCACCTTCTCGCCCGCGCCCTGCCCCGTGTAGAGCGGCTTTGCCTTGCGACGCTTGTTGTGCCGAATCAGCGCGTCGGCCGCGGCCACTACATGTTCCGTCGAACGAAAGTTCTCGCCGAGCGCCACAGTGACGGCGCCATCAAAGCACTCCTCAAATTCAAGGATGTTTCGAATGTCCGCGCCGCGCCAGCGATAGATCGACTGATCCGGATCGCCCACCACGCAGATGTTCCGATGCCCGCCGGCGATGTTGCGCGCAATAGCAAACTGCGCGCGATTGGTGTCCTGGTATTCGTCGATCAACACATAGCGGTAGCGCCCCGCGGCGATCGCACGCAGCGAGTCATTCGTTCCCAAACTGATAGCAGTGCGCATGAGTAGATCATCAAAGTCGAGCGCCTTGTTGCGCTGCAGGATCTTCTCGTACGCCTCGTAGGCCTTGGCAACTTGACGCGCTGCAAAGTCGCCGGCCGCCTCGCGGAACGCGGCTGCGTCTACAAGTTGATTCTTCGCAGTACTGATCTTTGAAAGCACCGCAGCAGGCTGGAAGTTCTTGGTATCAAGCCCCGCTTCCACGATCGCGCTCTTCATTGCTGAACGCTGATCGTCGGCGTCGTAGATCACAAAGTCCGGGTCAACGCCGCAGTCCACTGCATGACGGCGAAGGAACATGGCGCAGAATGCATGGAAGGTGCTGACCACCAGTCCGCGTCGACCGGGCACATTGATTGGAATCATTGACTCCACGCGATGCTTCATTTCGCCAGCAGCTTTGTTGGTGAATGTCAGCGCCAAGATCTGCCACGCAGGAATGCCAAGTGCCACCAACCGTGCCACGCGGCGCGTGATGACGCGCGTCTTTCCAGAGCCGGGGCCAGCAAGCACCAACAGCGGGCCATCAACGTGCGCAACGGCGATGCGCTGGTCTTCGGTCAGGCCTTCTAGGAGCGCGTCGGCATCAAGTTCCGGAATCACCGGTTCGGGTGCGTGCGCCGGTGCTGATCCATCATCAGCAAATTGTGCTGATTTGTAGCCTGTTTGTGGGGTCGGTAATTCGGGAAACAGCATGCGCGGGGCCTCCTTGCGGTGCGCGAAAGCGCTCAGTGCGCCAGTCGACTTGACGAGTCTAGAAGACAGGCATCGACATGCTGTCCACAGGCCAAATTCAACGACTGAACACAATTAAATAAACATAAATCATGAGCCGAGACAGACTTGCAGCGCGCTCACACGAAAGTCGATAAAATCGACGCGAACAGGGGTTGCAACCACAACAGGTAGGGGTACCATGACCGCCACGCCCAAGCGTTGGTAGTGCTTGGACGTATGGATGATACCAAACAGAATGCGAACAGCGGTTCAAATTTATGTTTGGGTGGTGAAAATGTCAGGTGGTGTGTGCGCCAGTGTCGCCGGTGTCGTGGGCAGTAGTTGAAGTGAAGCTTTTGACGGACCAGGAAGGTCCGAGTCAAGGGGTTGGACGATGAGCATTCTTTGTGACACGCAGATCCGTGATTCCGTACGGATCGTCCCCTTCGCTGACAACGCGAAGCGCCCCGGCACAGTGTCCTTTGGCGTCTCGAGCTATGGCTACGACGTTCGCGTGGGAACAAAGTTCAAAGTATTCACCAACGCCACCAGCGGCGGCACCGCCATCGTGGACCCGAAGAACTTTTCGAACGACCTCTTCATCGCCATCGACACCGCTGAAACCGGCCGCGACCACATTGTGATCCCGCCGAATTCCTTCGCCCTTGCTGAGACGGTTGAGACCATTGATGTTCCGCGCGACGTCCTTGCCATCTGCGTTGGTAAGAGCACCTACGCTCGCTGCGGCATCATTGTGAATGTCACGCCGCTTGAGCCAGAATGGCGCGGCAAGGTCACCATCGAAATCAGCAATACCACGCCGCTTCCAGCCAAGATTTACGCCAATGAAGGCATCGCCCAAATGATCTTCTTGCGAGCCGAGAACGTCTGCGCAGTCAGTTACGCAGACAAGCGCGGCAAGTATCAAGATCAAACCGGCCTGACACTCCCGCGCGTCGACGGACTTCCGTTCGGCGACAGCACTCCAAATCATCAGTAAGACCCGAATCCAGGACTCCGCGTTCTTATGGACGCGGCGCCGCCCCGTCACGAACACAGTTCCCGAAACACATGCACGCAGGCATCGCGTGCACCATCACGAGAGAGACACGGAATACCCATGAGAATTGCACGACGCTTCACGACCGCTGGCAAGGACGTCTACGGAACCACCGAGTGGACCACCCGCTCAAGCCGCATCTCCAATTCGGACGGCAGCACCGTCTTTGAAATGCATGATGCGCAGGTTCCGGCGTCATGGAGTCAGCTTGCCACGGACATCGTGGTCAGCAAGTACTTCCGCAAGGCTGGCGTGCCACAGCTTGGCGCCGACGGCCGACCGCTGAAGGATGCCGCGGGCAAGCCCGTTCTTGGACCAGAGCGCAGCGTTCGCCAAGTGGCACATCGCTTGGCTGGTTGCTGGCGCCACTGGGGCGAGAAGTTTGGCTACTTCACTGCAAAGAAGGACGCTGACGCTTTCTACGACGAACTCGCGCACATGCTGCTCAACCAGATGGCTGCCCCGAATAGCCCACAGTGGTTCAACACTGGCTTGAACTACGCGTACGGAATCAGCGGCCCTGCGCAGGGTCACTGGATCGCGGATCACAAGACTGGCAAAGTTGGCCTGGCCAAGGACGCGTACACGCACCCACAGCCGCACGCCTGCTTCATTCAGGGCGTGAAGGATGATCTGGTCGGCGAAGGCGGAATCATGGACCTGTGGACCCGCGAAGCCCGACTCTTCAAGTACGGCTCAGGCACCGGCACCAACTTCTCCAACGTCCGTGGTGAAAACGAACAACTCTCCGGTGGCGGTCGCAGCTCTGGACTGATGAGCTTCCTGAAGATCGGCGACCGCGCCGCAGGTGCAATCAAGTCCGGCGGCACCACGCGCCGCGCTGCCAAGATGGTCTGCCTGGATGTCAATCACCCCGACATCGAGAAGTTCGTCAACTGGAAGGTTCGTGAAGAAATCAAGGTTGCCGCGCTTGTTGAAGGCATGAAGCACCTGGCACCGAACCAGAAGGAACTGGCGGAGCAGTTTGGGCTCAAGCTCGATTACGACTTCAACGGTGAGGCCTACTACACCGTCAGCGGTCAGAACTCCAACAACTCCGTGCGACTCTCTGATGAGTTCATGGACGCAGTGGAAGCCAACGGCGAATGGACCTTGATTCGTCGCACCGATGGCAAGGTCGCCAAGACCCTGCCAGCTGTAGATCTGTGGAAGCAAATCAACGAGGCTGCGTGGCACTGCGCAGACCCAGGCATCCAGTACGACACCACCATCAACGCGTGGCACACCTGCCCGGAAGGCGGGCGCATTAACGCCAGCAATCCGTGCAGCGAGTACATGTTCCTGGACAACACCGCGTGCAACCTGGCGTCCATCAACCTGCTCAAGTTCTATGACTCAGAGACGCGCACCTTCGACATCGAGGGTTACGAGCACGCCATCAGTCTGTGGACCGTGGTCTTGGAAATCAGCGTGCTGATGGCCAGCTTCCCATCCAAGGAAATTGCTGAACTCAGTTGGAAGTACCGCACCCTTGGTCTCGGCTACGCCAACCTTGGCGCCATGCTGATGCAGGCTGGTATCCCCTACGACAGTGACGCTGGTCGTGCAGTGTGCGGCGCGCTTAGTTCCATCCTGACCGGTCGTTCCTATGCAGCCAGTGCTGTGCTCGCTGCTGAGCACGGAACGTTCGATGGTTACAAGGAGAACAAGGAGCACATGCTCCGCGTGATCCGCAATCATCGTCGCGCTGCGCAGGGTGTTGCCCGCGACAGTGGTCAGTACGAAGAAATGCGCATCGCGCCGGTTCCGATTGATCATGCGGTGTTCACCGAAGGCCGCGTGACCATTTCCAACGCCAACGACATGCTCAGCCGCGCGGTTGCTGCATGGGACGACGCGCTGGCGTTCGGCAAGAAGCACGGCTTCCGCAATGCGCAGGTCACGGTGATTGCACCAACTGGCACCATCGGACTGCTGATGGATTGCGACACCACCGGCGTGGAGCCAGACTTTGCGCTGACCAAGTTCAAGAAGCTTGCCGGCGGTGGTTACTTCAAGATCGCCAACCAGTCGCTGCGCCCCGCGCTGCAGGCACTCGCCTACACCGCTGTGCAGGTGGATGAAATTGTCACCCACGTCATGGGCACGCTCAGTCTGGAAGTTCCACTTCCAACCGAGGATGGCATCGTTCCAACGCACGGAACCACGTTCCGTGACTTCCTCATTGAGTCGGGTTACACCGGCGATGAGGTGGTGCAGATTGAGAACAGCCTGCCAACCGTCTTTGAGATCTCCTTTGCATTCAGTGCGTGGAGCATGCCAGAGCGCGTCTTGGCTGCACACGGCATTGACGCCGTTGCTGCGCGTGCTGATCAGAAGTTCAACGGCCTCCGCGCCCTTGGTCTCAACCGCAAGCAGATTGATGCGCTGAACGTTCGCATCTGTGGAACGCAGACGGTGGAAGGCGCTCCGCACCTCAAGGACAAGCACCTTCCAGTGTTTGACTGCGCGAACCGTTGCGGCAACTTGGGCACGCGATTCATTGCGCCTCAGGGTCACATCTACATGATGGCCGCTGCGCAGCCGTTCATCTCGGGTGCAATCAGTAAGACCATCAATCTTCCGAATGACGCGAATGTTGAAGACATCGGTGCGTGCTACCGCCTGAGCTGGGAACTTGGTCTCAAGGCCAACGCCCTGTACCGCGATGGTTGCAAGTTGAGCCAGCCGCTCAACACCAAGAGCGATGCGTCAGACGAGCGTGAAGAAGAAGACACTGCTGGCTTGCCAGAAGTAGTCGCCACAACCACCTACGTTGATCGCATCGTCGAGCGCGTGGTTGAAGTGGAGCGCGTGGTGGAGCGCGTTGTTGAGCGCCCACGTCGTAGCCGTCTGCCAGACACGCGGCAGTCGCTCACGCACAAGTTCAACGTTGCTGGCCACGAGGGCTACTTGATCGTTGGTCTCTACGAAGACGGCACGCCGGGCGAACTGTTCATCACCATGGCGAAGGAAGGTTCCACCATTGGTGGGCTGATGGATTCGCTGGGAACCGCCATCAGTCTGGCACTGCAGTACGGAGTGCCGGTAGAGAGCATCGTCAACAAGTTTGCGCACCAGCGCTTTGAGCCGATGGGGATGACCACCAACTCGGACATTCCGTTTGCGAAGAGTCTGGTCGATTACATCTTCCGTTGGCTCGGTATGCAGTTCATCAACGGCTACCGCGAGCAGAACGCACCGCGTCGCACCAAGCCAGCGGAGATCTCCGGTGGCGGAACGATCACCCACGGGAACGCAGGAAGCGGCCCGATCAGTAACGCCGAAGCCAAGGAGGCTGCATGGCCAGTACGCTCAGGAGTCACCACGCACGACGGATCGACCAGCGGTTCGTCGACGCAGGCCAGCGCATCGCATTCCGTCCAGGCGAAGGCCGACGCGCAAGAGATTCTTTCGCGCCGTTCAATCTCGGTCGTTGTGGCCGAATCGATCGTCGATGGTTCGGATGGAGCGGACCCGATGTCACGCACTTCCGTAGTGAAAGAGACCATCACGGTCGGCGAAACGCGCGGCACTGGCAGCGTGCTTGATCAGTCCAACGCGCACCTCATGGGTGACGCTCCGGCCTGCGACGGCTGCGGGTCGATCACCGTCCGTAACGGCACTTGCTACCGCTGCCTGAACTGCGGCAGTTCGATGGGCTGCTCCTGAGCCAATGAATCACGCTCCATCATGCGGCGTGCCACGGATTGGCACGCCGCATGATGGGGCCAACTTCAAACGACGGTTGCCTCGCGCATGGCTGCGTGGCGCACCGCCAGACCCTCTGAAAGGAAGGTCAGGCTCATGAATCATGCGCCGTTGCACGGACTCCGACCCGTGCGCGGCGCGACAACAGACGCGATGGTGGCGAGTTCGTAACAGCGTGACGGTCAGCGAGTGGATGGACCCTCCTTGCATGGCTGGATGAGCACGGATATCAGCGAACTTCGGCCCCCTCTCCTGGGAATGGATGCCCCCCGGCCGGCACACTGGCGCGCGCAAGCGCACACGTGCCGGGCGACCGGGAAGGGAGACCCGACGCCTCACGGCTCGCCCCATCGCGTCACTTTCAATGACGAAGCGCTTCGGCGCTCGTCGTTCCTCCCCCCCCTGCTGCGGAAGCCCACCCCCGCGGCAGGGGGAATTTGTTTTTGCGCTGTGATGCCTGCTTTGCGTGCCGTGGGTGCCGCGCTTCCATACACTCCCGGATCATGCTGAACATCGCCACGACCCTTCGACTTTCCCCGGCGTGCGCGCTGTTTGTCCTGACCCTCACCGCGTGTGAAACCACGCCGGAAGCGCAGTCGCTGGCACGCAAGGTTGACCTTGATACCGCTCCGCTCACGCACGTGGTGCTGGTGCAGCTGAAAGACCCATCGCGGGCCGCCGAGCTGGTTCAGGACTGCGACCGCGTCCTACCGTCAATTGAGGGCGTTTCCGCGTACAGCTGCGGAGTGCCGCTCGTGATGGGTCGAACGAATGTGACCAGTGATTACGACGTTGGCATCTACGTGGGGTTCCGGACGGAGGCCGCGTACAGAGACTATGTGGACCACCCCCGTCATTTAGAGATGGTGGAGGGCTGGCGCGAGGGCTGGAAGTCCGTGCGCATGTTTGACATTGTTGACGGCGTGCCCGCGGCGATGCCGGTGAAGGTTGCGCCGGTGGCGACCGATGCAGTGAAGCCTGTGAAGGTGGATGCGGCGAAGCCTGCGCCAGCCGCAACCGTCAAGCCAAGCAGTACTGGCGCCGCTGCTCCCGCGCCGGCCGTCTCACCGACGACGCCGATTGCCCCCAAGTAAGGGGCGGTCTGATCGCAGGACCGGCTCGCGGATCGCTACACTGCATTTCATGGCTATTGAAACCACGCTCCAGGCCCGCCAGAAATGGTGGAATATTTTGTACGCCGTGATCTGTGCGGTGCTGGGCGCATGGGGCGCCTACGACTACTGGGTCACCATTCCACGCAAAGAGGCAGAGGTTGCCGCGTACGAAGTAGCCGCCACCACTGCTGAAGAGATGGAAGCAAAGGCGCGCGCAGCTGCCGCAGCGCCAGGCGCAGCGCAAGCGCTCTCGGTGGACGACGTCAAGACATACGAGGCCGCGAAGGCGGTGGTGGACAAGGGCAAGCCCGTTGCGCCAGCCGCGTATGACCGTCCGGTGCAGATGTGGCTGTACATCATCGGATGCGGAGTGCTCGGCGTTCCGTGGTTCCTTTGGGAATGGCTCTCGTCGGCCAGTAAGAAATATCGTTTGAACGCGGATGGATCGTTTGAATTCAATGGGCGCACCATTTCTATGGAAGACATCGCAGATATCGACATGGCCAAGTGGATGTCGAAGTCGGTTGCAACAGTTGTTGCGAAGGATGGCACGCGTATTACCCTTGACGATTACAAGTTCAAGAATTCAAACCTGATCGTTGGCGGGATCGCTGCACGCTTGTATCCCAACGACTGGGATACCGATGGGCGTGACCTGAATAAGATTCGTGCACAGGAAGAAGCTGCGGCGGCTGCCGAGGCAGCCGAACGCGCTGCGGCGAACGAACCCGCTGCGAATTCCACCACCGACAAGACAGTCTGAACCATGCGCTCGACCGCCGAACCGACCACCGCCATTGCCAAGCAAGACCGCTGCGGCGACTTGCCACATCGCCCACGCGTACTGCTCGGAAAGATGGGGCTTGACGGTCATGACCGCGGCGTGAAGTTGATTGCGCGGGTCATGCGTGACTCAGGAATTCATGTGATTTACAGCGGTCTGTGGCAGACGCCGCGCAGTTTGGCGATCGGCGCACGCGATGAAGACGTTGATTGCGTTGCGGCTTCGATGATGTCAAATTCGCACTTGGTGTTGGTACCGCGGTTACTCGCGGAAATGAAGGCCGTTGGCCGCGCTGATATCCCAGTGAATGTTGGCGGCATCATTCCGCAGTCGGATGTGCAGGGGCTGCTTGATGCAGGCGTTGCGCGGATTTATCACACCGGCACCAGCATGGATGAGATTGTCGACAGTGTGCGTGCCACGGTGAAGCCGTATGCGCCCGTGGTGTCAAGCGCGCGCGAAGCGGTGCTGGCGCGGCAGATTTCCATGGCGCATGCCGGGTCCCTTCCGGCCGGAACTGCAGTGAAGCGCCCTGCTCGCGTTGTGGGCATCACTGGCTCTCCAGGCGCAGGCAAAAGCACGCTGGTTGCAGCGATGGCAAACGAAGCAGTTCGACGCGGGCAACGCATTGCGGTGGTTGCCTTCGATCCGATGAGCCCGATCACTGGTGGTGCATTGCTTGGCGACCGACTGCGCGTTGACTTCAACGCGGTTGATGACAAGGTCTTCTATCGATCACTGGCGATTGTTGGCGAGGACTACCGCAGCTTGCCGGAAATCATCGGCTTGATCGGCGCGGCGGGCTTCGACACGCTGATCATTGAAACCGTGGGCGCTGGTCAGAATGATGTTGCTATCCGTCAGCATGTTGACCGCACCGCGGTGGTGGTGGTGCCAGGCATGGGCGATTCCGTGCAGATGGACAAGGCGGGCATTCTGGAGATTGCTGATCTCTTTGTTGCCAATAAGGCCGATCACGCGGGTGAGGCCAAACTGGTGCGCGAACTGCTTGACATTGCTGGCGGCCGCCCGATTCTGGAAACCATTGCCACCGAGGGCAAGGGCGTGGTTGAGCTGCTCGATGCGCTGTTGAAGTGACTGGCGCGGCGTGATTGCCGGAGGGGCATCCGCGCACCCAAACTCTCTACACTGTGGCGCTCGCGGCGGACCGATCCGCGCGCGTGCTGCTCGTTACCCCGCTACCTGATTTGAGGAGATTTCTATGTCCGTTGAACTGAAGCCCAACTGCAATCAAGCGCTCGAACTCGGTAAGTACGCCTGCGAATTCATGCGGAGTGCTTCGCCGTCGGAGTCGGTGCAAGAGCGCACCAAGCTCTTTCATACGGACAGCGTCTTGTGCGGCATCAGCGCGGTAGCCCTGTGCGCAAACGCGCCGGTGGTCCTGCGCGAAGAGGCGCTTGAATATCCAAACGCGCACGGCGTTCCATTCTTTGGAAGCACCGTGAAGGTTGCGCCGGAGAAGGCGATCGTTGCGAACAGCAGCGCGGTACGCGAGTGGGATTCCAACGGCACAAACTTTGGGTTCCGCAAGGAACTTGGCTTTATTGCTGGCGAGTTTGGGCACAATGATTTCTATCCAGTGGCGATTGCTGCGGCGCAGATGAAGGGCCTTGATGGCGCTGCGGCGCTGCGCGGCATGATGCTCTCTGATGAGATTCGCGGACGCCTTGCCGAGGTGTTCAGTCTCAAGACCTACAAGATTGACCATGTGGTGCATGGCGCGATTGCCAGTGCGGCCACGTGGGGTGCCATGATGGGCGCGACGCCGGAACAGATTGAGAGCGCCATCGGCATGGTGGTTGCGCATTACATTCCGTGGCGCGCCATTCGCGCTGGTAAGCAGCTCAGTGACTCCAAGGGCGCGAGCGCGGCGATCAGTACTGAAGTTGCGGTGCTCAGCATGATGCGTTCGATGCGCGGATTCATTGGGCCGAAGGACATCTTCCGGAATCCAGAGAGCATGTTCCGGCAGTTTGAGAAGACTGCGGGCGACAGTCCGTTCCCGTTGGTGTTGAGTACCACCGGCGATGACTTTGCAGTGATGGGCATGCACTTCAAGCTGGGGCTGTATGAGCACCAGAGTGCTGGCGCGCTGCAGGGGATGATCGATTTGATGCGCAAGCATCCGGAGATCTTGGAGAATCCGGGGCTGATCAAGGGCATCAAGATTGTGGCGTACGAGCCAGCGTTTGGCATCATTGGCGATCCGGCGAAGCGCGATCCAAAGACGCGGCAGAGTGCGGACCATTCGATGGTGTACATCGTTGGAACGCTGCTGCGAAAGGCTGTTGAGAAGGCGGCGGAAATGAAGACTGGCAAGATTGCTGACGGCAACGATGCCATGTGGAAGACGCTGTTCTTAGCGCCGTATGACTACGACCCGGCGGCGATCGTGAATAAGACCACGCGTGCGTTCATGGAGAAGATGACGTTCGAGCATGGTGGCGCGGAGTACGACCGCAACTATCCGGACGGCATTCCAACGAGCGTGGTGATTACTACGACGGATGGAAGGACGCTTGACAGTGGTTTCGTGATGTACCCGAGCGGTCATGCGCGGAATGCAAGCGCGAATCTGAAGGACATCTTGGCGAACAAGTTTGAGCGGCTTGGCGCGCTCGCGATGGATGATCCGAAGCCGCTGGTAGCGAAGTTGAATGCGATTGAGAAGTTGGACGCGAAGCAGTTGGCGGAGGTGTACGACTTCCGGATTGTGAGTCGCGGCAAATTCGAATAAATTGCGTCCGGGGTATCCCCGCACCTATTTATGCAGACGCACCAAACCCGCGTATCGATGCCCAAATGGCATTTCTGCGAACGAAAACAGGTGCGGGGATACCCCGGACCTATTTCCATGCCTTCGATCGATCACTTCCCCAGCACGCACGCCACGTGGATCGGCACGCAGTTGACGATCATTGAAGGTGCGACGCCGGATGGTCCGGCGGCGCGGACGGCGCATCGGTCGGTTGCCACGTACCTGATGGAGCGATATCGCGAACCACTGCGTGCATACGTGGTGGGGTCCGCGCTGCGTGAGCTTGGTGAGCCGGATGAACTGGTCGCTGGATTCTTTGCGCACATGTTGGCGACGCCGGACTCATTGCTCAGGTGGCGCACAAGCGGCTTGCAGTTGCGGCGCTGGCTTATGCACGGAATGGCGTTCCATGGGCGAACGCTGCGCACGGATTCGCGGCGCAACCTGGAGCGGACCTCGCTTGATGCAGCGACTGCCGCTGGCGCTGAGCCGATGGATGACCGTGACGGCGTGCATGCGTTCGACCGCGCGTGGGCGCTCGAGCTGGTGAACGAGGCGCACCGCGTGGCGCACGCGGAGTGTGACGAGCGCGGTCTACTTGATGAATACGAGGTGTTCCGGCTGCACGTGAGCGAGGGGTTGCCGTACGCAGTGATCGGCCCGCGAACGGGGCGCACCGTGCAACAGTGCGCAAACGCCACGCGCCGCGTCGGCGCGATGTTGCGCGAGGCGGTCGCCGAGTTGCTACGCGCCGAGGGTGTGCCGGCGGGCGAGATGGAGGCGACGGTGGTCGAGGTGCAGCGGTTGGTGTCGGGGGGATAGATTTTTGTGCATGCGGAGCCCGTTCGCGCCTTGATGGTGAAACGATGATCGAAGCTAGTCCATCACGATGCACGCCGGAGCAGTGGACCGCCGAACAGGCGGCGCGCGCGATGGGGGTGGTTGATGAGGCGGATGGCGAGGCGCTGGGGGTGGAGGGCGCGGAGGTTGGCGAGATTGGGCACGAGCAGCCGAACGCGCGCGGCGGTGTGCGCTGGGTTGCCGGCGGCACTGCGCTTGCGGTGGTGGCGGCCGCGGCGTGGTGGTCGGGGGCGGGAAATAGAGATTCTCGGGAGATTCCCGTGCACGCAGGGGCTGATGTCGCCTTGATCGCCGGGGAGCACACTCTCAATTCAGGCCCGGGCGATATCAACAACAGCAACGGAAGTTCACATATGAAGATCCAGACCACAGCGGCGGCAGCATTGCTTGGAGCAGCGGCGGGTGCGTTTCAGGCGCAAGCGGCGGACGCAGTGCAGTGGCGTGTGGAGGATGGGGGGAATGGGCATTGGTATCAGGCGGCGCAATTGGCAGTGGACTGCTGGGACCAGTCGCGCATTCTTGCGTTGGCCGAGGGTGGCTACCTAGCAACCATCACATCCGCGCAGGAGAACGTGTTTGTGTTGGAGCAGACTTCGATGTTCCCCAACTCCAACATCTCGATCGGAGGCTTCAAGGATCTGCCGAGTGGCGAGTGGCGGTGGGTGTCAGGAGAGGCTTGGACGTACTCGTACTGGCAGGATGGGGAGCCCGGGTGCTGCGCTCCAGATGAGTGGTGGCTCGACATGAATCACGGGACGGGACGTTGGCGGGATCGAGTGCAGTGCATTGATCCGTCACACCCGTATCCGGGGGTGATAATTGTCGAATGGTCCGCCGACTGCAACAACGACGGCATCGTCGACTACGGCCAATGCCGCGATGGCACGCTGCCGGACTACAACGGCAACAACATCCCCGATTGCTGCGAGCGGGGCGAGGCGTGCGTGGTCGGGAACTACCCGGTGCAATGGCGGGTCAGCGAGGGCGGGAACGGTCATTGGTATCAGGCCAGCCAATGCGATTGCTGCTTCGAACAAGCCGCGGCGATCGCGACGTCGATCGGTGGGCAACTTGCGTCCATTGATGAAGTTGGAGAGCAAAGCCGCGTTGTCGTGGTAGTTCCATCTACGCGGGCTGCAAAGCTCGGTGGCTTTCGTGAACCGGCGGCGGATCCCTATATGGGTTGGCAATGGCTCTCGGGCCGTCCGTTCAATCCCGCCTTCGTTTCATGGGCAGATGGAAATCCTGGCTGCTGCGGGCCAGAACAGTATTGGCTGCATCTTCAGGCGACGCCAGGCGGCGGATTTGGGCTACATGACGGATTTAACTGCGCATGGCCCGGTTCAGACTTCATATTGATCGAATGGTCCGCCGACTGCAACTCCGACAACATCGTCGACTACGGTCAAATCATCTCCGGCCAACTCGCCGACACCAACACCAACGGAGTTCCAGACATCTGCGAATGCGCAACACACCCTGAGCTCGGCGCATGTCGATGCGATGGCGACATTGTCACGGATGGCCTCGTCAACGGAGCGGATCTCGGAACACTGCTCGCGTACTGGGGGTTCACTACGTCCGGCCAATACTCACAAGCATCGGACATCAATGACGATGGGCGCGTTGACGGATCGGACCTCGGCGTACTGCTTTCGAACTGGGGCGTCTGCCAGTACCCAGGGATCACGGTGCCCGTGTGGGCGACATTGATCGAGGCGATGCCGGACCCGGCAGTGGTGACGGATCCTGCATTACGAACAGCTATCGCCGCAACCGGTCTCGCCTGGCGCGTGCGCGACACCGGGACGGGGATCGAGATGCTTCTGGTTCCCCCGGGGGCGTTTGAGATGGGGTGCACAAGCGGATCGAACGCGTTTGGGTGCAATGAAAGGGAATTACCTACTCATGCGGTAACGATCTCCGGTGCGTATTACGTCGGCAAGCATGAAGTCACGCAAGCGCAATGGCTACAGACCATGGCATCCAACCCTGCGTCCTTCCAGGGGTACGCGGACTCATCCTCCCGCCCCGTTGAGTCTGTGTCTTGGAGCGCCGTTCATGGATACCTGACCGCGACCGGCCTGCGTCTACTTACCGAAGCGGAATGGGAATTCGCCTGCCGCGCCGGAACGGCGACTCCGTTTTACAACGGCTCGACCGATGACAGCACGGTCGGCAACCTCGCGTGGAATCCATCCAACGCAGGCAACGAGACCCACGCGGTTGGCGGCAAGGCGCCGAATGCTCTCGGCTTTTATGACATGCTCGGAAATGTCTACGAATGGGTCAACGACTGGTACGGCCCATACTCGGCGAACGCACAGTTCGACCCAAGTGGACCGGCGACAGGGACGTACCACGCTATACGTGGTGGGGCGTGGTACCTCGACATGGAGACCGTGCGTTCGTCGTCTCGAATCTATGGATTTCCCACCGACCAGCGCCCATTTATTGGCTTCCGCGTCGGCCGCAATCCCTAGCCCCTCACGCCGATATCAGGGACAGTGGTGAACGGCACCTATCTACGTATTTACAGGTGCGCCACCACCGCGGCGACTTCGTTCTTCGATCCCAGCACCAACGGCACGCGTTCGTGCATTTGGCTGGGGACGATGTCCATCGTGCGTTGGCCG
>Ga0247832_1000560_pt1 | contig 75183 bp, 72 predicted proteins | sample LaCruzMarch2015__10_FD_192407 | JGI IMG/M metagenome (GOLD analysis project Ga0247832, IMG submission 192407) | Freshwater microbial communities from meromictic Lake La Cruz, Castile-La Mancha, Spain - LaCruzMarch2015_4m | ecosystem: Environmental > Aquatic > Freshwater > Lake | place: Spain... | reverse complement strand
TCTGCCGATTACAACAACAGGCGCTGGCGGCGGCAACGGGATGAGGGGCAGCAGCCCTGGCCAGGGCCCGACGATGGGAATGGTCTGCGGAACCCCAGTGCGTCCGCTTCCTTGCAGTAACTCGGCTTAGGGGGGCGATTCGCCATACCCGGCAGGGCGCTGCTCTATCAGCAACAAACTCCTAGGCCAGGACCGCAGCTACACAGCCCGCTCCAGTTCCGTCTGCCAGCAGCGGCGCTCGGCTTCGCTGCCGCCGCCTGCCACCATCCACACCCCCGTCCGGGCCCGGCTGACAGCCACATACACCAGCTGGCGACGCAGGACCAGATCGGAGGGCCGAAACACGTCGGCGTCGATGAACACCTCGCCGAAGCTGCTCCCCTGGCTGCGGTGCACGGTGAGCACCGCGGCCGGGCCGAGGGAGGCGAAGGCGTCGCGCACCAGGAAGTAGCGGCGCCAGAGGGCACGGCCATCCCGCTTGCCGGCGCCGAGGGCCTCGCTGCGCAGCCGGGCCAGCACCCCCTCCAGCTGCCGGCGCCCCGGCGATCCCGGCGGGGGGAGAAGCCGCAGGGACAGCTGGGCATCACCGCTGTCCACCGCCACGACCTGGGTCTCGATCACGGCGCCATCGCCGATCCCGAAGGCGGCCAGGTCGCAGCGCTCCGGGGTCACATCCCGCACCACCAGCTCCCGGTTGGAGGCCAGCACCATGTCGGGCTCCTCGCCCCCCTCCTCCCCCTGGGGGCAGGCCGGTGCCATCACCGCCATGCGGGTGAGCAGCACCTCTCCGGGCAGCACCGGCAGCTGGTCGGCCATCGCGCCGTGGATGGCGCGCCGGGCCAGGGGCACCAGCTGCTCCAGGGAGCGGTTTGTGTAGCAGAGGATGCGGGCCTGGTCGGGGTTGTCGCATTCGGCGGCCTGGCGCAGGGCGGCCTGGGCAGCCTGCAACCAGGCCGGCCGACTCAGCAGCGCCACCTGACCCTCCGGTTGGCGAACCGGGGGAAGCAGGGGGGGCAGGCGGCAGGGCAGGCGCTCCTCCCGCAGACCCGTGGCCAGGCGCAGCACCGGTCCCTGGTGGCGCACCACCTCGGTGAGGGCGCAGCGGCAGGCCCGCTGCAGATCGAACACCGGGCTGGAGGCGGCCCCCACCGGCGGCAGCTGGGCCGGATCCCCCACGAACACCAGGCGGGTGCCGTAGGGATGGGCACCCTGCAGGGCAATCTGCAACAGGCTGCCGTCCACCATCGAGGCTTCATCGATCAGCACCAGGCCCAAATGCTCCAGGGCCACCGCCGTCTGCCCGGTTTCTTCGCAGACCTCCCGTCCCCCTTCGCGGCGCAGCTTCAGGCGCAGCAGCCGGTGCAGGGTGGAGGGGTGCCAGGTGGGCCGCAGCCCGGCCAGCGCCAGGTGCTGCCGCAACACGCCGACGGCTTTGTGGGTGGGGGCTACAACCGTCCAGCAGAGGCCACGGGCCTCCACCGCCGCCAGGAAGGCCATCGATAGGAAGGTTTTTCCGGTGCCCGCGTAGCCGCTCAACACGAAGGGAACCCCCTGGGCCGGTGCCGTCAGCCAGGCCGTGAAGGCGTCCACCGCGTTCCGCTGACCGGCGGTGAAGCAGGCCATGGCGCCGAAGCCCGGCACGCTCAAGCGGCCGGCAACCAGCCCCAGCCCTGGGCGATCTGCAGCGGGGAGCCGGCCAAGGCGAGGCCGCAGAGGGCAACGGCCGGGCCGATCAGGCTGCCCGCCAACACCTCCAGGCGGGTGTGCCCCAGGCTCTCCTTCAGCGGTTGGGGCGGAGGTTGGGGCGGAGTGTCGGCAGGGGCCGTCGCGCCGGCCTGCCAGAGCTGCTTAGGCAGGCTGTTGAGCCGCCGCGCCTGCAGGCCGGCTGCCCGGCGCACCCCGCTGGCGTCATACATCACCACGAAGGCGATCGTGCAGGCAAAGGCAAACAACGGATCATCGAAGCCCAGCTCCCAGCCGATCCCGGCCGCCGCTCCTGTGACCAGGGCGGAATGGCTCGACGGCATGCCACCGGTTTCAAGCAGCACCGCCGGCCGCCAGCGGCCATGCTCGACCAGCTCCACCAGCAACTTGCCGAGCTGGGCCAGCCCACAGGCCGCCAGGGCCCAGGCCAGCACGCCGTTGTCGAGCAGCTGATGGAGGCCATCGGCGCCACTCGGGAGGGCGCTCATCGATCGCGGCTCGTGATGTAGTCGGCCAGGGCGAGCAGGGGCTGGGCCTCCCAGGGCTGCAGCACCGCCTTGGCTTCCTGCACCAGGTCTTCAGCGCGACGGCGGGACTCCTCCAGACCCAGCAACTTGGGATAGGTGGTCTTGTCGGCGGCCAGATCCTTGCCGGCGGTCTTGCCGAGCACTTCGCTGCTGGCAGTCAGATCCAGGATGTCGTCGATGATCTGGAAGGCCAGGCCGATGCCGCGAGCGTAGGTGCGCAGGGCGCCCAGCAGCGGCTCGGAGGCCCCGGCGATCAGGGCGCCGCTCACCACGCAGGCGCGCAGCAGGGCGCCGGTCTTGTGGAGATGGATGTACTCGAGGGTGTCGAGGTCCACCTGCTTGGCCTCGCACTCCAGATCCACCACCTGGCCGCCGACCAGGCCGGGGGCGCCGGCGGCCAGGGAAAGCTCCCCCACCACCGCCAGCAGCCGCTCGGGGGGCACGCCCGGGCTGCGCAGGGCCACCATCTCGAAGGCGCGGGTGAGCAGGGCGTCGCCGGCAAGGATCGCCTTGGCCTCGCCGTACACCTTGTGGTTGGTGGGGCGGCCGCGGCGCAGGTCGTCGTTGTCCATGGCCGGCAGATCGTCATGGATCAGCGACATGGTGTGGACCATCTCCAGGGCCACCGCCGTGGGCATCGCCAAGCTGCCGTCCCCCCCGGCCAGCTCGCAGGCGGCCAGGCAGAGAATGGGGCGCAGCCGCTTGCCGCCGGCCAGCAGGGAGTAACGCATTGCCTCCCGCAGGGATTCCGGCCGTTCCGGAGCGAGCGAGCTCTCCAGGGCCGCTTCCACCCGCTGCCGGGTCGCCTCCAGGTAGGCGGCGAAATTGAAGGTCGTGCTCACCGTCACGGCCATGGAAACCAGCTCGCTGGGCGGGATTCTCTCAGGCCGATGGGCCGCGCTGTGCTCAGGGCAGCAGATCCGCCAATGGATTGTCAACTGGGGCGCCGGCGGGGGTGGTGTGGGCACACCAGGCCACCACGGTGTTCACCAGCAGCATGGCCACCGTCATCGGGCCCACCCCACCGGGCACCGGCGTGATCGCCCGGGCGATCGGCTCCACCTCGTGGAAGATCACGTCACCGCAGAGCCCCCCTTCCGGGCGGCGGTGGATGCCCACGTCCACCACCACGACACCGGCGCCCACGTGCTCGGCGCCGATCAGGCCTGGCCGTCCCGCCGCCACCACCAGCACCTCGGCACGGCGGGTGAGCTCCGCCAGGTCGCGGGTTCGGGAGTGGGCGACGCAGACGGTGGCGTTGGCGGCCAGGAGCATCAGGGCCATCGGCTGGCCCACCAGGATGCTGCGGCCCACCACCACGGCGCGGCGGCCTTCCAGCTCGATCTCGGCCCGGCGCAGCAGGGCCATCACCCCGGCCGGGGTGCAGCTGCGCGGGCCGGGCTCCCCCTTCAGCAGCCGCCCGAGGTTGAGGCCGTGGAGGCCATCGGCGTCCTTGTCCGGGTCGATCGCCGCCAGCAGCAGCCCCTCGGGCAGACCGGGCGGCAGGGGCAACTGCAACAGGATCCCATCCACCTCGGGGTCGGCGTTGAGGCGTTGGATCGCTGCCAGCACCTGCTGGGGCGTGGCATCCGCCGCCAGATGGCCGCCGTGGTTGCCGATTCCCACCCGCCGGCAGGCCTTTTCCTTGTTGGCCACGTAGACGCCGCTGGCCGGGTCATCCCCCACCCGCAGCACCGCCAGCCCGGGCGGCCTCCCTGCCTGCTTCAGCCGCGCGGCGATCACCGCCGTGAGGCGCTGTTCCAGTTCCGCCGCCAGGCGGCGGCCATCGAGGAGCAGGGCCATCACAGCGGCAGATCGGGCAGCTCCAGCATGCAACCCCCAGCCCCCGACAGGGTCGTCGCTAGCGTTTTCCGGATCCCAGGCGGAAACGGTGCTGCCCCTCGCTCGCGCCCAACAGCTTTGGCGGCAATGGTTGCGCCGGGAATCGCCGCGCCAGGCCCTCTATGCCTGGCGCCAGCGCGACTGGCTGGCCGTGCTGCTGTCCTGCACCCTGGTGGCCCTGCTCTCCAGTTGGCCGTGGCTGGTGGAGCCGATCCTGCGACCCGGCATTCCGGCTCCCTTCAGCGCCAGGGCCCCCAGGGCCGCCACCGTCGTCGACAGCGATGCCCTGGAGCAGCGCCGCTCCCAGCTGGGCACCCGGACCAACGTCCAGGTGGTGGACCCCCAGGCCAATCTGGAGCTGAGGCAACGGCTTGAGCGTCAGATCCAGGAACTGGAGCAGGTGGCCGCCAGTCCCCAGGAACGGGTCGCACCGCTGAATCTCAAGCCGGCAGAACAGGCCTGGCTGAGCGCCCAGGGTCCCGCCCAGCGGGCCGCTTGGAACCAGAACATCCGGCTGGCCCAGCAGCGGATGCTCAGCCAGGGGGTGGTGGGGAGCGTGGCCAAACACCAGCTGGAGCTGGCCGCCCGGCTCCAGCTCGGCGAGCTGCCAGAACCCGCCCAGAGCCTGGGCAGCCGCCTGCTGGCGCTGAACCTGCAGGGGCACACCAACCTGCGCAACGACGCCGGCCTCAGCCAGCGGTTGATCGAAGAGCTGCTCAACCAGCAGGGCATTCCCCGCATCCAGGTGAAGCAGGGGGACCTGATCACCCGCCAGGGGGAGCCGATCAGCCCCCAGGCCTATGACGTGCTCGATTACTTCGGCATGGTGGACCGCCGGCCCCTGCTGAGGGCCTGGCTGGCCCATTTCCTCGAGGCCCTGGCCGCCTGCCTGGTGGTGGTGCTGATCATCCGTCGCTGGCGGACCAATCTCGAACCCCGCCATGCCTTGCTGGTGCTCGGCATGTTGCTGGTGGTTCAGGCCTTCAAGCTGTGGCTGGGCAACACCGCCAGCCCCCTGGCCCTGCTGGTGCCCGCCACCCTGTTGCTGGCCCAGGGACTGGGCACGATCGCCGGCCTGGCCTGGCTGGCGGCGGCCAGCTTGCTCTGGCCGGAGCCGCTCGATGATTACAGCGAAGTGCGGCTGATGGTGGCCACGGCGGTGGCTGTGGTGGCGGCGGTGCTCGCCGGACGGCAACGCAGCAGGGCCCAGCTGGTGCAGCTGGCGATCCTGCTGCCCAGTGGAGCCCTGGTTCTGCAGTGGATCACCGTCCAGGTGGTGGCCCTCTGGCATGGCCGCACGCGCTTGCCTCCCACCGGCACGGAGCTGGGCGCTGAAGCGTTGCTGATGGGGGGGCTGTTGATGGCCGGTCTGCTGCTGGGCCCCCTGGTGGAGAGCTTCTTCGGCCTGCTCACCCGCGCCCGATTGCTCGAGCTGGCCGATCTGCAACGCCCTTTGCTGCGACGGCTTTCCCTGGAAGCACCGGGCACCTTCGAGCACACCCTGATGATCTGCGGACTGGCCGAGGAGGGGGCCCGGGCGATCCATGGCGATGTGGACCTGATCCGCACCGGTTCGCTGTATCACGACGTCGGCAAGTTGCATGCGCCGGAATGGTTCATCGAGAACCAGTCGGAGGGACCAAACCCCCACGATCTCCTGGATGATCCCGGCGGCAGCGCCTCCGTGCTTCAGGCCCACGTGGATGAGGGGCTGAAGCTGGCCCGCAGGCACCGGTTGCCCCGTCCCCTGGCTGATTTCATCCCCGAACATCAGGGCACCCTGCGGATGGGCTACTTCTTCCACCAGGCACGGGAGCGAGATCCCAGGGTGCCGGAGGAGAACTTCCGGTATCGGGGCCCCAGGCCCCAGCGCCGCGAAACGGCGATCCTGATGCTGGCCGATGGCTGCGAGGCCGCCCTGCGCTCCCTGCCTCCAGGCACCTCGGAGGAGGAGGCCAGCCAGATGGTGCGACGCCTGATCGACGCCCGGCGGCTGGATGGCCAGCTCAAGGACAGCGGCCTCAGCCGCGGCGAACTCGAGCTGGTGATCCGCGCCTTTGTGCGGGTCTGGAAGCGAATGCGGCATCGTCGGATTCCCTATCCGATCCCGGCCCGCAAGGCCTACAGCGCCTGATCGCCCCAGGCCCAACCCGGGGGGAGCGATAGGGTCCACCCAGGCAGGTCAGCCCATGGTTTCTTCCCCGCCCCTCTCCCCCCCGGAGTCAGGCCCCGATCACAAGCTTGGTGTGCTGCTCTGCGGCCACGGAAGTCGCAACCGCCAGGCGGTTGCGGAATTCGCCCAGCTCGCCGCCGGGTTGCGCCAGCGGATGCCTGCGGTGCCGGTGGAGTACGGGTATCTGGAATTCGCCCGCCCGATCCTGCGCGATGGCCTCGAGCGCCTGCGGCAGCAGGGGGTGACCCGGGTGCTGGCGGTGCCGGGGATGCTGTTCGCAGCCGGACACGCCAAGAACGACATCCCCTCGGTGCTCAACACCTACGCCGCCGAAACCGGCCTGCCCATCGACTACGGCCGTGAACTGGGCATCGACCTGAAGATGATCCAGGCCGCCGCCGCCCGCATCCGCGAGGCACTCCAGGCGGGCTCCAGCCAGGCTTCCCTGCATGAAACCGTTCTGGTGGTGGTGGGCCGGGGCTCCTCCGATCCCGATGCCAACTCCAACGTCTCGAAGGTGACGCGGATGCTGGTGGAGGGGATGGGCTTCGGCTGGGGTGAAACGCTCTACTCCGGTGTCACCTTCCCCCTGGTGGAGCCGGGTCTGCGCCATGTGGTGAAGCTCGGCTTCCCGCGGGTGGTGGTGTTCCCCTATTTCCTCTTCTCCGGCGTGCTGGTGAGCCGCATCAGGCACCATGCCGAGCGGGTGTCGGCCGATCACCCCGAGCTGGAGTTTCTCCAGGCCTCCTACCTGGGCGACCATCCCCTGGTGATCGACACCTTCCGGGAACGGGTGGCGGAAGTGGTGCGGGGTGACACCCAGATGAACTGCGCGCTTTGCAAGTACCGCGCCCAGGTGCTGGGCTTCGAGACCGAAGTTGGAGCCCCCCAGCAGAGCCACCACCACCATGTCGAGGGGCTGATCGAGGGGTGCACCCTCTGCGAGCGGGAGTGCACCGGGGCTTGCCAGCCCGACGGGGTTCCGATCCCCCTGGGCCATCAGCAATCTCACGATCACAGCCACGGCCATGGGCCGGGCCACACCCACGCGCCCTACCCCCATGCCGACCATCCCCTGGGTCCCCGCACCCTGGCGGCGGGCGGCGCAGCCGTCTCGGTCGCCACCGAGTCCCAAGAGACAAATGACAGATAAGTTGTTCTGATCGAGGGGCGATTTCCCCAGAGGACCGGGCTTTTCCACAGCGAATGGTGGCTTTTTCCACAGACCGGTCGCCTGGAAGCGGCTTGAAAGCAAAGCCCCTGGGGATTTTGACCGATTCAGACGCCAGAACTTGACAGCCGCGAGCCAGGACTTTTCCGGTCCGCTCACCTCCGGGGGGACCACTGAAAACAGTGCTGGCGGCAGGCTGTCTCACTGCGGTTCTGCGTGGGCATCGCTGGGATGGCCCGTTTTGACGCCGGGCCCTGGTCTGTGGCTTGCTTGGGGCTCACGAATGCGGGACTGGGTCTTGAGCAACGGTTTGGATCAAGGCCCGGGACGGGATGGTGGGGCCGAGCTGGCTGAGCTGGTGAGCCTGGAGGCGGAGATTCCCGAGGTGCTCTTCAACGGGATGCGTGAGTTCATCCGCTGCCACCCCCATTGGGACCAGTACCGGCTGGTCAGCTCGGCATTGGCCAGCTTCCTGTTTCAGAACGGCTGCACCGATCGCAACGTCACCCAGCACTACCTGAACGGCCTGTTCCTGCGGAAGGATCCCGGCTGACGCCCATAAAAAAGCGGGGACGCAACGCCCCCGCTTTGGTTTCTCCCTTGCCCGACCCTGTGAAAGGTCGCCCCGTGATTGTGCGGTGGGGCCGTCTCGGAGGTTGTGGTCGTTGACACCAGAATCCAGGCCAGGTCAGGAGCCGCGCACAAGGTCCGCTGCCGCCCGCTCGCAGGCCCTCCAGGTGATCGCCATCTCCGTGAGAGTGGGGCTCTGCCAGCCGGAGCTGGGCCAGCAGGCCCCATCGGTGACCAGCAGGTTGGGGGCCTGCCAGCAGCGGTTCCAGCGGTCGACCACCCCCTGTTCCGGCGCGATCGCCATGCGGGCGCCGCCCAGCTCATGGATGTAGTAGCCGGGGGGGGGCGCCCCATCGGCCAGGGCCAGCCCCCGGCGCAGCAACGGCTCAGCCAGGGGAATCAGGAACAGGTCCTCCAGGGCCTGGATCCGGCCGCCGGCCGCTGCCACCACCGCCGCCATGCGGGCTTGCATGTGTTCCACCAGGCGGGTTTCGTTCTCGCCCCAGCGGCAGTCGATGTGGGGGGTGGGCAGGCCCCAGGCATCGACAGCGCCAGCGTTGAGGGTGAGCCGGTTGTGGGCCTGGGGCAGCACCTCGCCATGGCCGATCAGGAAGCCGACCGCCTCGCTGTGGCGGCGCTTGAGCAGGCCGGGGGGATCGAAGCGCTGCAGCCCCGCCCAGATCCCATAGCCCCGCAGGAACGGCAGGGGGTCCCCGTCCCCCAGGTTCACGGTGTTGGGGATGAAGGCGCTGCCGGCGGCAGAGAGTTCGGTGGGCTCCCTGGGAGCCGGCTGGTCGGGGATCGCGAAGAAGCGGCAGCTGGAGATGTGATCCATCAGGTAGCGACCCAGGCAACCTGAGGGATCCTCCAGGCCGCCGGCCCGATGCTCGCAGCTGGAGTGCAGCAGGATCCGCACCGATTCCAGGGTGGAGGCGCAGAGCACCACCAGGCCCGCCGTCGCCCGCCGCCGCTGGCCGCCGATCCGCTCGACGAACACCACGCCGCTGGCCCTGGCCTGGCCGCTTCCAGCGCTGCACGCGAGTTCGACATGGCTGACCACGGCGTTGCTGCGGAGGGTCACCCGGCCTGTCGCCAGGGCCCGGCCGAGGGCGCCGGCCTGGGCACTGGAGGGGGGCCACGGTTGGCCGTCGCTGCGGCGGCCAAGGGCGAAACCGCGGGAATGGATCAGCGGCAGACCCAGCTCCCTGCCGATCGCCCCGCGCAGATGCTGCTCCGCCGGGGTGAACGGCAAGGGCGCCAGGAAGTCCCCATCCGGCAGCTGGGCCAGGCCGTCACGCTGGCCATGCACCCCGAGCAGCCGCTCCAGCCGGCCGTAGAAGGGGGAAAGGTCGACGCTGCCGATCGGCCAACCGGGGCCGTGGCCGTCGCGCTCGGCCGCCTTGAACTCGTAGTCGGAGAGGCGCAGGGTGATGCCGCCCCAGGTGAGGCTTTTCCCCCCCACCTGCCGGCCCCGGCTCCAGAGGAAAGGCCGACCCTCGGGGGTCGTGTAGGGGTTCTGGCCCTCGTCGACGAACAGGTTGGGATTCGCCTTCCAGTAACCGGGGTGCTGGGCCTGCAGCCGTTGCACGCCGCTGCTCAGCTTGCTGATCCGCCGCAGGCTGTTGAGTGGTTCGCTGCCGAAGGCCCTGGCCGCGTCCAGATCTGGGCCGGCTTCGAGCACCAGCACCTTCAGCCCCGCTTCGGAGAGCACCATGGCGGCCACCCCCCCGGTGGCGCCGGATCCGACCACGACCGCGTCGAAGCCGGAGAGATCATCCCGCTGGCTGGCCGTCATCTCCAGACGATCCAGGTCCGCCAATCCGATCCACCTATCCAGATCCACCCATCCAAGCAACCAGTCCGGGCACGATGAACCGAGCAGCCCATCCAAGCAAAAAGCCCGGAAACCATGCGGTCACCGGGCTTTCTGTCGTTTGGTGGCGGGGAGGAGATTTGAACTCCTGACCTTCGGGTTATGAGCCCGACGAGCTACCAGACTGCTCTACCCCGCGTTGCAAATCACCAGGCTGGAGAACCTGGGGACTGGGATGTCACCGCTTGGCTTCACCTCGGTGATCCTATAAGCCAGGGGTACCTTCCGGCAATGGTCCGCCTCCGCCCATGGGCCGTTACCTCCCCTACATCCGGTGGCCCCTGCTCTGCTGCCTGGTCGGTCTGAGCGCCATCCTGATCAGCCGGGGCTGGCAGGCGGCCTGGATCACCCTGGTGCTGCTGGTGCTGGAGATCAGCCTCTCCTTCGACAACGCCGTGGTGAACGCCCGGGTGCTGGAGCGGCTCACACCCGGCCAGCAGCGCTTCTTCCTGACCTGGGGTCTGGTGATCCCGGTGTTCGGTGTGCGCTTCCTCGGCCCCCTGGCGCTGGTGGCCCTGGCCGGGGGGGTGGGCCTAGCCGAGGCCTGGGATGCCGCCCTGCACCAACCCGAGCATTACAAGGAGCTCCTCGAGCTCGCGGAGCCGCGCATCCTGGCCTTCGGCGGCATGTTCCTGCTGATGGTCTTCCTGCGTTACTTCTTCAATGAGGCCAAGACCCTGCACTGGTGGCAGCGGATCGAGTCGAGGCTCAGCTCGGCGGGGCGGATCGAATCCCTGGAGGCGGCCCTGGCGGTGCTGGTGCTGCTGGCGGTGGCGCTGGTGCTGCCGGCTTCCCAGCGCGCCGATGTGCTGATCAGTGGTCTGATCGGCCTGGTGCTGCAGATCATCAGCACCTCCCTGGCCCAGGCCTTCGGCGGCGAAGAGGAGGCGATGGGGCGGATCGCCGCCTCGGGCGGCCTGGCCAGTCTGGTGTACCTGGAGCTGCTCGATGCCTCCTTCAGCCTCGATGGCACGATCGGGGCCTTCGCGATCACCAATCAGCTGCCCCTGATCCTGGCGGGCCTGGGCCTCGGCGCCCTGTTCGTGCGCGGTCTCACGGTGATGCTGAGCCGCGAGAGGGCCCTCGACCAGCTGATCTACCTGGAGCATGGAGCCCATTACGCCATCGGCGCCCTGGGTCTGCTGATGCTGCTCGGCGTGGTGCTGACCCGCTGGGGGCTGCATGTGCCCGAATGGCTCAGCGGCCTGATCGGGGTGGTGCTTCTGGCCTTCTCGCTTTGGGATTCCCTCCGCCACAGCCGCCGGTGAGATCAGTCGAAGCGCAGTTCCCCCTTCACCACAAGTTCCAGGCCCAGGCCCGGCACCAGGAACTGCTGGCCCAGCTCTTCGAGGGTGAGGGGGGTGAGCCAGTCGAGCTGCCGGAGCAGGTGCAGCACCACGGCCTGCTTGGCGCGGCTGGCACCGTCCTCCACCTTGATCGCCAGGCCCAGGCCCTCGCCCATCCGGGCCAGGCACTGGATGCCTTCGGCTCCGCCTTTGCTCACCACCAGCCCATGGCTGCGGCGCATCAACTCGGTGTCGAAGCGGCCGTCACCGGCCACCAGATCGGGGTGGGCCAGCATCGCCCGGCTCAGCCGTTCCAGCTCGGGTTGCTCGGAGGCTCCGAGGTGGGCAAACAGCAGGGCCATCTGGGCGAGCTGCATCTGCAGGGTGGGGGCGCCGCAGTCGTCGCGGGCGGTGACCAGCTCGGCACCCGGCAGGCCGAGCAGTTCCCCCACCCGTTTGAGCAGTTGCTGCTGGAGGGGATGGTCGATCTGGAGGTAGGTGTCCAGCGCCCAGTTCATCCGCCGGCAGGTGGCGAGGAAGGCGGCGTGCTTGCCGGAGCAGTTGTGCTCCAGGGGGCTGGCCCCCTGCCGGGGGGGCGGACACTGCAGACGATCGGCTTCGAGATCGGCGCTCCAGAGAATCTTGAAGGCTTCGCGGGCATGGGCCGGCGTGCCGGCATGGGAGGAGCAGGCGATCGCCAGGCCCCGCTCGCCGCTGCCGGTCTGGTCGGCGGCGCCGCTGCTCACGAACATCTGGGCCTGGAAGGGCTTGAGCGCGGAGCGCACGAAGCACAGCCGCTGGGGGTCGCCGGCCCGCATCAGCACCCGCCCCCGCTGGTCGCAGACCACCGCGTGCACCCGGTGCACCGACTCGGTGATGCCGTTGCGCAGCAGCAGCACCTGGAGCGGCGGTACCCCCGGGCGCTGGGGGGCGCTGAAACTCGAAGACAGGGTCATCAACGGGGAGTTTTCAAAGAGCCTGGCAGAGCCCAGTCCCGAGCAGGATCAGGCCGGCAGCCACCGCCAGGCCGAGCTCCAGCCGCGCCAGCACCGGCCGCACCTCATGGCGGGCCACGAGCAGATCCTGCTGACGCCAGGCCAGCGGCTTCTCCCACACCTGGCCGTCGTACCAGCCCGATTCCTCGTACTCCACCCGCTCCGAGCGCAGCCGCCGGTGCACGTAGTTCCAGCCGAGCCACTGGCGCATCAACAGGAATGCCGCCGGCAGAACGGATGACACCGCCGCGGCGAGCAGGAGGCGGGGGATGTCGTGGCGCAGGGGCCAGCTTCCGCTGGCGATCAGCAGGCAGAGGGGAAGGCTCAGCAGCCAGCAAAAAGCCAGGGGGCGGATCAGCCCTTGGAGCGTGGTGGCGGGCCAGGTGAAGAACCAGGACCCGCAGAGCTGGCGATACTCCTCAAGGGGCCGCTGGTTCGTCGGCACCGGACAGGGCGATGACGGGCAGACCTGATCCATGGGCGCGCGCGGGGAGACTGTCGGCGGGCTGGGCAGTCACTGAGCTTAAGAACGGCACCTGTTCACCGTGCCCCCAGAAGGCTTCGAGGTCGTAGTACTGGCGATCCCTGGCACTCAGCACATGGACGATCAGCTCGCCGTAGTCGAGCAGCACCCAGTGGCCCTCCCGCTGGCCCTCCTTGCCTCGCGGCAACCGGGCGGCCTCCGTTTCCAACCGGTCCTCCACCGAGCGGGCGATTGCCCTCACCTGCACATCGGAGAGCCCGGAGCAGATCACGAACCAGTCGGCCAGCGACGACACCGCATCGACCCGGATCATCCGGATGTCCACCGCCTTCCGGTCGTCGCAGGCCTCGGCGGCAAGGCGGGCAAGCTGATCACTATCCATAGACGTTCTCGCTGGTGACGGACTGGCGGCTTCCCTGCTGCTGGGCCATTTCGGCCCTTGCCTTCTCCGCACTCTTGCGCAGGGCTTCGAGCCGGTCTTCGTAGAAGGAGCGCTTGCGTTTCTTGCGGGTCTGCTCCACCAGCTCCTTGAGGGCTCCGCCCAGGCTCTTGTAGGCATTGGGCAGGCTGTAGCCGAAGCGGGTGGCCAGGGAAATGGCCCGCTCATCCGCCGCGATGGCGTCCTGGAGGCGCTTCTCGGAGTTGTTCTTGAGGTACAGCCGGTAGCCGGCGAAGCCCGAGAGGCCCATGGCCATCACCAGCAGCAGGCCGTCCTGCACCCACAGCTCGCCGATGGCACCGCCCAGGCCGATCGCCAAGGCCGCCATTTCCCAGCCATCGCGGGGGACGGCGTCGTTCTGGACCCGGCCCACCTCATGCCAGAACAGCAGATTGCGGTGATCAAGGGCGAGCTGGTCCCACTTCTCCAGATCCAGCTGGATTTCCACTTCATCCCGGCCGATTTCCTCGATCGTGATCAGGGCAGGATCGGCGGAGGCGGCGGCTTCCACGAACACCCAGCTCTGCATCTCCGGAGGGAGGAGCCCCTTCAGGCGCTGGAGTTCGCTCATGAAACCGTCGGACGTCGTGACGATCTTCCATGTTAGCGACGCCTACCACCTCAGCTGGCCAGGGAGCAGCTGAGAGCGTGAGAGGCTAAGCCCGTTTGGCCTTCGACCCACCCCATGCCCCGTCGCACGGATCTGCGTCGCATCCTGCTGCTGGGTTCCGGGCCGATCGTGATCGGCCAGGCCTGCGAATTCGACTACTCCGGCACCCAGGCCTGCAAGGCCCTGCGGGCAGAGGGATTCGAGGTGGTGCTGATCAATTCCAATCCCGCCTCGATCATGACCGATCCGGACATGGCGGATCGCACCTACATCGAGCCGCTCACCCCCGAGCTGGTGGCCCGGGTGATCGCCATCGAGCGCCCCGATGCCCTGCTGCCCACCATGGGCGGCCAGACCGCCCTCAACCTGGCGGTGGCCCTGGCGGAGAACGGCACCCTGGAGCGTTACGGCGTCGAGCTGATCGGCGCCAACCTGGCCGCGATCCAGAAGGCGGAGGACCGCAGCCTGTTCAAGCAGGCGATGGAGCGGATCGGCGTGGCGGTCTGCCCCTCCGGGATCGCCTCATCGCTGGAGGAAGCCGAATCCGTCGGTGAGCAGATCGGCGGCTATCCCCGCATCATCCGGCCGGCCTTCACCCTGGGGGGATCCGGTGGCGGCATCGCCTACAACCCGGAGGAGTTCCACGCCTTCTGCAAGAGCGGCCTGGAGGCCAGCCCCGTCTCCCAGATCCTGATCGAGCAGTCGCTGATCGGCTGGAAGGAGTTCGAGCTGGAGGTGATGCGCGATCTGGCCGACAACGTGGTGATCGTGTGCTCGATCGAGAACCTCGACCCGATGGGGGTCCACACCGGCGATTCGATCACCGTAGCCCCCGCCCAGACCCTCACCGACCGCGAATACCAGCGGCTGCGGGATCAATCGATCGCGATCATCCGGGAGATCGGCGTCGAGACCGGCGGCAGCAACATCCAGTTCGCCATCAACCCCGCCAACGGCGACGTGGTGGTGATCGAGATGAACCCGCGGGTGAGCCGGAGCTCGGCGCTGGCCTCGAAGGCCACTGGCTTTCCGATTGCCAAGATCGCCGCCCGCCTGGCGGTGGGCTACACCCTCGACGAGATCCTCAACGACATCACCGGCGCCACCCCGGCCTGCTTCGAGCCCACGATCGACTACGTGGTGACCAAGATCCCGCGCTTCGCCTTCGAGAAGTTCCGCGGCAGCCCCGCGGTGCTCACCACCTCGATGAAATCCGTGGGGGAGGCGATGGCGATCGGGCGCAGCTTCGAGGAATCGTTCCAGAAGGCGGTGCGCTCGCTGGAAACCGGCCACGCCGGCTGGGGCTGCGACCGGCCCGACCCGCTCCTCGCTGGCGCTGACCTCGACCGGCTGCTGCGCACCCCCTCGCCGGACCGGATCTTCGCGGTGCGCGCCGCCCTGGTGGCCGGCCGCAGCGACCAGGACATCCACCGGATCAGCGCCATTGACCCCTGGTTCATCGCCAAGCTGCGCCGCCTTCTGGAGGCCCAGACCCGCCTGCTCAGCGGCCGTCCGCTCGACGCCCTCAAGGCGGCGGAGCTGCTGGAGCTCAAGCAGCTGGGCTTCTCCGATCGCCAGATCGCCTGGGCCACCGGCAGCGACGAACTGACGGTGCGCCGCACCCGCCAGGGCCTGGGGGTGAACGCCGTGTTCAAGACCGTGGACACCTGTGCCGCCGAGTTCGCTTCCACCACTCCTTATCACTACTCCACCTATGAGCGGCCCCTGGAGCGGATCGACGAGGAGGGTGGCCTTCGTCCCCTGCCGCCGGCCGACGAGGTGCAGCCGGAGAGCCGGCGCAAGGTGATGATCCTCGGCGGCGGACCCAACCGGATCGGCCAGGGGATCGAGTTCGACTACTGCTGCTGCCACGCCTCCTTCGCCCTCCAGGCCGAGGGCTTCGCCACGGTGATGGTCAACAGCAACCCGGAAACCGTTTCCACCGACTACGACACCAGCGACCGGCTCTACTTCGAGCCCCTCACCCTCGAAGACGTGCTCAATGTGATCGAGGCCGAGCACCCCGAGGGGGTGATCGTGCAGTTCGGCGGCCAGACGCCCCTGAAGCTCGCCCTGCCACTGCAGCGCTGGCTGGCCACGCCGGAGGGCCGCGCCACCGGCACCCGCCTCTGGGGCACCTCACCCGAATCCATCGACGCGGCCGAAGACCGCGAGCGGTTCGAGGCGATCCTGCGTCGGCTCGAGATCCGTCAACCCCGCAACGGCCTGGCCCGCAGCGAGTCCGAGGCCCGCAGCGTGGCGGCCCGGGTGGGCTATCCCGTCGTGGTGCGCCCCAGCTACGTGCTGGGGGGCCGCGCCATGGAGGTGGTGTTCGATGAGGCTGAACTCAACCGCTACATGGCCGAAGCCGTCCAGGTGGAACCGGACCACCCGGTGCTGATTGACCAGTACCTGGAGAACGCCATCGAGGTGGACGTGGACGCCCTGGCCGACCGGGAAGGCCGGGTGGTGATCGGCGGGTTGATGGAGCACATCGAGCCGGCCGGCATCCACTCCGGCGATTCGGCCTGCTGCCTGCCGGCGGTGTCGCTGGGCGCTGAGGCCCTGGCCACGATCCGCCGGTGGACCCGGGATCTGGCTCTGGCCCTGGAGGTGACAGGGCTGATCAACCTGCAGTTCGCCGTGCAGGGCGAGCGGGTGTTCATCATCGAGGCCAACCCCCGTGCCTCCCGCACGGTGCCGTTCGTGGCCAAGGCCACCGGCGTGGCGCTGGCCAAGATCGCCAGCCAGCTGATGGCCGGCCGCAGCCTGGCCGAGCTGGGCCTCATCGCCGAACCCCACCCACCGCTGCAGAACGTCAAGGAGGCGGTGCTGCCATTCAAGCGATTCCCGGGCTCCGACACCCTGCTCGGCCCGGAGATGCGCTCCACCGGGGAGGTGATGGGCAGCGCCGCCAGCTTCGGGATGGCCTATGCCAAGGCCGAGATCGCTGCCGGTGAGGGGCTTCCCACCGGCGGCACGGTGTTCCTCTCCACCCACGACCGCGACAAGCCTTCCCTGCTGCCGGTGGCCCGGCGCCTGCATGAGCTGGGCTTCGCCCTGATCGCCACCACCGGTACCGCCGAAGCGCTTCGGGCAGCCGGGCTGGACGTGGAGCCGATCCTCAAGGTGCACGAAGGACGTCCCAACATCGAGGACGCGATCCGCACGGGCCTCATCCAGCTGATCATCAACACGCCGATCGGTCGGCAGGCTGCCCACGACGACAAGTACCTCCGCCGCGCCGCCCTCGACTACGCCGTTCCCACGGTCACCACCCTGGCGGGGGCCCGGGCGGCAGTGGAGGCGATCGCCACCCTCCAGAGCCAGGAGCTCACGGTGGTGGCCCTGCAGGACATCCACCCCGGCTCCGCTGGGTAGGCTGCGGGAACCGCCGCAGGATCGCCTTGACCAGCACCGCCCCCGCCCCGGCCAGCAGCGCCCCGGTCTCCCCCGGCAATGCACCAGTCCCCCCCGGCACCGACCTGCGCGACCTGTTCCGGGCCGCCTACGAGAACCGCTACACCTGGGATCCCGGCTTCGGCGGCTACCAGGGTCGCTGCGTCTGGGAGCAGGGGGAGCGCCGGGTGCAGGGCCAGTTCACCGTGGGCGCCGACCTCAAGGCCAGGGTGGAGGGCGTCGAGGACGAGGCGGTGAACAAGGCGATCGGCTCCCAGCTCTGGGAGGTCTGCATCCACCGGGTGCGGCGCAGCTTCGAGCAGACCCACGGCGAGAACAGCTTCACCGCCGGCGACACCGACGCGGTGGGTGTGGAAGTGATCGTGGGGGGCAAGAACAGCGGTGATCGTTATCGCATCAACAACAACGTGGTGACGATGGTGCATCGGCACATCCACGGCACCGTGGTGACGATCTTCACCAAGGCCACCACCGACACCGGTGCCGGCTACCTGAGCCGCTGCTACACCAGCTCCTACAGCGACCCGGCCAGCGGCGCCATCAAAGGGGGCACCAGCACCTTCACCGACACCTTCGTGCCGCTTGGCGGCCAGGGGCCCTGGGTGCTCAGCGAGCGGGTGATCGAGACGGAAGCCGGCCCAGGCCCTGGCGGTGAGACCCAGGCAGCAAGCCAGCAGACTTTCCGCTTCGAGGATCTCGCCGCCCTTTGAAGCGCCGGGGCCAGGCTCCCCGGGGGGTTGTCACTCCCGTTCAGCCGCCCTCGGGGAGCGCTTCGATCGCCTTCAGCCGCTCATTGAGCTGGAAGGCCATCGACTGGCGACCGACGGCGAGCACCTTGAGGGTGTCTTCCTGGAAGCGCAGCTGGGCATCGGCCACCTGCATGCCCCGCACCAACTCCTTGACGTCGTCGGGGAGGGCATTGAGGTCGTAGCGCCTGCCCTCGAAGGTGAGCACGGGTGGCAGGGAAGAGGCGTCGGTCAAGGCGTCAGACCACAGGACGAAAGAACGTTACGGCGCAACGTTTGGCAGCCCGCAAGGCAGGCACTGAAGGGGGCCGTTCAGACCGCGACTCGGATCAACTGGCGGTCGCAGAGTTCGCGGTAGCGACCCGCCCGGGCCATCAACTGATCGTGGCTTCCCCGCTCGATGATGCGGCCGGCCTCGAGCACCAGGATCTGGTCCGCCCCCTGCACCGTGACGAGGCGGTGGGCGATCACCAGCACGGTGCGGCCAGCCATCGCCTGGCTGAGGCCCCGTTGCACCGCCTCCTCGGATTCAGCATCCAGGGCGCTGGTGGCCTCATCGAGCAGCATCACTGCCGGGTTGCCCAGCACGGCGCGGGCAATGGCCAGCCGTTGGAGCTGGCCGCCGGAGAAGTTGCTGCCCCGCTCCTCGATCCGGGCGGAGTAGCCGCCGGGCAACGCTTCGATGAAGGCGTCGGCATTGGCCAGTTGGGCCGCTTGGCGCACCTGCTCCAGCGTGGCTGGGCGCCCGAAGCGGATCGCTTCCTCCACCGTGCCGGAGAACACGCTGCTCTGCTGGGGCACCAGGGCCACCGCGCGGCGCAGGTCGCGGGCCCGCAGGCCGGCCAGATCCTGGCCGTCGAGCAATACCTGGCCCCGCTGAGCGGTGTTGAAGCGCAGCAACAGCGAAAACAGGGTGCTTTTGCCGGCGCCCGAAGGACCCACCAGCGCCACCAGCTGGCCAGGTTTGGCCGTGAGTTCGAGGTCACGCAGCACCGGCTGCTCCGGGTCGTAGCCAAACCAGACACCGTTGAGCCGCAACTCCCCCTGCACCGCCCCCAGGGGCCTGGCATCGGGATGGTCGGGAATTTCCATGGCGCCCGATTCGATCTCCTTCAGCCGCCGCAGCGAGGCCTGGCCCTGCTGGAATTCGTTGTAGTTGGTGGTGAGGTGGGAGATCGGATCGATCAGCATCAACAGGGCGGCCACGTAACTGCTGAACCCCTGGCTGTCGAGGCCCCCGGCCTGGATGCGGGCGGCGCCGATCAGCAGCACCGAGAGGATGCCGGCCGCCTCGATGAAGCCCACCACTGGATGCTGCAGGGCGAGCAGCTTCAAGGTGCGGTAGCGGGCGCGGCGGTGCAGGTCGATCTCCTGCTCGAAGCGCTTCTGCAGCCAGGGTTCAGCGGCGTAGGCCCGCACCAGGGGCAAGCCGCTGATCGCCTCCCCCAGCAGGCCGGCCAGCTCACTCACCTGTTTCTGGCTGCGCTCCGCCGCCCCCATCACCCGGGCACCGAAGCTGCTCACCAGCACGGCCACCAGAGGTGCCAGCAGCAGGGTCGCCATCGACAGCTTCCAGTCAAGGAAGACCATGAAGCCGAACACGGCCACCAGCTGCAGCAGGCTGGGGGTGCTGTCCTGAATCGTCTTGTAGATCACCTCGCCGACGCGGTCGGCGTCTTCGGTGAGGCGGTAGGTGAGATCGCCGGCCGAGAGTTTTTCGAGGGCGCCGAACTCCAGCCGCTGCAGGCGGGCGAACAGCTGGCTGCGCAGGGCCTGGCTCACCTGCAGGGCCGGGGCGGCCAGGAGCGTGTCCTGGCCGAACTGGGCCAGTTTCTGGAGCAGGAACACACCCAGGGCCAGGCCGATCACCCGCAGCACGGTGGGGAAATCGCCGGCACCGATCGCCGGAATCAGCTTCCCGGCCAACCAGGCCAGCAACGGCCAGCAGGCCACGAACACCAGCATGCAGGCTCCTCCGGCCCACAACCGGCGCCGGTGGGGCTGCAGCAGCGGCAACAGGCCACGGAAGCCGGCCGGGGAGGGTGCGAGCATCGGCAGACCTTATCAGCGATGTTCCGGCGCCCCTTGCCCGGCTCGATTCATGCGCCTGGATCAATTTCTCAAGTGGCAGGGCGTGGTGGCCACCGGCGGCGAGGCGAAATTCCGGGTACAGCAAGGTGAGGTGCGGGTGAACGGCGAGGTGGAGCGCCGGCGGGGCCGCCAGCTCTGCCCGGGCGATCGGGTGGTGCTGGGGCGCCACAGCCTTGAGGTTCCCGCCTCGCCTTAAGTTGGCTTTCGCTCCATCGGTAGGGATTCCTGTGCACAAAGCGGTGATCGCCGGCAATTGGAAGATGCACATGACCTGCGCCGAAGCGCGGGCCTATGCCGAAGCGTTCCTGCCGTTGATCGCGAACCTCCCGGAGGACCGGGTCGTGGTGCTGGCCCCCCCGTTCACGTCGATCGAGGCCCTTGGCCAGGCGGTGGCCGGCAGCCAGGTGAAGCTCTCCAGCCAGAACGTGCACTGGGATGGCGGCGGTGCCTACACCGGCGAGATCTCCTCCGAGATGCTGCTGGAGCACGGCGTCACCTACGCGATCGTGGGCCACAGCGAACCGCGCAAGTTTCACTGCGAAAGCGACGAGCAGATCAACCTGAGGGCCCGCAGTGCCCAGGCGGCCGGCCTGATCCCGATCGTTTGCGTGGGCGAAACCGACGCCCAGCACGAGGCGGGCGAAACCGAGCGGGTGATCCGCCGCCAGGTGGAGCAGAGCCTCGAAGATCTCGACCCCAACCGGTTGGTGGTGGCCTATGAGCCGATCTGGGCGATCGGCACCGGCAAGACCTGCGGCGCCGAGGAGGCCAACCGGATCTGCGGCCTGATCCGTCGCTGGGTGGGGCACCCTGAAGTGGTGGTGCAGTACGGCGGCTCGGTCAAGCCCGAGAACATCGATCAGCTGATGGCCCAGAGCGACATCGACGGTGTTCTGGTGGGCGGCGCCTCGCTCGATCCGATCGGCTTCGCCCGCATCGCCCAATATCAGGTGCCGGTGGCGGCCTGAATCGATCCCCCTTCACCAGAGCGCCAGGAGCCGGTGGCATGGGAAAATCCGTGTACATCCCGGCCAATGGTCGTGATGTGCCCCTGGAGGGGTGGTCGAGTGGTTGATGGCTCTGGTCTTGAAAACCAGCGAGGTGCAAGCCTCCGCGGGTTCGAATCCCGCCCCCTCCGTCTGCTTGATCCCACCACCAGCCTGAGCCCGACGGCTGCCAAGCGAGTTGTTCGAAGGTCCTTCGGGCGGGCCCGCTCCGGGCGCTGGCATGCTGACGGACATCATGAGCTTCTTTGTCAAACTCACCGAGGTGATGGCCAGCCGCCAGTCGCTGCTGATCACCGGGCTGGATCCCAACCCGGAGATGCTGCAGACCTGGAGCCGGCACCATCCCGGCAGCGGCTCCTTCCTCGCCCAGGCCCGGCGCTGGATCAAGGCGGTGATCGAAGCCACCGTCGAGAACGTCTGCGCCTACAAACCCAGCCTCGGCTTCTATCAGGCCCTCGGACCGATCGGTATCGAGCTGCTCCATGAGGTGCGGGAGCTGGTACCGAGGGATGTGCCGCTGATCCTCGATGCCAAGCACAGCGACCTGAACACCTCCTCGGCCCTGGCCCACTACGTGTTCGCCGAGCTCGGTGTCGATGCCATCACCCTGTCGCCCCTGCCCGGCCAGGACATCGTGGCCCCCTTCCTGCTCTACCCCGAGCGGGGTGTGGTGGTGTCGTGCCACAGCTCCAACGCCGCTTCCAAGGTGTTCCAGCACCATCCCGGCGAGCACGATCCCCTTTATCTCAAGTTTGTGACGGAGTGCCAGCTCTGGGGCACGGCCGAGCAGCTGCTGCTTGAAGTGGGCACCAGCGATCCGGCCGTGCTGGCCCGGGTGCGCCAGGCGGCGCCGGAACGCTTCGTGATCCTGCGCAGCCTCTGGGAAGAGGAGGAACGGCTGGAGGCCCTGCTGGAGGCCGGGCTCACCGCCTCGGCCGATGGGTTGCTGCTGCCCCTGCCCCAGCACCTGCTGGTGGAGGAGGGCATGGAGCAGGGCACCGCCGACCTGCGTCGCCAGATCGAGGCGATGCGGCACCGCCTCGATGCGGGAGCCGAGGATCGTTGTTCGCTCTGGTTGCCGGCTCCCGCCGACCCCTTGCCTTCTGCTGATCCCGATCCGGATCCGGACCCCCTCGCCGAGCTGATCCTGGCGCTGTTCGATCTCGGCTGCCTGCTCTTCGGCGACTACGTGCAGGCCTCCGGTGCCGTCTTCAATTACTACATCGACCTGCGCCAGATCATCTCCGCCCCCAATGTTTTCCACCGGGTGCTCCATGCCTACGCCGGGTTGCTGGAGCCGCTGCATTTCGATCGCATCGCCGGCATTCCCTACGGCTCCCTTCCCACCGCCACCGGCCTGTCGCTGCAGCTGCACACGCCGCTGATCTATCCCCGCAAGGAGGTGAAGGCCCACGGCGCCCGCCGCCTGATCGAGGGTGATTTCAACGAGGGGGATGTGGCGGTGGTGGTCGACGACATCCTGATCACAGGCGGCAGCGTGCTCGACGGGATCGCCAAGCTCGAATCCTCCGGCCTGGTGGTGCGCGACGTGGTGGTGCTGATCGACCACGGCGGCGGCGCCATCGATCGTTTGGCAAAGGGGGGGTACCGCTGCCATCCGGTGCTGAGCATCGGCCGGATCATTGCCGTGCTCCACGCCGCCGGCCGGCTCAGCGATAGCCAGGCGTCCTTGCTGGAGGCAGGCCAACGCTCAGTGCGGGCTGTGTAACCGCCAGGGCAGGCTTTCACCGGCTTGAAAGGGCACGAGCTGGTCGGGGCCCTCGCCGATCGACCTGGGCACCTGCATGCTCTCTCTCCGCAGCTCCACCGTTGCGGTGTTGAGCGGCAGGCCATAGAAGCGGGGGCCGAACTCAGAGGCGAAGGCCTCCAGCCGCCCCAGGGCCCCCTCCTGCTCGAACACCTGGGCGTAGCTCTCCAGGGCATGGGGGGCGTTGTAGATGCCGGCGCAGCCGCAGGCCGCCTCCTTCGCACCGCGCCGGTGGGGGGCGGAATCGGTGCCGAGGAAGAACTTCGGGTTGCCGGAGGTGGCCGCCCAGCGCAACGCCAGCCGGTGCAACTCCCGCTTGGCCACGGGCAGGCAATAGGCATGGGGCCGCAGACCCCCCTGGAACATCGCGTTGCGGTTGATCTGCAGGTGGTGGGGCGTGATCGTGGCCGCCAGCCGGGGACCGGCGCTCTGCACGAAGGCCACCGCATCGGCGGTGGTGATGTGCTCCAGCACCATCTTCAGGCCCGGGTAGCTCTTCAGCAGGCCCTCGAGATGGCGATCGAGAAACACGGCTTCGCGATCGAAGATGTCCACCTCCGGATCACTCACCTCTCCATGAATCAGCAGCGGCATGCCGATCCGCTCCATGGTGGCGAGCACCGGCGCGATCCGGCCCAGATCGCTCACCCCCGCCGCTGAATTGGTGGTGGCGTGGGCCGGATAGAGCTTGGCGGCGGTGAACACCCCGGCCGCGAAACCCCGCTCCAGCTCCCGGGGATCGATCGTGTCGGTCAGGTAGGCCGTCATCAGTGGCGTGAAGGGTGCCGCTGCTGGATCACCGGCCGGCGGCCGCGTTGCCGCCAGGGCCGCCAGGATCCTGCCGCGATAGGCCTCGGCCGCCGCCACCGTGGTGATCGGCCGCGCCAGGTTCGGCATCACAATCGCCCGGGCGAACGGGCGCGCTGTCGCGCCGACCAAACAGCGGAGCAGGGCCCCGTCGCGAAGATGCACATGCCAGTCGTCGGGACGACGCAGAACCAGAGTGGATGCGATCTCTGCACGTACGCCCGTCTGGACTGAATCCGTGGACATGCCAGGGGTGCCGATCGGCCATCGTCGCGTTTTGCCATTATCCGGCTTTTGTTGCTGTCGGCGTTGTGACGGGCGCCGAGAGGCCCCAACTGGCAAACTGCGGCCACCCGTTGCCACCGCCGATGCCACGACTGCGTCGCCTGCTGTTCGCCAGCCCCCTGCTTCTGGCCCTGGCCATCGGTGGATGCGCCGACGAGGGCGGCGGTGGCGGCGTCCAGAGCGAAAAGATGGAAACGATCCGCAGCCGCGGCAAGCTGGTCTGCGGTGTCGACGGCAAGCTGCCCGGCTTCAGCTTCCTCGGCCCGGATGGCAGCTACAGCGGCCTTGACGCCGACACCTGCCGGGCCGTGGCGGCGGCCCTGTTCGGCGATCCTTCCAAGGTGGAGTACCGCGACCTCAACTCCAGCGAGCGCTTCGCGGCCCTGGCCAGCGGCGAGGTGGACATGCTCGCCCGCAACACCACCATGACCCTGAGCCGGGATTCGGCCGGCGGCAATGGCCTCTCCTTCGGGCCCACCACCTTCTATGACGGCCAGGGGGTCATGGCGCCGGTGGCGAGCGGCATCAAGAGCCTCAAGGATCTGGCCGGCAAGCCGATCTGCGTGGAGAGCGGCACCACCACAGAACTCAACCTGGCCGATCGGATGAGGGAGCAGGCCATTCCCTACACCCCGCTCAAGTTCCAGACCGGTGACCAGACCTATGCCGCCTACCTGGGCGGCCGTTGCGTCGCCGTCACCAGCGACCGCTCCCAGCTCGCCGCCAAGCGCAGCAGCTTCCCCGATCCCGCTGCCCATGTGCTGCTGCCGGACGTGATGAGCAAGGAACCGCTCACCCCGGCCAGCGTCAACGGTGATCCCGCCTGGTCCGATGCGATCCGCTGGACCGTCTTCGCCCTCTTCCAGGCCGAGGAACTGGGCATCACCAAGGCCAATGTGGCCGCCAAGCTGGCCGAGGCCAAGGCCAACACCAACCAGGCCGACCTGCGCCGCTTCCTTGGCGTCGAAGGCGATTTCGGCAAGCAACTGGGGCTGCCGGCTGATTTCGTCGTGAAGGTCGTTGGTGCCGTGGGCAACTACGGCGAGATCTTCGAGCGCAATGTGGGCACGGGCTCGCCCCTCAAGCTGGAACGCGCCGAGAACCGCCAGTGGAACAAGGGAGGCCTGATCTATTCCCCCCCCTTCCGCTGAGCGCAGCTGATCTTCGCCTGATCCGGCCGGCCTTGCTGCCTGAACCCCGCCTTGATGCCTGAACCCCGAACGATTCCCTGGTGGCGCGATCGACGCGTCGTCCCCTGGCTGGTGCAGGGCGGCGTCGCGCTGGTGGTGCTGGTGGTGATCGCCCTGCTGCTCGGCAACCTGGTGCGCAATCTCACCGCCGCCGGCCTACTGCTCAGCTGGCGCTGGCTGGGCCAGCCGGCCAGCTTCGATGTGGCCGAAAGCCTCATCCCTTTCGATGCCGCCATGCCCTACTGGCGGGCCCTGCTGGTTGGGCTGGTCAACAGCCTGCGGGCGATCCTGATCGGCCTGGTCGGGGCCACCCTGCTGGGCACCGCCGTGGGCATGGCCGCCTACAGCGGCAACGGGCTGGTGCGGCGGCTGGGGCGGGTGTATGTGGAGGTGATCCGCAACATCCCCCTGCTGCTGCAGCTGTTGTTCTGGTATTTCGTGGTGTTTCTCTCCTTCCGCAACGGCACCGAGGCGTTGCAGCTGCCGGGGATCGTGCTGGCCAAGTCGGGGCTGTATCTGGCCTGGTTCGCAGAAGGCTGGCGCTGGCAGGGGCCCGCGTTGGTGAATGGGGTGTGGCAGGCCCCCTGGCGGTTTTCGGTGGAGTTTGCGGCCCTGCTCACTGGCCTGATCACCTACACCGGCGCCTTCGTGGCCGAGGTGGTGCGCGGCGGCATCGCGGCGGTGCCCCGCGGCCAGTGGGAAGCGGCCACCTCCCTGGGGCTGCACTGGGGGGCCAGCATGCGGACGGTGGTGCTGCCCCAGGCCCTGCCGGTGATCATTCCCGGCCTCAACAGCCAGTACATCTCCCTGGCCAAGAACTCCGCCCTGGCGGTGGCGGTGGGCTATGCCGACCTCTACTCAGTGGCTGAAACCACCCTGAACCAGACCGGCCGCGCCCTCGAGGTGTTCCTGCTGCTGCTCGGGGCCTACCTGGTGATCGACCTGCTCATCTCGCTGGTGATGAACGGACTGAACCAGCTCGTGCAGATCCGCGAACGCTGATGGCGGCCAACTCCTTGCTGGCTTCCCTGCGTCGCGAGCTGTTCGCCAGCCGCGGCGACGCCCTGCTCAGCGCCGGCTTGCTGGCCCTGATCGCCGCGGCGGCGATCGGCCTGCTGCGTTGGGCCTTCGGCCAGGCCCAGTGGGTGGTGATCCAGGCCAACACCACCCTGTTCGCCGTGGGCCGCTATCCCCTGGATCAGCAGTGGCGCCTCTGGCTGCTGGTGGCCCTGCTGGCCCTGGCCACCGGCCTCAGCTGGGGACTGCTGCGCGCCAATCCCCGAGGGGATCGCAGCGGCGTGCTCTGGCCCGCCAACGACCGGATCGCCGTGGCCGTGCTGGCCTTCCTGACGGCCTGGGCTCCAGCAGCCCTGCGGCTTGCTCTTCCGCTGCAGTTGCGCTGGTGGGGAATCACTGCCCTGCTGCTCGCCCTGCGCTGGGCGGCCGGGCGCTGGGGCCGGCGGCTCCCACCCCAACTCCTGCGCTGGGTGCCGCTGATCTGGCCCCTGCTCTACCTGCTGGGCATGGTGCTGATCAGTGGCGGCCTTGGCCTGATCCGGGTGCCTCCCTCGGAGTGGGGCGGTCTGCTGCTCACGGTGCTGATGGCCAGTTTCGCCATCCTGGCCAGCTTCCCCCTCGGCGTGCTGATGGCCCTGGGGCGGCGCAGCGAGCTGCCCCTGCTGCGCTGGGGCTCGGTTCTTTACATCGAATTCATCCGCGGCGCCCCGCTGATCACCCTGCTGTTCCTGGGCCAGAACATCCTCGGCTTCCTTTTGCCCGGTGGACTGGCGCCGGATCGGGTCTGGAGGGCTGCCTGGGTGCTCACGTTCTTCTGTGGCGCCTACGTGGCAGAGGCGGTGCGGGCCGGGCTGGCCTCCGTGCCGGGCGGTCAGCAGGAGGCGGCCCGTTCCCTCGGCCTCAGCGTTCCCCAGTCGCTGCAGCACGTGGTGCTTCCCCAGGCCCTGCGCATCGCCCTGCCAGCCACCGTGGGGCAGTTCATCTCCCTGCTGCAGGACACCACCCTGCTCTCCCTGATCGGGCTGCTCGAACTGCTGGGCACCGCCCGTACTGTGATGGCCAACCCCGACTTCCTCGGCAAGAACGCCGAGGTGTACCTCACCCTGGCCGTGCTGTTCTGGTGCTGCTGCGCTGCCCTGGGGCTCGGCAGCCGGGCCCTGGAGCGGCGCCTCGATCCATCCCACTTCCCCGCCTGAGCCATGCCCGCCAGCCAGCCGATGATCGAAGCCCGCGGCGTCGAGAAGTGGTACCCCAACGGCTTCCATGCCCTGCGGGGCGTGGACCTGAGCGTGAGCAAAGGGGAGGTGGTGGTGATCATGGGGCCGTCGGGATCGGGCAAGAGCACCTTCATCCGCACCTTCAACGCCCTCGAGGAATTCCAGGCGGGCTCGATCAGCGTTGACGGGATCGCCCTCTCCAACGACCTGCGTAACATCGACGCGATCCGCTGCGAGACCGGCATGGTGTTCCAGCAGTTCAACCTCTTCCCCCATCTCACCGTGCTGCAGAACCTCTGCCTGGCGCCGGTGCTGGTGCGCAAGCGCCGCCGCGCCGAGGTGGAGGGGCAGGCGATGGGCCTGCTCGAGCGGGTGGGCATCGCCGAGCAGGCCGGCAAGTATCCCGGCCAGCTCTCCGGTGGCCAGCAGCAGCGGGTGGCGATCGCCCGTTCGCTGTGCATGGAGCCGCGCATCCTGCTGTTCGATGAGCCCACCAGCGCCCTCGACCCCGAGATGGTGGGGGAGGTGCTGGAGGTGATGAAGGCCCTTGCCGCCGACGGCATGACCATGGTGGTGGTGACCCATGAGATGGGCTTTGCCCGGGAGGTGGCCCACCGGGTGGTGCTGATGTCGGAGGGACGGATCGTGGAGGAGGCGCCGCCGGAGATCTTCTTCACCAACCCCCAGCACGAGCGCAGCCGCCAGTTCCTGGCCCAGATCCTTTAGCCGGGCAGCCTGGATTCTCGAGCCGGCCAGTCAGGCCCCAGCCAGCAGCTGCCGCCCGACACCGATCAGGGCGGCCACCCCGATCACCTGCAGCACCGACCAGCGCCCGCCCAGAAGGGCCAGGGTGGCCGCCGCGATCAAGGCCAGGGCGGCCCAGTCGAACGGCCCTCCGGCTGCCGCCGGCCAGAGCACGTGGGCGGCGAAGAACACGGCCAGGTTGGCGATCACCCCCACCACCGCGGCCGTGATCGCGGTGAGCGGACCGCTGAGGCGGATGTCCTCGCGGCTGGCTTCCACCAGGGGCCCGCCGGCCAGGATGAACAGGAACGAAGGCAGAAAGGTGAACCAGGTGGCCGTGAGGGCCGCCATCACCGCCAGGGGTAACGCCGATGCGGTTGAGCCGAGGGTGGCGCTGGCCCCGTTCCAGCCGCCCATGAACCCCACGAAGGTCACCACCATGATCAGGGGGCCCGGGGTGGTCTCCCCCAGGGCCAGGCCATCGATCATCTGGTCGGCGCTGAGCCATTGGTAGTGCTCCACCGCTCCCTGGGCCACGTAGGGCAGCACCGCATAGGCGCCGCCGAAACTGAGCAGAGCGACGCGGCTGAAGAAGCGGGCCATGGTGGCCAGCAGCCCATCCCAGCCCCCGAACCCGCTCACCACCACCAGCGGCACCGCCACCGCCGCCAGGCCGGCCAGCAGGATCAGCGCCAGCCGTCGGCGATCGAACCGGGCGTGATCGGGGGTGGGCGTGGCGTCGCCATGGAGGTGGGGCCGCTTCTCGGCCAGCCCCGGCTGGTCCGCAGCCAGGCCGCCCTGGCTGCCGTGGCTGGCTTTGCTGGGCGGACGGAACAGCTGGGGACGCCAGCGACTCCCAATCCACCCCGCCAGGGCCGCAGCGCCAATGATCAGGGGGAAGGGCAGCTTGAACAGGGTGAGGCCGGCGAAGGCCAGCACCGCAATCGCCAGCAACGTGCCGTTGTGCAGGGTGCGGCGACCCAGCCGCCAGGCCGCCTGGATCACGATCGCCGTCACGGCCGCCTTGAGCGCCCAGAACACCGAGACCAGCAGCGGCAGCTCACCCCAGATCGCGTAGACACTCGAGAGCGCGAGCAAGAGCAGCAGCGAGGGCAGGATGAAGAGGCCGCCGGCCACCAGGCCACCGGGGATGCCGTGCATCAGCCAGCCGATGTAGGTGGCCAGTTGCTGGGCCTCCGGCCCGGGCAGCACCATGGCGTAGTTGAGCGCATGCAGGAAACGTCGCTCCGAGAGCCACCGCCGCCGCTCCACCACCTCGCTGTGCATCAGCGCCACCTGGCCGGCGGGTCCTCCGAAGCTGATCATTCCCAGCTCCAGCCAATAGCGGGACGCTTCGCGGAAGGGAAGGGGGGAGTTTGGCTCCAAGCGAAGTTCAACTGGTGGATCCCAGCCAGACTGCCAAGCTGAAACCCCAGCCGACGTCGACGAGCCTGACCTTGTAGCGGCGAGCACGCCATCGTGAGATTCCGGTAGATCCTCTGGCCGATCAAGGCCTCAGAATCAAGAAACACATGAGGGTGCAGATGTGCAAATCAATCCTCTCCAGATCAATGCTTTCCACATCCATGCTGCCTACACCAATGGAACCAGGTTGCCATGAAGATCCCAACACAGCCCTCCTCAGCAGAGTCCCGCTTCAGGGCAGGTGGCTTGACTACAACGGGGCCCAATAACTTCGGTCCCACCCTGCTGATCGCCTTAGGGTTCATGTCGGCACCGATTGGTTTAGGCATCCCCCTGCTACTGCTGGGTCTTGCTCACCTTCGCACGTCCCATGGGGCCTCTGCATTTCCGCTGCTCGCCTCGGCGGTCCAGTAGGTGCATCTGCATTTGCAGGCGTGGTGGCCGCGCTGAACGACAGGAGCAGACCCCGCTTCCGCTGGAATCAGCGCGATGTGCTGAACAGGCTGTCCCAGAGCCCCGCCTTACCAAAGAACCTCTCATTCACGGTTCCCCAGCCACCGAAGTCAGCGACGCTGAAGAACCTCTTCACAGGGGCGAATGTCTCTTTTCTGAGCTTCCAGACCCCGGGGCTCGTTGGCCGAAATCCTTCTTCAGCGAAGATCTCCTGGGCCGGTTCAGTGAAAAGATAAGCCGCCAAAGCCTCGGCGGCCTTGCGGTTGCCTTTTCGATCCACGTTCCGATCGACCACCGCCACGGGGCCTTCGATCAGGATGTTGAAGTCTGGAACAAGGAATGGAGCCTTGAGTTCACCGGTTTTCTTGGCAAGGATGGCTTCATTCTCATAGTTCAGCAGCACATCCCCCTGGCCGCGTTTGAGAAAAGTATCGGAGGCTTCGCGGGCATCCTTGGGAAGGTTCTCCACGTTCTTGTACACCTTTACCACGTAATCCTGGGCCTGCCGCTCCGTGCCGCCGGCCTGGGTGATCGAGCCCCACAGCCCGAGGAAGTTCCAGCGGGCCCCTCCCGATGTCTTGGGATTCGCGGTCACCACTGAGATCCCCGGCCTGGCGAGGTCTGCCCAGCCCCTGATCCCTCGCGGGTTCCCCGGCTGGGTGAGCAGGGCCACGGTGGAGTGGGTGACGATGCTGTTGTTGGGCAGATCCATCTCCCAGCCGGCTTCGATCAGCCCTGCCTGCTCCAACTTGAGTACGTCGGCAGTCAGGGCGAGGGTGACCACATCGGCCTCGAGCCCATCGATCACAGCCCTGGCCTGGGTACCGGAGCCCCCGTAGCTCGTTCTGATCTGGAGGGTCTGGCCCGTCTTCGCCTTCCAATCGGCGATGAAGGCCGGAAGGATGCGGTCGTAGGCTCCCTTGGTGACGGCATAGCTCACGAGAAGAAGCCTGGCCTCCCCGGATCGGCCACTCGATTCAGTTGACGGAGTGCCCGAAGGTCCGGCGCAGGAGGTGAGCAGCAGCGCCAGGGCCGTTGCTCCGCTGAGGAAGAGTCGGCGGGTGAGGGGAGAACCCTTCATGGATTGTGCCCAGTCAAGGACTGGGGAAGACCCTAAGGCGCTGAAGCTGGTCGGTCTTTGCTCCCAGAGCGGCCTGCTACTCGAGGGCCCTGCCAAGCATCGGAACCAGCCTGTCCAGTTCCACCAGGAAACCATCATGCCCCTGGTCTGAATCCAACAGCTCGTAGGTCGCTTGAGGAATGGCCAGGGCCAGTTCCCGCTGCAATCGGGGTGGAAAAAGCTTGTCGGAGCTCACCGAAACCACCTGGGTCCGGGCTGTTACCCGCGCTAAAGTACACGCCAGCCCACCTCTGCCCCGGCCGACGTCGTGGTGGTCCATGGCCCTGGTCAGCACCAGGTAGCTGTTGGCATCGAAACGCTCCACCAGCTCACGGCTCTGGTCCTGGAGATAGGCCTCCACGGCGTAGGTCCCGCCGTTCGGAGGTTCCTGACCGCCGAGCGGCCGGCGATGGAATCGTCGGGTCAGCTCCTGCTCGCCCCCATAGGACAGCTGGGCGATCGCCCTGGCCAGGGCAAGGCCCCGCCTGGGACCGGCGGGAGCGATCTGATAGTAATTGCCTCCATGGAAATCGTGGTCGAGCCGGATCGCCTCGGTTTGGGTGCTGTGCAACCCCAGCACCTCGGCACTGGCGTAGCCGCTGCCGGCGATCAGAACCAACCGCTCCACCAGATCGGGTGTGCCGATGGCCCACTCCAGCGCCCGCATCGCTCCCATCGAGCCGCCGATCACGGCATGCCAGCAGCCAATGCCAAGGGACTCCGCCAGGGCCCGCTCCGCTGCCACCAGATCGCGGATCGTCAGGTTGGGGAAGCGACTGCCGTAGGGCTGACCATCGGCGGCGGCGGACGCCGGTCCGGTGCTGCCCTGGCAGCCGCCGAAGGCATTGGGGGCCACCACGAAGAATCGGTCGGTGTCGATCGCCCGGCCCGGACCGATCAGTCCGTCCCACCAGCCCGGGCTCGGGTGTCCAGGCGCAGCGGATCCGGCCGCGTGGCTGTCGCCACTGAAGCCATGCAGCAGCAACACGCCGTTGGCGCCGCGCGGATCGAGCTTCCCCCAGGATTCGTAGGCCAGCGTGATCGGGCCAAAGGATGTTCCGTTCTCCAGCCTCAGGGGGGAAGCGCGGAACAGGTCCATGAACTGACGATTGCCGGGGGGATCTCCGGGCTGCCAGGCTCCTTGCCGGGCCAAAGTCTGTGGCCCACGGGCTGGAGCGATCATTCGGCCACAGCGGTGAAGCCCCGCTCCAGGTCGGCCAGGAGATCGGCGAGGGTTTCCAGGCCCACCGAGAGACGGACCAGCCCATCGGTCACCCCGGTCTGGACCCGCTCCTCGCCGCTCAACTGGCTGTGGGTGGTGCTGGCCGGATGGATGATCAGGCTGCGCACATCGCCCACATTGGCCAGGTGGCTGAACAGCTCGGTGGCTTCCACGAACCGCTTGCCGGCCTCGATCCCGCCGGGCAGTTCAAAGGCCACGATCGCCCCCTGGCCCCGGGGCAGGTAGTGGCGGGCGCGGTTGTACCAGGGGCTGCTGGCCAGGCCGGGGTAGGCCACCCGCACCACGTCGCTGCGCGCCTCCAGCCAGCGGGCCACCGCCAGGGCGTTTTCGGAATGGCGCTCCAGCCGCAGGGAAAGGGTTTCCAGGCCCTGCAGGAAGAGGAAGGCATTGAAGGGGGACACGGCATTGCCCAGATCCCGCAGCAGGGTGACCCGGGCCCGCAGGATGTAGCGCGCCGGAAACAGCGGCGGCGGCAGCTGGCTGAACACCAGGCCGTTGTAACTGGGATCCGGGGTGGTGAACTGCGGGAAGCGGCCACTGGCTTCGTAGTCGAAGCGTCCCCCATCGACGATGACCCCACCGATCGAAGTGCCGTGGCCGCCGATGAACTTGGTGGCCGAGTGCACGACGATGTCGGCGCCATGCTCCAGGGGCCGCAGCAGGTAGGGAGTGGCCAGGGTGTTGTCGATCACCAGGGGGATGCTCGCCCCGTGGGCCACGGCGCTGACGCCTTCGAAGTCAAAGACGTCGCCCTTGGGGTTGCCGATGCTTTCGCCGAAGAAGGCCTTGGTGTTGGGCCTGATCAGCCGCCGCCATTCGTCCGGGTCGTCGGGGTTGTCGACGAAGCTCACCTCGATGCCGAACTTGGCAAAGGTGTAGTGGAAGAGGTTGTAGGTGCCGCCATAAAGGGAGCTGCTGGCCACGATGTGGCTGCCGGTTTCGGCCAGGTTGAGCAGGGCGAGGGTTTCGGCCGACTGGCCGCTGGACGTGGCCAGGGCCGCCACGCCGCCTTCGAGGGAGGCGATGCGTTCCTCGAACACCGCCTGGGTCGGATTCATGATCCGGGTGTAGATGTTACCCAGCTCCCGCAGGCCGAACAGGTTGGCGGCGTGGTCGGTGTCGCGGAAGACGTAGCTGGTGGTCTGATAGATCGGCACCGCCCTGGCGCCGGTGACCGGATCCGGCACGGCGCCGGCATGGATCTGCAGGGTCTCGAAACCTTGGCTCATGCCCGCACCCGCTGGCGCTTGATGCGGCGCGAAGCGCCTGCCACCAGAAAAGGAACCATGGTGGGGCTCAGCACCACCACCAGCACCACCACCAGCGCCGCCGGGAACAGACCCGGTGACAGCAGCTGCAGCAGGAACAGGATGCAGGCCACAGTCAGCAGAGAAATCCAGGGAAGCTTTTTCATCCGGGCCGGCAGGGGTTCGTTGAGGGCCCCTTCCACCGGCAGACCCTGGGCCAGCCAAGCCTCCAGGCCACCCGCCAGGTGGCGAATCAGCCGCGGGTAGCCCTGGGCGTGCAGACGTTCAATGGCGTTGCTGGTGTGCTGGTCGGAGTCCCCCACCAGCACCAGATCCGCCTCGGGGGGTTCGCTGCTGACCAGCAGGGCCAGGGGAATGTTGTGGCTGCCGGGGATGTGGCGGCGGTGATAAGCCCGCCGGGTTCGCACATCCACCAGCAGAGGGCCCGGGTCGGTCTGCCTTCTGGTGGTGAACGGCAGCACCTGCTGCGGCGTCAGGCCTTGCTGAGAGTTCCTGGCCAATTGGGGGAGTTCTGGGGGCGTAGAAAAAACGAAGGGCATGGCGGCGTTGGAGTGCGAAGGGATCCGTGGGGAGATGAAAAGGGTGGTGGTTGAGCGGGGACCACGACATCGCCAGTCGGCTTCCCTCAGATCACAGGGTCTCGTCAACACAGCTCGGGTCTTGCTTGGCTGGGCCAATACTACGGTATTCCGACCGGTTTAATGAAAGACCCTTGAGGTGTCAACTCAAGGGTTTTGGTCACTCCTTCCCAGGCCCGTTCAGCCTGGGCGATCCGCCATTCTCAAGGTGTCAAACCAGGCGCCCGGGCGTGTAAGCGTCGCCACGTCGACCGATCGGGAAATCGGTGAAAGTTCGAATGGTTGGGGGTGCTGCGATGGGGGAAGGGTTCCAGCAAAGGTCCAGGCTTCGCCGGATCGGATTGTTAGAAGCGCGTCGCCTGATCTGGGAAGGGGCCGAGCTGCTCGATGCCAGGGGGTTGGATGAGTTCACCATCAGCCACCTGGAGGGGGCTCGCAACCTCAGCAGTCAGGCCGGAACCTGGGAGATCCGCAGGGCCCTGCCCAGCCTGGATGCTCCGATCATCTGCTACAGCAATGGCAACGGGCGTGCGACCGCCCTGGCCTGCCGAATCCTGGACCTCGGCTATACCTATGTGTTTGGTCTTGAGGCAGGGCTCAATGAATTCGTTACCACCGAAACATGATGAAGCTCCACCTCTCCATGCACAAGCAGTAGCGCTTCGCTGGGCAGCAGGGGTCGCCACAGTTCATCCGTGGTCAGCGGTTCCGTACTCACGATCGTGACCACATCGCTGGGTGTGGTCACCTGGGAGAAATCCACCTGCAGATCATCATCGGCCAGGGTGGCCGTGGTGAAAGGAGCCCGTCGGGTCAGAACATGAAGCTTGGTTCCGCCATAGACGAAAAGCCAGTGACCATTGCTGAGCAGGCAGTTGAAGATTCCCTCGACAGCCAGGTGGTCAGCGCAGCGGATCAAGGCCGCAAAGAGCGCTGAATGATCGTTCAGATCAAGGTCGCCGCTGGCGAGCTGATCGAGGATCCAGCAGAAGGCCCGTTCGCTGTCGGTGCTGCCGAGCGGAACAAACTGCTCACTGGTCGGGATTCGGCCGTGGTCCAGATCCCCGTTGTGGGCAAACACCCAGTCCAGTCCCTGCCAGTGGCGATGAAAGGGGTGGCAATTCTCAATCGCCACGCTCCCCTGGGTGGCCTTGCGGATGTGGGCAATCGAGCAGTGGGCCTTGAGCTCCAGGTTCGAAACCTTCGCCGCTACCGGCGAGAATGCCGCTGGGGCCTCCTCCCGGACCATCGTGAGCCGAAGCCCTTCCGGGTCGTAGCTGGCCAAGCCCCAGCCATCTCCATGGTCACCTGTGGCCCCACCCCGCCGAACCAGACCCCGGAAGGAAAAGGTCATGTCGGTGGGGGTGTTGGCGCTCAGGGCCAAGAGTTCGCACATGCTTTCGATGCCTGGGCCTGGGCAGGCAACCAACCCGAACGCCGATCGTATCGGTCGATCAGGCGGATTCCGGCTTGGCTTGGCCGGAGCCAGCCATGGCCGGATGGATCGGCGGGGAAGGCAGGAAAGAACCAGGTGGACTCAGCGGCTCTTGCTGAAGATCTGATCCCAGAGGCCACCGTTGCCAAAGAACGTCTTGTTGATGGCGGTCCAGCCGCCGAAATCCTTGGCGGTGAACACCTTGGTCAGGGGAGCAAACCTGTTGCGGGTCGCAGCCTTGACCTTCTGGGTCACTGGCCGGAAACCTTCGTCAGCGAACGCTTGCTGGGCCGCGTCGGTGTAGAGGAACTTGGCGAAGGCCTCAGCCACCTTGCGGGTTCCTTTCTTGTCCACGTTCTTGTCGACCACCGCCACGGGGCCCTCGATCAGAATGTTCGTCTTGGGTACCACGTAGGGGATGGTCCAGGCGCCTGTCTTTTTGGCCAGGATCGCTTCGTTTTCGTAGTTCAGCAGCACATCTCCCTGGTTGCGCTTCACGAACACATCGGTGGCTTCCCGAGCGTCCTTGGGAAGGTTGTCCACATTTCGGTACACATTGGTGATGAAGGAGCGGGCCTGGGCATCGTTGCCGCCGGTCTCGGTCACCGAGCCCCAGAGGCCCAGGAAGTTCCAGCGAGCCCCACCGGAGGTCTTCGGATTGGCGGTGATCACCTCCACATTCTTGTTGTCAAGATCCTTCCACCCGTTGATCCGCTTTGGATTTCCCTTGCGCACAAAGAGGGCCACCGTGGAATTGGTGAAGATCGCGTTGTTCGGATTCTCCTTTTCCCAGCCCGGCTTGATGAGGCCCGCCTCCTGCAGCTTGAGGGTGTCGGCAGCCAGGGCCAGGGCCACCACATCGGCATCCAGTCCGTCGATCACGGCCCGGGTCTGGGAACCGGAGCCACCGAAGCTGCTCTTCACCACCACATCCTGGCCGGTCCGTTTCTTCCAGTCGGCCCTGAACAGGGGGATCACCTTGTCGAAGGCAGCCTTGGTGACGGCGTAGGTCACCAAGAGGATTTCCTGCTTCTTTGGAGTGGCCTGGGCCTGGGCAGGCTGGCCCAACAGGGTGGAGGAGCCGCTGATAGCCAGGGGAAGGACCACCAGGCCAGCCAGGGCAAGGGCCGCATGGGGGCGGTGGCGCAGGACAGAGGAGAAAGAAACCACGGTAATCCGATTGGGTTGGAAGGGAACATAGGTCCCTCCATGCCCTCCGAATTGTGTCCTGGATCACATTGTTCCGGGCGACCCGGGGTCCCGTTTTCCGCTGGGGCCGCTGTCACAATCGCCAGTACCTCCCTGGCTTTACGACACCTTGGCCTTCAGCGCGAAAACCGAATATGGCGTTGTGGCCCTGATTGAACTGGCGGGGGTCCACGCCAGTGGCGGCGTGCTCCAGGTCTCGGAGATCGCCGGCCGCCAGAACATCCCCGAGCGCTATCTCGAGCAGATGCTCACCAGTTTGCGCAGGGGCGCCATCCTGCGCAGCATCCGGGGCCCGCGGGGCGGCTATCAGCTGATGCGCCCTCCAGCCGAGATCCCGATGTCCGAGGTGGTGTCCTGCCTCGAAGGCGAACCCGCCCAGCGGGAGTCGGCGGGGCGCCACAGCCTCGAATTCGATGTCCTTGACCACATCGCCGCCCAGCTGGAGCGCCAGCGCCTGGAGCTGCTCGCCAGCACAAGCCTCCAGGATCTGCTCGACCAGCGCGATGCCCGTCGGCAGTCCCAGGCCATGTACTTCATCTGAGTGTCCAGGCTGACAGACCAGGGTGCACTGGCCGGGCTCAGGCGAAATGACTAAGACCCGCTTGACCGATGGGAATTACGCGCTAAGCTTGGGCAACCTTGGAATCCAGCCATGCGCCGTTGTCGACGAATGACCGTCGCCAGAACCGTTCTGGCTCACCCGACCTCGTCCATGCTCCCCATTCCCTTCCATGACCACCTCCCTTCTTCCGAAGCAGCTCCGCCTCACGCTTCTCCCCAATGATGTGCTCCCCGAAGGCCTGAGCTGGCGCATCCAGGATGGATACATTCGAACCTCCACCTGGGATGAGGATGGAGAATCCATCACCCTTGGCATCTGGGGGCCTGGCGACTTGGTGACGTCCCGCTACTCGGCCCTGCGGCCTTTTGATCTTCAGTGCCTCACCCTTGTGGTCGTGGAGCAGCATTTCCCCACGGCTGCCGAAATCGAGCAGTTCCTGCGCCACCAGATCCGCAACCTGGAGGAAATCTTTCAGATCAATCGGATCCGGGCTGCCGAAGATCGTCTGCTTGCCCTGCTCGCCTGGCTTGGTCGGCGCTACGGCCAGGTGAACAGTCGCGGCTCACGCTTTTCGCTCAGGGAGATGAATCTCACCCACAAGGCCCTGGCTGAACTCTGCGGACTGACCAGGGTCACGGTCACCAAGATGCTCAATCGCTACAAGGCAGATGGCGTCCTCCAGCAGGTCAGCAAGGACGACTATCTGATCCCGTCCACCGGTGGGTCGGCCCGCTGCGGCCGCGATGCGCCATCGACTCCCGCACGAAGCCCCGGACTGAGCGTCCTGTCCCACCCCTTCTCCACCACCGAGCTTTGAGACCCATGGCCCAGCCCATTCAGCCACCACGACGCTCCAGCACCAGCACGGAGCGCTTCACCCTAGTGTTCAAGAACGGCGAACGCCTTCTTCACCAGGATCCGATCGCCCTGGCCCAGTTCCGTTTCGATGGCCGCCTGGCTTCCGTCTGGAGAGAGCCGGATGGTCAGGTCTTTGTTTCCCGGTCCCTCCTCCGCGGACGCGAACTCAGTTCCTGATCCTCTTCCAGACCCAGTCCATCTCCCTCGGGTGCCAGCAGCTCAAACCCACGGCGGTTTGCAGCGTGGTCGAAATGCCAGACCAGCTGCCAGCCGCCATGTGGCCGGGGACACCGGCTCAGGCTCCCTGACCTGGCGATGTCCATTCACAGGGAATGAACCACAGCTAAACTAAAGCGCGTTACCCGCTCGCTGAACCGCTCTATTCATGGCTTCCTTCCGTTCCCGGGTCTCCCGTCCACTTCTCTCAGGCATCGTTGGCCTGGCCACCACCATGGCGGCCGTTGCCGAACCAGCCCTTGCCACCACCAGCTTCACCGTCATCAGTTCATCCGAAGCGGCGAAAGCCGCCAGCTCCGGCCGCTGGAAAGTGCTGGATGTGCGCCCGGTTCCCCCGCTTGATTATGTGAGCGGCCATCTCCCCGCTGCCGTGCATCTGTCTGAGCAGGCCTTCCGTGGTCCGAACGGCCGCCTTCCCTTCCAGATCTGGGGAGCTGGAGATACCGCCAGCCTGCTGAGCCGGGCCGGCATCTCCAACGCCGATTCAGTGCTCGTCTACTCCGACGGCACGAACGTGCTCGGAGCCGCGCTGGTGGCTTACATCCTGGAAAAGAACGGCATCCAGAAGGTCGCCTTTGTCGATGGTGGGCTCAGTGGTTACAAGGCCGCCGGTTCCCCGCTCACCAAGACCTTCACCCCCTTCAGCCCCGGTCGCTTCAAGCCCACCACGGTGGCGGGCCTGGCCATCTCGCTCAACGAACTGCTGCCCTTGGTGGGTCGCCCGGATGTGGTCATCGTCGATCCCCGCCCCAAGGCCCAGTTCGAGGGCACGGACCAGAGCTTCATCCGCAACGGCCACATTCCCGGCGCCAAGAACATCACCTGGCAGTCGGTCACCGAAGCCAACAACGCGGATGAAACCAAGAAGAACGCCCACCAGTTCAAGTCAACTGAGGCGCTGCGCAACCTGTTCGTCAGCCGTGGCGTCACCCCTGACAAGACTGTGGTGGTGTCCTGCAGCACTGGACGGGAAGCCAGTCTTCCGTATCTGGTTCTCAAGCATGTGCTGAAGTACCCGAACGTCAGAATCTATGAAGGCTCCTGGACCGAGTACAGCGCCTCCAGAGCGCCCATCGCCGTCGGTCCGGAGGGCAGTCCCGCCCAGATCAGCAGCCGTTGAGTCCGATGCCTCCCGTTCCGAAGTTGCGAACCGTTCTGGCCTGCCTGGCCCTGATGGCCCTGGTGGCATCCCCGGCCACCGGCCTGGCCTGTGACAGCGGCAGCGGTGATCCACCGCCCGCCAAGGTCAAAGGGAAGGGCCGTTGAGTCGACCGGTCGTCGGTCGCTCCCTGGTTCTGTTCGTGGGTTTGGCTCTGACCATCGGGTTCACCGTCATCGAGCCCCCGAACGGGTTGGTGTGGCTTATCGGGTGTGGCATCGGGGTGGTTTTGGTTCACCACCGGTTCGGTTTCAGTTCGGCCTACCGGCGCCTGCTGCAGGACCGCGACGCCGCTGGGTTCTACCCCCAGTTGCTGCTGTTGGCGGTGCTGCTGCCGGCCAGTGCGGCTGCCATCGCGTTCGCCGCCCCCCTGGGGCTGACCCTGAAGCTCTCCCGCACCTCGATCAGCCTGCCCTTCCTGCTCGGGGCCTTCCTGTTCGGCATCGGCATGCAGATGGCACGGGGTTGCGGCTGTGGAACCCTGGCTTCAGCATCCCGGCCGGGTCCGGGATTCCTGCTCACCCTGGCCGGTCTGATGGGAGGGGTGTTTCTCGGCAGCCTTCATCGACCCGTCTGGGCATCCCTCGGGCTGCCGGCCCTCCCTCCGCTGGTCTGGCTTGATGTGATGCCCCTTCTTGTCGCTCTGCTGATCCAGTGGCTGGTTGTCGCCGCTCTGCTGGTTGCCGCCTGGCGATGGAGCGGCCTAGGGCCCAACCCTGGCACTACCGATGGGCGCCGCCCCTACGGTGCCCTCTGGTTGGCGGTGTTCGCCCTCGGGCTGCTGTTGGTCACCGGTGAGCCCTGGAAGGTGCTCTGGGGTCTGGGGATTGCCGCTGCCCACCTGGCTCAGGCCCTTGGCTGGGATCCCCAGACAGCCCCGTTCTGGGCCGCTGGTTCACGCCCGTTGGTGTTGTCCTCCCCGCTGGAACTCCTTCGCCAGGATGCCGTGGTGGTGGATCTGGGCCTGATCTTCGGGGCCGCCTCCACAGGCCTGTGGCAAGGCGATTTCAGCTGGGAACCGTTCACCATGTCCTGGCCGTCAGCTCTGGCGAGGGCGGCTGGGGGCCTTCTGATGGGCTATGGCGGCTTTCTTGCCTCCGGCTGCAATGTCAACGGTTTCCTGGGAGGTGTGATCAGCTTCGGGCTGCACGGGTGGGCCTGGCTGGGTGCTGCCCTGGCCGGCTCCTTCCTGGCCCTCAGATGGCGTAATCCTCCACGAAAGTTCTTCCCTGGCGGGTGAGGATGTGAACTTCGGCACCCACCACCAGATCGCGGGGGTCCTGCTGATCGCGGGGCAGCTGAGCCAGGACCACCGCGCCACTGTCAAGCACCAGTTCCGCCTGCAGATCCCGGCCCATGTGGGTGAGCCTGCGCAGGCGTGCCGGCAGGCTGCCCGGCCTCGGTTGCATCAGAACCTCCACATCGTGGGGCCGCACAAAAAGATCGGCAGCTTCGCTGGCCTCACCACCGGGGGTGGCAGTAAGCACACCGCGGGGGAGCACATTCACCTCGCCCACGAAGTTCATCACGAAGGGTGTTGCCGGGTGGTCGTAGATCTCGGCGGGGCTGCCGATCTGCTCGATGCGGCCCTCATTCATGACGACGATCTTGTCGGCGACCTCCATGGCCTCTTCCTGGTCATGGGTGACGATCACCGTGGTGACGTGCATCTCGTCGTGGAGGTTGCGGAGCCAGGCCCGAAGTTCCTTGCGGACCTTGGCATCGAGGGCACTGAAGGGCTCATCGAGCAGCAACACCTTCGGCTGCACCGCCAGGGCCCGCGCCAGCGACACCCGCTGGCGTTGCCCCCCGGAGAGCTGGGAAGGGTAGCGGTTGCCATAGCCCTGCAACTGCACCAGGTTCAGCAGTTCCTCGACCCGGCGTTTGATCTGATCCTTCTTCCACTTGCGCAGTTCGAGACCAAAGCCGATGTTCTGGCGGACGTTGCGATGCTTGAACAGGGCGAAGTGCTGGAAGACGAAGCCCACTTCGCGGTCTTGAACCGAGCGCTGGGTGGCCTCCTCGCCGCTGATCCAGATGCGCCCGCCATCAGCCTGATCAAGGCCGGCGATCATGCGCAGCAGGGTGCTCTTGCCTGAGCCGGAGGGACCCAGCAGGGCCACCAGGGAGCCCGAATCCACATCGACACTGACGTTGTCGATGGCTTTGAACGCACCGAAGTGCTTGCTGACGTTGGCGACGCGGATTCCCATGGACGGAAGCTTTCCTCCCATTGTGCCCAGACGCGCAATCCCCTTAACCCCGGCGGAGAACCGTTGTAACTTGCCAGAGGCGCTGTTAGGGTCGGAAATCCACGGTCCGTTTCATCGGCATGTCGTCTTCCGCCCTCAGGCGCTGGCCGTTCCCGCTCCCTGTGCTGCCCAGTTGGCCGTGGCGCATCACCTGGCTTTACCTCGGGTTGATGCTCTTCCTGCCGGTGGGAGGTCTGCTGCTGCGAACCGCCGGGGTGGGCCCCTCCCAGTTCTGGGTGCTGGCCACCTCCCCGGTGGCGATCGCCACCTACAAGGTGAGTTTCGGGCTGGCCTTGCTGGCCGCCCTGATCAATGGACTCTTCGGCCTGGTGATCGCCTGGGCCCTGGTGCGCAACAGCTTTCCCGGCCAACGATTTCTCGACGCCCTGATCGATCTGCCCTTCGCCCTGCCCACCGCCGTGGCTGGACTGTCGCTCTCAGCGGTTTACAGCACCAACGGCTGGATCGGCCAGCCTCTGTTCGAGTGGTTCGGGCTCAAGGTGGCATTCCAGTGGCCCGGGGTGCTGGTGGCGATGGTGTTCATCTCCCTTCCCTTCGTGGTGCGGACCGTGGAGCCGGTGCTTCGCTCCCTGGAGAAGGAACAGGAGGAGGCCTCCTGGTGCCTGGGGGCCAGCCCCATCCAGACCTTCTTCAAGGTCGTGCTGCCCCAATTGACCCCGGCCATTCTCTCCGGGGTTGCCCAGGGCTACAGCAGGGCTGTGGGGGAGTACGGGTCTGTGGTGATGATTTCGAGCAACGTGCCTTTCCGCGATTTGATAACGCCCACTCTGATCATTCAGAAGCTTGAAGAGTATGACATTGATGGGGCCACGGTGATCGGCTCCGTCATGCTCCTCTTCGCTCTTCTGAGCCTGCTGCTGATCAATTTCATCCAGGTTTGGGGCCGTCGCTACACCGACGATTCCACCCGTATCCCAAGGGTTTGATCCAAGTCGAAACGGCCGTTCTCCTTCCATTAACCCAACCTTCCCGCCGCCCTTGTCCACCAGGGCAGCTTTGCGTTCCTCACCATGCCCCTCACCTCCCTGGCTTCCCCGCCCATCGATCACGCTCCTGCCCCCGTGATTCCGAGCCTTCCCGTCCACCGGCGTCTGGCTGCTCAGCTTCTGCCTGGACTGGTGCCCTTGGTGGCCTGCCTTTATGTGGGGGTGGTCATCTTTCTTCCCGCCTTGAATGTGGTGGTCCAGGCCTTTGCAAAGGGATTGGCTCCCTTTCTGGAGAGTCTTCAGGATGAAGATCTGATGTCGGCTCTTCGCCTGACAGGCTTTGTCACCATGATCGCCGTTCCTTCCAATGTGATCTTCGGCTTGGCGGCAGCCACCGCGATCGCCCGCAAGGAGTTTCGCGGCAAGGCGCTGCTGCTCAGCATCATTGACTTGCCTTTCTCAATCTCGCCTGTGGTGGTGGGGTTGATGCTGGTGCTGCTGTTCAGCCCCAGCCACGGGCTTCTGGAGAGCCTGGTGAACAGCACAGGCTGGAAGGTGCTGTTCTCCGTTCCTGGCATGGTTCTCGCCACCATCATCGTGTCGATGCCCTTCATGGCCCGGGAGGTGATTCCGCTCCTGGAAGAGGAGGGCTGGGAGCAGGAGGAGGCGGCCAAAACCCTCGGTGCCACCGATTGGCAGGTATTCCACAAAGTCACCCTTCCTTCGGTGCGCTGGGCTGTGCTCTATGGCCTGATCTTGACCACAGCCCGCAGCCTGGGTGAGTTCGGAGCCGTGGCTGTGGTCAGCGGCAACATCCGCGGCGAAACCCAGACCTTGCCTCTGTTCGTGGAGGATGCCTACAAGCAATACCACACCGAATTGGCCTATGGAGCCGCCCTGCTTCTCGCCGGGGTGGCCGTGGTCTCGCTCCTCCTCAAGTTCTTTGTCGAACGGATGCTTGAACAGGACAAAAGAGCGGCACGCCCGGATGGGTGAGCTCAGGCCTACATCCGGCTCCATGTCTTCGATTCAGGGGCTGATCCGATCTGATTTTCAGCTCAGAACGTACGGACCAGCTTGGGGCGAGCATGCAGGGTCACACCTGGCTGAAGTTGTTTGAAATCAATCGCATCGCGGGAGAGTTGGGCAATGATCTTCTCTCCATTGTCGATCTGCAGTTCGGCATACAGGTCCCTGCCCAGGTGAGTGAGTCGCTTCAGTACGGCCGGGAAACTGTCGGGCCCAGGGCGGTCAAGGAGCTCCAGGTCATGGGGCCGCACGTAGGAGTCGCCCGCCTGAAGGGTTGGATCGAGGTTGGGCAGGCGGTTCACTTCCCCCACGAAGTTGAGGACAAAGGGGGTGGTCGGGTTGTCGTAGATCTCAGATGGACTGCCGATCTGTTCGATCCGTCCCTCGTTGAGGACCACGATCCTGTCAGCCACTTCGAAGGCCTCTTCCTGGTCATGGGTGACGATCACGGTGGTGACCCTGGTTTCCTCATGGAGGTTGCGGAGCCAGCTGCGCAGTTCCTTGCGTACCTTGGCATCGAGGGCGCTGAAGGGCTCATCCAGCAGCAGGACCTTCGGCTGCACCGCCAGGGCCCTGGCCAGGGAAACCCGTTGGCGCTGGCCGCCGGAAAGCTGGGAGGGGTAGCGACTGCCGTAGCCTTGAAGTTGCACGAGGTTCAGCAGTTCCTCCACACGCCAGCGAATCTTTTCGGGTTTCCAATGGCGCAGTTCCAGACCGAAGCCGATGTTCTCGCGCACGGTGCGGTGCTTGAAGGGGGCGAAGTGCTGGAAGACGAAGCCCACTTCCCTCTCTTGGACGGTGCGGCCTGTGGCTTCCGTGCCACTGATCCAGATCCTGCCCTGGTTCGGTTGTTCGAGCCCGGCGACCAGCCGGAGCAGGGTGCTTTTACCGCAGCCTGAAGGGCCCAGCAGGGCCACCAGGGAGCCGCTGTCCACGTCGAGGCTGACGTTGGCGATGCGGATCCCCATGGAGCTGGCTGGCGATGGACAGGAATTCCAGCAATCTAAGGCATTAGGCATAAGGCCGATCGGAGTACCGATCAAAGAGGAAGATCGTGACGGTTTCCAGGGTTCCCGCGGCTCAGCCGCATGGGTCCAATGTCACGGTTGTGGGCCATGGCCAGCATTTGGTTGCCTTTGTTACGGGAGCTTGGCTGTGCCAGACACATGCTTGGCCGGTTCCGCTTCAGGAGTTTCATTCTCTGATGTCACAGATTCCATGGTCCAGGGGTGGGGGCTCCGCCCTTGCCACGATTGATCGGTTCCGGGCCAAAACCCTTGCTGGCGTTCAGAACGGAGAGCTTCGCCGTTCCGGGGTGTTCCTGTTGGCCGCCGGTGCTGGCCTGGTGCCGCTCATGGCCGGGTCGGCCCACGCGGCCCTCGCCAAGACGCCCACCGACGGTGCCGACACCCTGTTGATGCTGATCGGCTCGGCCATGGTGCTGCTCATGACCCCCGGACTGGCGTTCTTCTACGGGGGCTTCACCCGGGCCAAGAACGTGCTCAACACCATGATGATGAGCTTCATCTGCATGGGGCTCGTTGGTGTGCTCTGGGTGGTGATCGGCTACAGCCTCTCCTTCGGCACGGGATTCAACAGCCCCTTCATCGGTGGCCTTGAGTTCATGTGGCTCAACGGGGTGGGAGGGCCCCTGGGGGATGCGCCGCTGGCGGATGGATTTGCGATCAGCGCCACCAGCTTTGCCCTCTTCCAGGGCATGTTCGCGATCATCACCCCTGCTTTGATCAGTGGAGCCTTGGTGGAGCGGATCAACTTCAAGGCCTGGTTCTGGTTCGTTCTGCTCTGGAGCCTCTTCGTCTATTGCCCAATGTGCAAGATGGTTTGGGGCGGCGGCTTCATTGGCCCCTTCGGCTCGATCGGCGCCCTCGACTTCGCCGGTGGAACCGTGGTGCACATCGCCTCTGGTGTCGCGGCTCTGGTATCCGCGGCCATTGTCGGCCCGCGCAACGTTTGGCCGGATCGAACCCGCCCGCCCCACAACGTTCCCTTCATTCTTTTAGGTTCTGGTCTGCTCTGGTTCGGCTGGTTCGGCTTCAACGGCGCCAGCTACTTTGCAGCCAAGGCTGCTGGCTTTTCCTTCCTGACCACAACGACATCAGCCTCGGCCGCCATGCTCGCCTGGTGCCTGATTGAGTGGTTCAAGCAGGGCAAACCAACCGCCGTGGGCGCCGCCTCAGGAGCTGTGGCGGGGCTGGTGGGAATCACTCCTGCTGCCGGATTCGTTTCGATGGGCTCTTCGATCCTGATCGGAGCCCTCGCGTCGGTAGCCTGTTTCACCGCTATTCAGATCAAGTCTGCCATCAAATTCGATGATTCCCTTGACACTTTCACAATTCACGGTGTCGGCGGAACGTTGGGTGCCCTGCTCACTGGTGTTCTCGCAGTCAAGGAGTACGTACCTGCAGATTACTTCCCATTGTCTGCAAAGATTCTCGAGGAGGGGGGCAATTTCGGACTGTTCATTGCCCAGCTCAAGGCGGTGGTATTTTCTTATCTCTTTGTTGGCATTGGAACGGCGATCATCATCTGGATCATTGGAGCCACCATTGGACTCCGGGTCAGCTCTGAAGATGAGGAGCGCGGCATGGATATCGTTTCCCATGGAGAGGAAGCCTACGAGCCGATGACCAACTGATCAGCGTCTTCTGCTTTTCCTTCCCATCCCCAGGACTGGCCCAGAAACCGTCCTGGTTTTTTGTCTCTTCTGTCCTTCAGTCGGGCCTATGCCCCGTGCGTGGCCCATTCCTCACACCATTCCCTTAAATCATGAAAAAAGTCGAAGCGATCATTCGGCCTTCGAAAATCGAAGATGTCAAAACCTCCCTGGTGGAGGCCGGCATCATCGGCATGACCATCACCGACGTGCGGGGCTTCGGCCGGCAGAAAGGCCAGGTCGAAACCTACCGGGGCACGGAGTTCACCGTTGAATTCCTCAGCAAGATCAAGGTGGAAGTGGTGGTCGAAGACGACAAGGTGGATACGGTGATCGCCGCGATCACCGGCGCATCCCGCACCGGCGAGATCGGCGATGGCAAGATCTTTGTCCTTCCGGTGGAGAATGTGGTTCGCATCCGCACATCCGAATCCGGGACTTCTGCTATTTGACCGGTGCATGGCTCTCTTGAGCTTACGCTGACTGGCAGGAGCATCTGAAATCCGGCCTTGACCAACGACCTGCGCGGATCCTTTCCCCATTCGCTCAGGCGATTTCTGATCGGAGCCCCGCTTCCCACCAGCGCCCACGCTGAGGAGAGGCTCACCAACGCCGAAGCCCTCGCCATTCTGAGCTCCGACGCCCTCTCCTCCGTGGCTTACGCCACCCAGGAGATCGTGATCGTGCTGGGCATGGCAGGGGCCTCAGCCATCCGCCACACCCTTCCCATCACCGGCCTGATCGTGGCGTTGATGCTGATGGTGGCGATCAGCTACCGGCAGACGATCAAGGCCTACCCCCATGGAGGTGGTTCCTACCGGGTCTCTCACGAGAATCTGGGTGTGATCCCCGGGTTGTGCGCGGGTGCCTCCCTCTCGATCGATTACGTGCTCACCGTGTCGGTGAGTGTGGCGGCAGGCATCGCAGCGCTCACGTCCTATTTCCCGCCATTGGAGGGCCTGCGCACGCCACTCTGCCTCGGGGCGGTTGGACTCTTGATGCTCGCCAACCTGCGGGGGGTGCGCTCCACGGCCCGGATGCTCAGCCTGCCCACCTTCCTGTTCATGGGAGCGGTGTTCACCCTGTTGGGGGCTGGCCTGATCCAATGGGGGCAGGGAGACCTCATGCCCCTTCCCCTGGCGGAGCAAACCCGGCTGCTGAGCGAGAGCCACGGCAGCACGCTGGCGGCGATCGGTCCGGTGCTGTTGATGCGGGCCTTCAGCTCCGGCTGTGCGGCCCTCACCGGCATCGAGGCGATCAGCGACAGCGTGATGGCCTTCAAGCCGGTCGAATGGCGCAACGCCAGGCGGGTGCTCACCGTGATGGTGATCGTGCTGGCCCTGATGTTCAGTGGCATCAGCGCCCTCGCCACCCAGCTCGGCCTGGTGGTGCAGGAGACCGGTCCCACCCTGCTCTACCAGCTCGGGGAGCGCATCTTCGGCAATGGGGTGCTGCTGCTCGTGTTGCAACTCGCCACCCTGCTGATTCTGCTCCTGGCCGCCAACACCGCCTACGCCGACTTCCCCAGGCTGGCCGCCTTCCTCGCCCAGGATGGCTTCATGCCGCGCCAGCTGGCCTCCCTGGGAGACAGGCTGGTGTTCACAAACGGCATCGTGCTGCTGAGTGGATTCGCAGCGTTGCTGCTCCTGATCTTTGAGGGAAGCGTGAGCCGCTTGATTCCGCTCTACGCCGTTGGGGTGTTCGCCAGTTTCACCCTCTCCCAGGCTGGGATGGTGATGCACTGGTGGAACGGGCGGGCCGCCGAACCCGGATGGCATGGCAAGGCCCTGGTCAATGGGCTGGGCTGCCTTGTCACCGGGGTGGTGTGCGGCGTGCTGCTTTACAGCAAATTCACCCACGGGGCCTGGCTGGTGGTGGTGGCGGTGCCCCTTGTGGTGAGTCTCTTCCTGGTGATCAAGGCCCACTACCGCCAGGTGGCTCGCCGACTGCGGCTTGCACCTGACGTCACCCTCAGCCTGCCGCCGGGTCCCGATCGCGGCGGGGCGCCGGTGGTGGTGCTGGTGGGCCAGCTGCACCGCGGCAGCTTCGAGGCCGTGCGCTACGCCCGCAGCATCGCCGATGAGCTGGTGGCGGTGCACGTCGATCTGGGCGACAGTGGTGCCGAACGGTTTCGCCAGCAGTGGACTCGCCAACTGCCCCAGGTGCCGCTGGTGATCCTGCCTTCCCCCTACCGCTCCCTGGTGGCCCCGGTCACCGCCTTCGTGCGCCAGTTCGAAATCGAGCACCGCAAAGACCGCAACCGCTTCTGCACCGTGGTGTTGCCGGTGTTCGTGACCCGGCACCGTTGGGAGAACCTGCTGCACAACCAGTCCACCGTGATGCTGCGCCAGGCCCTGCGCAGCGGTGGCACCCGCGTGGTCACCACGGTGGGCTTCTACCTCTAGAGCCCCCCGAAACTTCCTACCGTCGGCAACGGTCAGCCCCTTCCTGCCGAACTGCCCGGCTCCACTCCTTGCTCACTCCCGATCTGCTCTCCCCCGACCTGCTCGCTCCCGCCTCCCAATTGAGCGCGGCGGCACTGTTCAGCCGATCCTCCCTGTTCGGCTTCGGGATTGCCTTCAGTCCGCTGCACATCGCCGTGGTGGCCCTGTTGCTGCTGGGTAGCTTCCCGTTGCGCCGGGCTTTCGCCTACGTCAGCGGTTGGGCGATGGCGAACGGCCTGGCCATCCTCGCCCTGATGCTGGTGGGTGATCGTTTCTCTCTGGCCCTCAACCACGGCGAGCAGGGCCAGGTGGTGATCGATCTGGTTGGAGCCGCGGCCCTGCTGATGATTGGCTTGTACCAGCTCACCCCCGCCGCCGAACTGGGTCAGGAGGGCATGGCGATGCGGCTGCTCAACCAGCTTCCCGATTTCCGCACGCCGGTGCTGGTGCTGATCGGTGCCACCAGCGCCCTGCTCACACCGGAAAACCTGGTGTTCTATCTCAAGGAGGCCGGCCTGTTGCTGGTCAACCAGCCGGGGGTGAGCCGGGACCTGGAGCTCACCGGGGTGTTCGTGCTGGTGGCCAGCTCGCTGCTGTTGCTGCCACCCCTGGCCTGGATCGCCACCGGTGGCGGGATCCGCGATCCCCTGCTGCAGGTGGAGGGTTGGCTGGTGCACCGGGCCGAATGGGTGGTGGGGGTGCTGGCCTTGCTGATCAGCGCCTATCTGGCCTGGGAGGGTCTGCACGGTCTCTGGCTGCTGCGCGGCGCCGCCCCGCTGTGATCCCCTCGGAGCCGCTGAGCGCCCTCTCGGCGGTGCTGGTGGCCCTGGCACTGGTCATCGTGGTGTCAAAGCTGCTGGGAAGGCTGCTGGCTCGTTTCGAGCAACCGCCGGTGATCGGCGAGATCCTCGGCGGCATTGTGCTGGGGCCTTCGCTGCTGGGGGCTCTGGCGCCGCAGCTGCAGGAGGCGGTGTTTTCCCAGGCGGTGCTGCCCCAGCTCAACCTGCTGTCCCAGCTGGGCCTGATCCTGTTCATGTTCCTGGTGGGGCTGGAGGTGAACCCGGAGCATCTGCGCGGTCGGGCGCGGCTGGCGGTCCGGATTTCCCTGGCGGGCATCACCTTGCCACTGGTGCTGGGGGTGCTGCTGGCCTTCGGCCTCGAAGCGGTGCTGCCGGAGCTGTTGCCGGGAGATCGCACCCTGCCAGGCATGCTGTTCATGGGCACGGCAATGGCGATCACGGCCTTCCCCGTGCTTTCGCGGCTGCTCAAGGATCGGGGGCTGATGGGGCAACCGCTCGGCCAGCTGGTGATCAGCTGCGCCGCGATCGATGACGTGGTCAGTTGGGTGCTGCTGGCGGCGGTGGTGTCGTTCACCCGCTCCGGCTCGGGTTTCGGTGCCCTGCCGGCCCTGGTCGGCACCCTGGCCTGGGCCCTGATCCTGCTGGTGGGCCTGCGACCCCTGATGGGCCGGCTGGAAGCCCACTACCGAGAGGCCCGACAGCTCAGCCCCTTCCTGCTCTCGCTCCTGTTCGCCGGGGCGATCCTCTCAGCCGTGATCACCGACTGGATCGGTGTGCACTACATCTTCGGGGCGTTCCTGTTTGGCCTGGCCCTGCCCCGCTACGGCCCCCTGCTGCGCCGCCTCCAGCTTCACACCGAGGATCTGGTGCTCACCGTGTTGCTGCCGGTGTTCTTCGCGATGAGCGGCTTGAACACCCGCATCGGCTCACTGGATCGACCGCTGCTGTGGCTTGCCCTGGTGGCGGTGTTGGCGGTGGCGATCGGCGGCAAGTTCCTGGGCTGTTGGGCCATGGCCCGTCAGGGGGGGCTGCCGCCTGCGGAAGCCCAGGCGGTGGGCTGGCTGATGAACACCCGAGGCCTCACCGAACTGGTGATCCTCAACGTGGCCCTGAGCCTGGGGGTGATCAGCACCACCCTGTTCACGATGATGGTGGTGATGGCGCTGGTCACCACGGCGATGGCCTCGCCCCTGCTCACCCGGCTGGGGATCAGCCCGGCAGCATCACCCGGTTGATCACGTGCACGATGCCGTTGTCGCAGACGATGTCGGCGGCGACAACGGAGGCGTTCTTGACCTCGAAGGGCTCGGCGCAGCGGATCGGGATCGGCGCGCCCTCCAGGCTGTCCCAGCTGGGCTGATCCACCAGGTCGCTGCGGCTGTAGGCCCCGGAGAGCACGTGGAACTTGAGGATGCGGGCGAGTTGCGGCGGGTTGTCCACCAGGGTCTGAACGGTGCCGGGGGGCAGGGCGGCGAAGGCGTCATCCACCGGGGCAAACACGGTGAAGGGGCCAGGGCTCTCCAGGGCCCCCGTGAGGCCCGCCACCTCCACGGCCGTGAGCAGGGTGGAGAAGAGGCCGGCGCCCTTGGCGGTTTCGATGATGTTGGCCATGGGTGGGGTTCTCAGCGGTAATCCTGGGTTTGCACATCCCGGAGACGGGCTTCGGGGCGGAGGAAACGATCCATCTGGGCCTCGAAGAAGGCCCGATTGGCCTTGAGGTGTTCCGGATCGGGATCGTCAAGGGGAAACAGCAGGGCGCAGCGCAGGGCCTGGATCACCGCCGAGGTCACGTTGTACATGGAGCGCTGGAAGGTGATGCCCAGCTGCACCAGGATGTCGTCCTCGCCCCGTTTGTGGCTCCGGTAGAGATCCACAAGGTATTGCGGCAGGAAGTGCAGCATGTCCTGCATCAGCAGGGTGGGCGGGATGCCGGCCGAGCCCACCGGGAACACGTCGGCATAGAGGATGCCGTAGTGGAACTCAGCCTGCTCCGAAGGCACCTGGCCGGCCTGGGCGTTGTAGCTCTTGGTGCCCCGGAACGGCGCGGTGCGGTAGAACACCGCCTCCACATAGGGCAGGGCCGCCTCGTAGAGCCAGGTGAACCCTTCCGATTTGGGGATGATCTCGATGCACTCCTCGCCGATGTACACGTGGTGGTAGATGGGGCGGCCGGCCACGGCGAAAATGCCGTTCACCAGGAAATCCATGGCGGCGGGAACCCCGGAGAAGCCACCTTCGTCGTAGATGTCGCTCATCTCGAAGAACACCGGCGCCATCACCTCCCAGAACAGGCCGAGGTTGGCGTAGTAGCTCATCTTGCGCACCTGCTCCAGGAACATCTCCGGGAACAGCTTGTGGAGCCCCAGCATCAGGGGGTTTCCCTTGAAGTAGGCGAGAATCGCCCGCTCGGCGTTGGCCTTGTAGACGTCGCTCTCCAGGTAGTCATAGAAGCGGCCCCCCATGCCCTGGTGCCAGAACATGGCATCCATGCAGGCCTCGGCGAACTCCATGTTGATTCGGTCGTGCCAGAGGTGGTGCAGCAGCTTGGGCAGCTTGCCGGTTTCTCCTTTGGCCATGAACTCCAGCAGCTCGGGGTGGGCCGTGGCCGGCCCACGCCAGATCCGCAACTTGGAATCATCGCCCGCATAGGAGTTGGGCAGATCGAGATACTCCTGGCTCGGGAAGTACTTGAAAGCGGGCAAGGGGTCGAGGAACACCCGCTCGGCGATGTAAAGCAGGTCACGCCAGTAGAAGTCCATCGGCACGGCATAGGCCTTGTAGATGCCGATGATCTGCATCAGGTTCTCCGGCGTGTCCGGCAGCATCGAGCCGCCGGCCTCGAGCCGCTCGACCACTTCAGCAAAGGGGTGGGTGGAGGGGGGCAGAACGGTCGTGGGGGTTGTGACGGTCATGGCCGGAGATCCAGCAGGGCTGGCAGAGAAGGCTTGGGCAGGAGGGTGGCGATCAGCTGGGACTGTGCGGGCAGGGAAGCCATGGCCATGGCGCTGATCGGTGGACGCGAGAGCGCCAGGGCGCTGGTGGTGTCCTCGCTCCAGCCCAGCAGGATCTGGGGCCAGAGGCCCGCCAGGATCACCAGGAAGGAGAGGGCCAGGGCAGGCAGCCGCTCCACCCAGGTGGTGCTGACGTAGTCGGCGGTCTTGTTGTCGAGCCGGCCGAAGCCCACGCGGTTGAACAGCCGCACCGCATAGACGGCCGTCAGGCCCGAGGCCAGCAGGCAGCCCAGGGTGGGCAGGGGAAACACGGGCCAGCTGCCCTGGAACACCACCATTTCAGCCAGGAAGCCCGCCTGGCCAGGCACCCCGGCGGCGGCCATCAGGGCCAGCAGAAACAGCCCCAGGGTGAAGGGCAGACCCCGGCCCGGATTCATCAGGCCGGAGAGGGCAGCAATTTCGGTGGTGCCGGTTTTGGCCTCAATTTTACCGACCAGGCAGAACAGCAGGGCCACGATCATGCCCTGGGCCAGGATCTGGGCGACGGCTCCCTGCAGGCTCAGGGGGGTGGCGGCCGCCATGGCCAGCACCAGCAGGCCCATGTGGCCCAGGGCACTGAAGGCAACCAGGCGGCGCATGTCCGTCTGGGCGATCGCGTTGAGCGCGCCGTAAAGGGCGCTGGCCGTGCCCACCACCGCGATCGCCGGCGACCAGGCCGCCCAGGTGTCCCCGAGCATGCCGACGCCGAAGCGAAGCAGCCCGTAGGCACCCAGCTTGGAGACCACCCCGGCCAGTTGCATGGCCACGGGGGTGGAGGCCTGGCTGTAGGTCAGCGGCTGCCAGCCATGCAGGGGGAAGATCGGCATCTTCAAGCCAAAGGCGAGCAACAGCAGGCCCAGGATCCAGCGGTTGGCACCAGGCGGCAGCACCGCCTGGGCCAGGTCGGCGTAGGCGAAGCTGAAGCCGTTGGTGTTGAGCAGCGCCAGGGCCAGCACCCCGGCCAGCAGGGCCACTCCCGACACCGCGCCATACATCAGATAGCGGATCGCGGCGGTGGCCCGCCGCTCCCCACCCCACACCGCCACCAACAACGTGGTGGGAATGAGCGTGATCTCATAGGCCAGCACGAACAACAGGCCGTTGCAGGCAAGGAAAGCTCCGACCAGGCCCACGTTGGTGGCCAGCACCATGGCATAGAAAAGGCGCCGCCGGGGCTGGGCGATCGGGGTGGCGAACACCGCCATCAAGGTGAGCAGGGCCGTCAGGCCCGCCAGGGGAAGCGAGAGGCCATCGAGGCCGAGGTGAAGCTCCAGTCCGAGCTGGGGAAGCCAGGCCCTGCGGAGTTCCGGCACCGGATGGCCGGCGAGCCACAGCACCTGCAGCAGCTGCACGGCCGGGATGAAAACGGCCAGGCGTCGGGGCCAGGGCCCTGGCAGCGGTGCCAGGCAGAGGAGCAGAACGGCCGCCAGGGGAAGCAGCAGGAGGGTGAGCAGCATGGGAGGTCTCGGTGGTCTGCTTCAGAAGGTCAGGGCGGTGGGCGTGTGGCGGGTGAGGATCCAGATCCCCATCAGCACCACACCGATCAGCACGGTGAAGGCGTAGGCCTGCACCCGGCCGGTGGTGCTGAAACTGAGGCGGCGAGCACCCTCCAGGGCCAGGTCGCCGCTCCGGTTGCTGAAGCCATCCACCAGAGCTCGATCCAGCCAGCTGCTGCTGGCGGCCAGCACCACGACGAGGCCCACCACGGTGCGGCGGTAGAGCCCCTCGGTGTGGAGGTCAGCCGCAAGCCAATGCTGCAACCCGGCCAGGGGGCCTGGCAGCTTCGGCAGGTGCTCGGTGGAGAAGAGGTAAAGCACGGCTCCGGAGCTGATCCCGATCAGGGTGGAGGCGAGCAGGGGCAGGGCCATCGGGCCCCAGGCTTCGCCATAACCGGCGCGGTTGATCAGGATCGGCAGGTGGAGCACCAGGCCGGTGGCCACCATCGTGGGCAGCACCATCAGCCAGAGCACCTCGGCGGAGCGCTTGGTGAACACGGAGGGCTTGCCGCCCCAGATCAGCCCGAAGATCCGTACCAGGGCGGCGCTGATCAGGCCGTTGGTGATCAGCACCACGGCGGTGAGCAGAACCGGGGCCTGGCTCCCCGCCAGGCTGGCCGCCATGGCCCGCAGGGCACCAAAACCGGCGAGGGGGGGCAAGCCCACCAGACCGGCGGCCCCCACCAGGAAAGCGATTCCCATCAGCGGCCGCCGCGACCAGAGGCCACCCAGCTGGGTGAGGTCCTGGCTGACGTTGCTCGAAACCACCGTGCCGAGGGCCAGCAGCACCAGGGCCATCGGCAGGGGGTAGATCAGCATCATGCGCCAGGCGGTTTCGCCCGCCCCGGCGCCGACGGCCAGGAACAGCAACCCGAGCCAGCTGCTCACCAGGAAGGAGATCGCCCGCTTGATGTCGATCTGGGCCAGGGCGATCAGGGCTCCCACCAGGGCGGTGGTGCCGCCCACGATCACCAGCACCGCCTGCACCGTGGGGCTCACCGCCAGCAGCGGTTCCAGCCGCAGCAGCACCCAGGCGCCGCCCACCACCACCACCGAATTGCGCAGCACGGTGGAAGGAAAGGGGCCTTCCATGGCTTCGTCGAGCCAGAGGTGGAGAGGAATCTGGGCGCACTTGCCCATCGGGCCCGCAATCAGGGCCAGCAGGATCAAGGTGAGGGCGGGGCTGGGGGTGGCCTGTTGGGCCCAGGCATTCAGTTCGTTGATATTCCAGGTGCCGGCCACCGGCAGCAGCGCCACCAGACCGGCCAGCAACACCAGATCACCCACCCGCTTGGTGAGGAAGGCATCGCGGGCCCCCTTCACCACCAGGGACTGGTTGAACCAGGTGCCCACCACCAGGTAAGTGCCGAGGGTGAGGAGCTCCAGCACCACGTAGGCGAAGAAGAGCGAATCGGTGAGCACCAGGGCGCACAATCCCGCTTCGAACACACTGAGGCAGCCGAAGAAACGGGGCCAGCCCCAGTCCATCTCGAGATAGCCGATCGCGTACACCTGGGCCAACACATGGATGCCGCAGATCATCGTCATGGCGATCAGCACCGGCTGGTTGATCGTCGCGTCGAAACTGATGGACAGTCCGGCGGTGTCGAGCCAGGGCCAGCTGCGGGTGAGCGGGGTGCCGGAGAAGGCGATCCAGGCCCCCAGGCTGTGCAGGAAGGCAATCAGGTTGAAGAAGAGGTTGATGTAGCCGGAAGGCCGCGGCCCGGTGCGGGAAATCAACCCCGGCACCCAGAGCAGGGAGAAGAACGCCCCCACCAACGGGTAGAGGGGAATCAGAAAGGCCGTCTCAAGGACGGAGGTTGCGAAGGAGGCCGTCTCAAGCGTGGGGACGGTCATCTGAGCGCCATGGATCCAGGATGATTGCGAACAATAGAGTTGAGCGGCTGGTCCCGGGCGGCCTGATGAAGAGGTGTTGCCAATGGCAGCACTAAGCCCCCGTTATCGATCGCGGCAGCAACCCTTCGATCGGAGCGTTGCCAGCCAGAGCGTCTCCCTGTCGGGCCATGCCCGGCCCAACCAGGTTGGCCAGCGTGTGAAGGGGGAGGACCACCCAGTGCTCCGGCCAGCGGCAGCCCAGCAAGGGGCTGGTTCAGGTTGGGCCATCGGGTGCTCTGGCCGGCAGCCATCATCCCCTCCTCTCTGTCGCATCACCGGCACAGCCCATGCTCAGCGCCGTGGAGATCATCGTTGGAATCCTGCTGCTGTTCGGCGGCGGCGAGTTGTTTGTGCAGGAGTCCGTGGCCCTGGCTCTGCTGCTCGGCATTCCCCGGCTGGTGATCGGGCTCACGGTGGTGGCGATGGGCACCAGCGCCCCGGAGCTGTTCGTGAGCGTGCTCTCCACGCTTCAGGGGGCCGACGACCTGGCCGTGAGCAACATTGTGGGCAGCAACATCTTCAATGTGCTCGTGGTGCTCGGCTGCAGTGCCCTGATCCTGCCGCTGCGGGTGCACAGCCGGCTGATCCGTCGCGATGTGCCCCTCCTGCTGGCGGTGTCGATGGCCGTGTGGGGTATGGCCTCGCCGGGCCGGATGACCTGGCAGGCCGGCTGAGCGATTCGCTCATTGATTGGCAGCTGACGGGGGGGAGCGCCGGATCAACCAGAGGTCATCGCCCTGCACCCAGAGCAACAACAATCCCGCCGGGGAGTTCACCGTGATCGCGTGGGGCTGGCTCAGGCCCATGGCCCTGGCCGCCGCCAGCGGCAACCTGCGCACCTCCACCCCCTCCGGCAAGCTGGCCAGGCCCGCCGGTCGGCTGCCTGCGGCGGTGCCACTGTCCCAGAGAATGGTGTAGGGCCGATCCGCGCTGGCGCTGAGCTTGAGATGTCTTGCGGCCAGGGCGTTGAGGGCGATCTTGCTGGCTTCAGCCTTGACGGCCCCATCGGGTTTGGCAGGGGTCTCCCCCTTCTCCCCCTTCTCCCCCTTGCCGCTCTCGCCCGCTGGCTCAGAAGGGGCGTCCAGCTGGCTGGCTAGCTCCAGGGCCGTGCTGGCATCACTCGGCAGTCCCGGCGACAGGCTTTGATTGACCCCCCAGGCAAGCCCTGTCGGGACCGGGCGCCGCGAGGCCAGGGCGGCAGACCCCTCGCGGGGAGCTTGGTGCTGCCGCTGGCTTTGCCCGCCCGCGGCCGGAGGCGGGGGCGGCGGCAGGCTGCCGAGCAGTTCCGGCGGGGGCGGCGGCAGGCTGTTCTCGAACGGCAGGGTCAGGGTGCCCAACCCACTCGCCGGGGAGGCGGCCTGGCTGGCACGGGTGCTGAAGCGCAGCAGCTCGGGGGTATTGTCCGCGGCCCGCAGGCTGGTGACCGGACGGCGTGGACGTTCCGCCACCGTGCTGCCAGCCAGCCAGAGAGCGTGGGCACCCACAGCGACGGCCACCGGCAACAGCCAGGGGGCCGAACCGATGCTGCGCAGCCAGGGGCGTTTCCCGAGTTCCTGCCACCGCTGGCGGAGTCCCTGGTGCCAGGCCTCAGGAGGCAGGAACCGGGGCCGGAAGTTGAATTTCGAAGGGAAGCGCACTGACTTCAAGCAGGGGAAGGAATCGCTGCACCAGGCCCCAGGGGGTGGTGGGAGAGGGGATCAGCCGCACGTGGGCCCGGGCGTTGAGGCGGCCGGCTTCCCGCAGCAGACCGGGCAGCTGCTGGGGGCTGATCGGGCGGTTCCAGAGGCGCAGGCCGCCATCCGCCTCCAGGTGAAGCACCACCAGGCCACGATGGGCTGGAGCCTGGGCAAGTTGCTGGGGCAGCAGCAGCCAGGCCAGGCTGAACAGACCAATCGCCGCGCCCAACAGGGCCAGCCAGAGGCCTTGCTCGGCTGTGGAGATCGGCTCTGCCCCAGCGAGCCGGGTGGTGGGGGAGGATGTCGTCATGGTCGGCCGGACACCAGTTCGAGCCGGACCGGCTGGCGGCTCTTGCCGCGCAGCCAGGCCAGGGTGGTGCTGACCGTCTGGCTCGACAGCGCGTCGGAAGGGAGAAAGCGGACGCCGCCGTGACTGGCATCCGTCTGGAGCTGGGCCGCCAGGCTGGCCTCGCTGACCAGCGCTCCGTTGAGATACCAGAGGCCTGTTGCCGATCGCACCAGGAACCAGGCGGGCTGAAGCCCTTCGGGGGCTGGCAAGCGGGAGCGGGGCTCGGGCTGGCTGAGGGCGACGGGCACCAGGGCCACGGCGGTGAGGGTCACCAGGGTCAGGCCGGTGATCGCCAGAATGCGGACGGTCATGGGGTCACCAGCTCATTGCGCAGGCAGGCGCGCTCAAGCCGCCGCCGCTGCCCCTGGCGCAGGCCCTGGTTGGTGCGCAGGATCAGAGCGGCGATCAGGGCGATGACCAGGCCCAGCCAGGTGCTCACCAGCACCTGGCCATAGCCGACAACACTGGCGCCACTGGGCAGGGTGAGCTGGGGACCGAGCTCAGCGAGGACCCGCATCAGCCCGGTCACGGTGCCGATCAGGCCGAGCAGGGGTCCGATCAGGGTGGCCGCCTCCAGCACGGACTCGCCCTGGGCCATCGCCGCGTCGAGCTGGTTGAGCTCAAGGGTCTCCAGTGTCTGGCGTTGGGCACCGGCCGGAGTGGCCTGAAGGGCTTCGAGAAGTTGCCGCTCCTGCCGATTCGAACCCAGCCCCCAACCCCGCCAGTAGCGGATCCGCTCGACGCCGATCGAGAGCACCACGATCGAAAGCAAGAGAAGGGGAACCATCACCGGTCCACCGGAACGCAGCGCGGAGAAACCCATTCCGCCGCCCAGACCCCAATCATTTCAACGGGGAAGCTAGGGGGCCAGTCGTCCGGGACTTGGTAGTGGAATGACTTGACAGGGCTGCTAGGAAAATCGTAGTAAACGGCGCCGACCCGGGCTTTCAGCCACCTGCGGGTGCGAAGGTGTCAGGGTGCATTCCGGCCCAGTCGCAAGACCACAGATCACCAGCTGGCAGGTTCTGCCGATGCCAGCATCGACCGATGACACCCGTTTCCCGATGACCTCCCTTTCCCGATGACCACCATCTTCGCCGACAGCAGCCTCAGCATCGGCCGCACACCGCTGGTGAAGCTCAACCGGGTGGTGGGCGAGAGCAAGGCCACCGTGCTGGCCAAGATCGAGGGCCGCAATCCCGCCTATTCGGTGAAATGCCGGATCGGTGCGGCCATGATCTGGCAGGCCGAGAAGGATGGGCTGCTCGGCCCCGGCAAGGAGTTGATCGAGCCCACCAGCGGCAACACGGGCATCGCCCTGGCGTTCGTGGCGGCCTCACGCGGGATCCGGCTCACCCTCACCATGCCGGAAACGATGAGCCTGGAGCGCCGCAAGTTGCTCACCGCCTACGGCGCCCACCTGGAGCTCACCGACGGGCGCCTCGGCATGACCGGCGCCGTTGGCCGGGCCCAGGAGATCGCCGCCTCCGACCCGGAGCGCTATGTGCTGCTGCAGCAGTTCGCCAATCCGGCCAACCCCCGGATCCACCACGACACCACCGGACCGGAGATCTGGAAAGACACTGACGGGCAGGTGGATGTGCTGGTGGCGGGTGTCGGGACCGGCGGCACGATCACAGGCGTCAGCCGCTACATCAAGACCACCCTCGGCAAGCCGCTGGTGTCAGTGGCGGTGGAACCGGCAACCAGCCCGGTGATCAGCCAGACGATGCAGGGTCTGCCCCTCCAGCCCGGTCCCCACAAGATCCAGGGCATCGGCGCCGGCTTTGTGCCGGAAAATCTCGATCTGGCCATGGTCGACCGGGTCGAAGCCGTATCCAATGAGGAGGCGGTGCAGATGGCGCGGCGGCTGATGCGGGAGGAGGGAATCCTGGCGGGGATCTCCTGTGGGGCCGCCACGGTGGCGGCGCTGCGCCTGGCGGAGGAGGAGGCCTATGCCGGCAAGACAATCGTGGTGGTGCTGCCGGATTCCGGTGAGCGCTATCTCAGCTCGGTGCTGTTCGAGGGCGTGTTCGATGCCGCGGGCCTGGCGATGGTGTGAAGCGCCTGGCCCTCTTTCCACCAGCGCCAGGCCTCTGCATTGATGAGCAGGCCGATCACCACTAAGGCCCCCATCAGCAGGATCTGATCGGCCCTGGCGTCGGGCACGACGATGTCGGCGATGAGGTGGAGGATGTTTGTAACGGTATAGACGATGCTCAGCCAGAAGTGAAGCCGTCGCCAGGGCCGCCAAGCCTGCACATGGTCGGGATCACTGGCGGCGTAGGCAATCAGCAGGATGGCGATCAGGGGCACCAAAAAGTAGACCAACATCGCGTTGTAAAGCATCGGCAACCTGCCTGAATCCACATGGCTGTGGATCTCGGGGGAGAGCCCATGGAACAGCGGCATCAACCCCAGATCCACATGGAAGAGCATGGCCAGCAGCCAACTCAGCCAGAGGCTGCGCAGGCGCAGGGCATGGTCGCAACTGTTGTTGCCGGTGGCGGGCCCTCTTGATGTGGTCATGGAAGCGTGCCGTCTGGCTGTCGTCTGACCTGATGGGTTCAGTGATCGGGGAGGCGGGAGGTGGTGATGCCCAGAACCCTGTACAGAGGGCAGAACCCCACGACCGCTGTGACCACCATGACGGCAGAGGAAACAGCCATAAAGATGCTGGCCACCCCCGTGAGGCTGAAGGAACCGATGGCCAGCAAGACTCCGAGAACAGCACGCACGATGCGGTCAGAGTTCGATTCATTTCTGCTCATCATTTCGCTCATCATTTCACTCATCAGTTTGTTCATTGGAAAGGTGCCTCCGTTGGTACCTGAATCTTAGATCCGGCGGTCGGCTTCTCCCTAAAGCAGCTGATTGTGTTCAGGATCCCCGGCTATCAGTGCTGGCAGCAGCCATCCCTTGGGCCAGCCCATCGCCCAGCTCCAGCGTGATCGCCTTCTCCACCGTGGACGGCAAGTTGCGGGAGACCGGGCAGAGCTTCATCCGCTCGCTGATGAACGCGATGGCCGCAGCATCGGCCCGGGCCCGCTCCATGGCTAGCGCTGCCGGATCGAGCTGCAGGCGGAAGTGGCCGCTCACCCGCTCGAGGATCCAATCGGCGCTGGTGAGCACGGTGAAATCCGCCTCCACCTGCAGGAGGGGAATGGCCGTCTCCTGGGCGTTGGCCACCAGATAGAAGTGCTGGCAGAGCAGCAGCGAGAGCAGATACAGCCGAAATCCCGGCGTGCTGAGGCTGGGATGCTGCGGTTGCCATTCCCCTGTTTCGCCAAGGAACTCCACCAGCGGGGATTGGCTGGCGCGATCAGGGGTGCCATGGTTGCTGCGCAGCCGGAACTGGAAGGTGCGGTTGTTCATGATGGGTCGCAAGAGAGGAAAGACGTGGGGCTGGCCTGTGCAGGGCCTCGCCGCCGGTGAGCAGGCCTGATCCGATCAGCAGGGCGGCAAAGCCGCGCCGCGGTGATCAGCAGGGGCAGCAGCAGGATCGAACCGCCGGCCAGCAGCAGCACAGTGCTCGTGATCACACCGTCACCCGGTTCCAGGGCATCACGGCGAGCAGGCGCGCCATGCCGCAGAAGCCACTGACCCCGGCAAAGGTGAGGCCGGCCCCCACAAAGCCCGCCAGCCAGATCCAGCCCGGGGCCACGGCCTGGCTGAGAATCACGCCAAGCAGCACCAGGCTGCCGGCGGCGATCTGCACCTGGCGCATCAGGGGCAGGGGCGCTCCCTTGAGCTTGTTCACAGGGAACCCCGCCTGCTGCCAGCTGGGCACCCCGCCCTGCAGATCCCAGAGGGGATGGGGATGGCCCTGGCCCAGCAGCTGGGCGAGCGCCTTGGCGCTCCGGTTTCCGCTCTGGCAGACCAGCACCAGAGGCCCGCTGGGCAGATCGGCCTGGCAGATGCGCCCGAGCGGAACGTTGAGGCTGCCGCTGATGTGGCCTGAGGCGTATTCCATCGGTTCGCGCACGTCGATCACGGTGACGTCGCGGGCGGCCAGCTGGTCGGCCAGGTCGTGGGCGCTGATGCGGTTGAGAGGGGCTATCGCAGGGGTGGTGGTCGTCATGGTGGGGATGGGGCCGTATGAGTCACTATGACCATAGCCGCATAGAGGCTGAAAAAGCAAGGGAAAGCCGGGTGGCAGGATCCATGTCGACACAGGACAGTTGGCACGACTCGAGCGTCTCGGCCATCGGGATCACCTCCAGACAGGTCCTCTCGGACAGCTCTTCCGCCTGCCGCTCAGGTGCCTGGAGAAAAGCCTGCCGGAATGGACCGGCGTGACCGCCTGCCAGGCCTCGGAGGACCGCAACCGCTGGCTATCCCGCTGTCTGCAGATCACTGAATGACCCGATGAGACAGCACGCCTGGTCAACGGCCTTGCCCCAGCCCCCTGGCCCAGCCAATGCCCTTGTCCTGAGTTGATGAGCATGGCGGATCGGTGTGGCCTTGTGGGTGAACTGCCTTCAGTTCATGCACGCCCCCCGGACACTGGTGGGCGTGCATCTCTGGCCGGCTGGACTCATCAGAATCGGCATGAAATCACACGGATTGAACCGTTGCATCCCCCCACCGTTCTGGGGCCTGACAGGCTCAGCAACAGCTGATAACATCTGTTGGATCGACATCTCATCGTTCAGTCACATCGTCTGGTGAAGCTGATGGGGTTCCAGTACACGAATCCTTTGAGAACCATGGTCAAGAGAAACGCCACAACCCCGATCAGCCGAATCGGACTGGTCGGTTCATCCCTCCTTCTGGGAGCCGTCATCGGTTTTTCAACCCAGAGCCTTGCTCAGCAACAGCCCATGATGCAAGCCGCGCTCGACAGCCTGCGTCAGGCGAGGAACCAGCTCCTCAAAGCAACGCCCGACAAAGGCGGCTATCGAAAGCAGGCATTGATCGATGTGAATAATGCCATTATCAACGTGGAGAAAGGAATCCGTTTCGACGATCGAACCCCCAACCGCAACTCTCCTTATCTCTGGCGGTAACGCTAGTCGCCGTCGCCCCTGACTGGCCCAGCCCCAGCTCGCTGGGCCTCCCGGCAAATGGGAATTCGCAAGCTGGTGGATGCTAGGAGGATGCCAATTTTCAATCGATGAAACGATTGAGCGCCCATGCTGCCGGTGCTAAGGCGTTCGGCACCGCGTTGGTCCTCGCTTCCATGCTGGCCTTCCGGCAGCGCCTCGTGCGCCCACCGAGCCGCTCGCGCCGACCGGGGTCGATGCAGCGCCCCTGCTGGTAGCGGGTGAGGGCAGGCATCGAAGTGGTGGCTCTCACGGTTGGGGGAGTGAAGATCTGAGGAAGGGCGGCACGGGCTAGACGATCGGAACGGAAACCTCAGGCCTGGGTGACACCATCGAGCGGGTAGCCCTGAGCAGCCCAGCGGCTCAGGCCGCCGCGCAGGTTGGCCACCTGGGAACGGCCGGCCTTGAGCAGCTGCTGGGTGGCCAGGGCCGAACGGCTCCCCGAATGGCAGACCACCACCAGCGGGCGACCCGTGGGGATTTCGCTGGAGCGGCTCTCCAGCTCCGGCAGGGGGATCAACAGGCTGCCGGCCACTCGCCCGTCGGGTCCGTTGAATTCCTCGGCGGAGCGCACGTCGAGCACGGTGACCTCGCTCTGATGGGCAACCACCCAGGCTGGGGTCAGTTCAGGCAGGCCAGCATAGCTGCGGGCCAGGGGCGCCCAGGCGGGCGCGGTGGCTGCTTCGCGGGGCTTGCCGGAGCGCATGTTGCCGGGAAGGGCCTCGGCGATCTTGTGGGGATGGGGGAGCTTCATGTTCTCCATGTGGCCCACGAAATCCCGCTCGCTGGCGTCGCCGCCGAGGCGGGCGTTGAAGGCCTTCTCCTCGGCCACGGAGGTGACGCTCCGGCCGGTGTAGTCGTGGCCGGGATAGAGCAGGCAGCGCTCGGGCAGGGAGAGGATCTGCCCGGTGATGGAGTTCCAGAGGGTGTGGGCATTGCCCTGCTGGAAGTCACAGCGGCCGCAGCCACGCACCAGCAGGGCATCGCCCGTAAACGCCATCGACTGGTCGTCGAGCACGAAGCTGATGCAGCCGTCGGTGTGGCCGGGGGTGGCACGCACCTCCAGAGCGCGGCTGCCGAAGTCGATGCGATCCCCATGGGCCAGGGGCCGGGTGACGTTCTCGGCGCGGGCGGCGGCGGCCAGCCCGATGGCACAGCCTGTGGCCTCATGCATCAGCCAGCTGCCGGTCACATGGTCGGCATGGGCGTGGGTGTCGATCGAGGCCACCAACTCGATGCCCAGTTCGCGGATCAAGGAGAGATCGCGGCCGTGCTGCTCGAAGACCGTGTCAATGATCACCCCCTTGCGGCTGGGTACGTCGGCCAACAGATAGGTGAAGGTGCCGGTGTCGGCGTCGAACAGCTGGCGGAAGAGCAGGGAGCCACCGCCTGCGGCGGCCGAGAGGGACAAGGCGGGAGCGGGAGCGACGGCCATGGGTGATCGATCACCAACTTGTATGAACATATCCGCATTATGGGCATCAGGGTCATACTCACTAAGCAGGTCGCTGGCCGCCTCAGGTCCACGCCCTGCGCACTTCGTGCATAATGCGTGGAACGACATAGTCCCATCCATGCGCCGGACCCCGCCCCAGACCCTGCCCAGCCCCCAACTCCTTGATGAACTCAGCGCCTTCTTCCGTCTGCTGAGCGAGCCGGCCCGCCTCCAATTGCTCTGCCAGCTCAAGCACAGCGGGGCCATGGATGTGGCCTCCCTGATCGAGGCCACCGGCTTCAGCCAGTCCCACATCAGCCGACAACTCGGCCAGCTGCAGCGCGCCGGCCTGGTGAGCTGCGAACGGGATGGCACACGCCTGATCTACGCGGTGGCCGACCCCCTCGTGGATGACCTCTGCAACCTGGTGCAGCGTCGTCTCAAGCAGCGGCTTGAGGACCAGCTTCGGCAGTTGCAGGGCGTCTGATCATGGCTCCTTCCGCGCCGATCGGCCCCAGCAACATCAGAAAGAGGGCGGAGGTCATGAGCTCAGCAGCTTCTGGACGATCGTGATCCCACGGATGGCCTGCCAGCCCAACAACAGCACGGGATGGACGACATTCAGAGCGAAAGGGATCGTCTCAAGTCTGGCCAGGGGGGCCTGAGGCGAATCGGGAGGGAACCTGGAGATCCCATCGCGATCTGGCCGGAATCACCAAAGGCTGCGGATCGCTGAGGATCCAGGGCAGGGAAGCAGACAGCACCGCACTGAAGAAACACCACACCGAGGTGAAGGCGTAGCCGTAGGCCAGGTGCGAGATCAGGAAAGCGACGAGAAGGCAGCCGCCGAACAAGCGCAGGCGCACCGAAGCGCTGATCATCAACGGCATGGCGATGATCAGCCCATACACCGTGCTGCCGAAGCCCAGGTTGATCCAGCGATCCGCCAGCAGGGTGGTGTGGTAGTCGAGCGATCCCTGCACCACGGCGGGTTGGAACAGGGAACCGTCGATCAGCAGCGGCAACCAGAGCCCCGCGCCCGCCAGCAGGCCCAGCACCAGCAGGCTCCGGAGGACCCATCGCCGCAGGGGAGGCGGCGCATGGACGCCCAGACGCAACCCGCACCAGGGCAGCCAGGCCAGCCAGAAGGCATAGGCGAAGAACAGATAACCAAGCGCGGCGGGGTGCACGAGCCAGGCGGCGCCGCCAGGTTCGAGGCCAAGCCAGACCAGACCCTCCAGGGCCTGTTGCACCGAGAAGAACACCGGTGTGAGGGCCAGGGGCAGCAGGTCGCTGCGTTGCTGAGCCTGGCAGTAGCGCACGGAGGCCACACCCAGGGGCAAGAGCACGGCCGCCACCACGAAGCTGGCGCTGCTGGAGAAACACATCGGCGTGGAGCCGTCTCCGGCAGCATGGGGTTTGCCCCAGCCTGGCGCGCTGGTGCCAGCCATGCAGGGTCACCTTTCTGAAAGGCCTCTTAGGATCTCTTCTCGCGTCGTCAGATGATTCCGATTGCGGAATCGTCGGGCGTCAGACCATCACCGTCTTCCTGATCCATGACCCTCCAGAGCAAGTCTGAGGCGAACGCACCTACGGACGATGACATCTATGCCTCTGAGGATCTTTCCAGCGGCCTGCCGAAGCTCCATTTTCCCTCAGGAGAACGGGACCCGCGCACCATCTTCGCAGCAGTGCGGGATGAACTGATGCTGGATGGGAATTCCCGCCAGAATCTTGCCACCTTCTGCCAGACATGGGTGGAGGACGAAGTCCATCAATTGATGGACCTGTGCGTCGACAAGAACATCGAAGACAAGGACGAATATCCCCAGACCGCCGAGATCGAGGCCCGTTGCACCCACATGCTGGCCGACCTCTGGCATGCGCCCTCGATTGAGAAGTCCATCGGCGCCTCCACCACCGGCTCCAGTGAGGCGGCGATGCTGGGTGGTCTGGCGATGAAACGCCGCTGGGAAGCCACCAGGAAAAAGGCCGGGCAATCCACCGACAGGCCCAATCTGGTCACGGGCCCCGTGCAGATCTGCTGGCACAAGTTCAGCCGGTACTGGGACATCGAGCATCGGGAGATTCCGATGGAACCCGATCAGCTGATCCTTTCGCCCGAAGCCGCTCTTTCCTACTGCGACGAAAACACCATCGGCGTGGTGCCGACCCTGGGGGTGACCTTCACGGGTCACTACGAACCGGTGCAGCAACTCGCAAGCGCCCTCGATGCCTATCAGCAATCCACCGGCATCGACATTCCCATCCATGTGGACGCCGCCAGCGGAGGCTTCCTGGCCCCCTTCTGCGCCCCCGATCTGGTTTGGGATTTCCGCCTCCCGCGGGTGAAGTCAATCAACGCATCGGGGCACAAGTTCGGCCTGGCACCCCTTGGCGTGGGCTGGGTGCTCTGGCGAGAGGCTACTGATCTGCCGGAGGAGATGGTGTTCTGGGTGAACTACCTGGGCGGCAACATGCGTGATCTCACCTTGAATTTCTCACGTCCGGGGGGGCAGGTGGTGTGCCAGTACTTCAACTTTCTGCGCCTGGGGATGGAGGGTTACCGCAAGGTGCACTCCGCCTGCTATGCCACGGCCCAGTACCTGGCCGCCGAAATCTCCAAACTGGGCCCGTTCGAGATCATCTACGGCGGCGATCCTGCCGCGGGCATTCCTGCCCTCTGCTGGACGATGAAGGAGGGAGCCGACGCCAACTTCAACCTCTTTTCCCTCGCCGATCGCTTGCGGGTTCGGGGTTGGCAGGTGCCCGCCTACACCCTGCCTGCCCACTGCCAGGAACTGACGGTGCAGAGGATCCTGGTGCGCCATGGCGTCAGCCGTGATCTCGCCGAACTGCTGCTCGACGACATCCGCCTGGCTCTGGCCTATTTCGATCGCCACCCGGACCATGCCGTGCTCACCCCTGCAGAGGCCAGCGGATTTCATCACTGAAGAGCAGCGGCACGGCTGGCTGCCGGGGTGAACACCCCACCACCGCTGCGCTCGATGGCCGTTTGACCTGGCTGGGCCAGGGCGGGCTGGTCAGGGTTCCCGATCTGCTGCTCCCGGAAACGGCGCTGAGCACATGGGGGCCCATGTTGAAACGTTCCGCCCCGAACCCGTGCCCCACATCCGCCCCACAGCAGGCAGGCTCCCCTCATCGGTGATGACCTGATTGATCGATGCCTGATCAGGAGCAAGGACTGGACGACGTCCTTGAAGCCCTGGTATCGGCCGGCAGCAGCGCCCGAAACCCGGACCTGCTTGAGGCGGTCGGCTGGGATTGGCCCCCCTATGGGAAGGTGAGAACAGAGCTCGTGGCCCGCCGGATCGTGACGCGCGGCCGGGGCCTCAGTGACACCGTCTCTCTGGCGGACGCGGATAACTTGGCGCAGCAGGACACGTCGGGAAAGGCCGGCCGCAAGGCGAAGGCCAGAGCCACCGCCAGGCCCTCAATGGTTGACCAACCTCCTCTCTGGACCAACCGCCACGGCGGCAGGACCGTCAAGGGGGCCCAAGGTCCTTGCGTAAGCCCTTGACGGGCCTGGCCGCAGCCCTCCCAAGGCGCAGCCAAAGAACACAACTGCCAACCGGGTCAGGGTCAGCGCTGGTTGGTTGTCAAGCGGGACCGAGCATTCAGCCTTGGCTGGCTGCCAGCTCCCAGGCTTCGATCGCAGCGGCAAGCTGTCGGGCAGCTGAGGATGGCTGGGCGGGGGAGAATGGCTCCACAGGAGGAACGACGGACGACCCCGTCCCCACCCACCGGCTGTAGCAGCCCTTGCCGGTTGTTGGCCCCTCCCCCGGAACGTAGTGACGGGCTGGTGGGGTGCTGGTGGAGAATCGGGTCGGGGTTTGGCGTTCCTATGGAGCCGATCTGTCTGAGGACAAACCGCAGCTAGCCAGCAGTTTTGACGGTTGTTGTAGGGCCACTTGTTTAGACGGACCCGATGCCGTTATCCCGGCCTGACGTCGATTGGTACATCTGGCTGGTGCCAATGACTTGGTGGTTGCCAGCCTTGAGGTTGAAGTAGGCTCAATCGTCAGAAGCTTCCATGCGCTCGTAGCGTTCTTCTAAAGGACTGTTGACCTGCACGGAAGCAATGCCGTTCTCGGCAGAGGATGACTTCGCCATTCCCCGCTTTGAGCGTGAACCGGTACTGGCCTTTCTCGTTTTGATTCAGTTCGTAGCAACCTGCCATGAAGCCTCCAAGGGTTGAAAAAGATTCGACGCGAAATTCAGCTAGCCTCCCATTCGACTCTAAGGGCCTTCTCTGGCTAAACAGGAGACTTGGTTAATCACGATTGACCGGTTAAGAGCAGGAATCTCCCATTAAACTTCGACGTTGCGAATCAATTAATTTTCTTGGAAATATATTTAAGGCTGAGCCCAGGCAGATAGCAATAGGGTAATTATTCGAAAATTGAGTAATGCGTGACTAGCGTGGATTGAACGTAGGTTGTCCATAGCCCATCTGCTCAAGGCTTTTGCCTTTGGGCTCGACTCTAAACACATAAGTTATCAACGCACCTAGAAGCGCTGTTAGCACTAAACATTGCAAAAGAGCTTCAGTTCCTATTTCCTTTCGTAGAATTGGAAAGAAAAAGGCAGAAGAAACAGCACCAATCTTTGCAAAAGAAGCCGCAAAACCTGCACCAGCTCCTCTTATTTGTGTTGGAAAGACCTCACCCGCTAAAACATATGTCATTGCATTAGGGCCGAGATTTGTCATAAAGTTGAACAACATAAAGCCAGCAAAGATAAGAGGTACTCTCAATTCATGCCCGTCTGGAATGACACTAGAGAGGGATGCGATTGCCAGGCCTATAGCACAACCTATAAATCCAACGATCTGCAAGGGGATTCTCCCAATTCGGTCAACCAATGGTATTGATGCTAAAAAGCCAACTATCAAGAGAAGGTCAATCATGCCAGACCCCTCTGCTGCAGTTAGGTCTCGGAGGATAAAGTCTGGCTGACCTTTGGTAAACAAGGTTCCAAGAATACTTGGTGTAAAGATTCCAATTCCATAGGTTGAAAGATCCTGTAGAAACCAAGGAACCGAGGCCAGAATTGTAACTCTGATATAGCGACGGGAGAATAGGTCTTTAAACTTAAGCCTAGGTTCTTGTAGTCGCTCTTCTAGGGTTTGGTGCAGTAACTTAATAGGACGACAAAGTAGTTGTGACGCGGATCTTGAAGCTTCTTCTAGGTTGTTCCGTGCCTGCAACCAATGGGGACTTTCAGGCAGATTGCTTCGCATTACTGTTACGATAATTCCAGGAATGAAAAGGACTGCATACATCAAGTGCCAAGCGGCCATTTCTGGGTAAATCTTAAGCATTAAGATTCCTACTAAGACACCTCCAATTGAGCCAACCGCTTGGAAACTAAAGGCAGCCAAGACCATACGACCACGGAAACTACTGGGAATGGCTTCGGAGATGATGATGTGGGAAGTGGGGTAGTCAGCGCCCAAAGATACGCCAACACAGAATAAGAAAAAGATTAGAGACGAGACATTCCATGCTAATGCGGTTAAGCCTATAAAACCAGTAAATAAGGCCATCTCTAGAACGAAGACGAATTTCCGCCCTAAGCGATCCGCTAAATTACCAAACAATGAAGCGCCAATCAGGATTCCAAAAAGAGTTGCAGCTCCAACAGCCCCTCTAAGTGTGGCTGGCAAGCCTAAGTCCTTCTCAATTAAAGGAAGCGCTACACCAGTGAGGAATACAACCATACCCTCAAAAAGCTTGCCGGCAGCAGCCAATCCCCAGATACTCCATTGGGTTGAGCTTAGGGGGCGTGGGGGCGTTTCATCAATGTGATCCTGTAATTTTTTCTCTAGAGTCCCATGCTCAAGGTAATTTACAAATTCGACCATGATAATTGAAAAGTAGATATCACCTTACAGCTAAATAGTTAAGAATGAACTAACCCACCTTTAAGAGTTAAGTAGTCAGGGACTCCAGAAAAAGGCAAATCCACTGCGCTGCAAATGGTCTCAGCGGTTGGAAGCCGAAAACTGGCAGGGGACGCGGCAATCGCGGATTGCCGCCACGGATAATGGCCACACATGTAGCGAAAGCAGCATAACGGTCAGCTCTCAATCAAGGACTTACACCTGCGTTCTTGCGGCACCCTTGACCCTGACGCTTTGCCTGCCAGCTCAAGGAAAGACCCCAGCGCTCGGGCTTCACCAAACCCACGCCAGCAGGGCAGTGCCGACCCCCTGAGGTGCATCCCCAGGCACAGCAGAATCGGATTTGCCCCTCGGTAGCGATGCCCCGAGAGCAAATTGACGGGATGCCCACCACCGGAGGAGGTCCCGGGTCAGGGGCACCTGAAACCCTTTGGCCTTGCGGCCTGCGAATCTTCACGTCCGTCAGGAAAGCTCGCAGTCACGTGCAGATCAGTCTCGAGCGTCAAGAAGAACCCGGAGATGGAGAAACCTGGCCGGTGTTGGATCCTGCTCAGAGGCAGTTCACCACCTCCTGATGGGATCGCCATGCCAACCCTGCAGGGGTCGCCCTCGCCTGAAAGATTAACAACATGGGTGTCATTGGCTTAGGGATTCCTTAACCCCCAACCATCCAAAGGCTTGGTTCTCGTGAGCCTTGGCCCTGATAGCGGGCAGAAGCCAGAATCTGCCTGGCTGTGTTGAATGGTTCGTCCGGCCGCGTACAACCTCGCAAGCTATTTGGGGGTATCCTCTGTGCGTTGGGGTGATTCCGTGACCTTCTTCAGCAAACTCGGGATCCAGTCCAAGCTGCTGGCTCTGGTGCTGGGAGTGAGTCTGATTTCGATCACCCTCACCGGCTTGCTGAGCTACGTGAGCGCCCGCCACTCGATGGTGGAAGCCGCCAACCAGCAACTGCTCAGCCTGCGTAATGCTCGCGCCGAGGCCATCAGGAGCTATTTCGAAGGCGTCCGCGCCCAGACCCTGACAATGAGCTATCAGAAAATGGTGGTGGATGCGATCAATTCCTTCAAACCGGCGATCGAGAAACTCGAATCCAGCCAACTTTCACCTGAGCAACTCAATACTCTAAAAGGCAACTATAGCAACGAATTCTTGGCGAATTTAAAGAAGAATATAGGTGGCAATCCCAAGCTTGCCACCTATTTTCCACCAACACCAGCACCCCAGTACCTCAAGTACTGGTACACCGCCAAAAATCTTCCCCCAGACCGCAGATCCAGGCTGAACAACCCCGGCGATGGCAGCGATTACAGCCGCATCCACGAATCCTTCCACCCCCGCTTCCGGGTGATCGCAGATGAATTCAAGTACTACGACATCTTCCTGATCGACATCGACAGTGGTTTTGTGCTCTATAACGTCTCCAAGGAAGTCGATTTCGGCACGAACCTTCGCACAGGTCCATTCGCCGATACTGCCCTCGCCAAAGCCTGGGACATGGCCCGCCAGTCAAGGGATCCAGAGTTCGTGGGTCTGGTCGACTTCGAACAGTACAAACCCAGCTACGGAAAGCCCTCGGCCTTCATGACCACGACCATCTTCGACGGTGACAAGTTCGTGGGTGCCCTGGTGATTCAGTTGAGCTCCGAAAAGATCGACGCGATCATGAATGCCAACAGGAAGTGGCAGGAGGTGGGCCTGGGAAAAACCGGTGAAAGCTTCCTGGTGGGCCCGGACAACCTGCTGCGCTCCGCCACCCGTTTCTTCATTGAAGATAAGAGCGCCTACCTGAAGACCCTCAAGGATCAACGGGTGAAGGACGACACTCTGGCCCTGATCAAGACCGCTGACACCCCGATCCTGATCCAGAGGGCTGCCACCACCGCGATCCAGCGGGCACTGGCTGGCTGGAGCGGGCTGATCAGCTACACCGATTATCGCGGCGTCCCCGTTCTCGGGGCCTACCAGCCCATCAAGTTCGGCAACTTCGACTGGGCCCTGATCGCCAAGATGGATCAGGCGGAAATTTTCAAAGGTGTCAATGATCTCAGCCGGTTGCTCCTGATCGCCACCGCGATACTGATTCCTTTGATCACACTGTTCTCGATCCGGATGTCGCGCTCCTTCCTCAGGCCGATCCGCCGGCTGATCGCCGGCACGGAGGAGATCGCCGCCGGCAAAAGCGGGGTCCAGGTGGAGGTTCGCTCCGATGATGAATTCGGTGAACTCACGACTTCCTTCAATCGAATGGCAAGCTCGCTGGACGAGAAGGAGGTTCAGATCCAGAAGCATGTGAGCCAGAACGATCGCCTGCTGGCGACGATCCTGCCCCCCATGGCCGCCGCACGCCTCAAGAGCGGCCAGGAGGACACGGCTGACATCTTCCCCAACGTCACGGTGCTCTACGCGAATGTCGAAGGCTTCGATGCCCTCGCCGCCCAGCTCTCTTCAGAACGGGCGTTCGTGGTTCTCAATGAGCTGATCGATGCCTTCGATGAGGCCGCCGAAGGCTTCGGGGTGGAGAAGATGCGGACGATGGGCTCCACCTACCTGGCGATCTGCGGCCTGTCGGTGCCCCGGGTCGACCATGCCAAGCGAACGGTCGACTTCGCCCTGGCGATGCTCAAGATCATCCGCCGTTTCAGCCAGTCCCAGACCCTCGATCTCAGCCTAGACATCGGAATCCACTCGGGTCCTGTCTCAGCAGGGGTGGTTGGCAAGACGAAATTCAACTATGAAATCTGGGGCAATACCATCAACATCGCCAAGCAGATCCACCAATCCCCGAAGCAGAACGTGATCCAGGCCACCGGATCGCTCTATGACTCCCTCAATGGGCTCTACCGGTTCGAGAAGGTGAAGGTGGTTGAGGCCGATGAGATCGGCTCCCTTACGATCTGGGAAGTGACACCCCTGGAGGAGACGGCCACCGACGGGGCTCCCCTGGCAGAGGTGGGCTGAAGCCATGGTCCAATCCGCCCTTCCGCCGAACACCCTGGGCTGGGTCTTGGCACTGGTGCTGGGTTTCCCCCTGGTGATGATCCTGCTGGGGGAACTGATCCTGCGCCTGGAGCGTCGCAAGGCCCAACTGGCGGCTCCGCTGGAGATCCTGCGCCAATGGGTGCTCCCCTCCCTGGCCCTCTTCATCATCCTGGTCGAAGTGCTGCGGCTGCAGCGTTCGCAGGTGTTCGTCCGCCTCACCGAGACCTTCCTGTGGATCACGGTGATCTACGCGGCGCTGACCCTGCTCAACGTCATTCTGTTCACCGGGGCCCAGCAGGACAGCTGGCAGGCCAAGGTGCCGCAGCTGCTCCGGGACCTCGGCCGCCTCGTGCTCGTGGGCATCGGAGCGGCAATCGTGTTCTCAACGGTCTGGGGGGCCGATCTGGGCGGATTGCTCACTGCCCTGGGGGTTGGCTCCCTGGTGCTTGGGCTTGCTCTGCAGGACAGCCTTGGCAACGTGTTCTCGGGCATCTCCCTGCTGTTTGAGCAACCCATCAAACTCGGTGACCGGATTCGGCTGGGGGAGGTTCAGGGCAAGGTGATCGAGATCAACTGGCGTTCCGTTCATATCCTGACGGCCGACATCGATCTGATGGTGGTTCCCAATGCTGAGCTGGCGAAGGGTACCTTCACCAACCTCAGCCGCCCCACAGCACTGCGAGGAAACCGACTCTGCTTCTCGTTCGATTACAACGACCCCCCCAGCAAGGTGGTGCAGCTCCTGCTGGAGGTGGCCGAAGAGATCGAGGAGGTGCTCGCGGCGCCACAACCCACTGCCGTCCTCGATTCCTACGGAGAAACCGCCATCTCCTACGCGGTTTGTCTCTACAGCCCCGACTTCTCCAGTGGCCTGCGGGCAGTTGAGGCCTTCAACACCAGGATCTGGTATGCCTCACGACGCAACGCCTTCACCATGCCCTTCCCTCCCCAGGAGGGCGCCCCCTATGAAACCCGCCCGCTTGCACCCGAGGAGCTGGGCGTTCTTCACAGGAACCAATGCTTCGCCGGCCTGAGCGCTCCCCTCCTGGAGCACATCGTGGAGAAGAGTGTGGTGCTCGAATACGCGGCCCAGGAGCGCGTGCTCACCCAGCACGCCAACCTTCCTGGACTGTTCCTGATTCTCGAGGGCCAGGTGAACCTGATCCTGGAGGGCCTCCCGGGGGGGGCGCGCCTGGTCGGTGTCCTCTCTGTCGGTGAGCTTTTCGGGGTCAAGGCCTCCCTGCTGTCGGATCAAACCAGCGACAGCGTGATTCAGGCCGTTGATCATCTCCGCGTTCTCCTCATCGATACCGTGACGCTCCAGGCAACCATGGAGCAGTCCCCCAAGCTGGCACAAGACCTGGGCGAACTGATGGAACTGCGCCGGCGGGCCATTGAGACAACCCGGCTCCAAACCTGAACTCCCCTTTCCAATCACTGACCGTCTGTTGGCGCCGAGCCCGCCGGGGCGAGGTGCCGTGGGGATTCCGATGGGTGTCAGGTCGGATGGGTTTGGGTGGCGCTGCCCACTGAAGACGACGTCACTCCCCATCCATTGCCGCCCACTGGGTTGATGTTCGCGCTTTAAGTGAGTGCATACTAGTTGGATATTCATAAGGGAACCTCGAAATATTGCCGTTTCCAAGGCAACATTGAGAAGCCACAAGGACATCCTCTGCATCTGCAGATCCACCAGAACACTGGCATCCATGACTTTAAGCCGAGGCGG
>Ga0247832_1000559_pt1 | contig 75197 bp, 78 predicted proteins | sample LaCruzMarch2015__10_FD_192407 | JGI IMG/M metagenome (GOLD analysis project Ga0247832, IMG submission 192407) | Freshwater microbial communities from meromictic Lake La Cruz, Castile-La Mancha, Spain - LaCruzMarch2015_4m | ecosystem: Environmental > Aquatic > Freshwater > Lake | place: Spain... | reverse complement strand
ACTGAATAATATTGAGGACTCAGTTCCCATTGTCTGTGCACTTATAATTAGCTGTCACGATGCCGAAAGGCGTTTTTTTGTGACTGCCTGGAGTTGATAAAAAGCTCATAATTCGAGGTGCCCTTAATTAGGTGGCAAGCTCCGCCATCAGCACTTTGGGCCTAAACTGGTACACAGGTACCAGCCGTGTCTGCCATGGCCATGAATCGGATCCAGTTCCAGTCGGGTTTATCTCTGCCTAAGTTCATGGAGCTCTACGGAACCGAGGAGAAATGCGAGGCTTCTTTGGAGATGGCGCGCTGGCCGGATGGTTTCCGTTGCTCCCGTTGTGAAGGCAGGGAGTATGGGCTCATCGGTGGCCGGCGCCACAAGCGCTACCAGTGCCGGAGCTGCCGCCATCAGGCCACCCTCACGGCCGGCACCATCCTGGAGGCGACCAAGTTACCGCTGACCACTTGGTTCCTCGCTTTCTATCTGGTGGGCCAGGCCAAGACTGGCATTTCTTCCCTCGCCCTGATGCGCCATCTCGGTGTGAACTACCGAACCGCGTGGCTGGTTCACAACAAGATCATGCAGGCGATGAGCGAGCGGGAGGAGGCCTACGTCCTGCGGGGAAAGGTGAAGGTGGATGACGCCTACCTTGGCGGAGAACGATGTGGTGGCAAGGCTGGTCGTGGATCGGAGAACAAGGTGCCCTCAATTAGGAGCTTCACTACCACTTTTGGGGTGGAAACTATCTGTCGTCAGGCCGCAGAAATGCGGCTTTTTCTCTGGCTGGAGCGATGAGAATACTCATATTTCGAGGTGCCCATAATACCTCTTTTGCCTCCGTTTTGGCCGTCTAAAATCGTCGGTACCTGTGAGATCTCCTGCGATGACAGGCAATCTCACGCAGGTCGGGGCTATTCTGAGTTTGATGGGCGGATCCGCCTATAAGGGTTCGCCATGTTACAAAAGGTCGGCAGGTCTGCACAGGCCTAACTCCTACATAGGCCGTTCCGTTATCCACTCACCCCTCGATGAAAACGCCGCCTATGTCTTTCGGATTTTCCACGCCGACGCCCGAATCCTTGGTGACAAGCTGATTCTGCCGGCATCCCCCTCCTGTGGCCAGGTGCATAACGGAACCGAGATGCACGCCGGTGCAGGTGTTGAGACAGGCCCTCCAGCACAGGTTTCCCGATGGCGACCGGCCTGGACGAATCAAAAGGCCCTGCTTGCCGCCCCTGTAGCCGATGGTGATGGCTTGGCAGGGTTTTTAGTGCCTTGAGTTGCATTCAACGCTTCGCACAGGCCGGTGGGATCAGCCCATTCCTGACCATGATGGTGTGCAACCACCGTTCAGTCAGGCTTGATTCAGTGTTCGTTCAGGCTCCTCTCCAGCAGCTGAACGGGATGCAGCACCGCAAGCGGACGGCCCGTGCTCTCCATGTGCTGGCGGATCTGCAGGCTGCAGCCGATGTTGGCGCTCACGGCCAGATCGGCGCCAGTGGCGCTGAGGTCGGCGGCCTTGATCCGGCCCAGTTCGGCCGCCTCGGTGGGCTGCACCAGGTTGTAGATGCCGGCACTGCCGCAGCACACCCCCGCCTCCATCGCCTCGCGCAGTTCCACGTGGGGGATCAGGCGCAGCAGCGCCCGGGGCGGTTCGGCCAGGCCCTGGCCGTGGAGCATGTGGCAGGCGTCGTGATAGGCCAGGCGCAGGGGGTGCTCGGCGCTGGCGGGGCTTCCGTCGGCGTGGCGCAGGGGCTTCAAGGCTGCCCTGGCCGCCTCCCCGAGGCCCACCTTGTGGAGAAACTCCTGGATGTCGGCCACCCGGGCGGCGAAAGCGCTGCCCCTGGCCGCCCAGTCCGGTTCGCTGGCCAGGATCGTGTCGTAGGCCTTGAGGGTGTGGCCGCAGCCGGAGGCGGCCACCAGCACGGCATCGAGCGGCTCGGGGCCCGCTGGCTTGCCTGGCCCCACCACCGCCTCGAAGGCATCGATCAGGCCCCCCGCCAGTTGCCGCGTCTGCTCCAGCTCCCCCTGGTGGTGGGTCATGGCGCCGCAGCAGCCCTGCTCCGCCGGGATCACCACCTCAATGCCGTTGGCGCTGAGCAGCCGCACCGCTGCAGCGTTCACCGCTGGATCGAACAGCCGCTGCACACAGCCCAGCACCAACCCCACCCGGTAGCGCCGCTTCCCCTGGGCCGGCACCACCACCGGGAAGCCGTCTGTGAACGCCTCTGCGGCCAGGGGGGGCAGCAGCCGCTCCATCGCTTCGAGCTCCGGGCCGAACAGACGGGTGAGGCCACTGCGTCGGGCCAGATGCTGCAGGGGCCCTCCGGCGTAGATCCGCAGCGGTTGCAGCACCGCCCGCAGCCGGCCGGGATAGGGCAGCAGGCGGAACAGCAGGGCCCGCAGGCTGCGCTGCCAGGGGCTGCGCAGCTCCGGGGCCGTCAGCTTCGGGCGGGTGGCCTCGATCAGTTCGTCGTAGCGCACCCCCGAAGGGCAGGCGCTCACGCAGGCCAGGCAGCCCAGGCAGGAATCGAAATGGCCTGCCACCGTGGCATCGAGCTCCAGCTCGCCGGCCTCAATCGCCTTGAGCATGTGGATGCGCCCCCGCGGCGAATCCATCTCGGTTCCCAGCACCCGGTAGCTGGCGCAACTCGGCAGGCAGAAGCCGCAGTGGATGCAGGGATCGGTGGCGCTGAACGCATCAGCAGCGCTGGCCATGGCGTTGGGGTCGAAGGCTGGAGAAGGCATGGCAATCAGTCTGCCCGTCTCAGGGCTTCCAGGACCGGCTGCTCCAGCCGCCGCACCGCCGCGGCGGTGAGATGGTCGTCGTCGGCCAGCTGCCACTTCAGATCGTCGAGGGAACAGCCCTTCGGGCAGATCCATGGCATCGGATCGATGAAGCGCACGCGGTCGGGGAGATTCCGGCTTAGTTGAACGTTGATCGTCCTGGTGGAGGTGGCGTCTTCCCGCAGGGTGTTCAGGCAGCGCTCGCTCCATCGGGCGGGGCGGAACCACTCCGGCAGACAAAGGTCCCGTCCGATCAGCCTCGGACCGGCCCCGACCAGGATGACCTGCAGGCCACTGGTATCAGCCCTGTCCGCAAAGGCTTCCAGCGCCTTCACGTAGAGAGCCATCTTCGCTTCGGTGCCCCGCACTGGCTGTCCGGTTCGATCCAGGAAATGGTCACGGGTGGCCCGAAGGCCGCTGCCCAGGTGACTGAGCTGATAGCCCGCGATCAGAACGGCATCTCCGGGCCGGCTGGTGGCGAGGATCCCGGAAGCAACCTCGTTCTGGAAGCGCTCACAGCCAGGATCCAGATGGCCGAATGCGGTGGCCGGGAACGGGCAGCCGGCTTTGGCGAGCAGTGTGATTCCCGCGCCCCCCCAGTGGAGCTCGGCGGCCAGGGGAATCAAGGCAGCGGCATGGCTGTCACCGACCACGGAGATGGTCCGACCTTGGGCTGCGCCCTGGGGCGCGGGCCCGACTGAGCAGGTCCTGGCCATGGCATCGATCTGAGAGCCATCGAGCACATCGTTTCGATCGATCAGACAGGCCGATGAGTTGATGGTCGTGCCGGCAATGCGCTGTTGCTGCCGTTCCTCTGACAACGTGGCCGGCCGCTGGCCGAGATAAAGATGGGGTCCGAGCCCTCCGCCAATCAGCAATAGCAGCATGGTTGCGGCGGCGGCGTTGATGCCAACCCCGATCAGGATGCTCTGCTGGTTCCTGGGGGCCCACGGCTTAGAGCCAAAGGGGGTTTCAAGAGTCCTGAAGGACAATTCGGCCAGCCCCAGGACCAGCAGCAACTGAAACGGCACACTCCAGGCGTGGATGCCGATCGTCCAGCGGCTGAGAACGATGACACTCCAGTGCCATAGATAGAGCGAGTAAGAAATCTGGCCGATGCGATGCACCGGTGGGCACGTGAGGAGCCGGCCGAGCAGGGATCGTGCCCGCAGGGTTCGGATCAACAAGCAGGTCGCTGCCACGGTGACCAGCATCGGGATCGCACTGGAGCCCTGGGGCGCCAGGGTCACGCTGGCCAGAGCCAGAAAGGCCCCCCAAGCCAGCCCGTCGCGAAGGGCGGCCTGTCCAGGTTCCCCCTGCGGAGCCTCCCCGTTCGCGGTCAGCAGACAACCGACCGCCAACTCCCAGATCCTCGGCCCCGTCAGGAAGTAGGCGGCGGATGAATCGACCTGCCGCATCTGCAGAAACAGGATCAACGACAACACGGCCACCAGGGCCATCCCCAGGCGAAACCGCCTTCGCCCCGCTCCCCCGGCTCTGCCTAGTCCGAGCTGCCAGGCAGCCAGCGGAAAAACCAGATAAAATTGATAATCCACACCCAGGAACCAGGTCTGGGTGAAGCTGTTGAGCTGGGCGCTGGTGCCGAAGTAATCCGTTGCCTGCTGGTGCAGGAACAGGTTCGAGCCCCCGACCAGCGCAAGAAGCCCTGTCCACAAGGAGGCAGCCGGATCAGGAACCACCAAGCAGGTCAGCAGGGCTGTGACGACAACACAACCGATCAGAGCCGGCACCAGTCGCTGGATGCGCCGTCGGTAGAACTCGGCCAGGAAGGCCCCGCGGCTGTCTTCCGTTTGCCTGTGCTCCAGCGATCTGGTGATCACATAGCCAGATATCACAAAAAAAACGTCAACCCCGACATAGCCGCTCGGCAGCAGCCCTGCGTTGAGGTGATTGACGATGACAGCAACGATGGCGACAGCTCTGAGGCCATCGATCTCGGCTCTGCGAGCGGTCTGAGGGTGGGGGGCACGCATCGCTCGATTGTCCTCGGCCGCGACCTTGCCTGGGGTCTCGTGGCTTCGGCCCCGACCGCTCGGTTGACCAGACGCCCTCAGCCGCCGAAGTGGCGCACCACCGCTTCGGCGAAGCCGGAGCAGCTCACCGGCTCCACCCGCGGCTCCATCAGTCTGGCCAGGTCGTAGGTGACCTCGCCGTTGGCGACGGCGGCGCTGAGGCCGGCGGTGATCAGGTCGGCGGCTTCCTGCCAACCCATGAACTCCAGCATCATCACCCCCGAGAGAATCACCGAGCCCGGGTTGATCCGATCCAGCCCCGCATGTTTGGGCGCCGTGCCGTGGGTGGCCTCGAAGATGGCGGCCTTGTCGCCGATGTTGGCGCCGGGCGCCATGCCCAGGCCCCCCACCACAGCTGCGGCGGCATCGGAGATGTAGTCGCCGTTGAGGTTGAGGGTGCAGAGCACCGAATACTCCTGGGGCCGGGTCTGGATCTGCTGGAAGATGCTGTCGGCGATCCGGTCGTCGACGAGCACCATGCTCTTCCACTTGCCGTAGCCGTGGCTCTCGCCGATCGCATCGAGCACCCCTTTCACTTCCGCATCCACCGCCGCTTTCTTTTCGGGCGTCAGGCTGTCGTAGCCGGGCTCGATCTGGCGGGCGTTGTCTTCGATGCTGAGGCCGTGGTTGCGCTCCAGATTGCCGAGGATCCAGCTTTCCCGCTCGGTCACGCACTGGTCGCGGAACTCGGTGGTGGCCAGCTCGTAGCCCCAGTCGCGGAAGGCCCCTTCGGTGAACTTCATGATGTTGCCCTTGTGCACCAGGGTCACGTGGCGCTTGGCGCCCTCCAGCCCCAGGGCGTACTGGATGGCCTTGCGGGCATGGCGCTGGGTGCCCGCCTTGCTCACCGGCTTGATGCCGATGCCTGAGCCCTCCGGGATGCGGCGGTTGCCGAGCTTGCCGTTGGCCGGAATCACCGTGTCGTTGAGGTGGGCGATCAGCTCCACTCCCACCGGATCACTCGCTTCCCACTCGATCCCCATGTAGATGTCTTCGGTGTTCTCCCGATACACCACCACATCCAGGTCCTGGGGCCGCTTGTGGGGGCTGGGGGTGCCGTCGTAGTAGCGGCAGGGGCGCACGCAGCAGTAGAGATCGAAGATCTGGCGCAGCGCCACGTTCAGCGAGCGGATGCCGCCACCGATCGGTGTGGTGAGCGGACCCTTGATCGCCACGCCATAGGCCTCGATCGCCGTGAGCGTGTCCTGGGGCAGGTATTGATAGGTGCCGTAGAGCTCGCAGGCCTCATCGCCGGCGTACACCTTGAACCATTCGATCCGCCGCTCCCCGCCGTAGGCCTTGGCCACCGCCGCATCCAGCACCCGCTGGGTGGCCGGCCAGATGTCCACGCCGGTGCCATCGCCGCGGATGAATGGGATGATCGGATCGCTGGGCACCACCGGCAACCCGTTCTCGAAGCGGATCGCGGTGCCGGTGCTCGGGGCGCTGAGCTTGTCGTAGGAAGCGGTGGAAGCGGTCACCATCGGGGCGTTCAAGCGGGGGTGAGGAGGCTGGAATCCAGGTGGGCCCTGGTGGTCTGACTGGTGGCCTGACTTGTGATCAGACTGGTGGTCAGATCACCAGGGCTCGCAAAAGCCGCTGGGACCCTGCAGCATTGTTGGCCGGGTGAGCCTAGGTTCAGCCGATCCGCTGTTCTGCTCAGGGGAAACGCCATGAATGCGGCTGACCTGGCCCGCAGCCCGGAGATGGCCGGGGCCATCGCTTCGGCGGCTGGCCTATTTCGCCGTCATTTCCCTGATGCCAGGGCCAATCTCAACCCCTGGCGCGACGATCCGCTCACCCGTGCCTTCACGGAGGCCGAATCGGTTGATCTCGCCTTTCACTTCCCCGGCTGGAGCCCCCGGCTGCAGTGCCGCAGCCTGCTGATCCAGCTGCGCCTGGCCGAAGCGCCTGGCCAGGGGGGCACCCAGGCACCACCGCGCCTGCTCGGGGTGCTGATCAGCGGCATGACCTTCCAGGGGGAGCAGTGGCGGCTGGCCACCGTGGGGGACTGGCAGCCGAGCGGCCCGAACCTTCCCCAGCCCGCGGTGGTGGCGGTTCTTCAGCAGGTGTGCCGCGACCTGTTCGCCCTGATGGGCCCAGAGCCCGACCAGAAACCGGGCCTTGGCGGTGGGGGGGAGGGCCTGGCCGCGTAACCCTTCGCAACCTTCCTGCAACCCTTTCCCAGCCCCAGCCTTAGTTTAAGAGTTCTCTTCAAGGCTCCCAGCGAAATGGCTGTCGCCCTTGCTACGCAGTTGCGCGAAGGCACCAAAAAGGCCCACACCATGGCCGAAAACACCGGTTTCGTCACCTGCTTCCTGAAGGGGGTCGTCGACAAGATCAGCTACCGCAAGCTGGTCGCCGATCTCTATTTCGTCTACACCGCCATGGAAGAGGAGATTGGCAAGCTCAAGGCCCATCCGGTGGTGGGGCCGATCGCCAGCGATGCCCTCAACCGCCGCGCCACCCTTGAGGCCGATCTGGCCTTCTACTTCGGCGCCGACTGGCGCCAGCAGATCCAGGCCACCCCCGGTGCCCAGCAGTACGTGGCCCGGCTGCATCAGGTGGCTCGCGAGTCTCCCGAGCTGCTGGTGGGCCACCATTACACCCGCTACATCGGCGATCTCTCCGGCGGCCAGATCCTCAAGAACATCGCCCAGAAGGCGATGAACCTGGGCGAGCACGATGGCCTGCGCTTCTACGAGTTCGATGCCATCCCCGATGAAAAGGCCTTCAAGGCCACCTACCGCCAGACCCTCGACCAGCTGCCGATCGACCAGGCCACCGCTGATCGAATCGTGGCGGAGGCCAACCACGCCTTCCACCTCAACATGACGATGTTCCAGGAGCTGGAAGGCAACCTGGTGGCCGCCATCGGCAAGGTGCTGTTCGGCTTCCTCACCCGCCGCCAGCGCACCGGCAGCACCGAGGTGGTGGCGGCCTGAGCTTGCGTCCGCTCCGTTTTCTGGTTCCAGGCACCACCGGCCGCTTTCGTTGCGGTGGCCTGCAGGTGGAACTGCAGACGGCCCGGCTCACCAGTGCGCTCCTGCCCACCGAGCTGGTCACCTACCGGCAGCGGGAGCCAGGCTGCCCCTTCCTGGCCGACCTGCTGCGCAGCGAGCCCGCTCCCGGCCCGGCTCTCTGGATCGTGAGCTGGGGTTTTGATGTGCCGAAGTTGCTGCGCTGGCTGCGGGGGCGGCCGGTGGCCTATCACGCCCACAGCAGCGGCTATGGCTTCCACCTGCCCGCTGGCGTGCCCGTTCTGGCGGTGAGCCGCAACACCCTGGGGTACTGGGGGGATCGGGCCCCCCGCAATCCCCTGTTTCTGGTGCCCAATGCCCTGGAGCCCATGTGGCTGGAGCGCGGCGCCCGTCCAGGCACAGCGGCGGCGATGGGGCGCACCGGCCCCCGTCCGATCGATGTTCTGGTGCAGAAACGCAAAAGCAGCACCTTTGTGCTGGATCAGTTGGTTCCCGCCCTGCGGGCCCGCGGACTGCGTGTGGAGGTGCAGAGCGGCTGGGTCGACGACCTGGTGGAGCTCTTCAACAACACCGCCGTCTATCTCTACGACTCTGCCGATTACTGGCGTGGCCGGGGTGTGAGTGAGGGCTTCGGCCTGCCGCCGCTGGAGGCCCTCGCCTGTGGCTGTGTGGTGTTCAGCAGCCTCAACCACGCCCTGGCTGATTTCCTCGACCCCGGGGTGGTCGGCCACCAGATCGGGGCAGGGACCCTCCAAGGCGACCTGGAGCGGATCGCCAGGGCGGTGCGGGAACCCTGGAGCTGGCAGCCGGATCAGGCCCACCGGGATGCCCTGCTGGCCGTGGCGTCTGAACAAGAGCTGGTGCGCCGCTGGGATCAGGCCCTGGGCGCCATTGATGGGCACTGGGATCGGCTGCTGGCCTGCGAGCCTGCTCTGCGGCCTCCCTCGCGGCTGCAGCTGCGCGGCAGCCAGGCGCTCAGGCGGTTTTCGAGCGTCCTCCAGCGCTGGAGGGGGTGATCGGTTCTGTGACTGGCTTGCCGGAAGGCCCCATCCCGAAGGTGACCGATAAGGTTGAAGCAGTCCTGGGCAGAGCCATCCATTTCAGTGAGGTTGAGCCTTCCCGTGGCGATGCAAAGCCAGACGCTGGCCCAACTGGGCCGATTGTTAGCTTATTTGCCTAGAAAGCGTCTGCAGGGTCTGATGGCCCTGCTTGTCGTCTCCGTGCTGGTTGGCCTTTTTGATCTGGTTTTTGTTGGCCTCCTGGCAAGACTTGTTGGTGCGTTGAGTGGCGTGAAGCTCCAGGACTGGATTCCCCAGATCTGGTTCTTTGGTGGCGGAATGACCTCCCAATCCCTCTGGATCGTTGGGATCCTGATTGCACTGATCTGGCTATCAACAGGCCTGAAATTTCTCACAGCAGCTCTGCAAAGCTATCTGAGCGCACAGATCTGGGCCGATTACGGCAACCGGATTTATGCCAATATACTGATGCAGGACTTTGAATACTTTCAAACACAAAAATCAGCCCATCTCCTTGCTCGGCTGAACCGGATTCTCGGCAAGATCTCCGATGATATCATCCTCCCCCTGCTGACGGTCATTTCGAGCTCCCTCTCCGTCGGGGTGCTGACCATTGGCGTCGCCGTTGTCCTGGGCCCGATCGCCATCATCCTGTTTGCGGCCCTCCTGGCGGCCTATGGCTCGGTGTCGGCGCTGTTGATCGCTCCCCTGCGCCTTGCTTCAAAGCAGAAGCTGCGATTTGCCTTGAGGATCAACGCTTTGCTGATGGAGTCGATTCGCTCAATCAGGGATGTTCAGCTGTATGCAGCAGAGCAGCGTTTTATTGATAAGTTTTGGTCGATTGGAATCACTGGCAAGCGCTACGATCGAATATCCAAGCTCCTGCCGGATATCCCTCGTTATATCATTGAGCCTGCGGGAATCACAATCCTGTTCGCCATTGGGCTTCTGCCCATCTTGCTCGATGAAGACCGCAAACTTCAGCAGGCGTTGCCTGCACTTGCTGCAGTGATGTTTGCAGCACTAAAGATTTCTGCGCCGATCCAGTCCATTTTCAGATCCGTCAATCGCTTTCGTGGCAGCCTTCCCGATATCGCTGATGCCTTGCAGTTGCTGGATCTCAAGTCATCCAGGGCAACACTCCAGAGCCCGGGCACCCCTTCCCCTGCGGGCGTCATGCCCAAGAACACGATCAAGCTGTCGAATGTCTGGTTCCGCTATGCCAGTTCGGAAGATTGGGTGATCAAGGGAGTCAGTCTTACCATTCCAATCGGCTCGAGGGTTGCCCTGGTCGGCAAGACAGGTGGCGGCAAGACGACAACGGCTCATCTCTTGCTTGCTTTGTTTAAACCCCAGCGGGGCTCCATCCAGCTTGATGGCATTGAATTGGCCTATGAAGAGATACCGGCCTGGCAGGCCTGTTGCGCCATGGTGCCCCAGTCGATCGTTTTGCTCGATACGAGCATTCGAGAGAATGTTGCCTTTGGCGTAGACGATGGAGACATCAATGATTATGCTGTATGGGAGGCACTTGAATCGGCTCAACTGAACGAATTCGTTTCAGAGCTGCCCTATGGCTTGTATACAATGATCGGGGAGAACGGCTTGCGTTTATCCGGTGGCCAACGCCAGCGTCTTGCTCTGGCAAGAGCCTTTTACAAGAATGCAAAGGTTCTTGTTCTTGATGAGGCCACAAGCTCCCTTGACAACAAAACCGAAAGCAGTGTTTTGGATTCCTTGGAACTCATCGGCAGGCGCTGCACCACAATCGTGATTGCCCACAGGCTCAGCACGGTCAGGCATTGCGATCGGATCTACGAGTTTGCAGACGGCCAGATCAGGGCCCATGGAAACTATCAGCAGTTGCAGCTCCGATCGGAGTCTTTTCGAGAGCTTGTATCTCTAGATAATGGCTGATATCACCCTTCTGTCTACCGCAGACTGGGATCAACTTCTCTGGACGAATAAGCAGCATGTTGCCTCCGAGCTGGCCGATCTTGGCCATCGTGTTCTTTATGTTGAATCACTCGGTTTGCGAGCACCACGGCGTGAAGCAAGGGATTTCGGCAGAATCTGCCGACGCCTGAGCAGAACCTTGAGGCTGCCACGGCAGGTGAAGCACAATCTCTGGGTCTGGTCTCCCCTGGTCCTGCCAGGAGTACGAGGCCAACTGGCAATGCGGCTAAACCAATGGATCCTGCTTCTTGGCCTGGCGATTTCACGAAGCTGGCTGAGGCTTCAACCTGAGTTGCTCTGGACCTACAATCCGAAAACCCTGGCCTATGGGCTGCCAGGACCCTATGGGACCCTGATCTACCACTGTGTTGATGACATTCAGGCCCAACCAGACATGGATGATGCTGATCTATCCCACTGGGAGGAGAAGCTTTGCCGCACTGCCGACCTTGTCTTTGTCACCTCCCCAGCACTAGAAAAAAGCCGCAGTGGCCATAACAAACACACCCACTACTTTCCGAATGTGGCCGACCACGACCACTTTGCCAAGGCTCTCGACCCTGACCTGGCAGTACCAGATGACATTGCATCCATCCCTCAACCCCGCATTGGCTTCATCGGGGCCGTGAGCGGGTACAAGCTTGACCTTGACTTGTTGGCCAAACTGGCTGAAGCCTCGCCGAACTGGTCCTATGTGATGATTGGGCCTGTGGGTGAGGGCGATCCCAATACCAACCTCGGCAAACTGCTTGATTGTTCAAACATTTACTGGCTTGGCGCAAGGCCCTATCAATCCTTGCCCGCCTATATGAAAGGATTGGATGTTGGTCTTCTGCCGCTTCGCTTCAACAGATACACCCATTCCATGTTTCCAATGAAGTTTTTTGAGTACCTCGCGGCAGGCTTGCCCGTTGTGGCTTCAGCCATAGACGCCCTGGAGGATTATCGTCCCTATGCCGCTCTATGTGAGCCAACTTTGGATTCATTTCTGAGCGCACTTCAATTCAGCCTGGACGGCTTGGCATGCCCCCTGGAAGCGCGCACTGACTGTGCCGCTAAACATACCTATCATCACCGCACGGTTGCGATGCTCAGTTTGTTGCCCACAACCAAGTCGGCAGCAGTATGATCCATCTCAATCAAGGCATGGGGCGGTTTGTTCACCTGATCAGAAAGCTGATTGCATGGCTTTGGTCAGCTCAGGTGTATGACGGGATGATCCCAATCATCATCACCTTCCACTCATTCACTGAGACAAGAAAACTTGCGCTGGGACTGCTTGTGATCTGGATGGCAATTCGTCTGATTATTCAGATGGTTGTCCAGCATCAACAGCATCCGTTACAACTGCCCTTTGAAGCAGTATTCCTGGCTTTGATCCTGGTCAACACTCGCCTGATCGTCCTCAGAGAGGACATGGACGGACCCACCAACTTTCTTCTCATCGCACTTGGCTTCCTGATCGGCGGCAGGCAGAGCTTGCGTCAGTGGAGGCTTTCCCTTGGCTGGTTGGCGCTGACGCCCATCCTGTTGGCTGGTGTCCTGGTTCTCCACCATTCAGCCGTGACCACCTGGAGTACAACCGTGGTTAAAGACATCTACGAGGCCACGATGAATGGCCATGGTGGCATCAATCGTTTCGCAACGCTCTTGATGTTTGTCACCACAAGTGCTGCCTACTATGCCTTGCTCAGCACTTCTCGACTGGCTCGCCTGTTCGGGACCGCAGCTGGATTGATTGGCTATGTGCTGTGTTTCAGCATGGATTCCAGGCTGGCCCAGATAGCGCCGCCGATTGCACTTCTTTTCGGCTGGATGGCGGTGCACTGGAGGGCGGGCACAACCAAGATCGTGTTGTGGGCAGCTGGGGCCTTGGCCTCTGCCAGCATGGCTGTTGGAATGTCGTGGTTTGTCTTGGCTCCTGATGCCAGTGTGAACCAGGGTTCCGACCTCGGAAGACTGGAGGCGGGAAGATGCTGGCTGTCCTTGATGTTGACCGGGAGGAACCGTTTCCTATACGGAGTCGGGTATGGTCCCAAGGCCAATGAAATGTGCGGCTACCTGAAAGATGGAAAGGGATTTGGCCATGCGCACAATACGATTGCTCAGTTGGGCGGCCAGTTGGGCATTCTTGGCATCCTGGCATTCCTGATCCTGGCAATCATCGTAGCCATGGGTCTTTGGCGCCAATTCACAGTCGTTTCTAGCCGATTAAACCAGGAGCGAAATCACCATGCATTTGTCCAAGCGGCCATTGGGTTCAATACCCTGCTGCTGCTCAACACCATCACCACCACGATCTATCGGGGCAATCAGGTAACCCAATGCTTGATTGGCTTCCTTGCTTCCACATCCCTCTGCCTGCTGAACAGCAGCCTGGGTGACCCGTCGGCATCTGCACGGTCATCAGTGACGTTGCTTCGGTCAGGTTCGATGAGATGACCAAATCTGGACTTCAATGATCCAGCCATCCAGAAGGCGCATCCGCACCTACCTACTCGAGTGGCTCCTGGCCTGGGGGACGGTCGCAACAGCGGCCGTGCTCCGTTGGTGCGGCAGCAACCTGATCGCCTATCGGCTGCTGAAAGGGTTTCAGGAACGGTGGCCTCGGAACCCCGTTGTACTGGCAGCGATCATTCCCCAAGCCGTTGCCTTGCAGGAGGATCACTTCGCGGTGCGCATGATGGAGGATCTGTGGATCAACTCCGGGCACACGCATTATCTCCACCGTCTGCTCTTCCGACGTTCGATGCGGCCAACCGATCTCGACCGGCGCCTGGCCTTGTTTCTGTTGATCGCTGCCAGCCACAAGCTTCCTGATCACTATCGCTGGTACTCCCTGATCATCATTGCCTACCAAGCGATTGCCATCGAGGATGTGTCACTGATGGAGCGTGTCGCCAACGATCTGGAGCAGCTGACCAACCAGTTAAGTGACGATCCTGAAACCTTTCAATGTCAACGATCCAATCGCGAAAACCGCACAAAACTGCTGATTTCTGTCTATACAGCACTTTTCAGATTGTACCTTGCCTTGCTGAACTTCACCTGCTTTGAATCTGTAGGGACACGGGTTTCAGAAATGGTGGGCCGAATCGACCTCAATGCCATGGATCAGGACAGTTCCTACAGGGCAACCCGCAACTTGATGCGCTGCCTGGCCATTGAAGCCTTGCAAGCCTGGTACCTCCAGGATGCGGCTCGCTGGAACCACGCCTGCCAGCGTCTGCAGAGGGCCCATGACCACTGCCACAGCCCCGCCTTCGATCAGAGCAATGCCCAGGAAGATCATCGGGGGTTTGCCCGGGAGATGATGCTGGCGGTTGCCGCCGTCGAAGATTCGGAATGGCTTGAACAGAAACAGGATGGGCAGATTGCTCATCTGATCACCCTCATCATCAAAACCACCTACGAGCCCCGATTTCTCCCGAAGATCCGAGCCATGTTCGCCCCCTACCTCACGGCCATGCCATGACGAAGCGCGTGGCGTTCTACATCGACTCCCTCAAGACTGGTGGGGCAGAACGGATGACGCTGCGGATGGCTGAGTGGTGCAGGGAGGCGGGCTTTCTTCCCCTGCTGCTCACGCGACGGCCGATCAGCCTGGACTTTTATCCCATTCCCGAGGGAATCGGGCGCCAGGCCGAACCGCCCGACCCCTCCTGGGTGGCAGCTCTGGGATGGGTGGGATTCCCATGGCGCGTTCTGCAATTGCGGCGCTGGCTGCTTCACAACAGGATCGAGATCGCCGTCGGGATGACCACCCTTCCAGCAATCAAGCTTCTGCTGGCGGCGTGGGGCCTGCCGCTGAAATGCTGGATCTCCGAGCGCAACCATCCACCCGCCAAACGGCCCTCCTTGCCGTGGCGTGGTCTGCGGTGGCTCACCTACCGCTGTGCTGATCGTCATCTGGTCCAGACCCGTCAGACCGGCGCCTGGCTGAAGCGGCACCTGGGGGCCACACCGCAATTGCTGTTGCCGAATTCGGTGGTCTGGCCCTTGCCTACCTTTGATCCCGTGGTGGATCCAGGCGCCTTGGCCCCAACCTCCATTCTGTTGGCGGTGGGGACCAAGGCATTCCAGAAAGGCTTCGATCGACTGGTGCGCGCATTCGCTCTGCTCGCCGCCGACTGTCCCGAACTCCACCTGGTGATCGCCGGACTGAGCAGGAACGAGTATCACGGCAGCGATCAGGTGGCCGATCTGAGGGCCCTGCTCGACCCGTCCTCGGCAGCCATGGGGCGCGTCCACTTTCCAGGGGTCGTGGGAAACATCGGCGACTGGTATTCGGCTTGCGAGATGTTCATCCTGCCCTCCCGTTTCGAAGGCTTCCCCAATGTTCTTCTGGAGGCCATGGCCTCGGGCTGCGCCTGCGTGGCCTGCGACTGTCCGACCGGCCCAGCCGACCTGATCCGGGATGGGGAGAACGGACTGCTGTTGCCCGAAGCGGCCTCGGATCTGGAGTTGGCGACCGCCATCACCACCCTGCACCGGGATGCCCGCTTGCGGCGCTGCCTTGGCCAGGCAGCTCAGCAGGTGCGTGAACAGTTCAGCGACGCACAGCTCGCACGACGCTTCATCGAGGCCCTCAATGGCTGACGACCTCTGGATCGTGCTGCCCCATCTGGGTCCTGGGGGTGCCCAGAAGGTCGCCATGATGGCCGCTGCCCATTTCGCCGGGCAGGGCTACCAGATCACGGTTGTCTCCCTGCTGCCGGATCCGACCCCGGTGCACGCGGTGCCGGCCGGGGTACGTCTGCTCGACCTTGGCGGCGCTGTCGCGGCGGCCCGACGCGGCGATTGGTGGAACCGCTCCCTGCTCGCCCGCGGTCGCCGATTCCTCAAGCTGTGGCTGCCGCGCCTGGCGTCCTGGTTCCTGCTCATCACCCTCTGGCCCTGGCTCCGGCGGTTGCGCCCTCCCCGGGGCGCCGGTCTGCTGCGTTGGCTGGTGCGCGGGGTGGGCGGGCCCCAGGCCTCCTTGCTGCGGGAACGGGTGCTGGCGGAGCGACCACCCCGGCTGCTGGCCCTGCTCACCAAGACCAACATGCTCGCCTGCCAGGCCTGCTGGGATCTGCCCCTCCACCTGGCCGTGTCGGAACGCAACGATCCCCGGCGGCAGACCCTGGGCTTCCCGTGGCAGCGGCTGCGGCGTCTGCTCTACCGGCGCGCCGATGCGCTCACCGCCAACACGCTTGGGGTGCTGGCGACCCTGGAAACCGATCTGGGCCTCACGCAGGCTCGCCTGTTGCCCAACCCCCTGCCGCCCGGGATATCCCTGGCCGGTGCAGGACGGCCGGACCTCCAACCGTCGAAGGTTTGCCTCGCCGTGGCTCGGTTGGTGCCCCAGAAGGGACTCGATGTGTTGCTGGAAGCCATGGCCCGAGTGTCACCAGCCTCGGGGGAGTGGCGGTTGGTGGTCGTAGGGGATGGTCCGGAGCGTGAGGCCCTGGAGGAGCAGGCCCGGTCCCTGGGGATCGCAGCCAAGGTTCGCTTCGAGGGCTTCCAGAGCACCGTTCTTCCCTATCTCCAGCAGGCAAGGATCTTCGTGTTGCCCTCCCGGTTCGAAGGGATGCCCAATGCCTTGCTGGAGGCGATGGCCACCGGTCTGCCGGTGATCGTGACGGATTCCTCCCCGGGGCCGCTTGAGCTGGTGGAGCACGACAGCACCGGCCTCGTGGTGCCGGCCGAGAACCCCGGGAACCTGGCCGAAGCGATCGAAGCCCTGCTGTCCGATGAGCGGCGCTGCGCCCGGCTCGGGTCGGCAGGCCGTCAGCGGCTGGCATCGCAGGAGTGGACGGAAATCGAGCCCCTGTGGCGGTGGGCTCTGAACCTGCCCGTCGCAGCGCCGGAGCCCGATGGCTGAGCGGTTGCTGCTCCTGGTGCCAAGTCTCAGGGCACCCTCGGAAACCTTCATCAGGGCCAACGCCACCGGGCTCCCCTTCGACACGGTCGTGGTCTGCGCCGACGAGATTCCCTGGTCAGGCCCCCCGCTGCGGACGGCCTACGGCCTTTCGATTGTGGTCAGCAAGGCGCTCCATCGGCTGGCACCGGCCCTGCCCAGATGTCTGGCGCAAGCGGTGAGGCGGTTCGGCACCTGGCTGCCCTCCCGGCTGGTGACCGGAATCTGCCGAACGGAGCAACCCGCCGTGGTGCTGGCGGAGTTCGGCTTCCATGCGGTGCAGATCATGGAACTGGTTCCGGCCACCGGCCTTCCCCTGATCGTGCATTTCCGGGGGGCCGATGCATCCGCCCACCGCTACCTGTTCAACCTGAAGGAGCGCTATGAGCGGTTGCTGGAGCTCTCAAGCGCAGCCGTGGTGAAGTCGGAGACGATGCGCGCGACGGTGTTGGGCCTGGCCCACAGACGAACAAGACCCCTGCCCGTGCTGGTGAGTCCGTCCGGGGCGAATCCGGCCCTGTTCCACGGAGCCGCTCCTGCCGCGGCCCCCCCCCTGTTCCTCAGTGTCGGCCGGTTCGTGGCCAAGAAGGGTCCGCTGCTCACCCTGGCCGCCTTCGCCCTGGCTGCCGGGGACTTGCCAGAGCTCCAGCTGGTGATGGTCGGGGAGGGGCCCCTGCTCGCTCAGGCACACCAGAGGGCCATCCAGCTGGGGATCGCCGAACGGGTGAGGTTTGCCGGGCTGCGGACGCCTGCCGAGGTGGCGGAGCTGATGCGCCACAGCAGAGGTTTCCTCCAGCACTCGCTCACCGCCCCCGATGGCGACCAAGAAGGCTCACCCGTAGCGGTGATGGAGGCCCAGCTGAGCGGTCTGCCTGTGGTCGCCACATGGCATGCAGGGATTCCGGACGTGGTGATCGACGGCGTGACAGGGATCCTGGTGCCCGAGGGGGACTGGAGGGCGATGGCGAAAGCGATCGGGCGCCTTGCTGCTGACCCCACCCTGGCCGAAAGGCTCGGCAATCGAGGCCGCCATCGATGCCTGACCAGGTTCACAACGCTCCATCACCACCACCAATTGGCCACCCTTCTGAGCAAGTACGCAGGGCGGTCGGGCCAAGGGGAACAGGAAGACCTGGGCCGCTCCACGAAGGACGGAGCGTGAATTGGCTGTCAACTGGAAGACCAACCAGTTCAGGGAGTTTCATCTCCCGCTCGATCGCTCCTGGCTTCGTGGAAGCGCTCAACATGTGCTGACCAAGACGGGTTCCCTGTTCACAGCCAGTCCGCTGCCAGGTTCTAGATCCGCCGACAAGGCTGGAGAAGCCAGTGAACTGAAGCAGCCATAGAAGGACCTCAACTGTTGCGCTTGTCGATCATGTCGGCCAGCAGGGCAAACATCAGGATGTTGAGAGCTGCGAAGCCAAGCAGGATCGTCTTGTCTGTGAGGTTCCGCAACATGAAAGTATCATAGAATAGGCTGAGAACAAAGCAGAAGCTCAGGAGCAGCACGAGCGGAGATAAAAGCCGAAGCGGAGCAAAGTACATGCCGGTGCGGCTGATCAACTGAACAAAGTTAATTGTGTCCCTGATTGGTTGAATATGACTGTTACCGATTCGACGCCGATAACCGATCGGAACGTAGACAACATCGAAGTTATTGCGCAGCAAGCAGATCGTAATGGTAGTGGTAAAACTGAAGCCGTTGGGTAGCAATTCTAGAAAACGCAAAGCAACGTCCCTGCGGAAAAAGCGAAATCCAGAATTTATATCAGGAACTTCCTGGCCGCAAAGGAAGGAAACCCAAGGGACCAGGAAGAGTTTAGGAATCGTGCGCAGCTTCGAATACTCGACATCTTCGGCAGTGCGTGCACCCACGAGCATGTCGTGTGACGCGGCTTTATGGACCAGTTGAGGGATCAGATCATTTGGGTATGTGCCGTCGGCATCGGTGATGCAGATCAGTTCGGCATGGGACCGGCGGATGCCGGTTTTTAGAGCGGCCCCGTAGCCACGGTTTCGACTATGGCCAATCACTCGCATTCGCCGGCCGCCATGGAGATGCTCCAGCTCCCGAAGAACTTCAGCACTGCCATCGTGGGAGCCGTCGTCAACCACGATCACTTCCACGGCCTGGAGCCCGCTTGTGTCGATGGCGGCCAGGATCTCCTCCACCGTGCGGCGGATCGCACCGGCTTCGTTGAAACAGGGAATGATCACCGACACCGAGGGTGACGCCATGGTCATGCCATCATTCCAATCCCGCTCCGGCGACCGTTCTTCCTGGCCTGCATTAAGGATTCGGCTCGTTTCCGCTTGGTTCAAGGATCTCCATCCAACGTTGAAGGGATGCGACGATGGGGCAGATTTTTCGCTGAACATGCGATTGCCCTGGCTCACCAAGGTTACGGGTCTGCCTTGGGCATCGGTTCTTGCAGCTGTGGTCGGGGTCCTGATCTGCGGATTGCTCCTGGAGGCCAGCCGCGAGATTCGGTTGGAGCCGGTTGGAGGCGATGCGCGACAGAACCTGCATGCTGCCTACAACTTGGTGGTTGGCGGCACCTATGGCTTTGAAGAGGATCCAACCATTCCAGGGTACAGGCGTGAACCCCTTCCCAACCTAATCCTGGCAACCCTGCTGACAGTGTCCAAAGGTCCTGGTCTGCCCCAGCCGTTCTCCCGCTTGCTTGCCGACCCTGGTCTGCTGGAGCAGGCTTTGAAGGTGAATCTCTTGTATGCACTGATGCTGTTCGCGGGGCTCTGGTGGCTTTGCTGGTTGTTGTTTCGACCAACTTGGCTGGCTCAACTCGTTGCCGTGGGAGTTCTGCTGGGTAGCTGGTCTTTCTTGGTGTCATCCGAGCTTGAGAACTTCAAGACGGAGTTGCCGGCAGCGGCCTTCTTCGTGCTGAGTGCAGTGCTGTTGGTGCTAGCCCGGCGCCGTCCTCGCGCCCACCTTGCTCTGCTGGCCGGCATTGGAATTTCGCTGGTGTTGCTCACCAAGGCTTCCGGCCAATACGTCTGCATTGTTGCCGTTCCGGTGGTCCTCCTGCTGATTATGAGAGAAGCACGTCTGAGGCATCAGCGTCCCTTGGTGTGCGCCACTGCTTTATTACTGGGAATCAGTCTATTCACTGTGCCATGGATGACTCGCAACCTCCTTCTTTTTAATGACTTCGCCCTGGCACGCGGTGGTGCCGATATACTGCTCATCCGTGCCAGCTACAATCGTATGAAAGCCGATGAGTTTCGAGGTTCCTTCTACGTATTCGCGCCAGAACGGCTGCGCGAGGACCTATTCGAACCCCATCTTGGCTTCACCCCGATTCAGTTGGAGTGTGATGGTTCATTGCAGCGATTCACGCGTAATCTGCCCTGCGACAAGCAGGCAATCTCTGCTGGCCGGTTAGACGAGGTCGTGAGTTTTTATCAAGTCGGAAAGCGAGTGGTGCCCGAAAAGCTCAAGGCCAATCTTCCTGTCGGGCAACTGGCCGACCAGGAAAATGCTTTTAAGAAGATCGCTCTTCGCAGCATTCTATCCAACAGCTTTCGACATCTGGCAGTTACGCCAGCTTTCCTTTGGAAGGGTATTTGGTCCTTCGCTCACACTTACAGCTGGAGTGCCACAATGCTGAATGGGATTGCAATGCCCTCCCTGGTGCTGATGCCTTTGTTTGGACTCTGGCTGCGGAAGCCTGACTGGATCCTGATCTCACTGCTGCCAGCAGGCTATTATTTGTTCTACGGACTCTCATCGCATTTTTTGATCCGTTATTCTGCTCCCCTGATCCCTCTAAGCCTGGTTTCCTTGGCACTGTTGCTTCTTCATCCCCTGTCACAGCGGCTGGGCCGTCGGGAGATAACTTCCGGTCAAGTCATGGCCCCTTGAGGGGGCATATATGAGCTTCCTGGCCGGCCTCAACGACGCCCAGCGACGGGCGGTGGATCACCACAACGGCCCGCTGCTGGTGGTGGCCGGGGCAGGCAGCGGCAAGACCCGCGCCCTCACCCACCGGATCGCTCACCTGATTGGTCACCACGGTGTTGATCCGGGTCAGTTGCTGGCGGTCACCTTCACCAACAAGGCGGCCCGGGAGATGAAGGAGCGGCTGGAGCTGCTGCTGGCCCAGAAGCTCGCCACCAGCCAGTTCGGCCAGCCGTTCAGCACCCTCACGGTCCAGCAGCAGCGCCAGTTGCGCAACCGCATCTACCAGGAGGTGATCAAGGAGCTCTGGATCGGCACCTTCCATGCCCTGTTCGCCCGGCTGCTGCGCTTCGACATCGACAAGTACAAAGACCTGGAAGGCCTCACCTGGACCCGGCAGTTCTCGATCTACGACGAGTCCGACGCCCAGACCCTGGTCAAGGAGATCGTCACCCAGGAGCTGGGGCTCGATCCCAAGCGTTTCGAGCCCAAGAAGGTGCGCTGGGCGATCAGCAACGCCAAGAACCAGGGCTGGCTGCCGGAGCGGCTGGAGGCAGAGCAGCCTGGCCAGCGGGGCAGGATGCTCGCCGATGCCTACCGCCGTTACCGCCGCGCCCTGGCGGCCAACAACGCCCTCGACTTCGATGATCTGCTGCTGCTGCCGGTGCAGCTGCTGCAGAGCAACGCGCAGGTGCGCCACTACTGGCACGGCCGCTTCCGCCACGTGCTGGTGGACGAATACCAGGACACCAACCGCACCCAATACGACCTGATCAAGCTGCTGGTCACCGGTGGCCAGGAGCCGGAGGTCTTCACCGACTGGGGCGATCGCTCCGTGTTCGTGGTCGGCGACGCCGACCAGAGCATCTACAGCTTCCGGGCGGCTGATTTCACGATCCTGATGGGCTTCCAGGACGACTTCGGCGATCGGGCAACCGACGAGGCCACCCGCACGATGGTGAAGCTGGAGGAGAACTACCGCTCCACCGCCACGATCCTGGCGGCCGCCAACGCCCTGATCGCCCACAACACCGAACGCATCGACAAGGTGCTGCGGGCCACCCGCGGCGAGGGCGACCCGATCACCGTCACCCGCTGCGATGACGAGATCGCCGAGGCGGAGGCGGTGGTGCACCGGCTGCGCCAGCTGGAAGCGGCCAACCCGGAGCTGCGCTGGGGCGACATGGCCGTGCTGTATCGCACCAACGCCCAGAGCCGGGCGATGGAGGAATCACTGGTGCGCTGGGGTATCCCTTACATCGTGGTGGGCGGCCTGCGCTTCTACGACCGCCGCGAGATCAAAGACGTGCTCGCCTACCTGCGGCTGTTGGTCAATCCGGCCGACACGGTCAGCCTGCTGCGGGTGCTCAATGTGCCCCGGCGCGGCATCGGCAAAACCACTGTGCAGCGACTCACCGACGCCGCCGCCCAGCTGGGCCTGCCGTTGTGGGAGGTGGTGAGCGACGCGGAGGCGGTGCGCTCGCTGGCGGGCCGCTCGGCCAAGGGCCTGCTGCAGTTCGCCGAACTGATCGGCGACCTGAGAAACCGCCTCCAGGACGCGCCGCCTGCGGAGCTTGTGCAGCGGGTGATGGAGCAGAGCGGCTACGTGGCCGAGCTGATCAGCGAGGCCACCGACGAGTCGGAGGAGCGGCGGCGCAACCTGCAGGAGCTGGTGAACGCCGCCCTGCAGTACCAGGAGGAAAACGAAGAGGGCTCCCTGGAGGGTTTCCTGGCCTCCGCCGCCCTGGCCAGCGACGCCGACAGCAAGGACACCGAGTCCGACCGGGTGACCCTGATGACCCTGCACGCCAGCAAGGGGCTGGAATTCCCCGTGGTGTGCCTGGTGGGGCTGGAGCAGGGCCTGTTCCCCAGCTACCGCTCCCTGGAGGATCCCGCCGCCCTGGAGGAGGAGCGGCGCCTCTGCTACGTGGGCATCACCCGCGCCAAGGAGCGGCTGTTCCTCTCCCACGCCAGCGAGCGGCGCCTGTGGGGCGGCATGCGCGAGCCGGCGGTGCCATCGGTGTTTCTTTCGGAGTTGCCGCCGGAGCTGGTGCAGGGCGATGTGCCCCGCAGCGGCGGCGCGGCGCTGCGGCGAGAGCAGCGGCTCGACCGGCTCACCCGCGTCGACCGGGAGGAGAGCCAGCGGGCGGCGGATGGCGACTCAGCCGGCGCGGCGGCCAATGCGGTGCGGCGGCGGGCACCCGCCAAGCCCTGGGCAGTGGGCGACAGGCTGCACCATGCCAACTTCGGCGATGGCCACATCACCCACCTGTTCGGCAGCGGTGAGAAGATCTCGATCGCCGTGAAGTTCGAGGGCATGGGCCCCAAGATCCTCGATCCACGCCTGGCCCCGATCGAGCCGCTGTGAGCCCAGCCGACTTTCCTGCCGGGGCGAGACGGAGACAACGCATCCTGCTGGCCGTTCTGATCGGGCTGGGCCTGCTTGGTTCGCGCGGCTTGGTTCGGGCCTACTCCTATTGGCACGACGAACTGTTTTCGATCGGTGCGGCCCATGCCGCTTCCTGGGCGGAACTCTTCAAGGCCTGGATCCTTCCCGATACCCACCCTCCCCTCCATCTGGTCCTGCTGAAGGCCTGGATCGGCCTGTTCGGATCCGGTGAGATCGCCACCCGGCTGCTGAGCCTGATTCCAGCCTGGCTGAGCCTGATCACCATGGCCCTGGCCACCCGCGCCGGTGGATTCAGGCGCCAGCTGATCGCGGTTCTGTTTCTGGGCACCAGCCCCCTGTTCAGCCTCTATGCCCAGGAGGTCAGGCCCTATGCCTGGACCCTGCTGTTTGCGACGACAACGGTGGCGACGATGACCCTGCTGTGGCGAGCAGGGGAGCCGGGGCTGGCGATCAGCACCCCGACCATCCGCAGACTTCGGCTCGGGTATGCCCTCTCGCTGCTGCTGCTCTCCCTCAGCCATTACTTCGGCTTGCTGTATGCCGCCAGCCTGCTGGCCCTGGATCTTCGCTCAGGGGCCGTCTGTTCCGGGAACCGCCGGAATGGACTGATCGTGCTGGGATCGCTGGCTGTCTGGCCCCTGCTGCATGGTCTGGCCGGCGGTGGTGGCGGTCGAACCGGCTGGATTGAATCGCAGCCGTTCATCGCTGTGATCAAGGTGGCCTTCAACGGGGTCTTCCCGGCCTTCAGCGTTGCCCTGGCCCTGGGGCTGCTCGCCAGCCTGGCGATTCTGTTGGCGGCACGACAGCAGCGGCCATCGCGGCAGCCCTTCCTGCTGGGGGAGCTGCGGCGCGATCCCGATGCCAGAGAAGCCCTGGGGCTGCTCGCCGGCCTGGCCGTGTTCGTGGCGCTGATCTGCCTGATTGACCTGATCAAGCCCCTCTCCGTGGAGCGGTATTTCATTGTTCTGCTGCCGGGGCTGGCCCTGGCCCTGGCCGATGCTGCTCAGGCCCTGATCAGCCTTGGCACCCCGCAGACCAGACGGGCGACCCTTGGGGTCCTGGTTGTGATCATCAGCATGCATTTCTGGCACTCCCAGGAGGTTCTGGCGGCCAGGATCTACCCCCAGGAAAACTACAAGCAACTGGCCAGTTTTCTGCGCTCAACCGATCTCTGTCGCCAGGGATGCTCCAGTGAATCTGCCAAGAAAGAGCGGCTCAGACCGTATTTCGATGCCATCCCCTTGATTCGTCTGGACCGCGATGAACGCGACAGCCTTTCAGCAGTCAGGCTTCCCTTTGTTGGGTTGCACGGAGAACAGAAACTGATCCCACCGCTGCTTGCCTCCCATCCCGACGCCTCCTGCTGGGAACCCAGGCAGTTGTCCCGCTCCAGCACCTTCGTGGTGCTGACCCCGGAGCCAGGACAACGGCCCCAGTCCTTTGGCCTCCAGCCTTGCAAGACCTGATCAGGTTGCTAGAGGTGAGGTCCTCAGCTCAGCGCGGTGGCGTAACCTCGCTCCTAACCAGGTGTGCCCACTCTTGCCCAACCTGCTGCTGATCCGAGGCCTTGGCCACAGCGGCAGCACCATCCTTGATCTGGCCCTTGGTGCCCATCCGTCGATCGCCGGTCTTGGCGAAGCGGCCCGCATTCTGGCCCGGCCAGCCCCGGCTGATGGCCAGCGAGCACCAGCGCAGTTCCGTTGCGAAGCGAAGGGAAGTCTGCGGTACACCCGTCGTTGCAGTTGTGGCGAACTGGCTGTCGATTGCCCTGTCTGGGGCCCTGTGCTCGATTGGCTGCCTGGCCACGATGATTGTTCCCTGGCGCGCAAGATGGCGCACCTGCTTGCCTGTCTGGAGGGCCACCGGCAGAGCCGTGGGGCCCCACTGTCATGGGCTGTCGATTCATTCCAATCAGACCTCACACTTCTGGCCAACCAGCAGATGGCTGCAGAGCAGGAGGCGTGGGACATCCGGGCCTTGTTCCTGGTGCGTGATTGTCGATCCTGGGTCCATGCAACCTGTCGTCGCTCCGGGCGCAACCAGTGGAGGGCGCTCGTTCGCTGGATCCGGGAGAACCAACGGATCAAGGCCCAGCTGCGCCGCAGTGGAATCCCTTTTCTCCAGCTTGGTTATGAAGAGTTGGCCCTCGCGCCGGAAGCAGCCTTGCGATTGATCTGCACCTGGCTCGGGCTCAGTTTTGCCCCCACTATGCTGGCTCCAGGGCAACACAGCAGCAGCCACATTCTTTCTTGCAATCGGGTGCGCCATGACCCGGAACGCTCGGCCCACATTCACTACGATAGCTCCTGGCTGGCAAACAGGTCCCTGCCATTGCTCCTGGCCCCACTGCTGCCCGGCGTGGGTCACCTGAATCAACAGCTCGTCTATTCCAACGGGCTGCTGCCCTGAGCCTCCGCCACCGGCCTTGGCTTGCTCCACCCTCACACTCCACCCTCAGAGACTGGAGGGAGCCGGTGTGTCGCCGACAGCGGCGTGAAGCGCCACCAACTGCTCCAGCAGGGCTTCCAGGCGGTGGAGGGGAACCATGTTCGGCCCGTCACTGAGGGCCCTGTCGGGGTCAGGGTGGACTTCCATGAACAATCCATCCACCCCCACCGCCACGGCGGCCCGGGCCAGGGGAGCCACGAACTCCCGTTGGCCGCCGGTGCTGGTGCCCCGACCGCCGGGTTGCTGAACGGAATGGGTGGCGTCGAAGATGACGGGGCAACCCAGCTCGCGCATCTGGGGAAGGCCGCGATAGTCGACGACCAGGGTGTTGTAGCCGAAGCTGGAGCCCCGCTCCGTGAGCCAGAGATCCGCCACACCGGCGTCCCGCAGCTTCTTCACCACCTGGGCCATGTCCCAGGGGGCCAGGAACTGACCCTTCTTGACGTTGATCGTCCGGCCTCTGCTGCAAGCCGCTTCGGCTGCGGCCAGCAGCAAGTCGGTCTGGCGGCACAGAAACGCGGGGATCTGCAGCACATCGACCACCTCGGCCACCGGAGCTGCCTGCCAGCTTTCGTGGATGTCGGTGAGCACCCGCAGGCCGAACCGCTGTTTCACCTCCGCGAGCACTGCCAGTCCTTCCGCCGCCCCCGGCCCTCTGAAGGCCTCCCCGGAGCTCCGGTTGGCTTTGTCGAAGCTGGCCTTGAACACGTAGTCGATCCCGAGGCGATCGGTCATCGTCTTCACGCTCGCGGCGATCTCAAGGGCGAGGGCCGGGCTTTCGATCACGCAGGGGCCGGCGATCAGGGTGAGGGGCATGGCAGCAGGCGTCTCGGCTGTCCGCAGAACCGGACCTGCGCTCAGCATGCCTGAGCCTTCCATCCGGAGGGGAAAACAGGCAGAAGATCGGCGGTAACCTCCTGCGATGACAGGCCCCATCCCCATCTTCATCGGCTACGACCCCCGGGAGCGGGCCGCCACCAATGTGCTGATCGACAGCCTCTATCAGCACAGTTCGGTGCCCCTGGCGATCACGCCGCTGGTCACGCCGCAATTGGAGGCCCAGGGGTTGTACTGGCGTGCCCGCGACCCCCGCCAGAGCACAGCCTTCTCGTTCAGCCGCTTTCTCGTGCCCCACCTGATGGGGTATCGGGGCTGGGCGATTTTCATGGACTGCGACATGCTCTGCCGCCGCGACATCGCCGATCTGTGGGCCCTCAGGGACGAGGCCTGCGCGGTGATGTGCGTCAAGCATGACCACGTGCCGCTTGAAGCGGTCAAGTTTCTCGGCGAAACCCAGAGCGCCTACGAGAAGAAGAACTGGAGTTCGCTGATGCTGCTGAACACGGATCGCTGCACGGCCCTCACCCCCGACTATGTGAACAGCGCCAGTGGACTGGAGCTGCACCGGTTCCGCTGGTTGGCCAGTGAAGCGGAGATCGGCTCCGTTCCAGGCGACTGGAATCACCTTGTGGCTGTTCAACCCCAGCCGCCAGCTGGCGGCAGCAGCAGCGGGCCGGCGCTGTTGCACTGGACCCTGGGTGGGCCGTGGTTCCGGGACAACCGGACCATGGGCGGCGCGCTGGCGGCCGAATGGTTCGCCGCCAGGGACGAGGCCTCCAGCCTCTGGGACTGATCGGTCAGCAGGGGGCTGGCCGGCGCTAGTCGTTCCTCTGCCGCCAACCCTCGCCCGTGATCTCTTGCCAGAGCGGGGTGCCGCGCAGCAGACGCTCGGCCATCTCCCGTACAGCGCCATCGCCCCCCCTGCTGCTGAGCACCAGGTCCGCCTGCCGGCGGAGGCCCGGGGCGGCATCGGCGGTCGCCACCAGCAGCTCCACCCGGGGCCTGACGGCCAGATCGTTGTAGTCGTCACCGATGAAGGCGGTGACCTCCGGCGCCAGGCCCAGGTCCCGCTGCAGACCTGCCAGGGCCGCTGGCTTGTCGGACACTCCCACCAGGCAATGCCGGATCCCCAGCTGCCTGGCTCTGTGCTCGGTGGCCCCGCCGCTGCCGCCGCTCAAAAACGCCACCTCAAGGCCGGATTGCTGGAGCAGCTTGATTCCGAGCCCATCACGGACATCGAAGCGTTTGGTCAGCTCCCCGGCGGGGCCGTACCAGAGCCCCCCGTCGGTGAGAACACCATCCACATCAAGCACCAGCAGGCGCACCCTGCCAAGGCGGGAGGGCAGGCTCCAGAGCTGCCGCAATCTGCGCATCCGGCCCATCGATCAACTCCTCAGGCGGGCTGAAACAGGCCGGGAGCGCAACGGCCCCCGGCGATAGGCTCGAGCCCCAGACCGACCAACAACACATGCGGTTCGTGGTGGCGGTGCCTGCCCGTCTCGAATCGGCCCGGCTGCCCGGCAAGGTGATGGCCGACATCGGTGGAAAGCCGATGCTGCAACGGGTTCTGGAGCGGTGTTGCCAGGCTCGCTGCGCTGCAGCGGTGGTGCTGTGCACCGACAGCCAGGAGCTGATCGCGTCCGCCACGGCCTGGGGTGTCACCGCCGTGGCCACCAGTTCCGCCTGTACATCGGGCAGTGAGCGGATCGCCTCGGTGGCCCAACACCTGCTGACGATCTCGGCCTCGACCGCCAGCGAGACCGTGATCATCAATGTCCAGGGGGATCAGCCGTTCATCGATCCAGCGGTCATCGATGCCCTGGCGGGCGAATTTGCCCAACGCCAACCGCGGCCACTGGTGATGACTCCCATTTACCGGCTGGGGGCCGACAAGGTCCACAATCCGGATGTGGTCAAGACGCTGGTGGCAGCGGATGGACGGGCCCTGTACTTCTCCCGCTCGGCACTGCCCCATGTCCGCGGCGTCGATCCCTGCGATTGGCATGCCCAGGCGCCCTACTGGGGACACGTGGGAATCTATGGCTATCGGGCGGATGTGCTTCTGCGCTGGAGTGAGCTGCCGCGTTCCCCCCTGGAGATCACCGAGAAACTCGAGCAATTGCGGCTGCTAGAGGCCGGCATCGGCATCGACACCTTCGTGGTGGAGGGGGATGCCCTCTCCGTCGACACACCCCAGCAACTGCAGCAGGCCCGGCAGCTGGCCGCTCAGCTGGAATCAGGCTGATCCGGGGCTGGTCAGCCCCGCCTGGACAAGGTCATGGAGCCTGAGCAGGCCGAGCATCCGTCGGTCTTCGGCCAGAACCGGCAGCACACCGATTGGTTTCCTGCGATTGCTCTCCATGCGTAGCAGCGCCGTGATCGCCAGGGTGCCGGCCTCAATTGTGACAGGATCAGCCGTCATCAGGTCCACGGCCCGGAGCTGATGCCAGGCATCGGGGCTGCAGCTCACGAGGGCCCGCCGCAGGTCCCCATCGGTGATGATCCCAACGAGCTGCCCTCCCTGCTCCGGGTGGGCCACCCAGCAGGCTCCCACGCCGTCGGCGGTGATGTGGGCGATCACCTGGGCCAGGGGAGTTTCAGCCGTCAGCGGAGCGAGGCGGCTGACCGGCACCATCAGGTCGGCGGTGGTGAGGGTGAGCTGTTTCCCGAGCGAACCCGCCGGGTGGTTGAGGGCGAAATCCTCCGGGGAAATGCCCCGCCGCTCCATCCAGGTGGCGGCAAGGGCGTCGCCGATCGCCATCGCCACGGCCGTGCTGGCCGTGGGTGCCAGGTTCAGGGGGCAGATCTCGCGGTCGACGGATCCATCCAGCACCACATCAGACGCCCTCGCCAGGCTGGAGTCGACCCTGCCTACCAGGGCGATCCGGGCGGTGCCGCGCCTGCGCAGGTGGGGAAGGATGCCGATCAGCTCCTGGGTTTCGCCGCTGTTGGAGATCAGCAGGCTCACGTCCTCCGGGCCCACCACCCCCAGATCGCCGTGCAGGGCATCGAGGGGATTGAGATAGATGGCCATCAGGCCGATCGATGAAAAAGTGGCGGCGGTCTTGCGCGCCACGATGCCGCTCTTGCCCACCCCGGTGATCACCAGCTTGGCGCGCTTGTCAGCGCAGCCATCCAACAGGCTGAGCGCTGCCTCCACCTCTGCGCTGTCGAGGCGGTGGGCGCAGGCCTCGATGGCGGCCGCCTCCTCGATCAGGCAGCGGGTGAGCGCAGACACGAAACAACTCCGGGAGGATGGGGGCATTCTCAACCTGCGGGCTGCTGCTGCCCCTGTCGATGCCCGCCGCCGTTGAGCCCCCTGGAATCCCCCCGGATCTGATCGAGCGGCTGCTCGAAGCGGCCGGTGATGCCTCGATCGCCCTGGTCGGTGGCGCGGTGCGTGATCTGCTGCTGCACCGGGTGCACCTGGACCCCTGGCGAGGGGTCCCTGATTTCGATCTGGTGGTGGCGTTCGCCCAGGCTGAATCCCCCCGTCCTCCGGCTCTGCCGGCCGCGCTACGCCTGGCCCGTCGGCTGCGGGAGCGTTTCGGGCCAGAGGTGGTCAGCACCTATCGGGAGCATGCCGCCTACGGCACGGCGGAACTCGAACTCACGCAGCCCCACGGCCCGGTGTTTCTCGACCTGGCCAGTGCGCGCCGGGAGGTTTACCCCGTCGCTGGTGACAATCCCCAGGTGTGCTTCGGGTCCCTGGGCGATGACCTCGCCCGCCGGGATTTCACGATCAATGCCATGGCTCTGCCGCTGGGGCCTGATCGCTCCAGCCGCGACCTGGCGGCCGCGCTGATCGATCCCCATGGCGGCCTGGCTGACCTCGAGCGACGCCAGCTGCGCTTCCTGCATGGCGCCAGCCTCCGGGACGACCCCACCCGGATCGTCCGCGCGGCCCGCTATGCGGCCCGGCTGGGTTTCGGCCTGGCGCCGCAGAGCCAGGTGCAACTGCGCACCACCCTGGAGGCCTGGCCGTGGGGGTGGCGTATCGGCGATCGGCCCGATCGAGCCCCCTCGGCACTCGGCACCCGGCTGAGGATGGAACTGGACCTTTTGTTTGATCACGAAGCCTGGCGGCTGGCCCTCGCCGCCCTGCAGAGCTGGGGGGCCCTGCTCCTGCTCGATCCGGCCCTGCAGCAGGAGCAGCACGGGCCGCGGCGGCTGCACTGGGCAGGCCGCTTCGGGCTGCCGCTTCTGCCCGCCTATGTGGCCGGCGCCGCTGACCCCCTGGCCCTGGCCCAACGGCTGCAACTGGCCCAGAACCAGCAGCAGCTGATCGTCAGCTTCCTCGCCCTGCGCCAGCAGCTGCTGCGCCTCGGGGCGGCCGACCCCGGGTGTTCCACCCCCCAGGCGAACACCCCCCGCTCACCTGCCGCCTGGTCCGAGCTGCTCGAGGCCCCCGGGACTCGCCCCGAAACCGTCGCCCTGGCCCTGGCCTGCGGGCTGGAGCCCCGGCGACCGCTGCTGCGTTGGTTGTTGCGTTGGCGCCATCTGCGGGCCGAGTCAACGGCGGCGGATCTGATTGAGGCCGGTGCCGTTCCCGGTCCGGCCCTGGGCCAGCAGCTCCGGCAGCTCCGGAGCCAGCGCCTCGAGCGGGAACGGAGCTGATGCGTTGATGGCGGGCAGCGCTAGCCCCTGGCCATGGCCGAGCGCACCTCCCGGTCGGCGTCCTTGCGGCGTTCGTCCTGGCGCTTGTCGTGCAGCTTGCGGCCCTTGGCCAGCCCGATGGTGAGCTTGATCCACGACCCCTTCAGGTGCAGGTTGAGCGGGATCAGGGTGAGACCCTTCTGGTCGAGGGCGATCCGCAGCTTGTCGATTTCGCGGCGGTGGGCCAGCAGCTTGCGGGTGCGCAGCGGCTCGTGGTTGTAGTAGGCGCTGGCGTGGCTGTGGGGGGAGATGTGCACGTTGTGCAGCTGCAGTTCGCCGCTGCGGATCAGGCAGAAACCGTCGCGCAGGTTGGCCTTGCCGGCCCGGATTGATTTCACCTCGGTGCCCACCAGCTCCAGCCCGGTTTCAATCGTTTCGAGAATCTCGTACTGGTGGCGGGCAAAGCGGTTGTCGGCCAGCAGACGGTTGGCGGCATCCCGGGCCGCCTTGGCCGCTTTCTTGCCTCCCCCCTTGGCCATCTCCCTCTCCGGCGCTGCAATTGACCCTATACAGGCTTCAGCCTGCCTACGCTCGATTTCATGGCGATCGTTTCTTCAGGAGCCGGAGGGGGTGGGGCCAGGCCGGCGGCGCGGCTGCTCGATCCCCGCCGCCTGCCCTCCGAGGAGGGGGAGGCCGAGCCCGCCCCGCCCAACCGGGAGGACAGCCTGCGGCCCCGTCGCCTCTCCGACTACATCGGCCAGCGGGAGCTCAAGGAAGTGCTGGGCATCGCCGTCGAAGCCACCCGCAACCGGGGTGAGGCGCTCGATCACGTGCTGCTCTATGGCCCCCCCGGGCTCGGCAAGACCACCATGGCCCTGGTGATCGCCGAAGAGCTGGGGGTGCGCTGCCGCATCACCAGCGCCCCTGCCCTGGAGCGCCCCCGCGACATTGTCGGTCTGCTGATCAACCTCCAGCCCCACGAGCTTCTGTTCATCGATGAGATCCACCGGCTCAACCGGGTGGCCGAGGAACTGCTCTATCCGGCCATGGAGGATTTCCGCCTCGATCTCACCGTGGGCCGGGGCAGCACGGCCCGCACCCGCTCCGTTCCCGTTGCGCCGTTCACCCTGGTGGGGGCCACCACCAGGGCGGGCTCGCTGAGCTCGCCGCTGCGCGACCGCTTCGGACTGATCCAGCGGCTGGAGTTCTACGACCTGGCCGACCTCCAGGCGATCGTGGAGCGGGCCGCCGGCCTGCTCAGCCTGGAGCTGGACGCGGCTGCCGCCGCCGAGGTGGCCCGCCGTTGCCGGGGCACGCCGCGCATTGCCAACCGCCTGTTGCGCCGGGTGCGCGATGTGGCCAGCGTGCGCGGCCAACCCCGCATCGGCGCGGCCCTGGTGGCCGAAGCGCTCAGCCTGCACCGGGTCGACGATCGGGGCCTCGATGCCAGCGACAGGCGCTTGCTGGAGCTGTTGCTGAAGGGCTATGGCGGCGGGCCGGTGGGGCTCGATACCCTCGCCGCCGGCCTCGGCGAGGATCCGATCACCCTGGAAACCGTTGTGGAGCCCTACCTGCTGCAGCTCGGCTTTCTGTTGCGCACCCCCCGTGGCCGGGTTGCCACGGCCGCGGCGCGCCAGCACCTCGCCTGGCCGGAGGCGGCCTGATGGGCTGGCTGCTGGCCTTGCTGCTCGCCACCCAGCTCAGCCTGCCCCAGCTGTTCGACCAGGCGCTGGCGGCCAGCCGTGACGGCCAGTTCGGTGAGGCCCTGCCCCTCTGGGACCGGGTGGTGGTGGAGGCCCCCAACGACGCCTCGGCCTGGAGCAACCGGGGCAACGTGCAACTGGCGCTCGGCCACCCCGAAGCGGCCATCGCCGACCAGGACCGGGCGATCGAGCTGGAGCCAGACAGCGTCGATCCCCGCCTGAACCGGGGTACGGCGGAGGAGGCCCTGGCCCAGTGGGACCGGGCCGCAGCCGACTACCGCTGGATCCTGGAGCGGAATCCCACCGAGGCCTCAGCCCTCTACAACCTGGGCAATGTCGAGGGGTCACGAGGCGATTGGCCAGCAGCTCGCCGCTGCTTCGAGGCGGCCGCGGCGGCTCGGCCGGGCTTCGCCATGGCCCGCTCCAGCCTCGCCCTCAGCCGCTTCGAGCTGGGCGATCTGGCCGGTGCCGAGCGCGAGTTTCGCAACCTGATCCGGCGGTATCCGTTGTTTGCCGATCCCCGCGCCGGGCTCACGGCCCTGCTCTGGCAACGGGGGGCGCTCGGCGAGGCCGAAAGCAACTGGGCGGCGGCCTCTGGGCTGGATCCCCGCTACCGGCAGCCAGAATGGTTGGCACGGATTCGGCGCTGGCCACCCGGGCCGGTCCACGCTCTCGAAGCTTTCCTGGATCTGGCCAGTTGATGAGTCCTGCCGCCTTTCCCGCTCCAGCCAGCTCCGGATCCACCGGGGTCGACGCTGGGTCCCCCGCCGCCTGTCCTGCCCAGCTGTGGCGGCGGCTGGACCTGGAGCTTGCCCTGGAGAAGGCCCTGCCGGATCTGATTGCGCTGCGCCGCCAGATCCATGCCCATCCGGAGCTGAGCGGCGCTGAACACCAGACCGCCGCCCTGGTGGCCGGTGACCTGCGGCAGCTGGGCTGGCAGGTGCGCGAAGGGGTGGGCCGCACGGGGGTGATGGCTGAACTCGGCCCTGAGCAGGGGCCCCTGCTGGCCCTGCGGGTCGACATGGATGCCCTGCCGGTGGAAGAGCGCACCGGGCTGGCCTATGCCTCGCGCTACCAGGGGTTGATGCATGCCTGCGGCCACGACCTGCACACGGCCCTGGGTCTGGGGGTGGCACGGCTGCTCGCCCCCCTGGCCGATCAGCTCACGGTGCGGGTGCGGCTGCTGTTCCAACCGGCCGAGGAGATCGCCAAGGGCGCCGCCTGGATGCTCGCCGATGGCGCCATGGAAGGGGTGCGGGCCCTGTTCGGTGTCCATGTGTTCCCCTCCCTGCCGGTGGGCAGCATCGGCGTGCGCAGCGGCAGCCTCACCGCCGCCGCCGGCGAGCTGGAGGTGGAGGTGCTGGGAGAAGGGGGCCACGGTGCCAGGCCGCACCAGAGCACCGATGCGATCTGGATCGCGGCCAGGGTGGTCAGCGGGCTGCAGGAAGCGATCAGCCGCCGGCTCGATGCCCTGCAGCCCGTTGTGGTGAGCTTCGGGAAGATTGAGGGCGGCAAGGCGTTCAACGTGATCGCCGACCATGTGCGGCTGCTGGGAACGGTTCGTTGCCTCGACACCCAGGTGCATGCCGAACTGCCGGCCTGGATCGAGGAGACGGTGCAGGCCATCTGCCGCGGCTATGGGGGGGAAGCCAGGGTGCGCTACCGCTGCATCGCGCCGCCCGTTCACAACGACCCCGCTCTCACCGCCCTGGTGGAGGAGGCGGCGATCGCCCTGCTGGGCTCCCGCCAGGTGCTGCGGCTGGAACAGCCCTCCCTGGGGGCTGAGGATTTCGCTGAACTGCTCAGCGGAGCACCCGGCACGATGTTTCGGCTCGGGGTGGCGGGGCCCCAGGGCTGTGCCCCCCTGCACAACGGCACGTTCAATCCGGATGAGCACAGCCTGGCGGTGGGGGTGAAGGTGCTTACCATCTCCCTCCTGCTGTGGATGGAGCGTCAGAGTTGAAGGGAGCTCGGCCGACCACCCATCCGTTGCTGGCCCTGGCTGCGCCCCTGCTGATCCTGCTGGCGGGCATCAGCATGGCGGTGCGGCATGGCAGCCAGCGGCTGCAGGCGCTTCCGGCCCTGCTGATCGGCTGTGGGCTCGTGGTCAGCAGCCGGCTGCGCCGTTCCCGGCGCCGCCACGCCCTCGCCGAAGCGCTTCGATCCCCGCCGCTGACGCCACCCTCCAGTTGAGCTCGGCTCGACCATGCTGGGCTTGTGGGAAGGTGAAGCAATGAGCAAATCCCCGCTTGAGCCGACCCCATCGCCGGACCTCGAGGCCCTGCGCCAGGCGATCAGCTCCGGCGACCCGGTGCGCGCCATGCCAGCCCTGGCGGGCTTGCGGCACCTGGAGGCCGAGCAGGCGATTCCGCTGCTGCTGCTGGGGCTGGAGCAGGAGCCGTTCATCGTGCGTTCGCTCAGCTGCACCGGTCTCGGCATTCAGCGCAATGAGGCCGGTTGGCAGGCTCTGGTGGCTGTGCTCGCCTCGGAGGGCGACGCCAACGTGCGGGCCGAAGCGGCCAATTCCCTGGCCCATTTCGGGGTGGAGCGGGCCTGGCCGCCCCTGCGGGACAGCTTCGAGCGCGATGGCCAGTGGCTGGTGCGCTGCAGCATCCTCTCCGCCCTGGCCGAGCAGCCGGAGATCGCACCGGAGTTGTTGCTGGAGCTGGCCGAGCTGGCGATCGGCGATGCCGACGGCACCGTGCGGGTGGGTGGTGCCGAGATCCTCGGCCGGTTGGCACAGGAGGCGGCCAAGGCGACTCCGCCAGTCCCTCCCGCCTGGGGCGATGCGGCCCGCCAACGGCTGCGTCAACTGCAGCAGGATCCCGACCACCGGGTGGTGGCCGCCGCCCTCAACGGTCTGCAGAGCTGAAAGCTTGCTAGGTTGCGCCGGTCACTAGGGGTGCCCGGCTGTTTCAACAGCTGCGGGCTGAGATCACACCCTCCGAACCTGAGCTGGGTCACGCCAGGGCAGGGAAGTGTCCCGACTTCAGCCGCGGTTCCCCAGGAGCCCGGCCGGCATCGGCTCCGGAGTGGTTCTGGTCCGTGGCCCGCCCCAGGCTCTCCCGCCTCTGCAGAACCCGATCATGCGCAGCGCCTGGATTGAGAAGCGTCGCGGCGACGCCAACGTGTCGCAGATGCATTACGCCCGCCAGGGTGTGATCACCGAGGAGATGGCCTACGTGGCCAGGCGGGAGAACCTGCCCGAATCACTGGTGATGGAGGAGGTGGCCCGGGGCCGCATGATCATCCCCGCCAACATCAACCACACCAATCTCGAGCCGATGGCGATCGGCATCGCCTCCAGGTGCAAGGTCAACGCCAACATCGGCGCTTCTCCCAATGCTTCCGACCTCGAAGAAGAGGTGGCGAAGCTGAAGCTGGCGGTGAAGTATGGCGCCGACACGGTGATGGACCTCTCCACCGGCGGCGTGAACCTTGATGAGGTGCGCACGGCGATCATCAACGCCTCGCCGGTGCCGATCGGCACCGTGCCGGTGTATCAGGCGCTGGAAAGTGTGCACGGCTCGATCGAGAAGCTCGATGCCGATGATTTCCTGCACATCATCGAGAAGCACTGCCAGCAGGGGGTGGATTACCAGACGATCCACGCCGGCCTGCTGATCGAGCACCTGCCGCTGGTGAAGGGCCGGCTCACCGGCATCGTGAGCCGCGGCGGCGGCATCCTGGCCCAGTGGATGCTGTATCACCACAAGCAGAACCCGCTGTTCACGCGCTTCGACGACATCATCGAGATCTTCAAGCGCTACGACTGCAGCTTCTCGCTGGGCGATTCGCTCCGGCCCGGCTGTCAGCACGATGCCTCCGATGCCGCCCAGCTGGCGGAGCTCAAAACGCTTGGTCAGCTCACCCGCCGCGCCTGGGAGCACGACATCCAGGTGATGGTGGAGGGCCCCGGCCATGTGCCGATGGACCAGATTGAGTTCAACGTCAAGAAGCAGATGGAGGAGTGCAGCGAGGCGCCCTTCTATGTGCTCGGTCCACTCGTGACCGATATCGCTCCCGGCTACGATCACATCACCAGCGCGATCGGCGCGGCCCTGGCCGGCTGGCACGGCACGGCGATGCTCTGCTACGTCACCCCGAAGGAACACCTGGGCCTGCCCAATGCCGAAGACGTGCGTGAGGGCCTGATCGCCTACAAGATCGCCGCCCACGCCGCCGATATCGCCCGCCATCGCCCCGGCGCCCGCGATCGCGACGACGAGCTCAGCCGTGCCCGCTACGCCTTCGACTGGAACCGCCAGTTCGAGCTCTCGCTCGATCCCGAGCGCGCCCGTGAGTATCACGACGAAACCCTGCCGGCGGATATCTACAAGGAGGCGGAGTTCTGCTCGATGTGCGGGCCCAAGCACTGCCCGATGCAGACCAAGATCACCGACGCGGACATCGAGGGCCTGGAGAAGGTGCTGGCGGAGCAGCAGAAGGCCGGAGAGGCGGTGGGGGTCTGAATCGGGCGCGGGGCTGGGTGCTTTCGGCGATGCGCTGCCGGGCCCACCCGGCCGCTTGCCTCTGCGCTCGGAAGATCGGGATCCTGTTGAGGATCGTCAGGGCTGCGGGTGTTCTCGGCAGGGCATCCACAGCGTTCCCATGGCGTGAACCCCTTCACAGCCCAGCTCCTTGGCTTTCTGCAGAGCTGTCTCCCGACTCGGGTAGGCGTAGAGGTTTCTGCCGCTCTGCTCGTGGTGGTGATGGGCCTGGCCTGCAGGCGCCCCCAGCCGATAGGGACCCATGCCCTCCAGGCCAATCCACCAGACCCCCATCACGTTCACGCCAGCGATCAGGACGCCCATTCCAACCACGGAGGCATTGATCACTCCCATGGCCACAGCGCCGATGCTCAATACCCCCATCGGCACGACACCGATGCTCACCACACCCATGGGCACCACGCCGATCGAGATGAGGCCCAGGGGGGCGATGCCGATGGCCACGATCTTGGGCCGCCCTCCACAGGCTGGCAACGGGAGATCCTTTTCGACCGGAGTGGGCATCAGTGGGCAGGCGGGCCGGAATGGCCACCGGGAACTTCGCCATGGCTGGCACACGGCATCCACTTGTTGCCCATCTTGTGGGCACCCTTGCAATGGAAGGCCTTGGCAGCGGCTTCCGCCTCGGCCTTGGTAGTGAAGATCGCCTGCTGACCCCCTTGGCCAGGATGCTGGGCACGAACGGGCACGCTGAACAGCCCGACCAGCAGGCCGCCGACGGTGGCAAGCGAGATCAGCATCGGCCGGTGGCCTTCCATGGGGGGGCTTGAAGGGCCTTGAGAGTATCAGGCCCTGCCAACTCCGCTCCCTCCTGGGTTATGCCAAAGCGGGGCTTGGCCTTGCTCTGAAATCGCCAGTCTGCATGGCTGATCGGTGCTTATTTGATGGCAATCACCATCGAGTCTGGCCCCGCCAGGTGCTCCACTCGCGTTGTGGTGAAGCCTGCCTCTTTCAACCATGTTGAGCAGTCTTGAGCGGTGTAGTCGAAGCCACCCTGGGTTTCAATCAGCATGTTCAGGCTCATTATCAACCCAAAGGCGTTCGTGGAGCGATCATCATCGATGATGGCCTCATAGACCACCAGCGCGCCGCCCACAGGCACTGCGTCATAGGCTTTTTTGATCAGCATTTTCTTTGTTGGCAGATCCCAGTCGTGCAGGATGTGCCCCATCAGTACAACATCGGCTTTTGGAATGTCTTGCTTGAAGAAATTTCCCGGTTGAAAAGATAACCGATCAGTTACTCCAGCCTGCATGGCGTAGTCTTTGAACACCGGCATCACCTCCGGCAGATCAAAGCCAGTGCCCTGCAGGTGTGGATGGGCCAAGACGATCTGCACGGCAAGATCCCCCTGGGCCGTACCCACATCAACGAAGGTCTGGTAATCCTGCCAGGGGAAGGAAGCAGCAATCGCCAGATTTCCCCCGTGGCTGATGCCGGTCATGGCGCCAAGAAACTCCTTCAGCCGCGCAGGATCGGCATAGAGTGTTTCGAACAGTCCGGCTGAGCCGGCCTTGGATTCGTTCTGCTGAACGCCGGTACGAAGGGCTTCTGTGAGATGTCCCCAAAACGGATAAAGGCGGCTGTTGGCCATCTCCAGGATGCCACCGATATAGGAGGGCTTTTCCTTGTCGAGGAAGAAGTTGGTTTCGGGTGTGTTCGCATAGTCGCCAGACTGACGCGCCAGGAAGCCAAGTGCCACGAGCGCATCGAGAAAGTCCCGTGCCGCGCGTGGGTGCAGGCCCAGGCGCCCGCTCAACGAATCGAGGCCTGCAGGGCCGTGGGCGAGTTCAGTGAACACACCCAATTCGATCGCGCTCAGGAGTGTCTTGGATGCCCAGAAGCCAAACCCTGTTTGCAGAATCTTTTCAGGATTCTGCGAATCGCCCATGCCTCTCTCGCTGTTCATGGAGCCGCTGCTGGCGACAGACTGGCCAGGATCGAGTCGCAGCGGCCGCAGATCCGACCATTCAGCGCCTCGCCCAGAGCATGGTCGCGCAGGTCGGTTTCGTAGTGCCAGCAGCGCTCACATTTCTCGCCGTCGGCCCTGGCGATTCGGATCGAGAGATCGTCCCCGTTGAAGTCCACCAGCGGCTCGGCAAACCCTGCCCCGCCGATCTGCAGCCCGGACACCAACAGCCAGTCGGCCAGGTTGTCCACCTCCGGGTGGGCGCTCTGACCCAACAGCTCCAGGGCTGCGCCCAGGCCGGCGGTGGCCTCGCCAGGGGCCAGCACCAGCTGCACCTTCGCTTCGAGGGAGGAACCGATCCCCCCCTGATCGCCCTTGAGGGTGCGGCACGCTTCCAGTTGGCGGTTCACCTGTCCGCGCACTGCCTGCAGGCTGGTGATCGCGGCCTGCTCAGCCTCGCTGAGTGTCCATTCCCCGCCTGTCTGGGGCCAGCCCCGCTCGAACACCGAGCGTTCCGCCACCGGATAGGGCAGGTTCTGCCAGATGTCTTCCGCCATGTGGCAAAGCACCGGTGCGATCAATCCGGCCAGCCGCTCCAGCACCAGTGCCATCACGGTCTGGCAGCTGCGGCGGCGGAAGTCTCCAGACGCACTCACATAGAGCCGGTCTTTGGCGATGTCGAGATAGAAATTGGACAGATCGACCACGCAGAAGTTCTGCAGCGCCTGGAAGAAGCGGTAGAACTCGAAGCGCTCGAAATCGCCGCTCACTTCTTCGATCAGGCTGGCGGTGCGCTGCAACATCCAGCGATCCAGCAGCGGCAACGCCGCCACAGGCAGGGCGTCGCCGCCGACCTCCCGGGGCCTGGGGTCGAAATCGTGAAGGTTCCCCAGCAGGTAGCGGGCGGTGTTGCGCACCTTGCGGCTCACATCAGCCAGCTGTTTGACGATTCCGGGCCCCAGCGGCACATCGGCGGAATAGTCGACCGAGCTCACCCAGAGCCGCAGCACATCGGCGCCGAAGGCCGGCTCCTGTTTCTCGTTCTTTCCCCCATCCACAATCACCGCTGGGTCGATCACATTGCCCAGGGATTTGCTCATCTTGCGGCCCTTCTCATCGAGGGTGAACCCGTGGGTGAGCACCCGTCGGTAGGGCGCCCGGCCGTTCACGGCCACCGATGTGAGCAGGCTGCTCTGGAACCAGCCGCGGTGCTGGTCGGATCCCTCCAGATAGAGATCGGCGGGGTAGTTGAGGGCGCCTGCGGCTCGATCAGGCTCCAGGCCCTTCAGCACCGCGGCCCAGGAGGAGCCGGAGTCGAACCACACGTCCATCGTGTCGGTGCCCTTGCGCCACTGATCGGCCTCAGCCGCCCGGCAGGGGGGCAGCAGCTCGGCTTCGCTGCGCTCCCACCACACATCGGAGCCGTGCTCGGCGATCAGCGCCTGGATGTGATCAAGCGTGGTGGCATCGAGCAGCACATCGCCGCTTTCGCGGTGATAGAACACCGGGATCGGCACACCCCAGGTGCGCTGGCGCGAGATGCACCAGTCGCCCCGGTCGCGCACCATCGCCTCAATCCGGTTGCGGCCGCTGGCCGGCAACCAGTCAACGGCGGCGATCGCCGCCATGGCTTCGGCGCGGAAGCCCTCCACCGAGGCGAACCATTGCTCGGTGGCACGGAAGATCGTGGGCTTCTTGGTGCGCCAGTCGTAGGGGTAGCGGTGGGCATAGCTCTCCTGTTTGAGCAGGGCGCCGGCCTCCTCCAGGGCGGCGATGACCGCCCCGTTGGCGTCCTTCAGCACATTGAGTCCGGCGAACGGCCCCGCCTCCGCCGTCAGGGTGCCGCCCTCATCCACCGGGCAGAGCACCGGCAGACCGTGGGCCTTGCCGGTGTTGAAGTCGTCGACGCCGTGGCCCGGAGCGGTGTGGACCAGGCCGGTGCCCGCTTCGGTGGTGATGTAGTCGCCGCCGATCAGCACCGGGCTGGTGCGATCGAACAGGGGGTGGCTGTAGGTGAGGCCTTCGAGCTCGCTGCCCTTGAGCGTCAGCAGCGGCTCCAGAACAAGCCCCAGGCGGGTCTGCAGGCTGTCCACCAGGGCGGCCGCCACGACCAGATGGCGGTGGGAAGCGGCGGTTCCGTCCGGGCCACTGGCGCGGCAGATCGTGTAGTCGAGGGTCCCGTTCACTGCCACCGCCAGGTTGGCGGGGAGGGTCCAGGGGGTTGTGGTCCAGATCGCGACCGCCAGGGAGCCGTGTGGTGGCGTGGTGACGGTGTGTTCGCCGCCGAGGCCGATGGCGGTGAGTCGGGCGACCAGGCCGGCCGGCAGGCTCACCACCGGAAACGCCACATAGACGCTCGGTGACGTGTGGCCGTCGGGGTAGTCGAGTTCGGCTTCGGCCAGGGCCGTGCGGGAGCTCGGGCTCCAGTGCACCGGCTTGAGGCCCCGGTAGATGTGGCCGGCCAGCACCATCTGGCCGAACACGCCGATCTGGGCGGCTTCGTAGCCCTTCTGCAGGGTGAGATAGGGGGCGTCCCAGTCGGCCCAGATGCCCCAGCGGCGGAAGCCGGCCTTCTGCACCTCCACCTGCTCGAGGGCATAGGCGTGGGCCTTCCGGCGCAGGGCGATCGGGGTGAGCCCCCGGCGCTGCTCACTGTCCATGCCCTGCAGCACCTTCAGTTCGATCGGCAGGCCGTGGCAGTCCCAGCCGGGCACGAACCGCGCCCGCCGGCCGCGCAACAGGGCGTATTTGTTGATGATGTCCTTGAGGATCTTGTTGAGGGCATGGCCCACGTGCAGGGCGCCGTTGGCGTAGGGAGGCCCGTCGTGCAGGGTGAACACCGGCCCGGGGTTGTCGCTGCTGAGCCGCCCGTAGAGGCGCTGCTCGGCCCAGAACGCCTGCAGCTCAGGCTCCCTTGATTTCGCCTGGGCCCGCATCCCGAAGGGCGTCTGCAGCAGGTTGAGCGTGTCCTTGTAGGACACCGGCTGGGCGGTCAAGGGGCCTGGGCATCAACCTCCGATTATCGGCCCCGGCAGCAGCGGCCCGATCCGCCAGGTCTGGCTGAGCCTAAGCCAGCGCCGCTTGGCCAGCGCAGGATCAGGGGGCCGGTGATTCAGGGCCGGCGAGGCTGGACGTACCGGCCGCCTCGCCGGGTGCAGCCGGCTCCGCTGGGGGTTCAGCCGCCAGGGCCTGCTGCACCAGCAGGTCGATCTCCTCGAAGGAACGCACCTCCACCACTGGCGGGGCGTTGATGGCGGCCACCTCTGCGGCCATCGGAGCCAGGGGGGGCTGCGCCTGCTTCTCCTCCTGCTGATCTGGAGCCTCCGGCCGCACCCAGCGCTTGGTGGTCGCCGGTTTCGGCTTGACCGCCAGTCGTTGTTGCAGCCAGTTCAGGCTGGCGCCAAGCTGCTGAAGGCTGGTCTGCCAGCGCTCCGGGGCCCAGAACCGCTGCTGCTCCTCACCGCTGAGTTGCCGCCAACGACCCAGGCCCACCTCGCTGCCCAGCCGGCCGATCAACAGCCCGCCGCAGAGCACCGCCAGCATCGGCGCGCCGCTGAGCCGCTCGGCGCTGGTGACCAGCACCAGGCCCAGCAGCAGCACCAGGGCACCCCAGAAGGCATCGCGTGGACGGCTCAGCTCCGGCAGCAGCAGGGGAATCAGCAGCACCGCCAGCCCAGCCAGCAGCGCCAGGATTCCGCCGAGGGTGGCAAGCATGGCGGATGGGCAGGGTTGGGCCCATTCTGATCTGCTCGATACAGTTGGGGCCACGCCCACCTGGCGGAATTGGTAGACGCGCTGGTTTTAGGGTCCAGTGGCTTCGGTCGTGGGGGTTCGAGTCCCCCGGTGGGCATCGACGGCGGTGGGCGGGTCAGTTCGCCGGGGCAGGTCTTGTGGTGGATGTCTTGCCCGGAGCGGTGGCAGGAGGCACCGCTTCCCTGAGGTCCACCATCAGCTGCATGGTTTCGATCGAGAGTTCCCGGAGATCCTGGGTCAGGGCGGCGGCACTGTTGGGTCCGAACCATTGATCGAAGATGGCCGTTTCCTTGGGGTTGCCCGCAATGAATCCCTGCATGTAGCGGATCAGTGCCATGTTCACGATCCGCTGGAAGGCGGGGTCATTCTGCGGCAGCATGCAGGCGATGCCTTCCTTGGAATAGGCGCGATCGCTCACCTTGAACGGCGTTGGCTGGGGCTGACGCTGCAGCCACGAATAGAGCAGAATGCCATCATCAGCGAACCCGTCGATCACACCTGCCTTCAGGGCCTTATAGCCGCTCCCTCGATCCTCCATCAACACCGGAATGGCCCTGGGCTGCTGCTTGCGAATCGCCACTTCACTGGTGGTTCGCGGCAGCACCCCAATGCGTTTACCTGCCAGCGATTCGGGTGAAGAGAGGTTCGAATCACGCCGCACCAGCAGCTGGGTGCCAGTAATGCCGTAGCTCACCGAAAAATCCACCTTTCGATCCCGATCCCAGGTGAAACTGCTGGCATCGCACACCAGGCTCACATCCGAGGTCACCAGCCTGGGAATGCGTTCATCCGTATCCAGTGCCATCAACTTCAGCCGAACGGGACGACCCAGCTCAAGCGCCAGTTCCTCCGTAATGCGATGCATCATGTCGATTGAATAACCAGCCAGTTCTCCAGTTCCGTTCTTGTAGGCGTAGGGGAAAGCATCTTTGCTGGTTCCCGCCGTCAAGACCCCGGTTCGAGCAATCTGCTCGATCACCGGCCCCGCCAGAGATGGCCCAGCGATCACAGCTGCAGCCAGTGCACCCAGGCCTGAAAAAACTAGCCGACCAACCACAGATTTCTCTATGAATTGGCAGCCAAAGTACCATGGGGAAACCGGGCCGATCCGCCTCCCCGCCGCCATGCCTCCAGCCACCCTTGATCTGGGCAGCGACGATTGGCGCCGCATCCGAGATGCTCTTCGGTATCAGGGGCGCGATCTGCACCACCGCTCCTACGGGGTGGCGGCCGAGCGGCGGGAGCTTCTCTGGGAGGAGATGGATCGCTGTCTCAGCCTGGCCGCCCGCATCGAGGGCCTGATCGCCAGCGAGGAGCGCTGAGGATCAGGCCGATGCAGGGGTGGCTCAGTCCTTGATCTTGGCCACCTCCGCCTTGGCCCGCTCCAGCACCTCGCCGGTCAGCGGAACGAAGCCGAGCCCGGCCGCCAGCTTCTGGGGCTCCTCCTCCAGCGCCCAGCTCAGGAAGGTGCGAACCGCCTCAGCCTTATCCTCCCCTTGACCGCTCTGGTAGGCGAGGATCCAGGTGAAGGCCACGATCGGGAAGCTCTCTTCGCCGGCCGGGTTGCAGTCCTCGCCACCGAGTCGCTCGTCGAGGGTCACCTGATTCAAGGCCGCCGCGCCTGATTTCGAATCGGCGATCACGAACTTGCCCGCCTTGTTCTGCAGCGCTGCGGGTTTGATCACGCCCCGCAGGAAGGCCTGGTTCACATAACCGATCGAGCCTGGCGTGTTCTGGATCACCCCGGCCACCCCTTCATTGCCCCGGCCACCCACGCCTACGGGCCAGTCGACGGCCTTGCCACGGCCCACCTTGGTTTTCCATTCCTCGGAGAAACAGGAGAGCGAATTGGTGAAGCCATAGGTGGTGCCGGAGCCATCGGAGCGGTGGGCCACCACAATCGGCCGACTCGGGCACCCCAGGGCGCTCCAGTTGGTGATCTTGCCGAGGAAGATGTCGGCCAGTTGGGCCTGGGTGAGCTTGAGGTCGGGGCAATCGGGATTGTTGTAGGCCGGGCTGATCGTGCCGCCCAGCATCGGAATCTGAACCGCGCCGCGTTTGCCGGCCATGCCCGCCTTGAAATTCTCTGCGCTCAGCTGCTCATCGGTGGCGCCGAAATCGACGGAACCGGCTAGGAAGGAGCGCACACCTGTGCCGGAACCCACCGACTGGTAATTGACCAGATAGCCCTTTTCCGTTTTGTAGTCGGCGGACCAGCGCTGGTAGGCGGGAGCCGGGAAGGAGGCACCGGCGCCGTTCACCGAGGGCAGGCGCCTGCCGCCGCCGCCGCCGCAGGCTGCGGTGGTAAGGGCAACCAGAATCAGGCTGATCGGCACGAGCCGCTGAGGCTTGCCGAGGGCTTGGGTCAACTGTTGAAACAGAAAGGGAACCATGGCCAGAACCGCTCGGGTGGTGCACAGCCAACTGATTCTCCGGCCTGCTGATTATCAGCGGTTTAACGTCTTGCTGCCGGTGTCGTGCCCGTCACCCCATCAGCCTGGATCCTGGCGCTGGCCTGCCTCCAGGCCCGCCATGCTCTGCAGGGAACAGCGCGCGCCCAGGCGGTTGAGTTTCCTTTCCACCAGGCGCCCGAAGTCTTCATCGAGGGGGTCGCTGAGGTGGACCCCCCCATCCAGCAGATGGGCCATGGCGCCCGGCGGTTTGCCGAAGTACCGACCCAGACACTGCTTCAGCTCGAACTGGGCCTCTGCAGGCAGATGGGCTTCGAACTGAAGCCGCCAGCCAGGTGAATCCAGCTGGCCGAGCTCGATGCGGCGCAGGCCGGCCAGGTTTGCCAGGATCACCAGCTGGTCGCCTTCCAGCAGCACGGTCTCCGGCGGTGGCAGGGCCTTGGCCCCGGCCGATCTGGGCTGCCAGCGGGTGATCACCGTCACCCCATAGCCGTTTTCGAGCCGGGCGATGCTGCGGCCGCAGAGGCTGTCAGCTGCTTTGAGCTGATAGCGCACCAGCAGCAGGTTGCTGCCGTTGATACGGGTGATGCCTTCGACGCGCTCACCGAAGGCAGTGGCCACCAGGGCATCGCAGGCCAGGTCCATGGTGGAGATCACCGTCACCCCGCCCAGCAGCTCCCCCAGCCGCTCGGCCGCTTCCACCGCATGGCTGAGGATCACCAGCCGGGCCTGGGGCCAGCGCTGCTGCAGGGAGAGGGCGCCGTGCAGGTTGGCAAGCAGATCGCTTGAGAGCAGGCCGATCGCCTCGACCCGGCAGTGCTTCAGCAGGGTTTCGGCGCTCTCCAGCCGCTCCACCAGCACGGCTTCCCTGGCGGCGCTGCCCGTGGTGCCGCTGGCATCCACCCGCACCACCTGGAGCCGCGCCCGGCTCAGGGCTGCCCCCACCTGGGCGGCCATGGCCCCGCCATGGAGCAGCAGGATCTGGGCGCTGCCGCGCTTCAGCCGACGGGGCCTGGTGATGCCGAAGCGGGCACTGAGCAGGCGCTCCAGGATCACCGCCACCAGGCCGGAGGTCAGCAGCGTTCCGATCAGGGAATAGAGCAGGGTGCCGGCGATCAGCCGGCCATCAACAGCGGCGAGCGTCTGCTTGGGGCTCTCGGCCAGCAGCACGTTGACGGGGTCGACGTATTCGCCCTTGAGCAGGGCCAGGGTGACGAACAGGCCCTGCTGCCAGCCCCCCTGCTGGGAGAACACAGCGATGCCCCCCGCCAGCAGCAGCAGCAGCAGGGAAGAAGCGATCCATTGGAGGGCCGTGCGCTGTCGCCCCCATTCCCAGGCGCGCTGCCAGGGGCGCAGGCGTTGCAGCGCCTTGATCACGCCGCTTCGGCGCAGCTCGCCCAGGGCCGGCCCCAACCTGGCCGCCCGCGATGGGGCGAGGGACTGGCTGCGGCGGAGCCCCAGCGGGCTGATCAGCATCTGGCCCTGGGGCCGGGTTCCCCAGCCGGTTTCGCCTGGCAACCGCAAGCGGCGGTACTGGCGGTCGTAGGTGGCCGCGGCGGTGATCTCGTCCGGATCCGTGGCGTCGAACACTTCGAAGCGGTGGCCATCCACCTCGAACTGGGCGGCCTGGTCGCCCGATCGCAGCGACTGGGCAACGGCCTCGGCCGTGAGCAGGAGGGGATCGACGACGGCGATTCCCGGCAGCCGTTGCTCGAGCAGGGCGCCGAAGGAGGCGTCCCGGCTGGAGGAGCGCACCACGATCTCGGCGCTGGCATTGAGCAGCCGGACCTGGAGTGCCGCCTCGAAATTGACCGTGCTCTCGGAACTCAGCAGCAGCACGGCCCGCGCTTCGGCTACCCCGGCCCGACGCAGGATCTCGGCCCGGCGCATATCGCCGAGACAAACCCTGGCCGCGAGCGCCTCAGCCAAATCGGGGTGGGACCAGGCGGGCGTGGTCAGGTCGAGGCAAACCAGTTTGGCCTCGAATTCGAGCAGTCGCAGCAGGCAGGCCTGGCCCAGCGACCCGAGCCCGCAGACCACGATCGGCCCCTGGCGGGGCATCGGACGGATCGGCAAGGAAGCCATGGCCTCAATGGTGGCCGCCGCCGGTTAAGGGAGGGTCAACACAGGCGGACTTTGCCGGATCCGCAGCCCCTCCATCCAGGAAGGATGAAAGAGAATTGATTGATGCCACACTCTTTTTCAGCCCATGACGGAACCCACCCAATCCAACGCCAACCCCGGCTCGGCGGCCGGCGCGATGCCCTGGCCGTTGCTGTTGCGCTGGCCGATCGCGCTGGTGGTCACGGCGGTGATCCTGGCGACAGCCCTGGCACGGGTGCTCTCGCAGCCCATCAAGATTCAGCTGGTCATGGATGCACCCTTTCCGGTGGCCGGCCAGGTGGATGTCGGCAGCGTCAGGACGCCGCTGCTCGTTGAACGGATTGAGAACCCGATCCGCACCGAGCCGATCGTGACCAGGCCGATTGCGGCCAACGTCACCCTGGTCAAAGGGGTGGAGCTGGCTTCGCCCCTGTCGGTATCGGTGCCCGAGCTGGGCAAGGGCCTGGGGGTGTCGGTTCGTGGGCCCGTCGAGGCCAATGTGGGTGGAGAGGTGAAGGCCCTGGTGGCTGGCCGTGTGGACGCGAGCGTGATCGGCGATGTGGCTGCGGTGCTGCGGGGCAATGTGGATGCGAATGTGAACGGCCAGGTGGATGTTTCGGTGCCCGAACCGCTGAAGCTCCGCCGCATCAAGTTGGGCCTGTGAGCAGACCAGCTGCCAGGGAACTCAAATCACCAGCGATGCCTGCTTCTGCAGAGGACTGTCACTCATTGAGTCAACAAGGAAGCTGGTCCAGGTGGTGGTTGTGCCGGGTGATGATGCCAGAAGTGGAAAGTCAATTCGTTTGCGCTGATAGGTTAATCCCACGCAGGTGAGGCTGGATTGGTCGGCCATCAGCGACCAAAGAATTCGCAGCCCAGCTCTGTCGTAGCCATGGTTCTGGCCATCGGGCAGCTGCTCGTAGACGTGGCCTGGATGGCAGCTGATCGCCTGTTGGCTTTCCCAGGAAAGATAACGGCCATCCTCTGTGGGATAGAACCAGCAGGTTTCGTTGGTGGCTTCCTGAAGCGGCAGGCTGTCGAGCCTCCGGGCGGGGGAATCGGGAGAATGAGGTGCTTCGAGTTCATACACTTCGAGCCATTGATTGGCTGGATCGAAGACCGGAATCAAGGCCTTGCAGACCAGCCGGCGATGCCGCGTGCCGGCTGGCTGATCGCTTTCTGATGGATCCTTGTCCGGCTGATCACTTGCCGGCTGCTGGCTCTCGATCAACAGATCAAACGGGTCCTGGCCCGAATCGTTGAGGGCGTCTCCGTCAAGCAGATCCTGGAGGGATCCAGCCCATCGGTCTGGACACCGGTAGATGGTCAGGGAAAAGGCGCTCCGGAGCGAGGCTTCCTGGCGGAGAACCAGATCAGACCAGCGATCAAGCGGTTCAACGCACTTCGTAGGCCCCGGATTCAGAATGAAGCGAAGCGAGTTCGACATTGAAACCGGCTGACTCCAGACAACAAAAAAAGCCAGGTTCACCGATTTTGGCGAACCTGGCTTGTTGAACGTTCTCCTGGCTTCAGCCGAGACCGATCTGGGTGAGGATGCCTTGGCCGGTGAGCAGCTCGGTGGCGATACCGATCACGAAGCCGAGCATGGCGAGACGGCCATTCCAGGTTTCGGCGAACGCAACGAAGCCAAAGCGGGTGGTGGATTCAGTCATGGCTGGTGTGTGGGTTGGTCTTCATGAAGCGTAACACCATTCTTGCGTTCTGTGACGGATTGGCTGAATTGGGTTGCGCATGCCGGTCGTGGCCCGCTGACAGGGTCACGGTGCCTTCGGATTTGGATTTGGATTGGGTTTGGGATTTGGACTGGGCTTGGGTTTGGCCGTTGAGCCCGTTGCCGCCGGGGCGACGGCTGGCTTGGCATTGGCGCAGAGCGAGGCGGTCATGCGGTCTTCGCCGCCGATTGGCTTCGATTCCTCAACCGACAGTGGCAGCCGCCACTCCTCCCAGGGCCCGGCTCCGGTCCGACGGGTGAGCTTGAGGCTGGGACAATGCACTGCAATGCTTGCAGCAACAGGCGGTTCGCCGCATTCCACTGCTGTGGTGCGCACGTCCCCTTCACTGAGCCGCCAGGCACTCCAGTCGTAACGACAGGAGCCGAAGCTCCGCCAGCGGGGGGCCTTGAGCTTGCGGATGCGTTCCAGCAGCTCTTTTTCCTTGTTGCTGGGATCAAGCTCGCCGCTGGCCGCAGGCGACTTGCCTGGCTCAGGCGTGAGGGCCGGCTTGGTCTGCAGGGGCGGCGGCGCCGTTGGCTGGCTGCGGCCAGCCCCATCGCCCAGCAGCCCGATCGAAGCAAGCCCCAGGGCCACCAGCGTTGTGCCGATCGCCCTGGGGCTGCGGATCCCTTTCCCAGCCCGATGGGCAGGTTGTTTCAGGGACATTTCTTATTGCCTCAAGCGCCACGAAAGACTTGCAAGCCTGCCACGGCTGGGGTGGAAGGCTTGCAAGTCTGGAGGGGAAATGGGCTCAATCGTTTCAGTCTTCGTCGCTGTCGTCGCTGCCGACGGGCACCAGGCGAATCTGCTTGCGGCCGAGCTTGAGCTCAAACTCATCACCGGGCTTGAGATCCAGCAAGCCGGTGTAAGCCTTGCCGACCAACAGGTTGCCGTTGCCCTGAACCGTGGCGATGTAGCTGAGCTTGCGACCGGCCTTGGCGCCGATGCCGCCCCCACTTCCATTGCCGAGGCTGACGCCCTTGGCTTCGAGCAGGGCCTCATAAAACGCAGTGAAGTTAAGGCGCTCGCTTCCATCCTTCTTGATGCTCAGGTAGCCGCAGCTGCGCACCAGGTCAGATTTGGAAGCATCGCCGAGCTCCTTGACTTTGGTCAGCAGGTCGGATCCAGTCAGCATGATTTTGGAAGGGGTAACTGAATCAAGATAGCAATCCATCGGGGGGTTTTCAATGGCCAACCCCGCGTTTCCCCCTGATTCAACTCATTTGTCAGCAGGACTGAACCGATCTGAATTCGGCCGGACCATGGTGCGGGAGATGAATGGGGAAGTCATCGCCCGTAGCAGGGCGGCGTAATTCACCTGAAAGGCCAATTCCGTGCCAACGGGAACGGCAATCGCCCCGGTATCCAGAACGAGATGGTCACTGCTGGCACCCAGCACGGCCATGCCATCGGGTGGCGCCAGGCCGGCCGGATCAACATCCTGCACGCCGAGGGCAAGCAACGAGCGCCAACGATCACCCCCGTTCTGGTGTGCCCCTGCCCCTGCCAGGTTGGGCTGCTGGGAACGGCTGGTCTGCGCCACAGCGAAGGCGCTCTGCCGCTGCTCACCGCAGGGCTGGCCTGGCTTGCGATTCGATTCGATCACTTCGGCGATCAGGGTGAAGGCATTGGTGAAGAGGCCGGCAATCGGCTGCCTTTGCAGGGGTTCCCGGCCCAGCAGGATCGATTCACCAAGCCGAAGATTGTTGATCCGGCCCACCACGCCACCCGCCAGCAACCAGGGCAAATTGGCTGAATTCCCCCCCCGATACCTGCTCGAGCTCGATGCCGAAACGGCGCTCCAGAGCATCGGCCAGATCCGAAAGTTCGGCCATCGAGCGATCGCTGGGCACCACCCCGTTCTGGCAGCCCAGATTTGTGCCGATTCCAATCAGCTTCAGGCCCGGCATCAGCAGCACCGCGCTGACGACGCTGGCGAGATCCGGCGGCATGATTCCCTCGCGTCGATCACCGAGTTCCACCATCAGCACCACGCCGTGGCGCTGGCCGATCGCCAGCGCGGTCGCCGACAGTTCTCTCATTACCTCCGGCTCCGTGTTGAGGCTCACAGTGGCGTGGGCCACACCCGCGCCACCTGGCTGAGCATCGGTGAACGACTCAGGGTGATCGGCAGACGCACCCCGGCTTGTCGCAGCGATTCGATCGTTTCGATGCGGGGCTCCCCGAGGCCGTCGACACCGGCCTCAGCCAGGATGGCGGCAATGTCCGGTGACCCAAGCGTTGCCTTGGTCACCGCGGTGACGCTGATCCCCTGGCTGTGGAGACGACCGACCAACTGCAGGGCGTTGTGATGAATCCGGTCCAGCCGAATCTCCAGCCGCGGGGCGCTCAAGGCGCGATAGCCAGGGGGGTACGGGCCAGTTCCGGGAAGGCCCGGATCACCATCTCCACCAGGCGCTGGGGGGAACGGCTGAGGGCATCGGTGGTGGGGATGGCCAGGTCTGCCTCGTAGAGGGCGATCGCGGCAGTGATCTCCGCCTCGCCCATTCCTTCATGGTTGAGGCAGAGGCCGATCACCTTGGCGCTCGAGAATGTTTCGATCAGGTTGATTTCGCTGGCGGGCGTGGGCATCGGCAAGCTGGGGAAGTCGCTGAGCCGCTGGCGCATCGGGGCGTGCTGCAGGATCACGGCCTGGGGCTGGCTGCCCCGCAGGATGTAGGCCGAGCTGAGATAGGCGGGATGGCTGAGGGCGCCCTGGCCTTCGATCACGATCACCTCGGGATGGCCATCGGCATAGGCCCCGAGCACGGCGGCCTCCACTTCACCGGAGCAGAACTGGCAGGGAATCGCATCGAGGGCGATGCCGTGGCGCGCTCCCTGGATCAGCCCGGTTTGTCCGGTGCCCACCAGCACGGCCGTGATGCCCCGAGCCTGGAGCGCCCGGGTGAGGATCAGGGCGGTGGTGCGCTTGCCGATGGCTCCATCGGTGCCGAGCACGGCGATCCGCCGACAGGGCAATGCCGCGATTGCCCCGCTGAACATGTGCAGATCCTTCTTGGCGGGCGGACGGCGCACATCAACGATGCTGACGTTCCGAGCCTTGGCAGCGGCGATGAATTTGGGATCGTCGTTGAGAAACTCATGCAGGCCATTGATCAGATGCAGGCCGGCGCCGACCGCTGCGAGCATCACGCCGCGTTCCACGCTGGTGAGCATGCCGCTGGCTGGCGCCATGCCGAAGATGAACACATCGGCTCCGGTGGTGGCCATCGCCAGGGCTTCGCTCAGGTCGGCGACCACCGGGATTCCGTTGGCGACGCCATCAAGAATGGTTCCGCTGTCGAGCCCGGCCGTTGTGCTGTCGATCACCGAGAGGATGCGATAGCGCTCTGAATGGCGCAACAGCCCATTGGCGGTTTTTCCATCGATACAGCCGAAGTTGGCTTCGCAATAGAGGATGGCCGTCGGTGACGGAGGCAAGCCAAGGGCTTGCAACGATGCAGACATCGGGATAACTTCTAGGAAAATTTATGAAAAATGTCTTGTTCGCGAACCCAGGAGGGCAACCGAATGGTCCGCTCGGATCCAATCGAGCGGGGATAACCAGTGGGCGATAAACCAGTGGCCGATAAACCCAGTGGCCGAAAAAAGTGGGTCCCAAAATTGGGTGCTTATTATTACAGCCTAGGCCATTGCGAGGCTGGAATGGTGAAGCGAAAGAGTAAATTCGGCCTGTTCACAACCTTGGCGGCCCGGGTTGGTGCCTTTTCCTTCACCAAATGGCGTCAAAGTTCCGGGATGCTTGTGTTCAGCCTCAACAGGCTCAATGCTGCCTTTGGGGTGATGATCGAAGCGGCCTGCCTCCGCCAGCGGGGGCCGCAGGCCTGAGCAGCCTTCCCCAGCCGAGCAGCCCGTGCAGGCCCTCTTCCTTGACATCAATGGGCTGCTGGTCGAGGACGGCCTGCCCATTGCCGGTGCGCTTCAGCTGGTGGCGCGGGCCCGGCAGCGGGGGGTGCCGATCCGTCTGGTCACCAATACGGCCACGAAGGACCACGCCACGATCCTTGCCGAGTTGCGCGGCCAGGGTTTCGAGCTCTCTGCGGCCGAGTTGTTCACAGCTCCGCTGGCGACCCGCCACTACCTGATCCGGCATCGGCTGCGTCCCCATGCCCTCGTGCATCCCGCCATTGCCGCAAGCTTTGCCGATCTCGCCGTGGGTCAGCCGAACTGCGTGGTTCTTGGTGATGCCCGCGATGGCTTCACCTATGGCGCGCTGAACAGGGTGTTTCAGCTGGTTCAGCAGGGGATGCCGTTGATCGGTATCGGCAGAAATCGCTACTTCCGGGAAGGGGGTCAGCTGCTCCTCGATGCCGGCGCCTTTCTGCAGGCGATCGAATGGGCCTGCCGAGTTGAGGCGGTGGTGATCGGCAAACCGGCAACGGCGTTCTTCCTGGAGCTGGTGAACTCCGTGGGTCTGCCAGCCGGGGATTGCCTGATGGTCGGCGATGACCTCGAAGCCGATGTGATCGGCGCCCTGGCGGCGGGCCTGGCCGGTTGCCTGGTCCAGACAGGCAAATATCGGCCGCCTGACCGGGAGCGATTGCCCCGCGAGGCCAGCTTGATCGCCAGCGTGGCCGATCTGCCGGCCCTGTTGGGTTGGAGTTAGCCGACCCAGCCGGCCAGATGGGAGGCGGCCCGGGAGCAGACCAGGGCCCGGGCGGCAGGCAATGCCGGCCCCAGCCGCAGCGAACCGAACGGCGGCAAGCTGCGGCTGCGCAGCCAGGCCCCCCAGCGGAACTCGTGGAAGGGGATCAGCGGTGCCGACTCGATCCGTTTCTCGCGCTTGAGTGCCCAGACCAGGCTGCGGTACGGGTCGTCCTGCAGGTCATGGAGCCCCGTGGGCAGCCGCTCAGGCGGCTGGGGACCCTGGCCCCGGGCGTCGTGGAGGTAGAGCCAGCCGCGTTGCAACAGGGCCTGCAGAACCTCGCGGCGATCGGCAAGATCCAGCTCCAGCACCACATAGCCGAAGGCGGTGGCGTCGGGGTCCACCGCGATCAGGCCACTGAGGCGGTGATGCCGATCCAGCATCCACAGGCCCCCGCTGGCATTGCGCACCAGCGGGACAGGCTTGCCGCGCAGGTAGCGGCGCCGATCCTTGGCGCTTTCCTCGGCGAAGTCGCCGCGGCGGTGGCGCACTTCGGCCAGCCCCACGCACAGCTGGGTGGGCTGCAGCTGGGCCACCGGCACCTCCAGCAACTCCTTGGCGTCGTCAGGGGGTGGGGGGAGTGGCTGGAAGGGGGGGAGCTGGAGCGCCATGGGGGAGATCGAGGCCAATCGGGCGTGAACCGCTCCAGACCCTACGGATACGGGCAGAACAGCCATTCACACGTTCTTAACCACGGGATAACACAGCGTATGCATCTTGCCTGCTAAGAATCAGTGGACTCTTGATTGGCTTCTCTGATGACCTTCGCCAAGAAGGCCTCGATCTTCACCGTTCTTGCCATCCTCGGCACCAGTGCAACGGTTTCGGCCCAGAGCGCCATCAACGGCGCCGGCGCGACATTCCCTGCACCATTCTATCAACGGGCCTTTGCTGATCTGGCCTCTGCCGGTGGTCCCCGGGTCAATTACCAGTCGGTGGGCTCAGGCGCGGGTGTTCGCCAGTTCATTGCCGGCACCGTTGAATTTGGCGCCACCGATGAACCGATCAGCGCCGCCGATGCCGCCAAGGTGAGCCGTGGCGTGGTGCAGATCCCAACCGTGGGCGGCACGATCGCGATTGCCTTCAACCAACCCGGTTGCAGCCTCAAGCTCACCCAGAAGCAGGCCGCCGACGTCTTCCTCGGCGTGATCAACGACTGGAAGCAGTTGGGCTGCAAGGCCGGCAAGATTTCGGTCGTTCACCGCTCCGATGGTTCCGGCACCACCTTCGCCTTCACCAATTCCCTCTCCGCTTTCTCGCCCGCCTGGAAGAGCAAGGTGGGTGAGGGCAAATCCGTGAAGTGGCCCGTGGGAGTTGGCGGCAAGGGGAACGAGGGTGTGGCTGGCGTGATCCAGAACACGCCCGGCTCGATCGGCTACCTCAACCAGGCCTTCGTGAAAGGCAAGATCAAGGCGGCCGCCGTTCAGAACAAGGCGGGCAAGTTCGTGCTTCCCAACCTCAAGAGCGGCGCCGCTGCCCTCAACAACATCAAGCTTGACGCCATGCTGGCTGGTGAGGATCCCAACCCGGCCGGTGCCGACAGCTACCCGATCGCCACCCTGACTTGGGTGCTCGCCTACAGAAAGGGCAATGGGGCGAAGGCCGGCGACATCCGCAAGGCCATGAGCCACCTGCTCAGCCCCGCTGCCCAGGGCAAAGCCGATGACCTCGGCTACGTGCCCTTGCGCGGCACCATTCTCAACAGCGCCAGAAAGGCTGTGTCGAACATCGGTTCCTGATCCCATCGGACCCTTCCGTTTCGGAGCGGTTGATCAGATTCAGGCGGGGGGCTATCACGGCCCCCCTTTTTTTGCGTCTGGGCTCCCGATCCAGGACCGAACAAGCTCCTTAGCCACGGGTTAACCAATCGCTCATCCCTCCTTTGCTCTTCTGTCTGTCGCCCTCCATACACTCCACTGGTGTCATCCGGTCATGGCCATGGTTTCGAGCCCCTTCCGCAACACCGGCCGAAGTGATGCGATCCGAGATGTGCTGGAAACCAGCTATCGCAACCGCAACCTGCTCCACATCACGGCGGGAAGTGCCGTTCCGCTGCTGAAGAACTGCATCTGGCTGGTGGTGCGGGGCATGGTCAAGCTGGAGGCCGTCACGATCCATGGGGATCCGCTGCTGCTGGGGCTGGCCGGCCCGAACGAGCCGTTCGGGGAGCCGTTCACGAACGTGCTCGCCTACGAGGCCTTCACCCTCACCGACAGCGACCTGCTCTGCCTGACCTGCGCCGAGATCGAGCAATCGCCCCACCTGGCGATGGCGATGATGCAGGCGGTGGTCAGCCGCTACCGCCAGGCGGAAACCATGCTCTCCCTGCTGGGTCTGCGCCGGGTCGAGGAGCGGGTGCGGGGATTTCTGGAGTTGCTGGCCCAGGAGTATGGCCAGGCCTGTGACCAGGGCCTGCGTCTCAACCTGCGCCTCACCCACCAGGAACTGGCCAGCGCCCTCTGCACAACCCGGGTCACGGTGACCCGGGTGATCGGCATGCTGCGGGATGAGGGCTGGCTCCAGATCGACGCGCAGCGCCACCTGGTGATCAGTCACCTGCCGAAGCGTCGCTGATGCCAGGCAGGGATGGCCTAGCGTTGCGCATGTGAACCACAGCACCGGCATGCCGCGCCTGCTGGTCGTCGACGACGACGAGAGCATCCGCAACACCTTGGTGGAAGCTCTCCAGCATGAGGGCTTCGACGTTGACTGTGCCGCCGATGGCCGCCAGGCGATCCAGCAGTTCGATGCGCGCCAGGCCAAGGGCACCGGTGGATTCGATCTGGTGCTGCTGGATCTGATGCTGCCCGGCATCGGCGGACTCGATGTCTGCCGCCACCTGCGCCGCGCTGATTCCCGCACCCCGATCCTGATGGTGAGCGCCCGCGACACCGAAACCGATCGCGTGCTTGGCCTGGAACTCGGCGCTGACGACTATCTCGTCAAGCCCTTTGGCCTGCGGGAGCTGGTGGCCCGCTGTCGGGCTCTGTTGCGGAGATCCCAGCAGGTCGGCGAGAAGTTTCCGGTGGGTGCCGTGCTCCAGCACGCCGAGCTGACCCTTTATCCAGATGAATTCCGCGTCACCCGTGACGGCCAGAGCGTGAACCTCTCCCCGAAGGAGTACCGGTTGCTCGAATTCTTCATGCAGAACCCCGGCCGGGTCTGGAATCGCAACCAGCTGATTGATCAGGTCTGGGGAACGGACTATGTGGTGGACACCAAAACCGTGGATGTCCACGTCCGCTGGCTGAGGGAGAAACTCGAGGTCAACCCCTCCGTCCCCCAGCACCTCCTCACCGTGCGGGGCTTCGGCTACCGCTTCGGCTGAGGGCAGGGCCAGCTTGATCCCGCCGCTCGTCCTTGTCGTTGCCCTTGGCCTGGCTCTGGGCTGCGGCTACTGGCTGGGCTCCAGGAGGCCTCCGCGCCCCAGCAGCCTGCGGCCGGCTTCCGGTGAACAGCTGCTGTTGTCCAGCCAGTTGTCCGGGGTTCTTGAAGCGGCGCCGCTTGGTTTGCTGTTGGTCGACGGGAAGCTCACCCTTCATTCGCTCAACACCAGGGCCGAGCGGCTGCTGAACCAGGCTCCCGGCCGCTTCGCCCGTGGCCGGCCCCTCAGGGAGATCATCGATTCCGGCATCGTCGATCGGGCCGCTCGCAGCGCCCTGCGCCAGAGGCGCCCGGAGCGGGTGGAGTGGCAGGAGGGCGAGGAGCCGATGGAGGCCACGTTGTTGCCAACCGAGGATGGCTGGTTGGCGTTGTGGCTGAACAGCCGGCGTTCCCTCGAATCCCAGCTCACCCAGCAGGATCGCTGGGTGAGTGATGTGGCCCACGAACTGAAGACCCCCCTCACCTCGTTGTTGTTGCTCGGTGACAGCCTCGCCGCCCAGTCCACCGACGCCAATGGCCGGATGATCGAGCGCTTGCAGCGGGAGCTGCAACGGCTTCAGCAGTTGGTCGGCGATTTGCTGGAGCTCTCCCGGTTGGAGAACAGCCTGCCCCGTGATGCCCTGCATTACGAAGTGATTGATCTCGGTGAGCTGGTGGAGGAGGTCTGGTCGATGCTGCGCCCCCTGGCCGATCAGCGCGGTGTGGGGCTGGCCTTCCCGGATCGCACCGCCAGCTTGCTCTGGGGCGATGGCTCCCGTTTGCACCGGGCCCTGCTCAACCTGCTCGACAACGCCGTGCGCTACAGCCCCGATCAGGCGGCGGTGGAGGTGCGGATTCGGGACAATGACCAGTGGTGGGAGCTGGAGGTGCGCGATCACGGCAGCGGCTTCAGTGAAGATGATCTGGAGCACCTGTTCGAGCGTTTCTACCGCGGTGACCCCTCCCGGGTCCGCAGCAACCGTTCCGGCAGCGGCCTTGGCCTGGCGATCGTCGAGCAGATCGCCCTCACCCACGGGGGCCGGGTGCTGGCCAGCAACCACCCGGGCGGCGGTGCCCAGGTGGAGCTGGTGCTGCCGAAGGGGGTGTGATCAGCTGGTGCGATAGGGAAACAGCAAGCGGCTGCGGTTGGAAACCGCCACCAGCACCCCCACCACCGTGGCCAGGGCGGCCCCGGAGCGCACCACGAACAGGCTGATCGCCACAGCCACGGCCAGCTCGAAGAAGTTGGAGGCCCCGATCAGGGCTCCTGGGGCGGCCAGGTCGTGGGGCTGGCGCCACTGGCGAATCCACAGGGCGGTGAGGGCGAAGATCAGCACCGTCTGCAGGATCAACGGGATCGCCACCAGCACGATCAGGGCCGGGTTGGCCAGGATCGTGCTGGCCTGAAAGCCGAACAGCAGCACCACCGTGGCCAGCAGCGCCACGATCGACCAGGGCTTCAGCCGTGCCTCCAGCCGCTGGATCGCCCGGTCGCTGGCGATCCAGCGGCGCGTGAGCCAGCCGGCCACCAGCGGAATCACCACAAATAGCGCCACCGACAGCTGCAGCGTGTCCCACGGCACCTCCACCTGGCTCACCCCGAGCAACAGCCCGGCGATCGGCGCATAGGCCAGCACCATCACCAGGTCGTTGGCCGCCACCTGAACCACGGTGTAGGTGGCGTTGCCGCGGCAGAGCTGGCTCCACACGAACACCATGGCGGTGCAGGGCGCCACCCCCAGCAGGATCATGCCCGCCACCAGCTGATCGGCCATGGCCCCAGGAATCCAGGCGGCGTAGAGACCGCGGATGAACCACCAGGCGAGCAGCGCCATCGTGAACGGCTTCACCAACCAGTTCATCACCAGGGTGACAATCAACGCCTGCGGCTCGCTGCGAATGCGCCCGACGGCGGAGAAATCCACCGCCAGCATCATCGGAAAGATCATCAGCCAGATCAGCACCGCGATCACGAGGTTGATGCGGGCCACCTCCACTGCGGCCAGGGCGGTGAACAGCCCGGGAAACAGCTGGCCCAGCACGATTCCGGCAGCGATGGCCAGCGCCACCCACCCACTCAGCCAACGTTCGAAGAGGCCCATGGATTCAGCGGCAGGGGGAAGCGGGGGTGTGGCACGTGCTGGAGAGATCTGCGAGCCAACCACGCAACTGGTCGATCGCTTCGGGGCGCAGGCGGTAGTAGATCCAGCGGCCCTCCTGCCGATCGGCCAGCAGCCCGGCCTGCTTGAGCACCTTGAGATGAAAGGAGAGCTTCGACTGGGCCAGGCCCAGATCGGCCGTGAGATCACAGACGCAGCGCTCGCCGCCGCCGAGGGCCTCGATCACCTGCAGCCGCAGCGGATCGGCGAGGGCCTTGAGCAGCGCTCGGGCCTGCTCGGCCTGCATTGACGGACTGCTCACGCCCATGTGATCAGCAACACATCATCCATCAACTCTAGTTGATCTATGGTCGCACCATATCGCTGGTTTCCGGATGAAGATCGGCATCAACGGCTTTGGCCGGATCGGCCGCCTGGTGTTCCGCGCCCTCTGGGGCCGTCCCGGCATCGCTCTGGTGCACGTCAACGACCCGGCCGGTGATGCCGCCGCTGCCGCCCACCTGCTCGAATTCGATTCCGTGCATGGCCGCTGGCCTGAGGCGGTGCAGGCCGAAGCCGATGGCTTCCGGGTGGCGGGTCAAGCCGTGAGCTACAGCCGCCACAAGGATCCCACTGCCGTGGCCTGGGCCGAGGCTGGCGTGGACCTGGTGCTCGAGTGCAGCGGCAAGTTCAAGACGCCCGAAACGCTGGAGCCCTACTTCACCCAGCTCGGCCTGAAGCGGGTGATCGTGGCCTGCCCGGTGAAAGGCGTGATCGCTGGGGCAGAAGCGCTCAACGTGGTGTTCGGCATCAACCACACGCTCTACGAACCCAGCCGCCACCGCCTGCTCACTGCCGCCTCCTGCACCACCAACTGCCTGGCACCGGTGGTGAAGGTGGTGCAGGAAAGCTTCGGCATTCGCCACGGCTCGATCACCACCCTGCACAACATCACCAACACCCAGGTGGTGATCGATGGCTTCAAATCCGACCTGCGCCGGGCCCGCTCCGCCACCAGCTCGCTGATCCCCACCACCACTGGATCAGCCAAGGCGATCGGCCTGATCTTCCCGGAGTTGCAGGGCAAACTCAACGGCCACGCCGTACGTGTGCCCCTGCTCAATGCCTCGATCACCGATGCGGTGTTCGAGCTGGAGCGCGCCGTGAGCGTGGAGGAGGTGAATGGCGCCTTCGCCGCCGCCGCCGCCGGACCGCTGCAGGGAATCCTGGGCTACGAGGAGCGGCCGCTGGTGTCGGTCGATTACCTCAACGACAGCCGCAGCTCGATCGTCGATGCCCTCTCCACGATGGTGGTGAACGGCACCCAGCTCAAGGTGTTCGCCTGGTACGACAACGAGTGGGGCTACAGCTGCCGCATGGCTGATCTGGCCTGCCACGTGGCGGCGCTTGAAGGTGCCGGGTCATGAAGCAGCTCACGGCCCTGCAGCAATACGGCATCGTGACGGCCAACTACTGGGCCTTCACTCTCACCGACGGGGCGCTGCGCATGCTGGTGGTGTTCCACTTTCACCAGCTGGGTTACACCACCCTGGAGATCGCCTTTCTGTTTCTGTTCTACGAATTCTTCGGCATCGTCACCAACCTCTACGGCGGCTGGCTGGGGGCCCGCTTCGGGCTGCGGCTCACCCTCTGGGCCGGCACCTTGCTGCAGGTGGGCGCCCTGCTGATGCTGATTCCGGTGGCCGACGACTGGCCCCGCTGGTGGAGTGTGGCCTACGTGATGGTGGCCCAGGCGATCAGCGGCATCGCCAAGGACCTGAACAAGATGAGTGCCAAAAGCGCCATCAAAACCGTGGTGCCGGAAACCCCAGGCGACCACAGCCGGGGCGAGAACCAACTGTTCAAATGGGTGGCGATCCTCACCGGCTCCAAGAACGCCCTCAAGGGGGTGGGTTTCTTCCTCGGCGGGGTGCTGCTCACCACGATCGGCTTCAGCGCCGCCGTGGGAGCAATGGCGGCCGGGCTGTTCCTGGCCTTTCTGCTCACCCTGGTGCTGCCGGGTGAGATCGGCCGCATGAAGGAGAAGCCTGCCTTCACGGCCCTGTTCTCCAAGTCGAAGGGGATCAATGTGCTCTCCACGGCGCGCTTTTTTCTGTTCGGCGCCCGCGATGTCTGGTTCGTGGTGGCCCTGCCGGTGTTCCTGCAGACCACCCTTGGTTGGCGCTACTGGGAGGCCGGCGGCTTCATGGGCCTGTGGGTGATCGGCTACGGGATCGTGCAGGGCTCCGCGCCGGCCCTGCGCCGCAGCTGGGGGCAGAGCGCTCCGCCGGGGGTGTCCGCCGTGCAGTTCTGGAGCGCCGTGCTCACGGCCATCCCGGCCCTGATCGCCGTGGCGCTGTGGCGGGAGGTGGCCCAGCCGGGGGTGGCGATCGTGGTGGGGCTGGCGGCCTTCGGGGTCGTGTTCGCGATGAATTCCTCGATTCACAGCTACATGGTGCTGGCCTACACCGATGCCGAATCGGTGAGCCTCAACGTGGGCTTCTATTACATGGCCAATGCGGCCGGCCGGCTGGTGGGCACCTTGCTCTCGGGCGCCCTGTTCCTGGTTGGCGGCCTGCAGGCCTGCCTGTGGGCCTCCTGCCTGCTGGTGGCGCTCGCCTTTCTTTCCGGGATCCGCCTGCCGCCCCCGCTGCGCCAGCAGCTGGAGGCCGCCTGAGCGGTGTTGTTGAGCCTGGAGGCTCCCTGCGTTGGTGTTCGAGGAGCCCGGCTTGATCGAGCAGCAACCCTCAGGTTCGCTGATTCTGCAGCGGGGAGTGGAGGCGTTGTCAGGGGGGTGACATTTCCTGAGAGCTGGGCGCGCAGGGTGGCCTCATAGCGGCGATTCATTGCCCGTATGGTGGGGAACACGGATTTTGGTGAGGCGCCTGATCGGGCGATGACAACAGTTCTGACCTTGACGACTGCCCAGCGCGCCGCCTCGGTCAGCCAGGAGCCGCTGCTCCGCTCCGTGCCGCGGGAGTACCTCGATCCCCCTCCGGCCTGGAATCCCACCGTGGGCCTCTTTGTGGCCGGCTACGGACTGGCCGCCCTCACGGTGTGGGGCTGGTTCGTGGGTCAATGGCCCCTTGCGGTGCTGCTGGCCCTCGGCTTCGTTGCCCTGCACCTGGAGGGCACCGTCATCCATGACGCCTGCCACAACGCCGCCCACCCCAGCCGTTTCTGGAACGCCGTGATGGGCCATGGCGCCGCCATTCTGCTGGGTTTCAGTTTTCCGGTGTTCACCCGGGTGCATCTGCAGCATCACGCCCATGTCAACGATCCGAAGCTGGATCCGGATCACATCGTCTCCACCTTCGGGCCGCTCTGGCTGATCGCACCACGCTTCTTTTATCACGAGGTGTTCTTCTTTCGCCATCGCCTCTGGCGACGCTGGGAATTGCTCGAATGGGGGCTGGCGCGGGGCCTGTTCCTCGCCATCGTGTTCTCCGCCGTGAAGCTTGGCTTCCTGCCCTTCATCTTCAACTGCTGGTTTGCCCCGGCATTGATGGTGGGTGTCACCCTCGGCCTTTTCTTCGACTATCTGCCCCACCGTCCGTTCCTGTCACGCAGCCGCTGGCACAACGCCCGGGTGTATCCAAGTCGGCTGATGAACTGGTTGATCATGGGTCAGAACTATCACCTCGTGCATCACCTCTGGCCCTCGATTCCCTGGTTCGAGTATCAGGAGGCCTACCGGGCCACCCAGCCACTCCTGGAGGCCAAGGGTTCCCCGCAGCGGCTGGGCCTGTTCGAGACCCGCCATGACGTGGTCAACTTTCTCTACGACATCTTCTTCGGCATCCGCAGCCACAAGCGCCGCCGCAGCCGGCTCAGGCCCCTTGCGGCATTGATGCCCACCGCCCGCTCACGGCGCCACGTGCTGGCCCTGCTGCATCGCACCGCCGTGTCACCGCGGCCCCGCCCTTCCCTGTCCTGAAGTCAGTCGGCCAGGATCTTCGGAACCCGGATGAAATCTCCCTGCCGCTGGGGGGCCAGCTCCAGCAGCTCCTCCCGAACCGGTGTCGGGCTCACCAGATCGGCTCGCATCACATTCACCACTTCCACCGCCCGGGTGGTGGGGGGTACCCCTTCGGTGTCCACGGTTTCGAGCTGGCCGACGTAATCGAGGATCCGCTCCAGCTGGGTGGTGTAAGTGGCCACCGTCTCCTCGGCCAGATCCAGCCTGGCCAGCAGGGCCACCTTGCGCACGTCGTCGGCCGTGATCCTGCCCATCTCTGCCCTCTGGGAACCAGCGCTGAAGCTAGCGGCCGGTGGGGCCTTCTCCTTCTCCTTCCCGTTTTTTCCCCTTCCCGTTTTTCCTCAGTCGGTTGATTCGGCATCGGCCAGAAACGCCTCCAGATCTGCGGCCAGGGCCGTGGCGGCCAGATCCAGGAAGCGGGCGCCATCGGCGGCACTGGCCAGGAAAGGATCGGAGCCCATCCGCCCATCCGGGTGGCGCCGCCGGAAGTCCTCCGGTCCGTGGATCGGCCCGGCTGGCGCTGGCTCCGGCAGGGGCCGCTGCAGGGCGATCAGGCTGGGCTCCAGGTGCAGGGTGAGGGCGATCTCACTGGGGGTGGCGTGGTGCCCTTCCCGCTCCCCGTAGAGATCCCGGGCCTGGCGCATCACCGCTCCGGCCATGAACCAGTTGGCCAGCTTGCAACGCAATTGGGGTGCGGCGGCCAGTCCCCGCGTCGCAGCCGTGCCGTAGGCCTCGGCGAAGGCGGCCCGGCAGGTGGCGATGTTGCCGCCATGGCCATTGATCACGAAGATCCGCTCGAAGCCGTGGCGGGCCAGGGAGAGCACCACGTCGTGGAGAACCGCCAGCAGGGTGGATGGTTGGAGGCTGATCGTGCCGGCGAAGCCCAGGTGATGCTCCGCCATGCCGAACGGCTGGGGTGGTGTCACCAGCACGCCGGTGCGCCGACCCACCTCCAGGGCCACGGCGTCGGCGGTCAGGGCGTCGGTGCCGATCGCCCCGGTGGGGCCGTGCTGCTCCGTGGAGCCCAGCGGCACTATCACCCCCTTGCAGGTGGCGAGATAGGCCTCCACTTCAGGCCAGCTGCGCAGCTGCAGCCGGATGGCCTCGGTCTGGTCGACGGCTCCAGGAATGGGCATGGCGCGGAAGCGGAACGTTTCCCTGCATCATCCCTAGGATCGGCGATGTCCGGACCTGATCCGGCCACGGCTTGCTGCCGCCGGAGAAGCCATGCTGCATCGCAAGCTCGATCAGTTCTGCAGTGAGCAGCGTCCCGTCTGGGTGTATCTGCGGGATCAGCAGCGCTGGATCGAGCAAGCCCTGGTGGTGCAGATCGAAGGGGATCTGATCACGCTCCGCTACGACGCCGAGGAAGACGACGAACTGCACAGCTGGGAAGAGAGCGTGCGGCTTGAATCCATCGGGGCGGTCAGCACCCGGCTGGCCTTCTTCAGCCGCAGCACCCAGGCCGAAGACCTGGAAACGGCCGAAGACTGCCCGGAATCGGAGCAACTGCGCAGCAGCCAGAATTGAGGATGGATGCCGCGCAGTGCGTTGGGTTCAGGCCGGTGCCCAGATCCGCTTCCAGCTCAGCTCCCAGATCAGTACTCAGTGGGCCGTGCCGTTCCCTTCATAGGCTTCGGTGTCGTAGTAGCCGCCCCTGGTGCCGAAGTAGAGGGTGGTCAGACAGAACAGGCCGCTTACGGCCAGCAGCACGGTGCCGAGATTGAAACCGGAAAGGGCGCTGGACACGATGGAAGGGCGATGGAGTCGTCGAGTCAGAACCCATTGAGGTCGCTGACCTGCTGCAGTCTGTCGCTTCCGGGCCCCCAGGACCCCGCCCTGGCCCCGCTTCGCTTCGAACCCCTGACCGCTCCCCTCCCTCCCGCCTTCTTCCGCCGCCCCGCCGAGCAGGTGGCCCCTGAACTGGTCGGCTGTCTGCTGATCCGGCGGCTCGCTGACGAGCGCCTGCTCTGGGGGATGGTGGTGGAAACCGAGGCCTACTGCCAGAGCGAGCCGGCCTGCCATGGCCACCGCCGCCGCTCCCCAGCCAACGAAACCCTGTTCGGTCCGCCCGGGCGCTTCTACGTTTATCTGACCTATGGCCTGCATCACTGCGTGAATGTGGTGACCCACCGCGACGACTGGGCCAGCGGAGTGCTGTTGCGGGCTGTGGTCCTGCCGGGCGAACCGGAGCGGATCGCCGCCGGCCCGGCTCTGCTGGCCAGGCGTTTCGGGATTGATCGCCGCTTCGATCAGCAGCCGCTCGATCCGGACAGCGGTGCCTGGCTGGCCCCCCGTCCCGCTGCGATCAGTGTTTGGCTTGCGGCCCAGGAGGGCTTGGCTGGCCGCCCCATCCTTGCCAGCGGGCGGATCGGCGTGTCCCAGGGGCAGGAGATCCCCTGGCGCTGGTACCTGCGGGCCAGCCGCAGCGTCAGCCGCCGCTGCCGTGGTGATCGCACCCCCCGCCTTGCGCTGGCCCTGCGGCTTGAGTCAGGGGGATTGCCGTGAGCAGCCGCTGGACCCACCGCCACGTCCTTGATCTGGCGGCCTTCTCGCTGGACGATTTCGCCACGGTGCTGGAGCTGGCCCAGCGCTTCCGCTCCCTGCCCACCACCGGTGCCCGCCGCCTGCCGGCCCTGCAGGGCAAGCTCGTCACCAGCCTCTTCTTCGAGCCGAGCACGCGCACCCGCAGCAGCTTCGAGCTGGCTGCCCGGCGCCTGTCCGCTGATGTTCAGAGCTTCTCGCCGGCCTCCAGCTCCCTGACCAAGGGGGAAAGCCTGCTGGACACGGCCCGCACCTACGTGGCGATGGGGGCGGATGTGCTTGTGGTGCGCCATCGCTGTGCCGGCGTGCCCCAGAGCCTCGCCCGCGGCCTTGATGCCGGCGGCGGTGCGCGGGTGGCGGTGCTCAATGGCGGCGATGGGCTCCATAGCCATCCCAGCCAGGGGCTGCTCGACCTGTTCAGCCTGGCCCGCCACTTCTGCCCCGCCTCCCCCACTCCGGAGGCCCTGAGGGGGAAGCGGATCGTGATCGTCGGCGATGTGCTCCACTCCCGGGTGGCCCGCTCCAACCTCTGGGCCCTGAGCGCCTGCGGTGCCGAGGTGGTTCTGTGTGGGCCGGCCACCCTTCTGCCCGAATGCTTCGCGGCCTTCGTGGCCGCTCCGCCGTCTGGCCAGAGGCACGATCCGGTCGAGCGGCGTGGCGGGATCCGTGTCGTGCGCAGCCTGGAGGAGGCCCTTCCCGGTGCCGATGCGGTGATGACCCTGCGCCTGCAGCAGGAGCGCATGGACCAGAACCTGCTCACCAGCCTTGAGGGGTATCACCGCCAGTACGGTCTGAGCCATCGGCGCCTGGAGCTCTGCGGCCAGCCGGTGCCGGTGCTCCATCCCGGTCCGGTGAATCGGGGGGTTGAGCTCAGTGGTGCACTCCTCGACGACCCGGCCATCTGCCTTGTCGAGGAGCAGGTGCGCAACGGCATTCCGATTCGCATGGCCTTGCTTTATCTGCTGGCGGCGGCTGAAATGCCAGGGGATCTGGGCGTCAGAGCAACTTGAAGCCTTCGAGCAGCAGGCCATAGAGCCAGCCGATCCGGGCGGCGTCGATCAATTCCAGCAGGAGCTTGTCTCCCCTCCGGAGCAGGAACTGGCGGCGGCTGCGCACGCTCAGCTCGATCGGCACCACACAGAGCAGGGCTGCCAGGGGGTCGAGGTAGCCCATGGCTCCGCTGAGCATGCCGATCGCCCCGCCGAAGAAGAAGCCGATGAGCAGGATGATCAGCTGGAGGGAGAGCCGCCGCCATGGATTGCCCGCCCAGGCTTCCAGCCGCTGAGCGGCCTGGCCCACCTGGCGCTGCAAACGGGTTTGTTGGAGGCGGCTCACGGCAGGGGGGGACAGGCACTCCGGCTGGCGATCCCCATCACCCGACCCAGCTGCCTGCCGTACCCTTCCTACACCATTTCTGGAGTGCTGGGGAGACCCTGACCCCATCCATAGGGGATTTCAATCAAACAGCCCGGGTTTTCCAGGTTGGAGGTTCAACGCTCACGGCTGCTGTTCAGGCGGGGTCAGGCTTCGCTTTCCTTGTTCTTGCGGGACCCCTTGCCCTCCAGCAACTCCAGCAGGGCTTCCATCTGGGCCATCACCCCTCGCACTTCACCGGCTTCCGGCAGCAATCCATCTTCCATCACTCCCTGGTGCATTTCGCGCAACTCCTGACGGATGTAGCGAAGGTGACTGACCACCTGTTCTCGCTTTGATTGCGACATGGAGGAGGCATCTGATAGATCCCTCTCTTTTACCTTATCGGCGGCCTGGACCCCTCAGCGCCGCCAGAGGCAGCGGCGCAGCAGCCTGACGCCAGATCGATTAGTTCCGTGCAAACAGGGCCCTGGCTTCCTCATAGAAGCCTGGATCGATGCTGCTGAGACCGGCTTCAGCGGCCAGGCCCTCGATCCGCCGGCGAACGGCGGGCCGCACAAAAAAGGGCACCTCCTTCAACTTCCTTTCGGCAGCTTCCGTCCAATCCATTGCTTTCCGCTGTCCATGCTTCAAGGCGGCATCCATCCTGCCGCGGTGGGCGGTCAGCACAGCATTCGGATCAACGATCCGTTCCGGCTCTGCTTCACGGGGAAAGACCAGGCGATCCAAGGATCGTCCGCCACCCTGTTGCCGGCTGACCCACCACAGCGACTTCATCTCCTTGGTCTTCGGTAGGGCCTGGGATGCCCACCGGCCAGCCCATTCAACCTAGGCCTGACTACTCCTGAGACAACTGGGACCTGAGGTGCAGTAACAGCCCCAAAGCGAGACCATGGAGAATAGGGGACTCGAACCCCTGACCTCTGCGGTGCGATCGCAGCGCTCTACCAGCTGAGCTAATTCCCCTTTGTTTGCAACTTATCATCGGCTTCCGGACAACCAGAGAGCCCCGGGATGCGATGAAATGAGAGCTGAGCACTTTTTCTGAGCAACGTGGTCGAGCCCATCCCTGCCTCTGCCTCCAGCCCTGCCGATCCAGCGGCGACGGCTTCTGTGGCGGAAACGATCACCCTCGAGCGGCTCGAAGCCTTCGATGAGGCCTCCACCGCCGCCCTCGCCCAGCGCCTCGACGAGGACGACTATCCCTCGCCGTTCGCTGGCCTGCAGGACTGGCACCTGATGCGGGCCCTGGCGATCCACCGGCCTGATCTGGCCCGTCCTTACGTTCATCTGGTGGACCAGGAACCGTTCGATGAGGAATGAGGCGGCGGCGCTGCCCGATTCCCTCAGCGGCAGGCGGCTGCTGGTCGGCATCAGTGGCAGCATTGCCGCCGTCAAGTTGCCCCTGCTGGTGAGTGCCCTGGTCCAGCGTGGCGCCCAGGTGCGCTGCGTGGTCACCCCGAGCGCCGCCCGGCTGGTCAGTCCGGTGGCCCTGGCCTGCCTCAGCCGCCACCCCTGCCTCCTGGAGGCCGACCAGTGGAGCCACCAAGCCCCGCGCCCGCTCCACATCGAGCTGGCCGAATGGGCCGAACTGGTGCTGGTCGCCCCGCTCAGCGCAAGCAGCCTGGCCCGCTGGGTTCATGGCCAGGCCGATACCATGCTAGCCAGCACCCTGCTGGCTAGCGAAGCCCCGATCCTGGCGGCTGCAGCGATGAACACGGCGATGTGGCGTGCCGCCCCGGTTCAGCGCAACTGGGAGCAGCTGCTGGCCATGGAGCGGGTTCTGCCCCTGGTGCCGGAGCCGGGTCTGCTGGCCTGCGATCGCCGCGGGGAAGGGCGCCTGGTGGAGTCCGCCGTGCTGCTGCTGGCCCTGGAATCCCTGCTGCTGTGGGGCTGGCGGCGGGACTGGCAGGGTCGGCGGCTGCTGGTGACCGCCGGGCCCACCCAGGAACGCCTCGATCCGGCCCGCTGCCTGACCAACCCAAGCACCGGTCTGATGGGGGTGCTGCTGGCCCAGGCGGCCCGGTTGCGGGGTGCCCAGGTGGACCTGATCCACGGACCGCTGCGGCTGGATCCGGCTCTGCTGGAGGGGCTTGAATGCCATCCGGTCCAGAGTGCGGGCCAGCTGCAGGCGGAGCTGCGGCGGTTGCAGCCCCAGATGCAGGCGATTGCCATGGCGGCTGCGGTGGCTGATCACTGCCGCGCCGCGCCGCTGGCCGAGAAAGTCGCCAAGCATCAGCTGCTCTCCGCTTTGGAGAGTGGTTGGCAGGAGGTCCCTGATCTCCTGGCAGAGCTGGTGGCCCACCGTCCTGCGGGCCAGAAGCTGCTGGGTTTTGCGGCCCATTCCGGCGATGTGCTTTCCCAGGCCAGCGCGAAGTTCAGGCGGAAGGGCTGCGACCTCCTGTTCGCCAATCCGATCGATCAGGCCGACGCCGGATTCGGAGCGCCCACGAACCATGGCTGGTTGCTGGGCCCCGGGGGGCGCCAGGCGGAGATTGGGCCGGCCAGCAAGCTGGCCGTGGCCCATCACTTGCTCACCGCCCTGGGCGCTCTGCTTGAGCCGCTGGCGCCTGAGGGGTCACCCTGCTCCGAGCAGGTTGTTGAGAGCCGCAACAGGTCCTGAGGACAGGGGAATTTCATCGGTAAGATCCCCGTTGGCGCACCGATCACTCGGTTTCTCACCCTGCCCGTGCGGCTTCTCCCCCATGCGTTTCCGACCTCTGCTGGCTCTTGTGCTGGCGCTCTGCCTCACCCTTGTCACGGCCTGCAGCGGTGGCGCCAAGGCTGTTGAGCGGGCCAATGTCACCTACGACGACATCGTCAACACAGGCAAGGCGAACGACTGCCCCACCCTCCCGGATTCCGCCCGCGGGTCGATTCCCCTGGATGGCTCGATCCGCTATCAGCTCCGCGACATCTGCCTCCACCCCGCCGAGGTGTTCGTCAAGGGCGAACCGGCCAACAAGCGCCAGGAAGCTCAGTTCGTGGCCGGCCGGATCCTCACCCGGTTCACCTCCAGCCTTGATCAGGTCTACGGCGATCTGAAGGTCAGCAACGACGGCCTCAGTTTCAAGGAGCTCGGAGGCATCGATTTCCAGCCGATCACCGTGCTGATGCCCGGTGGTGAGGAGGTGCCGTTCACCTTCTCCAGCAAGGAGCTGGTGGCCACCGCTTCGGGGACTTCGATCAGCACCAGCACCGACTTCGACGGCACCTATCGCGCCCCCAGCTACCGCACCAGCAACTTTCTGGATCCCAAGGGTCGCGGCCTCACCAGTGGTTACAGCAGTGCCGTGGGGCTGGTCCCCGCCGGAGACGACGAAGGTCTGACCACCGAGAACGTCAAGCAGTATGTGGACGGCACCGGCACGATGAATCTGTCGATCACCAAGGTGGATAGCAGCACCGGAGAGTTTGCCGGCGTGTTCACGGCCATCCAGCCTTCCGACACGGACATGGGCGGCAAGCTTGCCGTCGACGTCAAGATCACCGGCCAGCTCTACGGACGGCTTGAGGAGGCCTGAGCCGAAGCACCCGCAGGATTCCTTAGGATGAACAACCACCCCCAGGCACCGAAGGCGGGTCCTGAGGGGTGGTTAACATTCCTTTACCTTCAGATCGAGGCTTTCCAGGTTGAACAAGCGCTGGCGCAATGCGGGGCTCTATGTGCTCCTGGCCGTTGTCGTGATTGCGATCGGCACGGCTTTCCTGGATCGTCCTGATCCTGCTAACGCACCTCGCAACCTTCGATACAGCGATTTTGTCGAGGCCGTTCAGGACAACCAGATCGCCCGGGTTCTGATCTCCCCGGACCGCGGCACCGCCCAGGTTGTCGAGAACGACGGCGGCCGGGCCTTGGTCAACCTCGCCCCCGACAAGGACCTGCTCAAGCTGCTCACCGAGCACAACGTCGATATCGCCGTTCAGCCCAGCCGTGAGCCCACGGCCTGGCAGTCGGCCATTGGCAGCCTGCTTTTCCCCCTGCTGCTGCTGGGCGGCCTTTTCTTTCTGCTCCGCAGGGCCCAGGGCGGTGGCGGTAATCCGGCGATGAGCTTCGGCAAGAGCAAAGCCCGGGTTCAGATGGAGCCCCAGACCCAGGTCACCTTTGGAGATGTGGCGGGGATCGAGGGCGCCAAGCTCGAGCTCACCGAAGTCGTTGACTTCCTCAAGAATCCAGATCGCTTCACGGCAGTCGGCGCCAAGATCCCCAAGGGTGTGTTGCTGGTGGGCCCTCCTGGCACAGGCAAAACCCTGCTGGCCAAGGCGGTGGCCGGCGAGGCCGGGGTTCCCTTCTTCTCGATCTCCGGTTCTGAATTCGTCGAAATGTTTGTCGGCGTCGGCGCCAGCCGGGTGCGCGACCTGTTCGAGCAGGCCAAGAAGAATGCCCCCTGCATCGTGTTCATCGATGAAATCGATGCCGTCGGCCGGCAGCGGGGTGCTGGCCTCGGTGGTGGCAACGATGAGCGGGAGCAGACCCTCAACCAGCTGCTCACCGAGATGGATGGCTTTGAGGGCAACACCGGCATCATCATCGTGGCGGCCACAAACCGTCCCGATGTGCTGGATGCCGCGTTGATGCGTCCCGGCCGCTTCGATCGTCAGGTGGTGGTCGACCGACCCGACTACAGCGGCAGGCTGCAGATTCTGCAGGTGCATGCCCGCGGCAAGACCCTGGCCAAGGATGTTGACCTGGATCGGGTGGCCCGCCGTACCCCAGGTTTCACGGGCGCCGACCTCGCCAACCTGCTCAACGAGGCGGCCATCCTGGCGGCCCGTCGTCAGCTCACCGAAGTGTCGATGGATGAGGTCAATGACGCGATCGAGCGGGTGATGGCAGGTCCGGAGAAGAAGGACAGGGTGATGAGCGAAAAGCGCAAGCGCCTGGTCGCTTATCACGAATCTGGCCATGCCCTGGTCGGTGCTCTGATGCCCGATTACGACCCGGTCCAGAAGATCAGCATCATTCCCCGCGGCCAGGCCGGTGGCCTCACCTTCTTCACCCCCAGTGAAGAGCGGATGGAATCAGGCCTCTATTCCCGCGCCTACCTGCAGAACCAGATGGCAGTTGCCCTCGGTGGCCGTGTCGCCGAAGAGATCGTCTACGGAGAAGACGAAGTCACCACCGGTGCCTCCAACGACCTCCAGCAGGTGGCCCGTGTCGCCCGTCAGATGGTCACCCGCTTCGGCATGAGTGATCGACTCGGCCCTGTCGCGCTCGGGCGCCCCCAGGGCGGCATGTTCCTGGGCCGCGACATCGCGGCGGATCGCGACTTTTCCGAGGACACCGCAGCTGCCATTGACGAGGAGGTGGGGCTGCTTGTCGAGCAGGCCTACCGGCGTGCCAAATCCGTCCTCAACAACAACCGCGCCGTTCTCGATGAGCTCGCCGAAATCCTGGTGGAAAAGGAAACGGTCGACGCTGAGGAGCTTCAGGAGCTGTTGATCCGCAGCGACGTGAGGGTGGCCGAATACGTCTAGCGCCACTGCTCTGCTGGCCTCCCTGCGGAGCCAGCCCCTGCTGGCGGTGCTCCGTTGTCAGGAGCCGCTTGGGGCGATCGCCACCATCGATCAGCTCTGCCATTGCGGCGTGCGCCATGTTGAGCTGGCCTGGATGGACCACCCTGGCTGGGTCGACCTTTGCCTGAGCATTCAGCAGCGTTACCCCGAACTGCTGCTTGGAGCCGCCTCGGTCTGCAGCCGGCCGGCCCTCGAGGCCAGCGCCGCCGCCGGCCTCAGCTATGCCATGTCGCCAATCCTCGATCCCGAACTGTTGCAGCGCGCTGAGCAGCTCGAGCTGATCCTGGTGCCCGGTGTGATGACCCCCACCGAAGTGGATCGAGCCCGTCGCCTTGGTTGCCGCCTGGTCAAGTTGTTCCCCGCGGCCAGCCTGGGTCCCCAGTACTGGCAACAGCTGCAAGGACCCCTCGGTGCTCTGCCGTTCTGCATAGCTGCCGGTGGGTTGAAGCTGGCCTCGGTGCCGGAATGGCTTGCGGCGGGAGTCGATGCGGTGGCCCTTGGCGCGGCTCTGTTTGCTCGCCCGGACGGCCCTTCCCGGCCGGATCCTGGTTTGAGTGGTTTGCTGCAATGGCTCGATGCCCGAGCCCTCTAGCAGATTTTCGACGGGCGTCGAGCGCTTTGAGTTGTCAACTTCAACACAGGGGTGTTACCACTAGGAGACATCACGGCTCACTCGATGGCTCAGCTCACGATTCAACTCAGCAGCAAAGCCGAGGCCTTGATAGCGCAGCTTCAGAAGCAGATCTTCAACCGTCGCCGCAAGAAGGTATCCGCAGCCGGCGTGGTTGAAACCCTGCTGGAAAGTGGAGCGAAATCCCAGTCGGACAAGCGCTTTGCCACCTCCTGGCGAAATCTGGTTGATGACATCGAGAAGGCGGCTGCGATCACCCACCGGCATGGCACCAAACCAGCGGCGATCAGTGATCAGGAATGGGCCCTGATCCTCTCCCACCGCAGCCGCACCGGTGCTCTCAGCGACGGACCCGTGGCCGCCAAGCCAGCCCAACGCCAAGCCGCTGCCGCCAGGACCAGCCCGTCCGCAGCCAAGTCGACAGCCAAGACAGCTACCAAAACTGCAACCAAACCAAAGCCTGCCACTACGGCTGTGACGGCGAAACCAGCCACCCCCAAAGCAGCGACTCGCTCGGCAAAGCTCAGCACTGCGAAGGTCGGTAACGAAAAAAAAGTCAGTCCGGTCAGAGCGACGCCTGGCGCCGTCAAACCGGCCAAGACCACCGCCAAGTCCGCCAAGACGCCGGCAAAGGCAACCCCAACTCCAAAGGCAACAGCCGCCAAGCCAAGGTCCTCGTCTTCTTTGGCCAAGCGCATGGCCAAGGCCGTCAGTCGCCTGAGCACCTCCACCGTCGCCCCCCTCAGCAATGGCGACGGACCCCTGCCAGCAGCAGCATCACCCCAGGCCCAGGAACCCCAGAGCTAGTTACCAGAGGCTGCACTGGCCTTGCTGGCGCAGCAGGTGGTCGGCCAGCACCAGGGCCACCATCGCTTCCACCATTGGCACGGCCCTGGGCAGCACGCAGGGGTCATGGCGACCCTTGGCCTCCATCACCATCGCTTCCCCAGCGGCATTGATCGTCTGCTGGGCTTTGCGGATCGTGGCGGTTGGTTTGAAGGCCACCCGCAGCCGGATCGACTCGCCATTGCTGATCCCCCCCTGGATGCCGCCTGAATTGTTGGTGGCGGTGTGCAGACGGCCGTCATCGCTGGGCAGGAAGGCATCGTTGTGTTCGCTGCCCCGTAGCAGGGTCCCGGCAAATCCAGAGCCGACCTCGAAGCCCTTGGTGGCCGGCAGCGACATCACAGCCTTGGCCAGATCGGCTTCCAGCTTGTCGAACACCGGCATTCCGAGGCCCACAGGCGGCCTGCGCACCAGACACTCGATCACCCCACCACAGGAGTCGCCGTCCCGTCCGATCGCTTCGATGCGCTCGATCATCAGCGCCGCCGCTGCCTGATCGGGGCAGCGCACGATGTTCGCCTCCACCGCAGCCAGGTCGAGGCCCTCCGGGTCGATCTGCGCTTCGATCGTGTGGATCCGCTGGACCCAGGCGATCACCTCGGTGCCGTGGGCTCTGTTGAGCAGCTGTCGGGCGATTGCACCTGCCGCCACCCGGCCGATCGTTTCTCGGGCCGACGCCCTGCCGCCACCACTGCGGGCCTGGATGCCGTACTTGCGCTGGTAGGTGGCATCGGCGTGGGATGGGCGAAAAGCGGCCTCCATCTCGCTGTAGTCGCCGGGGCGTTGATCCCTGTTGCGCACCAGCATCGCAATCGGGGTGCCCAGGGTGAGGCCATCCAGCAAGCCGCTGAGAATCTCGACGCGGTCGTCTTCCTTGCGGGGAGTGGTGATCCGGCTCTGGCCGGGTTTGCGCCGGTCGAGGTCGGCCTGGATCGAAGCGATCTCAAGCGGAAGGCGTGGTGGGCAGCCATCCACGATCACCCCAACCCCACCACCGTGGGATTCACCGAAGGTACTGACCCGGAACAACTCACCGAAGATGCTTCCCATGCCCTGATTCCTCTGGCAGGAGCCTACAAAAAAGCCCCCTGCTTCCAGGGGGCTTTCGGGGTGTGAAAGGGGCTGGTGGTGCCCGCTTTCAGGTTCAGCCGATCGACGGTGCGATCAGAGCAACGG
>Ga0247832_1000552_pt1 | contig 75533 bp, 72 predicted proteins | sample LaCruzMarch2015__10_FD_192407 | JGI IMG/M metagenome (GOLD analysis project Ga0247832, IMG submission 192407) | Freshwater microbial communities from meromictic Lake La Cruz, Castile-La Mancha, Spain - LaCruzMarch2015_4m | ecosystem: Environmental > Aquatic > Freshwater > Lake | place: Spain... | reverse complement strand
GGCCGCACCGCCAACAAGGGCATGCAGCATGACTAGAATCTTCATCACCTTCAACATGCTGCGATTGTAATGACCGACCTTGAATTTCTGGACCAAGCTGAACGCCTGCTGACGGGCGTAGAGATCAGCTGTGATCGTCTGAACGACGACACCGATGCCGACGTGGACAACCAACGGGTGGGCGGCATGGTCACTTTGACGTTCCCCAACCGCAGCCAGATCGTGATCAACCTGCAAAAGCCCCTGCATGAAGTGTGGCTGGCGGCCCGCTGCGGCGGTTTTCATTACAAATTTGACGGCGCGCACTGGCAAGACACCAAGGGCCAGGGTGAGTTTTGGCAGAGCCTGTCGCGATATGCCTCGGAACAATCAGGACAAAGCTTGACGTTCAGTCCATGAGCATTTGGGCCATTGGCTTCGTGTGTCAAGCCTTCAAGGGCTTCAATTTCTGAACAGGTCGAGTATTCGCTTGCGCTCTTCTTGCGGTTGCATGGCGTCTGCTTGGCCACTGGTGTCGCTGTTGCCGCCCAGTGACGCAATGCCGTTGTTGCCTGAAAATTCCGAATAAAACCATTCGCCCCCGATTTGGACCAAACCCTCTGCAGGCGTGGGCTCGGTGATGGGCAGGGCCCGCAAGGCGGTTTCCATGTACTTGATCCAGACAGGCAAGCTCAGACCGCCCCCGGTTTCTCGGTCGCCGAGTTTGCGGGGTGTGTCGTAACCGATCCAGACCACGGCGGCGATTTGGCTGTGGTAGCCCGCAAACCAGGCGTCCATGGCATCGTTGGTGGTGCCGGTTTTGCCGTAAATGTCCGGCCGTTTGAGTGTCGCTTGTGCGCGGGCGGCCGTGCCGGAGCGGGTCACTTCCTGCAACAGGTTGTTCATGACAAAAGCGTTGCGCTGGGGAATCGCACGTTTTGACGTGTCATCGATTTCAGGGGCAGGGCTGTCGACCAACAAACGGTCCTTGTAGTCGGTGATGCGGTTGATCAAATGGGGGCTGACCCGGTAGCCCCCGTTGGCAAAAACCGAATAGCCCGTGGCCATTTGCATGACCGTGACCGAGCCTGCGCCCAAGGCCATGGTCAGGTAGGGTGGGTGTTTGTCCGCGTCAAAGCCAAAGCGGGTGACCCACTCTTGTGCCGGGCGGGTGCCCACCGATTGCAGCACGCGAATGGAGACCATGTTTTTGGACTTGGCCAAGCCGGTGCGCAAGCTCATGGGGCCATCAAACTTGCCATCGTAGTTTTTGGGCTCCCAGGGCTGGCCACCGGTCACACCCCCATCAAAAAACAAGGGCGCATCGTTGATCATGGTCGCAGGCGAGATGCCTTTTTCCAGCGCGGCGGAATAAATGAAGGGTTTGAAACTGGAGCCTGGCTGCCGCCAGGCCTGGGTGACGTGGTTGAACTTGTTCTTGGCAAAGTCAAAGCCGCCGACCAGGGCTCGGATGGCGCCAGTTTGCGGCGTCAAAGCCACAAAAGCGCCTTCGACTTCCGGCAATTGGGTCAGCTCCCACTGGCCCTTAGGCAGTTGAACAATGCGGACTACAGCTCCTTTGCGTATGCGTTTGGCCTCTGGGGCTTTGTCTGACAGGCCCGATTGGACTGGATTGAGGCCATCACCTGTGATGGTGATTTGTTCGCTGTTTTGTCGGACCACCACGACTTTTTTAGGGGATGCCTCCAGCACGACCGCTGACACCACATCGCCGTTGTCCGGGTGGTCTTCCAGGGTATCGTCAATCAGGTCTTCGGCCAGTTTGGGGTTGTTGGGCAGGTTGATGAATTTTTCAGGTCCACGGTAAACTTGGCGGCGCTCGTAGTCCATCAGGCCCTGGCGCAACGCCTGGTAGGCCGCCATTTGGTCCTGCGACTGAATGGTGGTGTAAACGTTCAGCCCACGGGTGTAGGTGTCCTGCCCGTATTGGGCGAAGACCATTTGCCTGACCGTTTCTGCGACAAACTCGGCGTGTAGGGTTTTTTTGTTGCCCGATGATTTCAAGGCCAAAGGCTCGGCTTTGGCTTGCGCAGCCTGTTGCGCGGTGATGTAGCCGTTTTCTTCCATGCGCTCGATGATGTAGAGCTGGCGTGAACGGGCACGTTTGGGGTTGGCGATGGGGTTGAAAGTCGAGGGCGCTTTGGGCAATCCGGCCAGCATGGCCGCTTCGGCAATGGAGATGTTTTTGAGCGATTTGCCGAAGTAAGTTTCTGCCGCCGAGGCAAAACCATAGGCTCGGTTGCCCAGGAAGATCTGGTTCATGTAGATCTCCAGAATCTGGTCCTTGGTCAACAGGTGTTCCAGTTTGTAGGTCAGCAAAATTTCGTAGATCTTGCGGGTGTAGGTTTTTTCGGAAGACAAGTAGACGTTGCGCGCCACCTGCATGGTGATGGTGGAAGCGCCTTGGCTTTTCAAACGCCCGATGTTGGCGATGCCCGCACGCAAAATGCCCAGGTAGTCCACGCCGCCATGGTCGTAAAAGCGGTTGTCCTCAATGGACAGCACCGCGTACTTCATGATTTTTGGGATGTCTTGGATGGGCGTGAGGTTGCGGCGCTCTTCGCCAAATTCACCCATCAACTGACCATCGGCGGTGAACACGCGCAGGGGCAGTTTGGGCTTGTAGTTGGCCAGGTCCGAGATGTCAGGCAAGTTGGGGAAGGCCGTTACCATGGCCACGCCCACCACCATCAGCAAACAAAACAAGCCTGCTGCAAGCAATCCCATGGCCCACAAGCTCAACTTGACCAGCCAGCCCCAAGCGCTGGAAGCGGGGGGCTTGGTTTTGGGGGCTCTTTGGCGGGTGTCCGGTGCAGTGTCTTGATGGGGCATAGGGCTTGGGGTGGGTGCGGCCAGCGGATGACCAGGCGCATTGCATTATAAAAATCCTGCGCGCCAGCACAGTGTCAAATTTTGAAATATGAATACTTTAAATATAAAAATAGATTGTTCTTCCAGCAAAATCATGTTACAAAACTTGGCAACACAAGCCATCTTTGGCTTGGACAAGGAGGATCATGCCATCTTGGTCTCGGTTTTGGCAGCAACTGGCCCGTCTTCGGGTGCGGCGGGCCTGGGGCTTGGCCTCGGATGGCCAGGATTGGGCCTTGATGGGCTTGTCATTTCACAAAGTGGTGGGTGTTCGCGTGCAAGCGATGGAAAAAATCATTCCCACGGGCTCGGATCACGCTGCTTTTGGATTCACTGAAGGATTGAGGCGGGTGGGCGTGCGGGCGCGCCAGCAGGTTTCTGTGGCCTTGGCGGAAGACAAGGTGATGGCGGGGGTCCTGGAGTTGCCTGCACAGTTGCCCCGCGATGACTGGGCTAGCGAGGTGCAGCTGGAAGTGGCACAGGTGCTGGGTTTGGCGCCAGATGAGGTCAATTTTGATTTTGAAGCCGACCCGGTGAGCCAGGGCTTGCTGACCCGCGTGAATTGGGTGGGTTGCGATCAGGTGCACATTTTGGCGCTCAAGGACGCGGTGCGCAGGGCCGGTTGGCAGCTCGACAGCGTCGAGCCCGCTTGGTGCGCAGCCCATCGGGCGGTGAGCCATCTCAAGGGGGGTCTGGACAGTTTGCTCACGCAAGCCCCGCAAGACTGGCAATTCGATTTAACTTTGGATCAGGAACTGGGTCAACGGCAAGGCTTGGGCAGGGCGCCTGTGGAATGGGATGTTTTGTTGAAGCAGGCCCTGCAATCGAACGCCGGGCCCCGCCTGGTGGCCTCGGGTCTGGCGCTCAAAGCCTGGCTGTGACGATGGCCTTCAACCTTTTGCAGTACCCTGCTTTGGCGAGGCAGCGTCGAAGACTTCACCGCAGGTGGACCTCCTTGGCCGGTTTGGTGGTGGGGGGCCTGGCGGCCTTATTGGGAATGGCGGGGGTACAGGAACAACGGCTGCATCTGGCGCAAGAAGTTGCCCTGCTGCAGTCCCGCTTGAAGCAGGTGCAAACCCAGTTGGCGACAGACAAGGCTCGGCAAGCGCAGCACACCACATGGCAGCAGCAAGCCGCACATGTTCAAGCGCTGAAGGTGGAGTTACAGGCCTGGGAGGACTTGCATCAGGCCTTGCTGCAGGAGGCCGGCCCGGACTCGGTGCAGTTGTTGCGCTTTCAGCTCGATTCACAAAGCCTGGAGTTGCACGGCCAGGCGATCAATTTGCAGAGAATGGCGCAGGCCCAAGCGCGCTTGTCTGTCCCACTGGTTGACCCTGCACGGGACCCAGCCTGGACGCTGGTCAGCCTGCTGAATTCGGCGGGTGCTGACAACGCAGCCCCACCGGCGACGCAGGAGTTTGTCTGGCAGGCCCATTGGCCGCAGTTGGGGACAGGCCGCGTTGCCGCAGCGCCTGGCATCAATCGGCGAGAGGCCGAGCCCGGCAGGGCGCAACCATGAGTCGACCCCGAGCATTGACCTGGCGTGCCTTGGCCCCTGCTTGGCGGCTGGGTTGGCCCAGCCTTTGGCGCGACCGGTGGCGCTGGTTGGCACGCCGCTGGGCATTTGCACTGGCCGGATTTGGGCTGGGTTTGCTGGGGGTAGGCAACGGGCAACTCCAAGCCTTGGACGCTTTGTGGGAAAGTCAGGCTCAGCTACAAGACCTGCGGGCGCAACTTCTGGCGCAGCAAAAGCAGGCTAGCCATGGGCCTGGAGCCCACACCGACTTGACGGCTCCAGCGGGCCCGCCACCGGTCATGGCTTGGTGGCCTGTCCAAGGCACGCAGTCCGCAGTTTGGCCACAACTCGAGCGCTTGTTCGCGCAACACGGCGTGCGTTTGTTGTCTTTGCGACCTGAGCCAGCCAGCCCCATGGGCGCTTGGCCCAGCCAGGCCGTGGCGTTGCGGTTGCAGGCCCGATTTGACGATTGGGTGGCCGTTTGGGCAGCCATGAACGCGCGCGGCCCAATCTGGGCCATTGAGCGGTTGCGCATCACTCCCCAGGGGGGCGGGGTGGCCATCGAAGCCGTGATGCGCCTGTGGCTTTCTCCGGCAACGAGTATGCCGGGTGGGGGCTCAGCGATGGCGCCTGGGGCCTTGTTTCCCGGTCCTGCCCCTGTCGGATGGCGAGCCAGGGCAGGTGGCCCTGTCTTTGTGACAACGCCTGTGCCCATCGTGGCCTCTTCTGTGGCGGCCCCGAACTTACAGGACGAGGGCCCGCTGTTCAGGCTCACCGGGGCTGGCGTGCCCTCCCTGACCTCACCGCAAGAGAACCGCACTTCGGTTGTGCAAACAGCGCTGCTTTCGCCTGACCCTGCCGATTGGCCCTTTGAGCAAGTGCGTCTGGCGGGCATTTGGCGGCATGCGCATGAAGCGCAGCTGATTTTGATGGCTGGACCACATTGGGTGCCTGCCCGAGTGGGCCAGCGCATCGGTACGCAAGGTCATGTGGTGCAAAGCATTCATGCCCGGGAGGTGCATTTGCGCGCTGGGCAAGGTCCGATGCAGGTGATTGGTTTGGAAAAGGCAACGCCATGAGATCCAGTGCACTTCCTTTGAGCGCTTGCAAAAGCCCGATGTGGCTTGCCGCACAGTGTTGTTTGTGTTTTTGCATGGCGCCTGGTGTGGCAGCGCAAACCCCGCAGCAGGCCAGTCCGAAGATTGGAATTGAAGCTCCCGCTTTGAAGAGTGCCCTCGCATCGGGCGCCGCCGATGATCTTCGGCCCATCAGCCTGAATTTTCAGAATGTTGAGATCACCACCTTGCTGCAGGTCTTTGCCGAGTTCACCGGCTTGAATTTGGTGGCCACCGACAGTGTGAAGGGCCAGGTGACGGTTCGGCTGACCGATGTGCCTTGGCCGCAAGCCCTGCAAATTGTGTTGCAGTCCAAGGGACTGGCTTCTCGTCAGGATGGGCGTGTGCTGTGGGTGGCGCCGCAGGGGGAATGGTCCCAGCGCGAAAAAATGCAACTGGAAGCCCAAGCCGCGCTGGAGTCTGTGAGCCCGCTGCAGACGATGAGCATGCGTTTGCAATATGCCCGGGCCACGGATGTCGCTCAGCGCTTGCAAGGGGCCGGATCGGGAGGTGGCCGCTGGCTCAGCAGCCGGGGCAGTGTTCTGGCAGAGCCGCGCACCAACCAATTGTTCATTTCCGACTTGCCGCAGCGACTGACAGAGGTGCAAAAACTGTTGCTGCAGCTGGACATTCCCGTGCGACAGGTGCTGATCGAAGCTCGCATTGTCGAGGCCGACGACCAGTTCGGACAATCGCTGGGCGTGCGATTGGGGGCTGGCTTGGCGGTGCCCTTGCGTGTGAACCAGCGGGCAAACACCCTGGCTTTGGGGGCGGGCAATGCTGAGACGGGCGCGGGGGTGGTGACCGGCAACCAGGTCAAGCTGCCTGCGGGCTTGGCTGGGCAGACATTGAATGCGCCAGCCAGTTTTGCAGTGTCCTTGTTCAACGCGGCGGCCGATCGGTTCATCAACGTGGAAATCTCCGCGCTGGAAGCCGATGGCCGGGGCAAGGTGGTCTCGCGCCCGCGGGTGGTCACAGCCGACCAAACCAAGGCCTTGATCGAGCAAGGCACCGAATTGCCGTACCAGACCGCATCGGCCAGTGGCGCGACCTCGATCACCTTCCGCAAGGCCAACCTGAAGCTGGAGGTCACGCCACAAATCACCCCAGACGGCTCGGTGGTGCTGGAGGTGGACGTCAACCGCGACAGCGTGGGCCAGCTCACCCCGGCCGGTTTTGCCATCAACACCAAGCACGTCAAGACCCAGGTGCGCGTTGAGGACGGTGGCACCGTGGTGTTGGGTGGCATTTTTGAGGAGACCGACCGCAACAACGAAGCCAAGGTGCCGGGCCTGGGGGATGTGCCGGGCTTGGGCTGGTTGTTCAAGAACCGCGACAAGTCCCTGCGCAAAAGCGAGTTGCTGATTTTTTTGACGCCCCGCGTCATGGCCGATGGTCCGGCGACTGAGCAGCCTTGATGTTCGCGACGGTCTTCGCGCTGTTCCCTTGACTTGTGACATGAGCGTGTGATTGGGAGCAGCGCCCAAACCGCGTCGAATACACTTGCAGGCCGCGATCCCCAGGCCCCGAGCTTGGGGGCTGACGCTGATTTTTTCTGCAAGAGAATTCCTTTGATCATCATCTTTGTGGGCCTTCCCGGCTCGGGCAAAACCACCATTGGCCGCCAGTTGGCGCGCCGTCTTGGTCAGCCGTTTGTCGATTCCGACCATGAGATCGAGCACCGTCTGGGCTGCTCGATCCGGGAGTTTTTTGCTCGCGAGGGGGAGGACAGTTTTCGGAATCTGGAGCAGCAGGTGATTGACGAGTTGACCCAAACGCAGCAAGGCGTGATCGCCACGGGGGGCGGTGCCGTTCTGCGCGAAGCCAATCGACGGCACATGCATGAACGTGGCCAGGTGATCTACTTGCGCTCCACACCGGAAGATGTATTTCGGCGCGTGCGCCATGACACCGCCCGCCCTTTGCTTCAAGTGGACGATCCGCTCAGCCGTTTGCGCACCTTGTTTGAATCGCGTGACCCACTGTACCGAGACGCGGCGCACTTTGTCATCGAAACTGGCCGCCCTTCGGTGGCCATGCTGGTCAATATGATTTGCATGCAGCTTGAGTTGGCGGGACATTTGCCGCTGAGAGATCAGGCTGGGCCGTAGCGTTGAGCGAGAGGCGAGAGGCATGTCGGGTCTAGTGTTCGCCGCGCAACGCCAAAAGCCAAACGCTCAACGCTCAACGCTCAACGCTCAACGCTCAACGCTCAACGCTCAACGCTCAACGCTCAACGCTCAACGCTCAACGCTCAACGCTCAACGCTCAACGCTCAACGCCCCCTGATTTACCCTGATTTGGGCGGGTGCATGCGTGTGTGGCGGAAAATTGGTGCAAAATAGAACGATCGTTCTTTTTTGGTGCACCATGACCGACACCCCAATCCCGCGCGAAACCGAGCTTTCACCCGCTGCCGAAAATGGCCGCCGTGTGCTGATCAAAGGCCAGCAAACCAAGGCTGCCATCATTGATGCTGCCTTGGGATTGGCTGCACAAATCGGTCTGGAAGGCCTGTCGATTGGGGCGGTGGCCGAAGTCACGGGCATGAGCAAATCGGGCGTATTTGCTCACTTCGGCTCGCGCGAAGAGCTGCAGATCTCTGTCATCCGTCAATACCACGACCGATTCGAGTCTGAGGTGTTTTACGCCGCCATGCAAAAACCGCGCGGCGTATCGAGATTGCAGGCCTTGTTTGACAACTGGATGGTGCAGACCTCGGCTGAGATTGATTCGGGCTGCATTTACATCAGCGGGGCGGTCGAATTTGACGACCGCACCGGCCCGGTGCGCGACGCGCTGGCCTCTTCGGTGGCCACTTGGCAAACCGCTTTGCGCCGGGCTGTGGAGCTCGCCCAGGTCGAAGGCCAGCTCAGCCGCGCATCCGATGCGCACCAGATCGCTTTTGAAATCCATGGTCTGATCCTAGCGCTGCATTACGAGGCCCGCTTTTTGCGCAACCCCAGTGCGACTGACCGCGCACGCCAAGGCTTTCAGCACATCCTGACCCGCTACGCCGGCACCGGTACACCTGCCCTGCCTGCGCCTGCCAGCGTGGCCAAGTCACACAAGCTCGCTGCCGTGCCCAAGGCGCGACGCAAGCCTGCGAACGACTGATTTTTCCCAATTCCCCAAGCATTGCCCACCGGTTCAAGGAGTTTCCCATGCCCGTTTACACCCCCCCACTTCGCGACATGCAGTTTGTCTTGCACGAGTTGCTCAACGTGAGCGCCGAACTCAAAGCCTTGCCCAAACACGCCGAGACCGATGCCGACATCATCAACGCGGTGCTGGAAGAAGGGGGCAAGTTTGCCGCCGAGGTGGTCTTTCCCCTGAATATTTCAGGTGACACTCAAGGCTGCCAACTCAACCGCGACACACACGAAGTCAAAGCGCCCGATGGCTTCAAAGAAGCCTATGCGCAATATGTGGCCGGTGGCTGGCCCTCGCTGAGCTGCGACCCAGCGTTTGGCGGGCAAGGCTTGCCGTTTGTGGTCAACCAGTGTTTTTATGAGATGCTCAATTCGTCCAACCAAGCTTGGACCATGTACCCCGGCTTGAGTCACGGTGCTTATGAGTGCTTGCACGCGCACGGCACGCCTGAGCAAAAAGCCCTGTACCTGCCCAAGATGACCAGCGGCGAGTGGACCGGCACCATGTGCCTGACCGAGCCGCATTGCGGCACCGACTTGGGGCTCTTGCGCACCAAGGCCGAGCCTCAGGCCGACGGCAGTTACAAGCTCAGTGGCCAAAAGATTTTCATCAGCGCAGGTGAGCACGATCTGGCCCCCAACATCGTGCACTTGGTGTTGGCCCGTTTGCCCGATGCGCCTGTCGGCAGCAAAGGCATCAGCCTCTTCATCGTACCCAAATTCAACGTGGCGGCCGACGGCAGTATGGGCGAGCGCAACGGCATTTACTGCGGTGGCCTGGAGCACAAGATGGGCATCCACGGCAACGCCACTTGCCAAATGGTGTTGGACGAAGCCGTGGGCACCCTGGTGGGCCCGCCCAACAAAGGCCTGGCCGCCATGTTCGTCATGATGAACGCGGCCCGCCTGGGCGTGGGCAACCAGTCGCTGGGCCTGACCGAAGTGGCCTACCAAAATGCTTTGGTCTATGCCAAAGACCGCGTTCAAATGCGCTCGCTCACGGGCGTCAAGGCACCCGGTAAACCGGCCGACCCGATCATCGTGCACCCGGATGTGCGCCGCATGCTGATGACCGCGAAGGCCTACGCCGAGGGCGGCCGCGCCCTCGCTTGCTACTGCGCCTTGCTGCTCGACAAAGAGCTCCATCACCCCGACGAGGCCGTGCGGGCCGAGGCTGCCGAAGTCGTGGCCTTGCTCACGCCCATCGTCAAAGCCTTCACCACCGACAACGCCTGGGAGGCGACATCGGCCTGCCAGCAAGTTTTTGGCGGCCACGGCTACATCAAGGAGTGGGGCATGGAGCAGTTCGTGCGCGACTCCCGCATCAACATGATTTATGAAGGCACCAACACCATCCAATCGCTGGATTTGCTGGGCCGCAAGGTGCTGGGCAACCAGGGTGCCACCCTCAAGAAGTTCGGCAAACTGGTCGAGCAACTGGTCAAGGCCGAAATGGCCAATGAAGCCATGGGTGAGTTCATCAAGCCCTTGGCCGATTTGGGCCAAAAGCTCACGCAGCTGACCGGTGAAGTCGGCATGAAAGCCATGAGCAACGCCGACGAAGTGGGTGCTGCGGCGGTGGACTACCTGCGCGTGGTGGGGCACTTGGTGCTCGGTTACTTTTGGGCCCGTTCGGCGCAAATTGCGCTGGTCAAACTGGCTGAGGCGGAAGAAGAGGCGCAACGCCCCGATCCGTTCTACCAAGCCAAGCTGCAAACCGCGCGTTTTTACTTCACCCGCCTGATGCCCGAAACCTCCAGCTTGATGCGCCGCATCAGGGCCGGCAGCGATGTGCTGATGGACACCGACGCCGCATTGGCTTGACCTCACCCCTGCAACCGAATCAGGAGGACTCCCCCATGATCAAAACCATTTTGACCCTGAGCGCTGGCCTGCTGAGTCTGGCTGCCCACGCCCAAATGAGCCCGGTGGGCCTGTGGCGCAGCATCGACGATGAGAGTAAGCAGCCCAAAGCAGAGATCCGCATCACCCAAACGGCCAGTGCGGGTCTCTCCGGCGTGGTGGAGCGCGCACTGCAAAACAACCCCAACACCGACCCGAATTGCAATTTGTGCACTGACGACCGCAAAGACAAGCCCAAAATCGGCATGGAAATCATCCGAGGCGGTCAACAAGGTGACGGCAAAGCGGTGTGGGAGGGTGGGAAAATTCTTGATCCCGAGAACGGCAAAAACTACAGCCTGCGGCTGACCCCCATCGACGGCGGCAAAAAGCTGGAAGTTCGCGGCTACATCGGTGCCCCCATGTTGGGGCGTACCCAAACTTGGATTCGGGTGCAGTAAGCCCTCTCGCCCCGTACGACACACCACAAGGAACACCATGTCTGACATCCTGACACACATTGACGCGGGGGTGATGACCATCACTTTCAACCGCCTGGACAAGAAAAACTCCATCAACTCGACCATGTACGCGGCCATGGCCGATGCGGTGGCGCAGGCCGGGGCTGACCCCAGCGTGCGTGTGGTGGTGTTTCAGGGGCACGAAAGCATCTTCAGTGCAGGCAATGACATTGGTGACTTTCTGAGCCAGCCGCCCAGCACGCAAGAGTCGCCCGTGTTCCGTTTCTTGCGTGGCATCGCCACCTTCGAAAAGCCGCTGCTCGCCGCCGTGGCAGGGCCTGCGGTGGGCATCGGCACCACCATGCTGTTCCATTGCGACCTGGTCTACGCCGGCGACAACGCGGCGTTCTCCATGCCTTTTGTCAACCTGGGCTTGTGCCCCGAGGCTGCTTCGAGCTTGTTGGCCCCCAAAATGTTTGGTTACCACCGCGCCGCAGAGGCCTTGCTCATGGGCGAGCCCTTTTTTGCCGAAGCCGCGCAAGAAGTTGGCCTGGTCAACCGCGTTGTGCCACCCACCGAAGTCAACGGCTATGCCCAAGCACAGGCCCGCAAATTGGCCGCGAAACCCTTGTCATCACTCATCGCCACCAAGCGCTTGATGAAAGGCGACCAGCAGGCCGTGCTGCAAAAAATGGACGAAGAAGGCCAAAGCTTTGGCCGCATGCTGCGCGAACCCGCCGCCAAGGAAGCCTTTGGTGCTTTCATGGAAAAGCGCAAGCCCGATTTTTCCAAGCTTTGAAGCTTGCCCCGTAGGAGCGGTCCTATGACCGCGATCAGTTCCATCGCGGTCATAGACCGCTCCTGCAGCGGGTGGCAGGGCCTTTTTGTGGTCCCAGACGGCGATAGGGAACCTGCCCAGACGCCGATCACCCCGGCTGCGCGGCCATCGATAAAATCACTTGATGCCCCATTGCCCAAACACCCCCGTCGTTCTGGAACCCGAGTACATCGAAGGCTTTCGCCAGATCTACGAAGAAAAAATCGTTTTCAACCAAACTCTGGGCCTGAAACTGGTCAAGGTGTCACCCGAAGGGGTGGAGGCCCGCATCGACATGCGGCCTGAGCTGGTCGGGCACTTCGCCTACAACCGAATCCACGGCGGCGTCATCAGCGCGGTGCTGGACGCCATTGGCAGCGCAGCCGTGATGGCGGCGCAGGCTGCCAAACACATGGACGAGCCGCCCGCCGAGCGCCTGGAGCGCTTTGCCAAGCTGGGCACCATCGACTTGCGGGTGGACTATCTGCGCCCCGGCATCGGTGCGCACTTCACCATCACGGCCCATGCCCTGCGCGTGGGTTCGCGTGTAGGCTCGTCCCGCATGGAGTTTTGCGGACCCGATGGGACCTTGATGTCCACCGGTGCTGCGGCTTACATTGTGTCCTGAGTGCCGCAGCGATTCACTCGGCCGGCACGGGCCTGGGCTTGCCTTGGTCGTCCACCGCCACATAGGTCAGGTTCGCTTCGGTGACCTTGATGTACTGGCCTTGCAATTGAAATCGTTCGGCAAAGACCTCCACCTTGACGGTGACCGAGGTGCGACCCACCCGGACGATGCGTGAGAAAAAGGACAGGATGTCGCCCACTTTGACGGCTTGTTTGAAGATGAACTCGTTCACCGCCACGGTGACCATGCGTCCTCGCACACGCCGGGCGGGCAACACAGCACCGGCCAAGTCGACCTGCGCCATGACCCAGCCGCCAAAAATGTCGCCGCTGGCATTGCAGTCGGCGGGCATGGGGATGACCTTGAGGACCAGCTCTTGGTCAGTGGGCAAAGACACAGTGTTGGGGCGTTGGGTTTCAGACATGGGCACAATCGGTGGTTATCGTTGAATTGGATTGTCCTTTATGCGCCACCACGGCGAAACCGCTGCCCCTGCTTCTCCCCATGCCTCGGGCGCCAAGCCCGGCGCTGCGACTCAAACGCCGCCTGGCAACGACTGGAAAACCCTCTCTCGCCTCTTGCCCTACCTGTGGCAATACAAATGGCGCGTGGTGATTGCCCTGAGCCTCATGGTGTGTGCCAAGCTGGCCAACGTCAGTGTGCCCCTGCTGCTCAAGGAGTTGGTCGATGCCATGAACCTCAAGCCCGGCGACGCGCAAGCGGTGTTGGTCGTGCCGGTGGCGCTGCTGGTGGCTTATGGCGCTTTGCGTTTGCTGACCTCGGCCTTCACCGAGTTGCGCGAATTGGTGTTTGCCAAAGCCACCCAAGGCGCTTCGCGCAGCATCGCCCTGGAAACCTTCGAGCACTTGCACGCTTTAAGTCTGCGCTTTCATTTGGCGCGACAGACCGGGGGCATGACGCGCGACATTGAGCGCGGCGTGCGCGGCATCGAGTCGCTGATTTCGTATTCGCTCTACAGCGTCATCCCTACGCTGATCGAGGTGGGTCTGGTGCTGACCATTTTGGCCGTCAAGTTCGACGCTTGGTTTGCAGGCATCACGTTGACAGCCTTGGTGTTTTATATTTTCTTCACCGTGCGCGTGACCGAATGGCGCACCCAATTCCGCAAGCAGGCCAACGAGTTCGATTCGGCTGCCCACACGCGGGCGGTTGACTCGCTCTTGAACTACGAAACCGTCAAATACTTTGGCAATGAGCGATTCGAGGCGGGCCGCTATGACGAAAGCCTGGAGCGCCTGCGCTTGTCGCGCCTGAAGGCCCAAACCTCTTTGTCCTTGCTCAACACCGGGCAGCAACTCATCATTGCAGCGGCTTTGGTGGCCATGCTGTGGCGCGCCACCGAAGGCGTGGTGGCCGGGCGCATGACCTTGGGCGATTTGGTCATGATCAACGCCTTCATGATTCAGCTTTACATCCCGCTCAACTTTTTGGGTGTGCTGTACCGCGAGATCAAGCAGAGCTTGACCGATCTGGAAAAGATGTTTGTGCTGATGGACCGTGAGCGCGAAGTGGCCGATGCACCCGGTGCGCCTGCGCTGGCTTGGCAAGGCGCGCCCGATGTGGTGTTTGACCGCGTGTCGTTTGCTTACGAGAGCGACCGCCCCATCCTGAAAGACATCAGCTTCACGATTCCTGCTGGCAAAACCGTGGCGGTGGTCGGACCTTCGGGCTCGGGCAAGTCCACGCTGGCGCGCCTGATGTTCCGTTTTTATGATGTGCAGCAAGGCTTCATCCGCATTGCAGGGCAAGACATTCGGCAGGTCACCCAAAACAGCGTGCGCCAAGCCTTGGGTATCGTGCCGCAAGACACGGTGCTGTTCAACGACAGCGTGGCCTACAACATTGCTTATGGCCGCCCCGGTGCCAGCCAGGATGAGATTGAGGGTGCGGCACGTTCGGCCCGCATCCACGATTTCATCGCTTCCACGCCCAAGGGCTACCAAACTTCTGTGGGTGAACGCGGGCTGAAATTGTCAGGCGGCGAAAAGCAGCGCGTGGCGATTGCGCGCACCTTGCTCAAGGACCCGCCAATTCTGGTGTTCGACGAAGCCACCTCGGCACTCGATTCGGCCAACGAACGCGCCATCCAGGCTGAGCTGGCCAATGTGGCGCAAAACAAAACCACGCTGGTGATTGCACACCGCCTGTCCACGGTGGTGGATGCGCACGAAATTTTGGTGATGGAGGCTGGGCAAATCATTGAGCGCGGCAACCATGCCGAGCTGCTGGCCCAGCAAGGTCGCTACGCCAGCATGTGGGCGATGCAGCAGTCGAGCGAGTGAACCCAGGTTGTCCTGTAGGTCGGGCCTTCAGGTCCGATAAGCATCGTTTTGCGCAGCGACCATGGCGGACTTGATGTGCGGGTTTTAGCGCGAGTTTCAGCGCTCGTCGAAACTGATCACCACGCGCTTGCTGGTGGGTCTCGCTTGGCAGGACAGGATGAAACCTTGTTCAACTTCGGGCTTTTCAAGCGTGAAGTTCTTTTCCATCTCGGTGGTGCCTTCCATGACTTTGCAGCGGCAGGTGCAGCACACGCCGGCTTTGCAGGAGTAGGGCAGGTCCAGACCCAGCGACAAAGCGATGTCCAGAATCTTTTCGTTGCGGTTCATGGGCATGTTGTAGGGCTTGCCGTCCAGCACCACCGTGAGTTGCACTTCGCCTTTGGCGCGCTCAGCGGGTTGGCCCAGCACCGCTTGAGCGCGGGCTGCGGGCGACAGCGCATCGAGTGTGGGCGAGCTGAAGCGTTCTGTGTGAATGCGGTCGGCTTTCACGCCTGCGCTCAGCAGCGCTTGCTCGGTGGTTTCGATCATGGCTTCTGGTCCGCACACGAACACCTCGTCCATGCTGGCCACGGGCAAGAAGGCGTCGATGATGGCCTGCACTTTGGCCGCATCGATGCGGCCTTCGAGCAGCGGCACTTCTTGCGCCTGGCGTGAGAGGACATGGATCAGCGTCAGGCGTGAGGGGTAGCGGTCTTTCAGGTCTTGCAGCGCTTCGTTGTACATCACGCTGTCCATGCGGCGGTTGCCATAAACCAAGGTGAATTTGCTGTCGGGCTGTTCTTCCAGCGTGCTCGACAAAATGGACAAGATGGGCGTGATGCCCGAGCCTGCGGCAAAGCCCACCCGGTGGATGGCGCGGGCGCGCTGCACCACAAAGCGGCCATCGGGTGGCATCACGCGCAAGGTATCGCCAGCTTGGAGTTGGCTGGCGGCCCAGTTGGAGAACAAGCCCCCTTGCACCGGGCGAATGCCCACTTCGAGCACACCATGCTGGTGCAGTTGGCTGCGTGCCGAGCTGATGGAGTAGCTGCGGCGCACGTCAGCGCCGCCGATGTCGGCACGCAAGGTCAGAAACTGGCCCGGCTGGAAGTCGAAGCTGCTGCGCAGATCGGTGGGGACGCTCAGCGTGATGGCCACGGCGCCTGCCGCTTCCGGGTTGATGCGTGCGATCGGGAGTTCATGGAATCGAGGTGCGGACATGGCTTGAGGCTCTGAAGCTGGGTGGCTTGCGGCCGCTCAGTAAGGTTTGAAGTAATCGAAGGGTTCCATGCAGGCCAGGCACCGGTAAAGGGCCTTGCAGGCGGTGGAGCCGAAATGGGAAGTTTCGGTGGTGTTGGCCGAGCCGCACTGCGGGCAATTCACCACTTCGGGCTTGGCCCCGCGGGCTGCAAAATGCACCACGTTGGCCGCCCCTGTGGCGCCGCTGGCGCAGGCATGTGGCGGGGCGATGCCATAAGCGCGCAGCTTGTCCTTGGCCGCTTCAGTCATCCAGTCGGTGGTCCAGGCCGGGGCCAGCTGCGTGACGACACGCCCTTGCAGGCCGTGCGCTTGCAGCAGGGCTTTCACGTCGTCCTCGATCTGGCCCATCGCCGGGCAGCCGCTGTAGGTGGGCGTGATGACCACTTCCAGTCCCGTGCCCCCCGCACGCACGTCGCGCAAGATGCCCAGCTCACGCAAAGTGACCACCGGAATTTCCGGGTCGGTCAGGCTGTCGAGCAGGGTCCAGGCGTGGGCCACATCGGCGGTGGTGGGCTGAGAAAAGAGGGGGGGCATGTTTGGGCTTACCAAGTCGCTTGCGGGTGAGCGCGCGCCAGGCTTTGCATTTCGGCTAACACGAAACCCAGGTGCTCGGAGTGGAGGCCTTGTTTGCCTGTGGGCACAAAGCCGCCATCGGCTGGGCGCTGCAGGGTGGCCTCTTGCAGGGCCTCGTTCACGATTTGGTTCCAGTCGTTTCGCAAAGCGGCCAGGTCGATGCCTGTGCCGTTGGCCAGTGCGGCGGCTTCATGCAGGCTGTTGGCCCAAAATTCCTGGGTGTAGGGCAGCAGCTGATCGAGGGCCGCTTGTGCTCTGGCGTGGGATTCGCCGGTGCCGTCGCCCAGACGCACCAGCCAGTCGCGCGAATGGCGCAGGTGGTAGCGCACTTCTTTGAGCGACTTGGCGGCAATCGCGGCCAACTGCGCATCTTTGGAGTTTTGCAGCTGGTCCCACACCAGCACCATCAGGCTGCTGTAGAGGAAATTGCGTGCCATGGTCATGGCGAAATCGCGGTCGCCCTGAGCTGTGGCCGACATCAACGGCGTGTGCGGCAATTCGCACATGGTGTAGTTGCGGAAATCGGGCACTTCGCGAAAATAAGCCAGCGTGTCTTCGGTGGCACCGCCGCCTTGCAGCGTGGCCGCGTGCTGGTAGAGCATGCGGGCCTGGCCGATCAAGTCGAGGCTGTTGTTGGACAGCGCGATGTCTTCTTCGAGGATGGGGCCGTGCCCACACCATTCGGCGTTGCGCTGACCGAGGATCAGGGCGTTGTCGGCCAAGTGCAGCAGGTAGTCGACTGGCGCGTTAGGCGTTGAGTGTTGGGTGTTGAGCGTGTTCATATTGGACGAGTCGCGTGCTTGACGCTCAACGCTGATCGCTGAACGCCGAACGTTTTCACATGTGGCCGACTTCGTCGGGGATTTGATAAAAGGTCGGGTGGCGGTACACCTTGTCGCTGGCCGGGTCGAAGAACTCAGGCTTGTCGTTGGGCTCGCTGGCCGAGATGTTGGCGGAGGGCACGACCCAGATGCTCACGCCCTCTTGGCGGCGGGTGTAGACATCGCGCGCCATTTGCAGGGCGTGCTCGGAGTCCGATGCGTGCAGGCTGCCGCAGTGCTTGTGCTCCAGGCCTTGCTTGGAGCGGACAAAAACTTCCCACAGGGGCCATTCTTTCAATGCGGCGGTGTTGGCAGTGGTGTTCATGCGGCTTCCTTTAATTGGCGTGCTTGTTGTTTCTTGGCATGGGCCAGAGCCGCTTCTCGCACCCAGGCGCCGTCATTCCAAGCCTTGACGCGGGCGCCCAGGCGTTCTTTGTTGCAAGGCCCGTTGCCATTCACCGTGGCCCAAAACTCGTCCCAGTCGATCTGGCCGTAGTCGTGTTGACCACGTGCCTCGTTCCATTTCAGGTCCGGGTCGGGCAGGGTCACGCCCAGCACCTTGGCTTGTGGCACGGTGGCGTCGACAAATTTTTGGCGCAGGTCGTCGTTGCTGATGCGCTTGATGCCCCAGCGCATGCCTTGCGCGCTGTTGGGGCTGTCGGCGTCAGGCGGGCCAAACATGGCCAGGCACTTCCACCACCAGCGGTTGACGGCGTCTTGCACCATGGCTTTTTGCTCGGCCGTGCCTTGCATCATCACCAACAGGGCTTCGTAGCCTTGGCGCTGGTGGAAACTTTCTTCTTTGCAAACGCGCACCATGGCCCGGGCGTAAGGGCCGTAAGAGCAGCGGCACAGGGGCACCTGGTTCATGATGGCCGCGCCATCGACCAGCCAGCCGACCACGCCCACATCGGCCCAGTTGAGGGTGGGGTAGTTGAAGATGGAGCTGTATTTGGCTTTGCCGCTGTGCAGGCCGTCCAGCATCTGGTCGCGGCTGGTGCCCAGGGTCTCGGCGGCGCTGTACAGGTACAGGCCATGGCCGGCTTCGTCTTGCACTTTCGCGATCAAAATTGTTTTGCGCTTCAGGCTCGGGGCGCGGCTGATCCAGTTGGCTTCAGGCAGCATGCCAACAATTTCGCTGTGGGCGTGCTGGCTGATTTGGCGCACCAAGGTTTTGCGGTAGGCCTCGGGCATCCATTCGCGGGGCTCAATGCGGCCGTCGGCGTCGATGCGGGCGTCAAAGGCTGCTTGCAGGGCGGTGTTTTGTGCGCTCAAGGCTGTGGGGACGGCTTTCAGACCGACCGACTTGGCGTCGTCGGAACCGTCCGGGACGCTGAATGATTGCGTGTACATGGGCTTCTCCTGCGCCAAACAGGATGGAATGATCGCGGCGCAGGTGCCAGTATACCCATTAACCGACCGTGCGGTCGGTTAACTTGCTGTGGTGGGTGTTTTGCGTTGTGGGTTGAGCGTTGAGCGGAAGAGACATCAGTGCTGAACAAGCTTACGTTGCTCAAAGCCCAACGCCAAACGCTCGTTTCAGAACACCCCTCAAGACGATTCAACCGCCCAGTTTTTGCCCGATCCGCGAGCCAGAGCCGGTCCCACCATGTCCAGAGCCTTGCGGATCTGGTCTTTCAGTGTGAAGGGCGGGTTGATGACGAACATGCCGCTGGCCACCAGGCCGCCTTCGTCGCCCGGACCTCGCCCAATCGCCAGTGTGGCGTTGAGCCAAGGCTTTTGGGACTGGTTGGCCAAGGTGCGCAAGCGTTTGGGTAAGTCGTGCGCTTCGGGGCGCGGGATGATCGGGTACCAGACCAGATACGTGCCGGTTGAAAAGCGCTTGAGGTATTCCTGAATGACGCTGGCGACCTTGCTGTAATCCGATTTGATTTCGTAGCTGGGGTCGATCAGCACCATGGCCCGTTTAGAGCCTGTGGCCGAAGGCGGGGGCGGCAGGATTTTTTTGAGCGCCTCAAAGCCGTCTTCGCGGCTGACGGTGATGGTGCGGCCGGCTTCGAGCTGTGCGATGTTGGCGATCAGCGCTTTGCTGTCGGTGGGGTGCAACTCAAAAAGCCGCAAGCGGTCGCGCGAGGCGTGGCGCATCAGTTTGTGCATCAAAAACGGCGAACCAGGGTAAATTTTGGCTTGCCCGTTGGGGTTAAAGCTGGCAATTTGTTCCAGGTAATCCTGCACGGGGTCAGGCAGGACTTCGAGCTTCTCGGCAGCAGCCAAAAGCTTGAACAAACCGTCTTCAGCCTCAGCCCCTTTTTGGGAGTAATCGCCGTCCAGGCGGTACAGGCCGGCCCCGGCATGGGTGTCAATCAGGGTGATGCCGGCCTCTTTTTGCATGAGGTGGCGCATGGTGGCGAGCAAGGTGATGTGTTTGAGCACATCGGCATGGTTGCCCGCGTGAAAAGCGTGTCGGTAACTGAACATGTCTTGATGGTAACCAATTACACGCGCAAGTCCTTGATTTTTCGTATAATAGAAGGCTTCGCAGCGATCCAGTGGTCCCGCGGCGAAGACGCCAACCGCCGCAAGGCCCAAGCAAATTCCCACCTAAGAGGCTCCCAAAAGAGGAGCACCGACCGTGGAAAAGGACCCGCCAAACCTTTCTTTCAAAGAGAAAACTCATGACAACAACTTTCAGCGCCAAACCCGCTGAGGTCGTGCACGAGTGGTTTGTGATTGACGCGACCAACAAGGTCCTCGGACGAGTAGCCAGCGAAGTTGCTCTCCGTTTGCGCGGCAAACACAAGGCCATTTACACGCCTCACGTCGACACCGGTGACTTCATAGTCATCATCAATGCTGCCCAGCTCAAGGTGACGGGCACCAAGACGACCGACAAGATTTATTACCGCCATTCCGGCTACCCAGGGGGCATCACTGCCACCAACTTCCGCGACATGCAAGCCAAACACCCTGGCCGCGCACTCGAGAAGGCTGTCAAAGGCATGCTGCCCAAGGGCCCACTCGGTTACGCCATGATCAAGAAACTCAAGGTGTATGGTGGCGCAGAGCACCCACACACCGCCCAACAGCCCAAAGTGCTGGACATCTAAGGAGCCTTGAGATGATTGGTGAATGGAACAATGGCACAGGCCGTCGCAAATCCAGCGTCGCCCGCGTGTTTCTGAAAAAAGGCACTGGCAAGATCACGGTCAATGGCAAGGACATCCAAGCCTACTTCGGCCGCGAGACTTCGATCATGATCGCCAAGCAACCCCTCATGTTGACCAACCATGCCGAAACTTTCGACATCATGATCAACGTGCACGGCGGTGGTGAATCCGGCCAAGCCGGCGCATCGCGCCACGGCATCACCCGCGCCCTGATTGACTACGATGCAACGCTCAAGCCTATGCTGAGCCAAGCAGGTTTCGTCACTCGCGACGCCCGTGAAGTCGAACGTAAAAAGGTCGGCTTGCACTCTGCTCGCCGTCGCAAGCAGTTCTCCAAGCGTTAATCCGCTTTTCCTGCTTCATCAAAAAGCCGCCCGGTTCGCCGTGGCGGCTTTTTGTTTGGCCGCTTATCGGGTGAAAAGCCCATGAGCCCAGTAGCGTTACTGAACTGGCCAGGTGGTAATTCCCGACCAGCGCGCTATACTATTTTGAACTGAACTGGAGAAACACCATGAGCGCTGTAGCTGAAAATATCCAAACTGTGATGCCTGATCCAATTGTCTTCACCGACAGCGCTGCCGCCAAGGTGGCTGACCTGATCGCAGAAGAAGGCAACCCAGATTTGAAATTGCGCGTCTTTGTCCAAGGCGGCGGTTGCTCGGGTTTTTCGTATGGTTTCACTTTCGATGAAATCACCAACGAAGACGACACCACCATGAGCAAAAACGGCGTGTCCCTGTTGATCGATGCCATGAGTTATCAGTACCTGACCGGTGCCGAGATCGATTACAAAGAAGACCTGCAAGGTGCGCAGTTTGTGATCAAGAACCCGAACGCCACCTCCACTTGCGGTTGCGGTTCTTCTTTCTCAACCTGATTTGCGGGTTTGGCCAGCTTGGCTGGCCAGGGATCAACGGGGGTAAATTGCCCCCAACACACGGGCGCCTCTGGCGCCCGTGACGCTTGGCAAGCTCGATGTTTCGCGGCGCACGGTTTTGAAAGCCAGCCAAGCAAAGGCGGCGGCCTCCACTTGAAGCGGTGGCAGGCCCAAGGCCTCACTGTTCAAGACAGACTTGTCCGGCACATGCGCCGCTATCTGGCGTATCAATTCGCCGTTCAACGCCCCCCCGCCGCATACGACCAGTTGGCACGCATCAGGGGCATAACGCAAAAGATCTTGGCTGCAGGCATAGGCCGTGTAAGTGCAGAGGGTGGCTTGTACATCGGCCGGTTCCAGCTCCTCAAACTGAGCGAGGTGATGCAGTAGCCAGGCCGGATTGAACAGGTCTCGCCCAGTGCTTTTCGGGGGTGGCTTGTGCAAGAAACTTTCCCCGGCCATTTTCAACAGCAATTCGGGGTGCAACTGGCCACTGGCGGCCCAAGCGCCGTCGCGGTCGAACGCTTGTCCGGTGTGGCGAGCGCACCAGAAATCCATCAGGGTATTGCCCGGACCGCAATCCCAGCCTAACACCGAGCCGTCGGCCTTGAGCACGCTCAGATTGGCAATGCCACCGATGTTGAGCACAGCCACGCAGCGCCTGGGCTGGGCAAAGACACCTTGGTGAAAGGCGGGCACCAGGGGCGCACCTTGACCTCCGGCGGCCAAGTCCCGGCTTCTGAAGTCTGCCACCACGTCGATGCCCGTCAATTCGGCCAACAAGGCTGGATTGATCAGTTGCAGGGTATAACCTACAGCGGGAAGATGGCGCACCACATCAGGGTCAAATTCCAATGGGCGGTGGCGCACGGTCTGGCCATGGGCCCCGATGGCTTTGACTTGTGCGGCAGTCAGTCGGGCTCTGTGGAGCAAGGCGTCCACCACCTCTGCGTAATGGCGGGCAATGGCGTTTCCCGCCAAGGCGCTGCGGTGTAACTCGTCGGTGCCGCTTTGGTTGAGGGACAACAAATCACTGCGAAAAGCATGATCAAAGGGTGCAAAGTCATGGGCCAAGACATTCAGGCGCCCCGCATCGTCTATTTGGGCAAGGACCCCATCCACACCATCCAAAGAGGTACCGGACATGAGGCCAACGAAATAAGAGGAGGGCATGAGGAACGCCTGAGTTGATCAGACCAAGACCATGCTAGGACCGATCAGAGAAAGAGTCCAGTGGTTTGTCAGGGTGCCGTCCAATTATTGGCTGTTGACTTCCCGCATCTGGGCGGCTGCCTGCAGCTGAGACTGAGCTTGGCCCACCAAAGCCACGAATCTGGCCTTAGAAGAGGGCGCTATCGGAACGCTTTGAGCTTGCTGGATGACCTTCTGGGGGTCAACGTGGACGCCATTGACGCGGAACTCAAAATGCAAATGAGGGCCTGTCGACCATCCCGTGGATCCAACAGCGCCAATGGCCTGGCCTTTATGCACGGTTTGACCATTGCGCACATGGATGCGGCTGAGGTGAGCATACAAAGTCGAGTGGCCATTGCCATGGCGAACCTCTACCACGTTGCCATAACCACCTTGAGAACCCGCAAAAACGACCACGCCATCACCCACAGTCATGGCGGGAGTTCCGGTTGGGGCTGCATAGTCCACACCGCGGTGTGCTTGCTGGGTTTTGAAAATGGGGTGCAGGCGCATAGCAAAACCACTGGACTGACGAGAAAAAGTCAGTGGAGCAGCCAAATAGGAGCGACTCAAGCTCTTGCCGTCCATGTCGTAATAATTGCCTTTCTGGCCGGGTTCTTGGTACCAAATGGCATCGTAATGCTGGTTGTCATTGTGAAACTCGGCACTGAGCACCCGACCTGTGCGCAAGGGTTCTCCATCGGCTTCCAGGACTTCATAGACCACAGAAAAGCGAGCGCCTTTTCGCAAAGTCCGGTGGAAGTCAATCTGATTGGAAAAAATCTGAGTCAGCTGCTGGATGACCGGGTCAGGCAGTCTGGCCTCGTCAGCAGCATCGTAGAGCGATCGCGACACCGTGCCACCGGTCATGCGGATGCTGGTGTTCATGGGCGAGGTTTCGAGTGCTGCTTGAAATCCCTGTGGGGAACGCTCCAAGCGCAAACGTTGGAAGAAGGTGTCGTTTTCGTTTTTGAGCCACCGCACACTCAGTGAGCGCAGCAGTTGTTGGGAGGTGACTTCGGCGGATACTGTCCGCCCTCCTTGCTGCAGTGCTTGGCGGGCTTGAGGATTTTTCCGCAAAAATGCGGCCGCTTCAGCATCGACCAGTCCCAAGCGACGAAGCAAAGCTTCAGGTGTGTCTGAGGTGCGGGTGTTGTCGGACCGGGTCAATATGACTTCAAACTTGTCCAACAATTGAGCCTGAGATTCAAGCTGAGCGATCTCAACGGGCACGGTGATGTTGATGACGGGTTGGTCTGAAATGTCAGGCCCCAAATTGGCAAGGGCGAAAGCACCGCCACCACCGACCAACAAGACGCTCGCAAGGCTGGCGACAATCGTTTTTGGGTGACGCTTGAGCCATCCTTGAAGGACAAGATTCGCCTGATTCAGGTGCGGATGGTATCCGTCCACCCAGGCTAAAAACCTTTGCGTGGCAATCAGCATTGCACCCAGCACGGCCGTGCCAAGGAACAAAATGCTGAGCAGCAAGGAGGTCAGTCGCGACTGTAGGGTGGAAAGGAACGGCATGAAAAAAGGAAGGAAGACGCTGTCAGGCGCCAAGGGGATGTGTCAGATGGGTCGGAAACAGTCTGCTCGCACATAAAATGCGATTTGAACTCGGACCGCCATTGTATCCCTCTGGATCGCATTCAACACAGAAAAAACCCTTATGAATCAAGCGCTTGTTACAAAATACCCGGTAAATGACCCTGTGTTGAATGCTTTGGAAGTGACTTTACGAGGGTGTGAAGAGCTGATTCCCAAAGAAGATTGGCTACAGAAACTGGCCAAATCCGAGGCCACCGGCGTGCCACTGCGCATCAAACTGGGTCTGGACCCGACAGCCCCTGACATTCACATTGGCCATACCGTGGTGCTCAACAAGATGCGCCAATTGCAGGATCTGGGGCACCAGGTGATCTTTTTGATCGGCGATTTCACCAGCCTGATCGGCGACCCTTCTGGCCGCAACAACACCCGTCCACCGCTCACGTCCGAGCAGATCAAGGCCAACGCTGAGACTTACTACAAACAAGCCAGTCTGGTGCTGGATCCCAATAAAACCGAGATCCGTTACAACAGTGAGTGGTCGCTACCATTGGGTTCCATGGGCATGATCCAGTTGGCAGCCAAGTACACCGTGGCCCGCATGATGGAGCGCAACGACTTCCATGATCGTTTCAAGGCAGGCACACCGATTTCGGTGCACGAGTTCTTGTACCCGCTCATGCAGGGCTACGACTCTGTGGCACTCAAGTCCGACTTGGAGCTGGGTGGCACCGACCAGAAGTTCAACCTGTTGATGGGGCGTCATTTGCAAGCCGAATACGGGCAAGAGCCGCAGTGCATTTTGACCATGCCTCTGCTGGAAGGGCTGGACGGTGTGGACAAGATGTCCAAGTCTAAAAACAACTACATCGGCATCAGCGAAGAGCCCAACACCATGTTCGCCAAGGTGCTGAGCATCTCGGACACCCTCATGTGGCGCTGGTTCACTTTGCTGTCCTTCAAGTCGATGGCTGAGATCGAGGCACTCAAGAAAGAAGTCGAGGGCGGACGCAACCCCAAAGACGCCAAGGTCATGCTGGCCAAGGAAATCACGGCCCGTTTTCACAGCGCAGCCGCGGCCGATGCGGCTGAGCAAGATTTCATCAACCGCAGCCAGGGTGGCGTGCCTGAGGACATCCCGCAAGTGTCTTTGTCCGGCGCACCCATGGGCATCGGGGCTTTGCTCAAGGCGGCTGGACTGGCCCCCTCCACGACAGAAGCTGGTCGCTTGGTGGATGGCGGAGGTGTGCGTGTGGACTCCAGTGTGGTCAGTGACAAGGGCCTGAAACTCGAAGCGGGCACTTACGTGGTGCAAGTGGGCAAGCGCAAGTTTGCCAAGGTCACGCTGGCTTGATCAGGGGTTGGCGTACGGACAAGTCATCCACCGCGGGTATGCTTAGCCCATGAAAAGATTCGATGACTGGATGACGCCCACCCGCTTGCTCTGGGCTTCGGTGGTGGTGGCCTTGGTCACGATCGCACTCAAAACCGGGGCCTGGTGGCTCACCGATTCGGTTGGTTTGCTGTCGGACGCGATGGAGTCGCTGGTCAACCTGGCCAGTGCGGTGTTCGGCTTGATGATGGTCACCATTGCGGCCCGTCCAGCCGACGACGAACACCCCTATGGCCACCACAAGGCCGAGTATTTCTCTTCTGGTTTTGAAGGCATCCTGATTCTGGTGGCCGCCTTGGGCATCATTTGGGTGGCGGTTCATCGTTTGTTTGACCCGCAACCCATCGCGCAGGTGGGCTGGGGTCTGACCTTGTCGGTGGGCAGCTCGGCCCTGAACGGTTTGCTGGCCTGGTTGATGTTTCGCGCCGCCCGGCAGCACCGCTCACTGGCGCTGGAGGCCGATGCCCGGCACTTGGTGACCGACGTCTGGACATCGGCTGGGGTGGTGGTCGGACTTGTTCTGGTGAGTGTGAGCGGCTGGTTGTGGCTGGATGCGGTGGTCGCCATCGGCGTGGCCCTGAACATTTTGAAAGAAGGCTGGAGCTTGGTCTGGCGGTCCTCGCAGGGCCTGATGGACGAGGCGTTGGAGCCTGAAATCTTGGCCGATGTGCAACGCGTGCTTGATGGTTTTGCGCACCAGCGTGGCGAGACCGAGATCCTCCGCTTTGACCACCTGAACACCCGCAAAGCCGGGCAACGCCGTTTTTTGGATGTGCACATGCACATGCCCGCCAGCTGGAGCTTGGGCCGCGCTGCTGCTTTGCGCGCCAGCGTCGAGCAGGCATTGATGAGCGAGGTGCCCGGCTTGCGGGCCACCATCCAGCTCTTGCCCAGCGATGTGGAAGCGCACTTTGACGATGCCAGGGACTTGAAATGATGGCTGTGCTGCAACGGGTGAGTCAAGCCAGTGTGCGTGTCGATGGGGCAGTGATCGGCCAGATTGACACCGGTTTGCTGGTGCTGCTGTGTGCCGAAAAAGGCGATACAGATGCGGTGGCTGAAAAGATGCTGGCCAAAATTCTGAAACTTCGCATCTTCAGTGACGACGCAGGCAAGATGAATTTGAGCGTGCAGGACGTGGGCGGTGGTTTGTTGGTGGTCAGCCAGTTCACCCTGGCCGCCGATTTGGCCGGGGGCAACCGCCCCAGCTTCACCCAGGCGGCTGCGCCCGAGGAGGGTCGGCGCTTGTACGAGCACTTTGTGGCGCAGGCACAAAAAGCCCACCCGGTGGTGCAAACCGGCCGCTTTGCCGCCGACATGAAAGTGGCCCTCATCAACGACGGCCCCATCACTATCCCGATGCGCATGTCGGCTTGAGGCGCTGCCCGGGGGTGGGCAACGATAATCCCCGCATGACTGCAACTTCTCCTGCCGCGAGTTCCGCTCGCTTCGACCAGCTTGCGCTGGCGCCTGCCACCCTTCAAAACCTCGAACAACTGGGCTACACCCAGATGACGCCCATCCAGGCGGCCAGCCTGCCGCTCACGCTGGCGGGGCAAGACCTGATCGCCCAAGCCAGCACGGGCAGCGGCAAAACCGCCGCTTTTGGCCTGCCTTTGATTGAGCGCTTGCAAAGCGCGGGCTCGCCCAGTGCGGCCATCCAGGCCGTGATCCTGTGCCCCACCCGCGAGCTGGCCGACCAGGTCACGCAAGAAATCCGCCGCTTGGCCCGTGCCCGGTCAAACGTGAAAGTCGTCACCTTGTGTGGTGGCGTGGCCCTGCGTGGTCAATCTGTGAGCCTGGAGCACGGCGCCGATGTGGTGGTGGGTACGCCTGGGCGCATCCTGGACCATCTGGAGCGCGGATCTTTGAGCTTGGCGGGCGTGAACACGCTGGTTTTAGACGAAGCCGACCGCATGTTGGACATGGGCTTTTTCGACGACATCGCCAAAGTGGTGCGCCAGTGCGCGAAAGACCGCCAGACCCTGCTGTTCTCGGCCACTTACCCCGAAGGCATTGCCAAGCTGGCGGCGCAGTTCATGCGTTCACCGCAAACCGTGAAGGTGGAGGCGCAGCACAGCGCACACAAAATTCGCCAGATTTATTACGAAGTCAGTGAAAGCCAGCGGCTGGACGCCGTGTCCAAACTGTTGGCACATTTTCGCCCCGAACGCACGCTGGCCTTTTGCAACACCAAACAGCAATGCCGCGATTTGGTGGCGGTGTTGCAGGCCCAGGGCTACAGCGCGCTGGCGCTGTTTGGCGAGTTGGAGCAGCGCGAGCGCGATCAGGTGCTGGTGCAGTTCTCTAACCGCAGTTGCTCGGTCCTGGTGGCCACCGATGTGGCTTCGCGGGGGCTGGATGTGGAAGGCCTTGAAGCCGTGATCAACGTAGACGTGACGCCGGACGCAGAAATCCACATCCACCGCATTGGCCGCACCGGTCGGGGCGATGCCGAGGGCCTGGCGCTCACGCTGGCCAGCATGGACGAGATGGGATCGGTCGGCAAGATTGAGGTGATGCAGGGGCGTGAGTCGAAGTGGGAGCCTTTGTCTGGCCTGACGCCTGCGGCGGGTGGTCCACTGCAACCGAACATGCGCACCTTGCAGATTGTCGGTGGCCGCAAGGAAAAAATCCGGGCAGGCGATGTGATGGGGGCCTTGGCGGGTGAGTGTGGTTTGACCCGCGAGCAGGTCGGCAAGATCAATGTGAACGAGTTTTCAACCTATGTGGCGGTGCAGGCTCAGTTGGCCAAAAAGGTCGAGGCGCAGTTGTCACACGGCAAGATCAAGGGCAAGAGTGTGAAGGTTCGGTTGCTCTGACGATTTGCCTTTCGCCTTTTGCTGGGGCGATGTGTGAGGGGATGCGCCCACCCATTCCTGGCCTCCCCAGCTGGAAATCAAAGGTAAGGGTTTTTCAGCCCCAACCCCGCCAAAATCGCAACCTCATAGGCCTCCATCTCCTCGGCATCGGCCTCGCTGGTCTCATGGTCCCAGCCCTGCGCGTGCAAAGTGCCGTGCACCAGCAAATGCGCATAATGCGCCGCCAGCGTCTTGCCCTGCTCTTTGGCCTCACGTGCCACCACCGGGGCGCACAGCACCAGATCGGCCAGCACCACGGGCGCTTGCTCGTAGTCAAAGGTCAGCACGTTGGTGGCGTAGTCTTTTTTGCGATAACTCTGGTTCAGCGCGCGTCCTTCCTCTTCGCCCACGATGCGCACCGTGATTTCGGCGTCATCGGCCAGGGCATGACGAATGGCGCGGGCAACCGCATGGCGGGGCAGGGCGGCGCGGTGGCGCGCCGCGTTGGGGATGTCGCCAAATTGCAGAGAGAGCTGAAGTTGTTGCAGGGCCATGGGGTTCGCAGGGTCGTTCAATCGTCGGTGGGCAGGGGCTTGCGGCGGGTCGTGACGCCCGCACGCATGGGGGCGCTGCCTTGCGCGTCGTAGGCGTCCACGATGCGGGCCACCAGCGGGTGGCGCACCACATCGGCGCTGGAAAAACGTGTGAAAGCAATGCCCTTGACGCGCTTCAAAACCCGCTCGGCATCGATGAGGCCGCTCAGCTGCCCCTTGGGCAAGTCGATCTGGCTCACATCGCCCGTCACCACTGCCTTGGCGCCAAAGCCAATGCGTGTCAGGAACATCTTCATCTGTTCGGTGCTGGTGTTTTGCGCTTCGTCCAAAATCACAAAGGCGTTGTTCAGCGTGCGCCCGCGCATGAAAGCCAGAGGGGCCACTTCGATCGCATTGCGCTCAAAGGCTTTGAGCACCTTGTCATGGCCCATCAGGTCGTAGAGCGCGTCGTACAGCGGGCGCAAATACGGGTCGACCTTTTGCGACAAGTCGCCCGGTAAAAAGCCCAGACGTTCACCCGCTTCCACCGCCGGGCGGGTCAGTACGATGCGCTGCACGCTGGCGCGCTCCAGTGCATCCACGGCGCAGGCCACGGCCAGATAAGTCTTGCCGGTGCCCGCTGGGCCAATGCCAAAGCTGATGTCGTGGCTGGCGATGCTCTCCAAATAGGCCGCTTGTACCGGAGTGCGGGCCTTCAGGTCGGCGCGGCGGGTTTGCAAGATGGGCAAGTTCGCCTCTTCGCCCCCACTGTCGCCGACCAGCATGAGCTGCACCATGTCGGGTGAAATGGGGCGGTCGGCCCGCTCATAGATCGCCTGCAAAATCTCCATGGCCCGCATGGCCACCGCCTTGGGGCCGTCCACCTTGAACTGCTCGTGGCGGTGCGCGATGCTCACTTGCAAGCCCGCTTCGATGGTGCGCAGGTGCGCGTCCATCGGGCCACACAGGTGTGACAAGCGGGTGTTGTTGTGCGGCGTGAAGGTGTGTCTGACGATCAAGTTGATAATCCTCGCTGTGCGCGGTTTGTGGCCAGGATGGCCCGGGCGAGAGCGCATTTTCTCCCATCACAGGCATTTAAGGCGACACCCTCCATGATTGGCAAACTCACCGGCATCCTGAGCGACAAAAACCCACCCGAGGTGATCGTGGACTGCCATGGCGTGGGCTACGAAGTCAATGTGCCCATGAGCACGTTCTACAACTTGCCTGCTGCGGGCGAAAAAGTCAGTTTGGTCACGCACTTTGTGGTGCGCGAAGACGCGCAAATCCTTTACGGGTTTGCCACCCTGGCCGAGCGCGAGGCGTTTCGTCAGCTCATCAAAATTTCGGGCGTGGGGCCCCGCACGGCCTTGAGTGTGTTGTCCGGCATGAGTGTGGACGATTTGGCGCAGGCCATCACCACCCAAGAAGTCGGCCGTCTGGTCAAGGTGCCCGGCATCGGCAAAAAAACCGCTGAACGTTTGTTGCTTGAACTCAAAGGCAAACTGGGCGGCGACATCGGCGGTCTGTTTGCCGTACACACCCCCGACGCGCAAAGCGACATTCAGCAGGCTTTGCTGGCCCTGGGCTACAACGACAAGGAAGCGGCTGCCGCGCTCAAGAGCCTGCCCGCCGATGTGGGCGTGAGCGAAGGCATCAAGCTGGCCCTCAAAGCCCTGAACAAATGAAGATGAATTGAGCCATGAGCATCCGCACCGACGACTTTGCCCCGCAACCCGAACCCCGGGTCATTTCAGCGGCCCCAGTGTCCCATCAAGAGGAAGCCATTGAACGCGCCTTGCGCCCCAAACTGCTGGACGAATACGTCGGCCAGGTCAAGGTGCGCGAACAGCTGGAGATTTTCATCAGCGCCGCCAAGATGCGCCAAGAGCCGCTCGACCATGTGCTGCTGTTTGGCCCGCCCGGTTTGGGCAAAACCACGCTGTCCCACATCATTGCCGCCGAGCTGGGTGTGAACCTGCGCCAAACCAGCGGCCCGGTGCTCGAGAAACCCAAAGATTTGGCGGCGCTGCTCACCAATTTGGAGCGCAACGACGTGCTCTTCATTGACGAAATCCACCGCCTCTCGCCCGTTGTCGAAGAGATCTTGTACCCCGCTCTGGAGGACTACCAAATCGACATCATGATCGGCGAAGGGCCAGCTGCGCGCAGCATCAAGCTCGACCTGCAGCCGTTCACTTTGGTGGGTGCGACCACGCGGGCTGGCATGCTCACCAACCCGCTGCGCGACCGCTTTGGCATCGTCTCGCGCCTGGAGTTCTACACCCCCGAGGAGCTGACCCGCATCGTGACCCGCAGCGCCGGTTTGCTCAAAGCGCCGATCGACCCCGAAGGCTCGTTCGAGATCGCCCGACGTTCACGCGGCACGCCTCGCATTGCCAACCGCCTGCTGCGCCGGGTGCGCGACTATGCGGATGTGAAGGGCGACGGCACCATCCATAAGGCCATCGCCGAAAAAGCCTTGGTCATGCTGGACGTGGACCCAGAAGGCTTTGACCTGATGGACCGCAAACTGCTGGAAGCGGTGATCCACCGTTTTGACGGCGGGCCTGTGGGGTTGGACAACATCGCGGCCAGCATCGGCGAGGAGCGTGACACGATCGAGGACGTGATCGAGCCGTATCTGATTCAGCAAGGCTATTTGCAGCGCACGCCACGCGGGCGCATGGCCACCTTGGCAGCATTCCGGCATTTGGGCGTCACGCCGCCCAAGTCGTTTGGTGACAAGTTCTGAATCGGTGTGTGCGCTTGCAGTTGGATGGAGATGGTGATTGGGCGGCCTGACCTGGGGCTGAAACGATAATGCCAGCATGGAAACCAAATGGCTTGAAGATTTTGTGAGCTTGGCCGAAACCCGCAGTTTCAGCCGTTCGGCGCAGTTGCGGCACGTCACGCAACCGGCTTTTTCCCGGCGCATCCAGTCGCTGGAGGCGTGGGCCGGGGCAGACTTGGTCGACCGCAGCTCTTACCCAACCCGGCTCACCCCTGCGGGTGAGACCTTGTATGCCCAGGCGCTGGAGATGCTGCAGTCGCTGCAAAACACCCGGGCCATGCTGCGCGGCCACAATGCGGTGGGTCAAGACATCATCCAGTTTGCCGTGCCGCACACCTTGGCATTCACATTTTTTCCGCCTTGGGTGGCCAGCTTGCGCGAGACTTTTGGGCCCATGAAAAGCCGGCTCATGGCGCTGAACGTGCACGACGCGGCCATGCGCCTGGTGGAGGGCGGTTGCGACGTGTTGATCGCCTACCACCACCCCTCGCAGCCCTTGCAAATTGACCCTGAACGCTACGATATGGTGGTATTGGGGCACGAGGTGATTGCGCCCTATGTGCAAAGCACGCCCGATGGTCGTGCGCTGTTCAGTTTGCCCGGCCATGCCGCACGGCCACTGCCTTATCTTGGCTACGCGCCCGGGGCTTATTTGGGCGGTGTGACCGACTGGATCTTGAAACAGGCGGGCGTGCCGGTGCATCTGGAGCGGGTCTATGAAACCGACATGGCTGAGGGTCTGAAAGTGATGGCCCTGGAAGGCCATGGCATCGCGTTTTTGCCGCGCAGTGCGGTCAAGAAAGAAATCCAAGCTGGTACCCTGGTCGAGGTGGGCTTGCCGGGTGGGCAAACCCTGGCGCTGAGCATGGAGGTGCGTGCCTACCGCGAGAAATCCGGGTCCAAACCCTGTTTCAAGAGCTCGGCCCACCAGTTGTGGCTGCACCTGACCCAGAGCACCTCTTCGGTGCATTCCTCCCGTTAAATCGTCGCCAGCCCGGTCTTTTCATGGCATGTATTGCTTTATGCATTTTTTGCATGGAGTCCGGGGGTACACCCTGATGAGGGCTGACTACAAACTGACTATATTCAGCACACGCTGGTGTGTAGGCACATTTTGTGCAAATGCACAAACCGCTGGTGTCGTGGTGCACCTTGGGGGTGCTTCTCAATGATGCCCGCTCTTTGATGCGGGCCTAGGGAAGCTCCTAGGCGGTTCATTGCTGAATTTGGCATTTAATCTGTGGGTGGCAATTTGCTACTCACCATTTCACAAGAGGATTCAAACCATGAAGAAAATGACACAAACCTTGATCGGCTCCGTGCTGGCCACTGCAGGCTTGCTGGTGGCCACATCCGCCATGGCGGGCAAAACTCTGGACCAGATCAAGCAGCGCGGCCAAATCGTCTGCGGTGTCAACACCGGTCTGGCCGGTTTTTCGGCCGCTGACTCCAGCGGCAACTGGTCGGGTCTGGACGTGGACCACTGCCGTGCCTTGGCCGCAGCCGTGTTGAGCGACGCGACCAAAGTCAAATACGTGCCCCTGACCGCCCAGCAGCGTTTCACCGCTCTGCAGTCTGGCGAGGTCGATGTACTGGCCCGCAACACCACCAACACCCTGAACCGCGATGGCTCTTTGGGTCTGCACTTCATCGGCGCCAACTACTACGACGGCCAGGGTTTCATGGTGCCCAAAGGCAAGATCACCAGCGCCAAGCAACTCAAGGGTGCCACCGTGTGCGTGCAATCCGGCACCACCACCGAGAAAAACCTCACCGATTTTTCCCGCGCCAACAAGCTCAACTTGAAGCCTGTCGTGTTTGAAAAAGTCGAAGCCGCCACCGGCGCTTACTTCTCTGGCCGTTGCCAGGCCTACACCACCGACGCATCGGGCCTGGCCTCGGTGCGTGCCAAGGAAGCCAAAGACCCAGCTGCCCACGTCATCTTGCCCGATCTGGTCTCCAAAGAGCCCCTGGGCCCGATGGTGCGCCGTGGTGACGACGAGTGGTTCGCCATCAACAAGTGGGTGCTTTCCGGCCTGATCGAAGCCGAAGAGTACGGCATCACCCAAGCCAATGTGGACCAAATGAAAACCAGCGAGAACCCACAAGTGGGTCGTTTGCTGGGTGCCACCGAAGACCTGGGCAAGCACCTGGGTCTGGACAAGGAATGGCTGGCCCGCGCCATCAAGACCACCGGTAACTACGGTGAAATGTTTGAGCGCAACGTCGGCCCCAAAACCGCCATCAACTTGCCACGTGGCCTGAACAACCAGTGGAACAAGGGCGGCCTGATGTACGCTGCACCGCTGCGTTGATCGCCTGCCTTTTTTGAAGGTTCTGAATACGCCCCTTCACGGGGCGTATTTTTTACCAGCCCGTCATTTTTCAGGCAGTCCCCATGACCCATTTTTCCATGATCGAGGCCAGGCCCTTGCCCGGCAAGAAAACCCGATCCATCTCGTGGCGCAGCCGCGAAGGGCGTTCGGTCATCTACCAGGTCGTCGCCATCTTGTCGGCTTTGGCGCTGGTGGCCCTGTTGGTGCGCAACACGCTCACCAATATGCGCCTGCGCGGCATCCAAAGCGGCTACGATTTTTTGTTTCAACCGTTTGGCTTTGACATCAGCGAAACGGTGATCGAGTATGCGCACAACAGCTCTTACTTCGTGGCCTTTGCCATCGGCATGCTCAACACGCTCAAGGTCGCCGTGATCGGTATCCTGCTGGCCACGGTGCTGGGTGTTCTCGTAGGAGTCGGACGCTTTTCGGCCAACTTTTTGGTGCGCAAAATCTGTTACGCCTACGTCGAATTTTTCCGCAACGTGCCGGTCTACCTGCAGTTGCTCATCTGGTATCTGGTCTTCACTGAGATGCTGCCCGACCTGGACAACGCCTGGAATGCGGGTCATTTTTTCCTGAGCAAAAACGGCATTTCCTTCCCCTGGCCCGTGTGGCAGTGGGGCCAGACTTTGGCCCTGGTCGGTGTTGCTCTAGGCCTGGTGTTTGCGTGGATCTACCGACGCATGGCACGGGCGCATTTTGACCGCACCGGCAACACGCGCCCAGTGTGGGCCGTGTCGTTGGCGGTCACGCTGGTGATGGCGGTGCTCGGCTGGCTGGTGGGTGGCGCGCCCAACGAATGGGACTTGCCTAAGAAGGGCGATTTCCAGATTGAAGATGGCGGCGCGTTCAGTCCCGAATTCATAGCCCTGCTGTGTGGCTTGGTGTTTTACACCGCGTCCTTCATTGCCGAAGTCGTGCGCTCGGGCATTGCTTCGGTGTCGCTGGGTCAGCACGAGGCGTCGGCCTCTTTGGGCCTGAGCAAAAACCAGTCCATGCGTCTGGTGGTGTTGCCCCAGGCCTTGCGCGTGATCATTCCGCCGCTGACCAGCCAGTACCTGAACCTGACCAAGAACTCATCGCTGGCGGTGGCCATTGGTTACCCCGAACTGGTCTCGATCGCCAACACCACGCTCAACCAAACGGGCCGCGCCATCGAGGCCTTGTCCATCGTGATGTTGGTGTACCTGACGCTGTCCCTTCTCACCTCGGCCCTCATGAACTGGTTCAACGCCAGTGCCGCCATCCAGGAGCGCTGACATGAACGTTTTCAAATCCACCGAAGCCCGGCCGATGCCCGGCCGCAGCACAGGCCCCGTGGCCTGGTTGCGCGGCAATTTGTTTTCCACCCCGAGCAACAGCCTGATGTCGCTGGTGTTGCTGGCCGTGTGCCTGTGGGCATTTGTCTCTTCACTCGACTGGGCCGTCTTGCAAGCCGTCTTTGGCAGCAACTTGCAAGCTTGCAACGACGTGCGCGGCGCAGGGGCTTGTTGGGGCGTGATCTCCGAAAAAGGCCGCTTGATCGTGATGGGTCGTTACCCTGAAGTCGAGCACTGGCGTCCGGTGATCGCCACCGCCCTCATGTTGGGTGTGGTCGTCATCAGTTGCATGCCGCGTTTTTGGAACAAGGCCTTGCCCTTGGTTTGGCTGGTCATGCTGACCGTGTATTTCGTGCTGATGAAGGGCGGCTTTTTTGGCCTGACCGAAGTCGACACCGACCAATGGGGCGGCTTGCCGCTCACGGTCATGCTCACCGTGATCTCGATGACGCTGGCCTTTCCGCTGGCCATCTTTGTAGCGCTGGGCCGACGCTCCAACATGCCGGCCATCAAAACCTTGTGCACGCTCTACGTCGAGTTGGTGCGCGGCGTGCCGCTGATCACTGTGCTGTTCATGGCCTCGTTCATGCTGCCGCTGTTCATGCCCGAGGGCGTGAAGATCGACGTGCTGGTGCGCGTGGTGGTGGGCATCACCTTGTTTTCCGGGGCCTACATGGCCGAGGTGATTCGCGGCGGTCTGCAGGCTTTGCCCAAAGGCCAGACCGAAGCGGCGGCCACACTGGGCCTGAGCTACTGGCAAACCCAGCGCATGATCGTGCTGCCCCAGGCGCTGGCCACCGTGGTGCCGTCCATCATGAACACCTTCATCGGTCTGTTCAAAGACACTTCGCTGGTGACCATCGTGTCGCTGTACGAGCTGACCGGCGCGTTGGGCCTGGCGCTCAACTCCGATGCCGACTGGCGCCCCTTCAAGATCGAAGCCTACCTCTTCATCACCTTCATTTATTTCGCGTTCTGCTTTGCCATGTCGCGCTACAGCCTGTGGATCGAAGAGCGCACGGCCGTGAGCAAAGTCCGCTGAACGAAAGACCTTTATGACCTCCAACGCTAACCCCATCATCGAGTTCAAAGGCGTGAACAAGTGGTACGCCAGCAATGGCTACCATGTGCTGCGCGATGTGAACCTGCAATTTGCCAAAGGCGAAAAAGTCGTCATCTGCGGCCCCTCGGGCTCGGGCAAGTCCACCCTGATTCGCTGCATCAACGCCCTCGAGGAATACCAGGAAGGCTCGCTCACCGTAGACGGCACTGTGCTGGGCGATGATCTCAAAGGCATTGACAAAGTGCGCCGCGAGGTCGGCATGGTGTTCCAGCAGTTCAACCTGTTCCCGCACCTGACAGTGATGGAAAACCTGATCTTGTCACCCACCTGGGTGGCCAAGATGCCACGCAAGGAAGCCGTGGACAAAGCCATGGTGCAGCTGGAGCGCGTGCGCATTGCCGAGCACGCGAACAAGTACCCGCTGCAGTTGTCCGGCGGCCAGCAGCAGCGCGTGGCGATTGCGCGTGCGCTGTGCCTGACGCCCAAGATCATGCTGTTCGATGAGCCCACTTCGGCGCTCGACCCCGAGATGATCAAGGAAGTGCTGGACGTGATGATCGAGTTGACCAGCCAAGGCATGACCATGCTGTGCGTGACGCACGAGATGGGCTTTGCCAAGGCGGTGGCCGACCGCGTGATCTTCATGGACCAAGGCCAGGTGGTCGAACAAGCCCCGCCCCAGCAGTTTTTTGACGCACCCCAAACCGACCGGGCGCAGGACTTCTTGTCCAAAATCTTGGGGCATTGATTTAATGAGGGTCAGATCCCGATTGAATCGGCGTCAGACCCTGATCCATTGGCGTTTGTCGCCGGACTGAACGCGGCCAGCAGGTTTGCGACAATACGCCCCATGACCCAAGAACTCACCCTCATCCGTCCCGACGACTGGCACCTGCATGTGCGCGATGGCGCAGCCCTGAATGTGGTCGTGCCTCACACGGCTGCGCAGTTTGCCCGAGCCATCATCATGCCCAACCTCAAGCCGCCGGTGACCACGGCCGAGCAGGCGCTGGCCTACAAACAGCGCATCCTGGCCGCCGTGCCTGTGGGCATGGCCTTTGAGCCGCTCATGACGCTGTACCTGACCGACAACTTGGCCCCGGCAGAAATCGCCCGCGCCAAAGCCGCTGGCGTGGTGGCGTGCAAGCTCTATCCAGCGGGGGCCACCACCAACAGCGATGCGGGTGTGACCGATCTGCGCAAAATCTACCCCGTGCTCGAAGCCATGCAGCGCGAAGGCGTGCTGCTGCTGGTGCATGGCGAAGTCACCTCCTCCGACATCGATCTTTTTGACCGAGAAGCGGTGTTCATCGAGCAGCAATTGATCCCGTTGCGCCGTGACTTTCCGGGCCTGAAAATCGTGATGGAACACATCACCACCAAAGAAGCCGCCGACTATGTGGCCGCAGGCGACGCGAATTTGGCTGCCACCATCACCGTGCACCACCTGCTGTACAACCGCAACGCCCTGTTCTTGGGCGGCATGCGCCCACATTACTACTGCCTGCCCGTGCTCAAGCGCGAAACCCACCGCCAGGCGCTGGTGCAGGCGGCCACCAGTGGCAATGCCCGCTTCTTCTTGGGCACCGACAGCGCCCCGCACCCGGCGCACCTCAAAGAGCACGCCAGCGGTTGCGCCGGTTGCTACACCGCGCACGCCGCCATCGAGATGTATGCCGAGGCCTTTCACCAAGCGGGGGCGCTCGACAAGCTCGAAGGCTTTGCCAGCTTCTTTGGGGCCGACTTTTACGGTCTGCCGCGCAACACCAGCACGATCACCTTGCGCCGCGAAAGCTGGACGCCCGCAGAGAGCTTTGCCTTTGGCGAGGCCGAACTCAAGCCCCTGCGTTCCGGAGAAAGCCTGCCGTGGCGTCTGGTGGAGGGCTGAGCCCCAATCGGGCTGGGCACCGCTGTGCGCCAGCTTCCAGCCTGAGCGTGCCCGACATCGACTGGAACGCGCCTTGGTTGGCCGACTGGCGGGCCGTGGGTGAGCCCATCGCTTGCCAGGTGGTGGCGGGCACGCCTCAGCCTGAGGCCTTGAACGCGGCGGGCCATGCCCCTGTGCGCTTTGTGCCGCAAGCCGACTTGCCCGAAGGACAGGCCTACGAAGACTTCATCTTCGCCGCTGGCCAGGTGCCCACCCGCGAAGGCCTGCACGACTTTTTCAATGCTTTGTGCTGGATGCATTTCCCGCAGGCCAAAAAACGCCTGAACCAGTTGCAAGCCCGCGAAATTGCCCGAGCCGGGGTGGGCCAGGTGCGCGGCCCGGTGCGCGACGCCGCCACCGTGTTCGATGAAAACGCGCTGCTGATCCAGACCTCCGATGCCGTGTGGTCTGCCTTGACCGAGCACCGATGGATGGATGCGTTCCTTGGCTTGCGTAGCGAGTGGGCACTTACATGTCTTTGGGCTTTTGGCCATGCCGCGCTCGAAAAAGCGGTGCAGCCCTACAAGTCGATCACCGTGCACCTGTGGCGCGTGCCGCAAGGCGTGGCGCAGGCCGACCTCGACGCTTGGCTGGCGCAAGACCTCACGCCTGAAAAGCTGGCCCGCAAACCCTTCAGTCCCTTGCCACTGCTGGGCGTGCCGGGCTGGTGGCTGGCCAACGAAGCCCCATCCTTTTACGCCGATGACAGCGTGTTTCGGCCCCGCAGAAGCCCGCGCCTGGCTGAAAAACCGTACGCCAATGCGGAAATCGCGCCCCCGGCTTGATTTTGAACACCGACCCCCTAACATTCGACACAACGCGCCCGCGTCTTTCGGGCTGAAAGTGAAACTCAACATGAAACGCATTTTTCTTTTTGTCATGACCAACCTGGCCGTCGTGGTCGTTTTGGGCATTGTGGCCAACTTGCTGGGCGTCAACCGCTTTTTGACTTCCAACGGCCTGGACCTGGGCGCTTTGCTCGGTTTTGCGCTGATCATGGGCTTTGGCGGCGCCATCATTTCCTTGCTCATCAGCAAGCCCTTGGCCAAGTGGACCTCGGGTGTCAAAGTCATCACCCAACCCGCCAACGCCGACGAAGCCTGGATTTTGGACACGGTGCGCAAGTTTGCTGACAAATCTGGCATCGGCATGCCCGAAGTCGGCATCTTCCCGGGCGACCCCAATGCCTTTGCCACAGGTGCATTTCGCGATTCGGCCCTGGTGGCCGTGTCCACCGGCTTGCTGCAAAACATGACGCACGAAGAAATCGAAGCCGTGATCGCCCACGAAGTGGCGCACATTGCCAACGGCGACATGGTCACCATGACCCTGATCCAGGGCGTCATGAACACCTTCGTGGTGTTCATCTCGCGGGTGGTGGGTTATGCGGTCGACAGCTTCTTGCGCAAGGGCGACAGCGAGAACACTGGCCCCGGCATGGGCTACTACATCACCACCATCGTGATGGACATCATCCTCGGCTTTGTGGCCGCCATGATCGTGGCCTGGTTCAGCCGCCAGCGCGAGTTCCGCGCCGATGCCAGCGCGGCGCAGCTGATGGGCCGTAAGCAGCCGATGATCAATGCCTTGGCCCGCTTGGGCGGCGTGCACACGGCCGAGTTGCCCAAAACCATGGCCGCCATGGGCATTGCGGGGGGCATTGGACAGTTGTTCAGCACGCATCCTCCCATCGAAGAACGCATCGCCGCACTGCAAAACAGCGCTTTATAAAGACGATTCGTCTTCCCCCAGTGCGTCCAGGTGGGACGTGTCGCCCCAGCCCACCAAAGACAAGCCTGCAGGCGTCCACAACAAGCTGTTGACCGCGGTGTTGGTGAGTGCCCACGTGCGCGGTGCTTGCAGATCGATGCGGGTGGCGGCACGGTACAAAATGTCCAGCACCCCGCCATGGGCCACCAGCACGATCTGCTGACCCGGATGGAGTACAGCCAGTTCGTTCACCGTGGCCACAATGCGATCGCGAAGCACCAAAAGCGATTCACCGCCATCGGGCGGTGTCCAGTCGGGCGTGCGTTTGCGCCAGTGCCAAGCATGGTCGGGCAGCTCGACTTCGATTTCGGCGAATGTGCGGCCCTGAAACGCGCCAAAATGCCGTTCTCTCAAGCCAGCGTGGGTGTTCACCGTTTTCCCTATGGCTTGCGCAATCGCGTTGGCGGTGGTGTGGGCACGAGACAGGTCGCTGGCGTAAATGGCATCGATGGCATCGCGCTGCACCAGCGACCGGGCCAGGTGCTGGGCTTGGCGCAGTCCGACATCGTTGAGTGGAATGTCCAGGTGGCCTTGCACCCGCGTGTCGACGTTCCAAGCGGTTTCTCCGTGGCGAATCGCCAAAATGCGGGTGGGTTCCATCAAGTTTCGGGCTCAGCGGGGCAGTTCGATGTTGACCCGGCGCAGCCCTGCTGGCGGGTTGGGGAAGTTGGCCAGCGCGGCTTGGAACAGCGTGGCAAAAATCGGCATGCTGTCGCTCCATGGGCCTGCATGGCTGGCACGGGTTTCGTAAACCACTTGGCCCGATTTCAAGTCACGCATGACGACGCTGACTTCACGGCGGTAATGCGTGGGCGGCGGAAAGCGCATGCCCATGCCCAGACCGACGTGCGAGCCCAAGCCCCCGCCAAAACCTGATCCGATGGTGATGCTGCCGAAGGGTGTCCAGCCCGGCGCTAGGGGTCGGCCCCAAGGGTCGGCCAGGTACTGCGAGCCACTGAAGCCCAGCATCACGCTCAGGCTGGCTGTGGCATCGTCACGCACCAAACCCACGGCCGTCATGGCGGCCTGCGCTTGCTGCTCGGCGAGACCGGCTTCGGGGTTGTGCACCTGTGAGGGCAGGCGTTCGAAACGGTATTTGGCGCCTTGCAAACTCATGCCCGGCGGCACGGCCGCCACCGAGACCACATCGCTGTCGATCAGGCGCATCGATGCGCAGCCCGTCAAGAAGCCCAAGGCCATCGCAGCCAAGGCCACCGAAAACCACCACTTGAGCTGCCGAATTGTTGTGCGCATGCGCTGTTCCCTTGAGGTTCACATCGAGATGACTTGGATGCCCGGCAAGGACGCTTCCTTGAACTCTTCTTCGTCAAAAGCCTTGTCGCCGTCGTCCGATTCGATACCGGTGATCTTCAGGTCCTTGAAACCGTGCAGCTTCGCGTCCATCAAATGCGAAGGCACCACATTTTGCAAAGCCGAGAACATGTTTTCAATCCGGCCAGGGTGCTTTTTTTGCCACTCGCGCAGCATGTTGCCCACTTGTAGGCGCTGCAAATTCTCTTGGCTGCCACACAGGGTGCACGGAATGATGGGGAACTGTCGGTGCGCTGCCCAACGGATCAGGTCGGACTCGGCCACATAAGCCAGCGGGCGGATCACCATGAACTCGCCGTTGTCGCTGACCAGTTTCGGGGGCATGCCCTTGAGCTTGCCGCCAAAGAACATGTTCAAAAAGAAGGTCTGCAGCATGTCGTCGCGGTGGTGCCCGAGCGCCAGCTTGTTGCATTTGAGCTCGCGCGCCACGCGGTACAAAATGCCCCGGCGCAGGCGCGAGCACAGGCTGCACATGGTCTTGCCTTCGGGGATCTTGTCCTTCACGATCGAATACGTGTCTTGCGTCTCGATGTGAAACTCCACGCCCAACTCTTTCAGGTAAGCGGGCAGGATGTGCTCCGGAAAGCCCGGCTGCTTTTGGTCCAGGTTGACCGCCACCAGTTCGAAGTCGACCGGGGCGCGGGCCTTCATCTTGAGCAAGATGTCGAGCATGCCGTAGCTGTCTTTGCCACCCGACATGCAGACCATGATGCGGTCGCCTGCTTCAATCAGGTTGAAGTCACTGATGGCCTGGCCCATCTGGCGGCACAGGCGTTTTTCGAGCTTGTGGGTCTCGCGCTCGATCTTGATGGCTTTGGCGGCCTCTGATTCGGCTTGCGCTTGTGCCCAGGCGATGTCGGTTTCTGTGTCTGTGTTCATAAGGTTCACCACTGTCCGGTTTCCATGCGAATGGCCACCGCGCAGTCTTCAAAAATTTCAAGTTTGGCAATCTTGACGCGCACACCCAGCACACCGGGCAACTGCATCAGGCGGTTGGAGACTTTGCCGATCAGTGTTTCCAGCAGGTTGATGTGCTCGGCCGTGCATTCGTCGATGATGATTTTGCGCACCTTGCGGTAATCCAGCACATGGTGGATGTCGTCGTCGCTGGGCATCAGGGGCTGCGTGCCCAGGTTCAACTCGGCATCGACCTGGATCGGTTGCGGGTCGGTTTTTTCGTGCTCCAGAATGCCCAGGTTGGCGTCAAAGCGCAAACCGGTCAGCTCCAGGGTTTGTTGTCCTGCGGGGGTTTTCATGTTGGGGGTTTCATTTGGAAAATTTCAACCCCAACCGCTTCGCAGTCTGGGTACACATCGGGCTTGCAGCTCGAAAGGCGCACCGCCTGCACCTGCGGGTGTGCGATCAGCTCGCGCATCAGGTCGTCGCACAAGGTCTCTTGCAACACGATGTGGCCAAGGGCCACGCGTTTGGCAATCACCTCGCGGATGAAGTCGTAGTCCACCACCTCGGCCAAGTCGTCCTGCGTGGGGGTGGATGCGCTGCAGGGCACAAACAGCTCCACGTTGAAGACGATGCGCTGGGGGCCGAGCTTTTCAAAGTCGTGCGCGCCGATGCGCACGTCCACCGTGTGGTTGCGCAAAAACAGGCGGCGGCAGTTCAGCGCCAAATCGGTCATGAGGTCGTTCATGAAACGGCTTTCGTGTCGGCCAAAAACATCACGTCGCGCGCCAAAGGCACCAGGTGCTGGCCGTTGTCCACGCACACCGTGGTGCCGGTGATGCAGGGGTTTTGCGCCAGAAACAGGCAGGTGGCCGCCACTTGCGTCGGGTCGATCGGCTCACGCAACAGGTTCACGCGGCTGTTGCGGTCAAAGTTCTCTTGGGTTTGCGGGCCGCTCAAAAACATCAGGCCCGGGGCCACGCCGCACACGCGCAAGGGGGCCAGAGCTTGGGCCTGCAAGGCCACGGCGCGCTCCAGCGCCAGTTTGGAGACGGTGTACGAGAAATAATCGGGGTTCAGGTTGAACACCTTCTGGTCGAGGATGTGGACCACGCTGCGCTGGCCGGATTTCGCGTTGGGTGCGGCTTGCTGGGCCATCAGCGAGGCCAGCAGCATGGGCGCGATCAGGTTGACCTCGATCTGCAAACGTGCGCCGGGCAAGTCCATGTCGTTTCCCTCGTCCGGCTCGAAAAGCGAAGCGTTGTTCACCAAGCAATCAAGCGGGCCGTGGCAGTGCGCGATGTGCGTCATCATCTGTTCGACTTGTTCGCTCTGGGCCAGATCGGCTTGCACACATTCCACATGTCCCCCTGATGCCTGCAGCTCAGTCTGCAGCGCCTTGGCCGCATCGGCCGAGCGTTGGTAGTGGCACCACACGCGCCAGCCCGCGGCTGCAAATTGGCGAACGATCTCTGCGCCCAGGCGGTGAGCGCCTCCGGTGACCAGAACTTGTTTCATGAAAGGGGGCTGGGCAGAGGGGACTGCGCAGGAACATCCGAGGTGACAAAGGGTTGAATTATCGGGCAAGCCATGGATTTGGCCCCCGGTGCCCCGGCAAACGCCCATACACCTTCGGCGACAATCGCCGCGTGAGCACGCCGAATCCCCATCCTCCATCCGAATTGACCCTGCGCATCCACCAGGCCATCGCCCATGCCGGTGGCTGGATCGGTTTTGACCGTTTCATGGCCATGGCCTTGTACCAGCCGGGTTTGGGTTATTACACCAACGCCCTGCAAAAGTTCGGTGCCATGCCCTCATCGGGCAGCGATTTTGTGACCGCGCCCGGCATGACCCCTTTGTTTGGTCAAACCCTGGCCGCGCAGGTGCGCCAAGCGCTGGAGGCCACAGGTACCGACGAAGTCTGGGAGTTTGGCGCGGGCACCGGGGCCCTGGCCCTGCAGCTGCTGGACACCCTGGGCGATGCGGTTCGCCGTTACACCATCATCGATTTGTCGGGCACTTTGCGTGTTCGCCAGGCTGACACCCTGTTGAAATACGCTGACAAAGTGCGCTGGCTCGACGCCTGGCCCGACGCCATCGAGGGCGTGGTGGTGGGCAACGAGGTGCTGGACGCCATGCCGGTGCAGCTTTTGCAGCGCACCCAAGGCGTCTGGCATGAGCGCGGTGTGGTCAGCGCGGGCGAGGTTGATGGTCTTGGCTTTGCCTGGCAAGACCGCCTGACCGACCTGCGCCCACCTGTGGACATCGAAGGCGAGCACGACTATTTGACCGAAATCCATCCCCAGGCAGAGGCCTTCATCGCCAGCTTGGCCGAGCGTTTGCAGGCTGGGCGGGGTGGTGCGGCGTTTTTTCTGGACTACGGTTTTCCCGAAGGCGAATACTTTCACCCCCAGCGCCACATGGGCACGGTGATGTGCCACCAGCTGCACCAAGCCGACGACAACCCACTGGTGGCGGTGGGCCAAAAAGACATCACGGCGCACGTCAACTTCACGGGCGTGGCACTGGCCGCACAAAACGCCGGGCTGCATGTGCTGGGTTATGCCAGCCAAGCCTGGTTTTTGCTGAGTCTGGGTCTGGCAGATCGCATGGCGGCTTACAGTTTGGCCGAGCGCAGCCAGGCGCAGCGCCTGGTCAACGAGCACGAAATGGGTGAGCTGTTCAAGGTGGTCGGGTTCGCCACGTCGTCTGATTGGGCCGCTCAGGGCTTTGCCCGGGGCGACCGGTCGCACCGCCTGTAAACGGCATCAAGGCAAGCTTATGTTGCGTTGGCTCATCGTGGTGTTTCTGGCCCTGATCCTTTTCAGTGGCCTGCAGAAATGGCTGCAAAAACTCGGCTTTGGTCGCCTGCCTGGTGATTTCCGCTTTCGCTTGTTTGGGCGCGAATGGTTCATCCCGCTGACCAGCACCTTGCTGCTGAGCTTGTTGGCTGCAGCCATAGCACGTTGGGTATGAGGCCCGGGTAACACAGAGCTTGAAGGCCTTCAACCCGAACGTGTTACAGTGCGACACGCCATTGGCGACTTATGCCCATCTAGCTCCTTGCGAGCCGATAGCGCATCCCGGCAGAGGGATGCCAGTCTTGTCCTCCACTGTGCACATCGCCCGCCATGCTTACCTAGCTGGGCTCAGACGATTTTTTTGCTTCCTTTTTTGACGCGCCTCTGCACGGTGCTGTTGTTGGGCAGGCCTTGCAGTCTGCGTATGGAGGCGTCTTTTTGGCAGCAGGACATGCCAAGACCCGTGCCGCTGCACAGCCCTCAAGAAGGCCGAAAAAAGCGGCGCGACCCCCTTCGTTAAAATACATGATTACTTCATATTGTTCACACCAACCCATCTCCATGGGAAAATTCCGAATTCAACCGTGCTCCAGGGCTTTGCCCAATGGCGCATTTGGCGCGCAAGTGTCCGTGGCCAGTGGCCGTGGCAGCGCCAGCACCGACCGCGTGATGCGGTTTGTGCCCGAATTTGCAACGCCTGACGCCGCCAGCCAATACGCCCTCGATGAAGGCATGTTGTGGGTCGAGCGCCAGACTTCCAAACCGATTCTGCTCTGAGAAAGACGTTATAAATGGCTAAAGAAGAACTGATTGAACTGATGGGCGTGGTCAACGAGGTGTTGCCCGACACCCGTTTTCGCGTGACCTTGGACAACGGTCACCAGTTGATTGCCTACTCCGCGGGCAAGATGCGCAAAAATCACATCCGCATTTTGGCAGGTGACCGCGTGACGCTCGAGCTCTCGCCTTATGACTTGAGCAAAGGCCGCATCAGCTTCCGTCACCTGGCCGGCCGCGCACCGATGGCACCGCGCCGCCCACCGGCTCGTTGATCCTTTCAGGTTGATGGTGTTGACCTGAGTCAACGCGCCTGGCGCTTGAATTGCGGATCATGGCCCTCAAGTGATTTTTTAAACACGGGGGATTTCATGACCGTTTCAGCTGACGCCTTGCACATTGTTTGTCCGCACTGCCACACCACCAACCGCGTGCGTGTGGCCGACACGCGCAACGCACCCGATTGCGGACAATGTCACCAAGCTTTGTTTGATGGACACCCGCTGGCGCTGGATGCGGCCAGCTTTGACAAGCACATTGGCCGCAGCCATGTGCCGGTGCTGGTGGACTTTTGGGCCCCTTGGTGCGGCCCTTGCCGCATGATGGCTCCGGCCTATGAGCAAGCGGCAGTTTTGCTGGAGCCCGATGTTCGGATGGCCAAACTCAACACCGAAGAAGCGCAGACCATCTCAGCCCGCTTTAACATCCGCAGCATCCCCACACTCGCCTTGTTTATCGGCGGCAAAGAAGTTGCCCGTCAGGCCGGTGCTTTTCGCACCGCGCAAGACATCGCCGACTGGACGCGCTCGCATTTGTGAACATGGCTTTGGGGGAGCGGTCTTCAACCGCGAAGCATGGGGTGCGGGTGGATCGCGGTCAGAGTCCGCTCCTACAAAGAAGCGCTGACTGCTTGGACTCTGGCCATGGCGATCTGTGCACCAATTTGCGGGCCTTTGAGGCCCTGGGCCGCAGCCGCTTGCGCGATCGGGGCTGTCTCGACCGAGAGGGCTGCTTGTTGGGCTTTCAGCAAGCGCGCGGCTTGCGGGTAAGCCGCATCTTTAAACCCCAGTCGCCCCCGCGCATCGCATTCACACGCTTGCAGCACCCGCTCAAAACGCTCAGGTTGGCGGATGGCGTCGCAGCGTTCCAAGAGGCGCACCAGGGCTTCGGCGTTCAGATCGGCACTGCGGTGGATGTTGCCGTGCTCACGCGCCACCACCTCGGCCAGTTCCTTGCCCTCGGTCGGCACGCGCAGGCGCTCGCACACCTTTTGCAGCAATTTGACGCTGCGGCCTTCATGGCCAATGTGGCGCGGCAGCACGTTGGTGGGTGTGGTGCCTTTGCCCAAGTCGTGCATCAGGCAGGCTACGCGCACAGCCAGCGGCGTGTTCAGGCGTGCGGCCATGTCCATCACCAGCATCATGTGCACGCCCGTGTCCACTTCGGGGTGGTATTCGACGCGCTGAGGCACGCCCCACATGCGCTCCAGCTCAGGCAGCAACACGCGCAGGGCGCCGCATTCGCGCAGCACCTCGAACATGCGAGAAGGCTTCTGGCTCATCAGCCCCTTGGCCAGTTCCTGCCAGACGCGCTCGGGCACCAGGTGGTCCGCCTCGCCGTCTTCGACCATCTGGCGCATCAGCGCCATGGTCTCGTCGGCCACTGAAAAGTCAGCAAAACGTGCCGCAAAGCGCGCCACGCGCAAGATGCGTACCGGGTCTTCGGCAAAAGCTTCGGTGACATGGCGCAGCACCTTGGCCTGCAGGTCACGCTCGCCGCCATACGGGTCCACGATATGGTCAGTCCATTTGCTGGGGGCGGCATGGGCCAGTGTCTCGGGCACCGCCATGGCGTTGACGGTGAGGTCGCGCCGGGCCAGGTCTTCTTCAAGGGTGACGCTGGGGTCGGAATGCACCGCAAAACCTTTGTAGCCCCGGGCCGTTTTGCGCTCGGTGCGGGCGAGGGCGTATTCCTCGCGGGTCTGCGGATGCAAAAACACCGGAAAGTCCTTGCCCACGGGCATGAACCCTTGAGCGCTCATGGCCTTGGGCGTGCTGCCCACCACCACCCAGTCGCGGTCGTTCACGCTTTGGCCCATCAAGGCATCGCGCACCGCACCGCCGACGACAAAAACGCCCATGCTGACCTTCAGCGAGCCAGCCGGAAGGGCTCTTCAAAGTCGATGAAGTCCTGCTCGGCCAGCGCCTCATCAATCCAGGCTTTCACACCGGGCAGGGCGCACACGCGTTCCATGTAGGCAGCCACATCGGCCGGAACGGGCAGGGTGTAGGTTTTGATGCGCATGACCACTGGCGCAAAGTAAGCGTCGGCAATGGTGAATGGGCCAAACAGCATGGGGCCACTGTGCGCTGCTAACAGACCGCTCCACAGGCTGCAAATACGGTCCAAGTCGGCACGAACGGCGGGTTTGTCGCGCAGGGCCAAAGCGCCAACCTCGGGCAGGTGCGCCTCGATGTTCATCGGGCAAGCGCTGCGCAGGCCCACAAAGCCGCTGTGCATTTCGGCGCAGACACTGCGCGCACGGGCACGTGCGCCGCGCTCTTGCGGCCAAAGTTGCTTTTCAGGGAACTGCTCAGCCACATATTCCGCAATCGCCAGCGTGTCCCAAATGGCCAGTCCGTCGTGCACCAGCACAGGCACCTTGCCCACCGGGTTCACATCTTTCAGTGCGGTCTTGAACTGCGAGTCGGGCTCAAAGCTGTCAAAGCGAACAAAGACCTCTTCAAAGTCAATGCCAGCTTGGCGCAGCAGCACCCAGGGGCGCATGGACCAAGACGAATAGTTTTTGTTGGCGATGTAAAGCTGGATCATGGTTTCTCCCGAAAATCAGACCCTGCATGTTAACGGCTACAGGCCAGAGAAGAGGCCCGAATTCAGCGCCCCGCACCCGCACGCCAGCGGTTCAACTTGCTGCGCGGGCCGCGGTGTCCCAGATAGGTCGGCGCCACGCCTGCGGCAGACGCTGCAGCGATGCCCAAGGCCTGCAAGCCTGGCAACTGGCCCGTGGCCACGTTGTCCACCTTCATCGACGCCAGGTTGTCCCGGCTCATGAGCGGCTCGCCCGGGGCCAACTCCATGGCCGCAGCCTGCAACCAGCCCACCCACATCGGCAAACCAATGACCGGACGGCCTCGGCCCTGGTTCACACCCGCCCACTGTCCTGCCAGCTTGACCAACTCGCCCAGCGTCAACACATCCGGGCCGCACAACTCGTAAGTCTGGCCAATGGTGTCCGGCTTTTGCAGGCAGACCGCCACAGCACGCGCCACATCGGCCACCCACACGGGCTGAAAGCGTGTGCCACTGCCCGCCAGCGGCATGAAAGGCGCCACGCTTTGCAGATCGGCAAACAGGTTGAGGAATTTGTCTTCAGCCCCAAAAATCACGCTGGGCCGCAAAACGGTGAGGTCCAGCCCGGCGTTGTGCAAGACCGTCTCGCCCCTCGCCTTGCTGCGCTGGTACATCGAAGGGCCTTGCGGGTTGGCACCCAAGGCGCTGACGTGCACCAGGCGTTGCACGCCGGCTTTCTTCATGGCGTGGGCGATCTTGCCGGGCAAATCCACATGCACGTTTTCAAAGCGGTCCTCGTTGCCATGCAGTACGGCCACCAGGTTCACCACCGCATCATGGCCGGGCATCAGTCGGGCCAGATCGGCTTCGCTGTGCACCGAGGTCTCGACCACGGTCAGGCCGGGCAGGCTTTGCACGCTGGCCGCATTCACGGCGCGGCGCGTGGGCACGGTGATGTGCCAGCCCAGGCGGGCCAGTTGCTCGCAAACGTGACGGCCGACAAAGCCGCTGCCCCCCAAGACCAGAACGCGCTGGGGGTTCATGCGGCGCTCAAGCCGCCGACGGCCTGGTGCATGGCGTCCATGGCTTGATCGACGATTTGGGCGCGCCATGCGTCGGTGTCGACGTAAAACGCGTCCATCAGGTCTTGTTTGATCTGTTTTTTCAGGGCTTCAGGCGCTTCGGGGTGCAGGTGCAGCCAATGGTCGCCACGCAAGGCACCGATGACCTTGTCAGTGGTTTGCGTGCCGTATTCCATGGCAATGCCGGTGTACTCGGCTTGCGGGCATTCCTGGTAGGCCGACATCCACATCAGGCCGGTGAGGAAGGCTGAGCTGGACGAACCGTCGTAGATGGAGGTGATGCCCTGGCCCCACCAGGCTTTGGCACGGCTGTAGGCCGCTGCGTCGTCGGCGCAGGCAAAAATGCGCTCGCCCACACCGCTGGGGCCCAGGCCTGTGTGCAGGTCGATCCAGGCCATTTTCTGGCAGCGCTGGCCGTACTTTTGCAGCACTTGGCGCAAGGTGAGGTTGCTCCAGGTGGGGGCCTGGCCACCAAAGAAAAGACCGTCCGGAAACTCGTGCTGGCCTTGGGTGACGGCGGACTGAAAGGCTTTCATGCCGCGCTGGGCGATGTACTGGGCGGTGGCCGCTGCATTGGCGGCATCGGGTGGCCAGACCTCGGGCAGAAGCAAGGGGTGGATTTCCTTGTAGGCCTCGTTGCGGGTGAGGGGCTTAGAAAAGTCCTGGAAGTTGCGGTTGATGTCCACGTTCTCGTGGGTCACGCGCCGCACATGCGAAAACCCGTGGGGGTTGAGCCCGTGGATGTAGAGCACCGCCACGCCGTTGGCCTTGGCCGCTGCACGCCAGGCGGTGTTTTGCAGCGCGTGGATTTGTACGCCCGAGCCGCAGTAGCCCTCTACACCGTGGCAGGCGCTGCTGATGACCAGCAGCTGTTTCGCATCGGGCGCGCCGTCGAGCACCACGTCCATGGCCAGTTCTTCGCCGTCGCGCCCTTTGAGCGGGTGGATGTTCGAGTCAACCTTCAGACCTGCAGCATTCGCTGCGTTCAAAAACTTCTGGCGGGCTTCGGCATAACTCTTAGAAAAGCCGTTTTGGTTGTCGTTCATGCGGGGCCCGGTCAAGCGGTTTGTGTCGGATTGGCCAGCCACTGCGTGGCCAATTCCACCCAATAGGTGCCGCCCAGCGGGATCAGGTCGTCGTTGAAGTCGTAGCTCGGGTTGTGCAAGGTGCAGGGACCGCCGCCGTGGCCCATTTCGCGGTGCGCGCCGTCGCCATTGCTGATGAACACATAGGCGCCAGGCTTGGCTTGCAGCATGTACGAAAAATCTTCTGCGCCCATGGTGGGTTCTTGCGTCATCACATGGTCGGCACCCACAATGCCACCCATCACCTGGCGGGCAAAGTCGGCCTCGGCTGGGCTGTTGATGGTGGGCGGGTAGTTGCGGTGGAACTCGAATTCGCACTGCGCACCAAAAGCGGCGCAGATCGACTCGGCCACCAGTTTCATGCGGGTCTCGATCAGGTCCAGCACCTCGATGCTGAAGGTGCGCACCGTGCCTTGCAGTTCGCAGAAATCGGGCACGACGTTGGTGGCTTCGCCCGCATGGATCATGGTGACCGAGATCACGCCCGCGTCGACTGGCTTTTTGTTGCGGGTGATGATGGTCTGAAAGCCTTGCACCATTTGGCAGGCGATCGGCACCGGGTCGATGCCGTTGTGCGGCAGCGCGGCGTGGCTGCCTTTGCCGCGGATAACGATCTTGAATTCGTTGCTGGACGCCATCACCGGGCCTGCGCTCACGGCAAAGGTGCCCACCGGCGCGCCTGGCCAGTTGTGCATGCCAAACACGGCCTGCATGGGGAACTTGTCGAACAAGCCATCCTTGATCATTTCGCGAGCCCCGCCGCCGCCTTCTTCGGCGGGTTGGAAGATCACATACACCGTGCCGTCAAAGTCGCGGTGCTTGGAAAAATGCTTGGCAGCCGCCAGCAGCATGGCCGTGTGGCCGTCGTGGCCGCAGGCGTGCATCTTGCCTTGGTGTTTGCTGGCGTGGGGGAAGGTGTTGAACTCTTGCATGGGCAGGGCGTCGATGTCGGCGCGCAAGCCAATGCCACGCCCGCAAGCGCCGCCGTCGCGCCCGTGCAAGATGCCCACCACGCCGGTGGTGCCCATGCCGCGGTGGATGGGAATGCCCCAGTCCGTCAGCTGCTGCGCCACCACGTCAGCGGTGCGCACCTCCTGAAAGCACAGCTCGGGGTGAGCGTGGATGTCTTTGCGAATGGCCGCAATGCTGGCCGCGTCGGTGAGGATGGAGTCGATGATTTTCATGGGTACAGTCTAGCCACACTTGGATGGAATTGCCAACACCCCCGCGCACATGGGGGACAAACGGGCTGCCCACGAAGGGGCGGGTTTGGGCCACAATCGGACCTAACGATTGCCCCACGCCAGTCTTAACCTTGCACACAGCCCCATGATTGACGCCCTTTTGGCCCCCCAAACCGTGCGCGGCGCCTGCCCGCACGATTGCCCCGACACCTGCGCCCTGCTGACCACGGTGGAAAACGGCCGGGCCACCAAAGTGCAGGGCAACCCGGCGCACGCGCAGACCGATGGTGTGCTGTGCACCAAGGTGGCGCGCTACACCGAACGCACCTACCACCCCGAACGCTTGCTGCAACCCCTGAAACGCGTCGGCCCCAAGGGCTCAGGCCATTTTGAACCGGTGAGCTGGGACGAGGCGCTGGACGCCATCGCCACGCGCCTGAAAACCATCGCCGCTCGCGACCCGCAGGCCATCCTGCCCTACAGCTACGCGGGCACCATGGGCTTGGTGCAAAGCGAGTCGATCGCGGCGCGTTTTTTCCACCAGCTGGGCGCGTCGCTGTTGGACCGCACGATTTGCGCCTCGGCCGGGGCCGAAGCCCTGACCCAAACGCTGGGCAACAAGGTCGGCATGAAGGTCGAGTTTTATGCCGAATCCAAGCTCATCGTCATTTGGGGCAGCAACTCGATTGGCAGCAACCTGCACTTTTGGCGCCTCGCGCAAGAGGCCAAGCGCCATGGCGCGAAGCTGGTGTGCATCGACCCCCGTCGCAGCGAAACGGCCGAAAAATGCCACGAACACATTGCGCTTCGCCCCGGCACCGACGCCGCGCTGGCGCTGGCCCTCATGCACGAGTTGACCGTCCATGGCTGGCTCGACCAGGACTACATCGACCGATACACCCTGGGCTGGGAGGCCCTGAAAGAGCGTGCCTTGCAATGGCCGCCCGAGCGCGCGGCCGAGGTTTGCGGGGTGCCGGTTGAACAGATCCGCCAACTGGCGCGCGACTGGGGCACCACCCAGCCTGCCGCCATTCGCCTGAACTACGGCATGCAGCGCGTGCGCGGAGGCGGCAACGCAGTGCGGGCGGTGGCGTGTTTGCCCGCGCTCACCGGAGCCTGGCGACACCGGGCGGGTGGGGTGTTGCTCAGCAGCTCGGGGCATTACCCGTTGCGGCGTGCGGCTTTGCAACGACCCGACTTGTTGGGCGAACGCCGTCCACGCACCCTCAACATGAGCACCATTGGCGACGAGTTGTTGCACCCGTCATCGCCCACGTTTGGCCCGCAGATCGAAGCCTTGATCGTTTACAACAGCAACCCGGTGGCCGTGGCTCCCGAGTCGGGCAAGGTGGTGCAGGGCTTTGCCCGCGAAGACCTGTTCACCGTGGTGCTGGAGCATTTCCAGACCGACACGGCCGACATGGCGGACTACATCTTGCCGGCCACCACGCAGTTGGAGCATTGGGACCTTCACACCAGCTACGGCCACACCGATGTGCTGCTCAACCGCCCCGCCATTGCGCCCGTGGGGCAGGCGCGCACCAACACCGACATCTTCCGGGCGCTGGCTGCGCGCATGGGGTTTGACGCCCCGTGTTTTGCCGAGAGCGACGAAAGCCTGTGCCGCGGCGCCATTGGCGACGAAAAAGACTTTGAGCAGCTGCTTGAGCATGGCTTTGTTTCTTTGCCTGTGCCCGATGCGCCGTTCGCGCAAGGTGGCTTTCCATCGCCATCTGGCAAGTGCGAGTTTTTCAGCCAACGCCTGGCCGATCAGGGCTTGGATGGCCTGCCTGATCACTTGCCCAATTACGAAGCGGCCGGCAGCGACGCGCGCTACCCGCTGGCCATGATCTCGCCACCTGCGCGCAACTTCCTCAACTCCACCTTTGTCAACGTGCAAAGCCTGCGCGACATCGAGGCCGAGCCGGTGCTGGAAATGCACCCGCAAGACGCCGCTGCGCGAGGCATTGCCGACGGTGCGGTGGTGCGCGTCTTCAACGACCGGGGCACTTACCACTGCAAGGCCAGGCTGAACCAGCGGGCGCGGCTTGGCGTGGTCCATGGCTTGGGCATCTGGTGGCGCAAGCTGGGCCTGAACGGCACCAACGTGAACGAGCTGACCAGCCAGCACCTGACCGACCTGGGCCGTGCGCCTGTGTTTTACGACTGCCTGGTGGAAGTGGCTGCCGATCCGGCTTTCAAACCGGCCACCCATTGGGTGGCCACAGCCCACACCTGAACCCCCAAAAGCACCTTTCAAACACCATGCCTGAACTGAACATTGAACGCGCGCACGCCCTGGGCTTGAGCGGCGCACGCACCGTGGCCGAGCGCTGGCGCGAACAAGCCGAGCAGGAATGGGGCATGGCCTGCGAGTCCGAGCCAGGTGAGTTTGAAGACCGCATGCGTTTCGCGCGAAGTGGCGTGAGCGGTGAACTGGTGGTGTCCGACACCCGCTTTGACCTGCAGCTGAAACTGGGTTTTTTGCTGGGCGCTTACAGCGGCAAGATCGAAGAAAAAATCAAAGCCAATCTGGACGCTTTGTTGGGCCCAGCGCCGCAGGCCTGAGCGCATTTTTTCGCAGGGGCCTGCTGTTGCCATGGACTTTGAAGTTTTGCAGGACGGTGGCTTTAGCCCCGACATGAACTTGCGGCAATGCCCATCATGTCGGATCAGAAGGTCCGACCTGCGGCAAAGAGGTTGAACCGGCCGTCAGTGTTACGGCAAATCCTTGCTGGCCTCGGCAACGGGTGAGGTGCGCGGACCGACCGAGCCCAGACGTGCTTTGAGCGATTGCGGCTGCCCCGTCAGGATGGCGGCGTAGTTGGTGGTGTTGGACAGCACTTTTTTCACGTAATCGCGTGTTTCGAGGAATGGAATGTTTTCGGCCCAGATGGCCGCTTCGAGCACAGGGCCTTTGCGCCAGTTGCGCGGGCGGCTGGGGCCAGCGTTGTAGGCGGCGGTGGCCATGGGCATGGAGCCTTCAAAGTCGTCCAGCACCAGTTTAAGGTAGCCGGTGCCAATGGCCACGTTCACTTCGCGGTCGGTGATCTGGTCCGGCGTGAAGCCGGTCATGCCGATCTTTTTGGCCGTCCATTTGGCGGTGGCCGGCATCACCTGCATCAGGCCCGAAGCGCCCACATGCGAGCGGGCGTCTATGACGAAGCGGCTTTCTTGCCGGATCAAACCGTACACATAAGCCGGGTCGAGGCGGATCTCGCCAGCGCGGCGCACCACCGTCTCGCGCAGCGGCATGGGAAAGCGCTGTTCAAAGTCAATCACCTCCTTGGTGCGCTCGCTGGTGTTGATGCAACGGTCCCATACCTGCCGTTGGCAAGCCAGGTCGGCCGCGGCCAGCAGCTCGCGGTCGTTCATGCCACCGGGGGTGTGCAGGTTGGTGCTGTAGTTCCATTCGCGGTTGCCCTCAGTTCGCAGACCCAACTGGATGGCGTACAAGGCGCGCTGCAGGCCGGGGTTGATGAGGGCCGCAGCTTTTTCTTGCGGGGTCAGGGCCATGGGGCGCTCAGGCGCAGTGATCGGTTGGCCCAGCTCTTCCAGCGCCAGCTGCTCATAAAAACCGCGCACGCTGGCGATGCTGCGCAGCAGACCTTGGGCCTCCAGTTTCTGGGCGTTGTCCTGGGCCGTGGCGGTCAGGGCGCGGGCCCGCCAATAGACCCAGGTTGGGTCTTTGCGGTGGTCGGCGCTCATGGCCTGGGTGGCGCTCAGCACCTGTGGCCATTGGCCTTGGCGCAAAGCGGCACGCACTTTCCAGCCCAGCAGGTCGTCGTTCAGGTCGCTGTCTTTTTGCACCTTGGCAAAGTGGCTGGCCGCGTTGTCTTGCAGCTTTTGGGCGGCTTGTTTGCCAATGACGGCCCAGGTCCAATTGCGCTCTTCAGCGCTCAGCTGGATGGCCCAGCGACGGCTCAGCAAATCGGCCGCCTCGTCCGGGTCTTTGGCGGCCAGCCGGATCAGGGCCAGCACCGCGAGTTCTTTGCGGCTGCGGGTGATGGCCATGATGCGCTTGTCCAGGTATTTGGCCGGGTTGGCGTGGATGAGCGCCACTTGTTCGGACAGGCGCGGCGCTTCGATGTCCACTGCGGCTTGCGCCGCGCGGGGCCGGTTGGCGTCCATGGCGGTGCGGGCTTTGCGCCACAGGTCCAGCGCCTGAATCTGACGGCCCGAATGCAAATGCTCGGCCACATAGGTGCAGCCATCGTCGGCCTCACGCAATGAATACCAAAGACGCAGGGCTTCATCGGCCACATCGGCCTTGCTGTTCATGGCCTCGGTGGCCAGGGCGTAACAGCGCACTTCGCGGTCATCGCGCATGCGAAAGCGGGGGTATTGGGCCGTGAAGGTGGCCCAGTCGCGCCGTTTGCCCAGTTGTTGCAGCCAGTCGTTGCGCAGGCGGTCTTCGTAGTAGCTGCCTGCGTAGCTGTCCAAGAAGCCGCGAATTTCAGATTCAGGCGCGGTGTCAAGGCGGGTGCGCATGTCCCAATAGGCGGCCAAGGGCTCCAACACATGGCCGCGGGCTTGGGGCATTAGGGCTGACAGCCGTTTGGCATCATTTTTGCGAAAAGCCTGATGCATCTCCAGCAGCACCACGTCGGCCCGGTTTTGGGCTTGGGCGGGCCAGACCCCCAGGCCCGTCATGGCCATGGCGCTCAGCAGTGTCAAAATGGGTCTTAATTTCATGGGTCGATTATGGACAAAGCCGAAGCAAAACGCGCCTTGAGAAAAGCCTTGATTGAAGAAAGGCTGAACCTGCCCGACCGATTGGCGCGGGCCGAAGCCTTGCAACGCGTCATGCGCATTTGGCTGTTTGACCGCCCCGAAACCGTGATCGGTGCTTACTGGCCGATCAAGGGCGAGTTCGATCCGCTGCCCGCGCTGCACCGCTGGAAAGAAGACGGCGAGTTGAACGGCGAGCCGCAGCGCCGCCAAATTGGCCTGCCGGTCGTCAACAAACAGCACAAAACCTTGACTTTCCACACCTGGTACCCCGGCTGCCCGATGGAAGAAGACGCCTATGGCATTCCCAAGCCCAAAGACACCGAAGTCATCGTGCCCACCTTGTTGTTTGTGCCCTGCGTGGGCTATGGCATTGGCGGCTACCGCCTGGGTTACGGCGGGGGGTTCTACGACCGCACCCTGGCTACCCTGCTGCCAAAGCCCTTCACCGTGGGCTTGGGCTACACCCACGGGTTTTTAGAAGATTTGGAGCCCGAAGACCACGATGAGCCGCTGAACGCCATCCTGAACGACAACGGGGTGGTCTGGCCCATTTGAGTCAAACCCGAAAGAACCATGGCCAGACCCAAATCAGCAACCCACGACATCAAGCGCGACGCGATCCTGGACATCGCGGCGCAGTGCTTTGCGCAAAGCAGCTACCCCGCTGCCAGCATGAACGAAATCGCCACCGCATGTGGCACCTCCAAGGCCAGGCTGTACCACTATTACGAAAGCAAGGAAGCCATCTTGTTTGATTTGCTGGACCGCCACACCCAGCGCCTGTTGGCGGTGATCGCGCAAACCGAAGCCAACGCCCAGCGCAAGGACCTGAACGAACGGGCCGCGCTGCACGAGTTGGTTCGGGCGTTTTTGCAGGAATATGAAACCTCGGCCACCCGGCACGCGGCCTTGCTCAATGACACCCAGTTTTTGAGCGACGTGCCCGACGCGGCCTTGGGCTTTGCGCCAGTATCCCCGCGAGAGCTGATCCTGAACCGCCAGCGCGACATCGTGGCCGCCATGACCCGATTCATGAAGCGGGCCTACCCTGAGCGCTTGACGCCCACCAACCAGACCGCCCTGACCATGATGCTGCTGGGCATGATCAACTGGACCTTCACCTGGCTGCGTCCGGGTGGCCCCATCAGCTATGCGGCCTTTGCCGATGAAGTGATTGGTATGCTGGAAAAGGGGCTGGGTTGAGGTGCTTGGACGTCTGCAACCCTGCTCATGCGCAGGTGACGGGATGTTCATCACCCAGCCGCGAAACGGGTGGCAAATCGGCTCACCTGCGCCTTGCACTGTGGCTCAAATCGCGTCCAGTTCCCGGTGCCGTTTCAGGGTGAGCCAGCGTGTGCCGAAGTTTTGGGCCAACTGCTCGACCATGAACACCGAGCGGTGCTGCCCCCCAGTGCAACCGATGGCCACCGTCACGTAGCTGCGGTGATCGCGCTCGATGGCCGGAATCCAGTGCTTGAGGAACCCTTCGATCTGCAATTGCATTTGCAAGAACGCTTCGGACTGGCGCAAATAGGCCTGCACCGGCTCGTCACGTCCCGTCAAAGGCCGAAGCGCGCTCTCGTAATGGGGGTTGGGCAACATGCGCACGTCAAACACATAGTCGGCATCGGTGGGGATGCCGCGCTTGAAGCCAAACGATTCAAACACCAAGGTCAGCTGGGCCGAGGGGGCGCTGACCAAGGTCTTGATGTAGGTTTGAAGCTGTGCCGATCGCAGCAAACTGGTGTCAATGACGTGGGCACGGTCGCGCAAGTCGGCCAGCAATTCACGCTCGAAACCAATGGTTTCAAGCAAGGCTTTGTCGCCACTCGACAAAGGGTGTTTGCGCCGCGATTCGGAATAACGGCGCTGCAGCGTGTCGGAGTTCGCGTCCAGAAAAACCGACTTCACCGTCATGCCCATGTCATGCAGCAAATTCATTTGCTCAGGCATCAGGTACAAGGAATTGGCGCTGCGCACATCGATGGCAATCGCCAGGCGTCGCTCTTGGTGTTGCTCTTCGAGCTTGACGAAGGGAATCAGCAACTCAGGCGGCAGGTTGTCCACGCAGTAAAAACCTGAGTCTTCTAGGGCGTGCAGCGCCACCGATTTGCCAGAACCGGACATGCCGGTGATCAAGATGATGTCCATGTTCAGCTTTGGGTGGCTTTGCGGCCAACGGGTTTGGAAGGGGTGCCCAGCATTTCGCGAGCATGGGCCAAGGTGGTGGCAGACAACTTTTCGCCGCCCAGCATGCGGGCGATCTCGCTCACGCGATCTTGGCCATTCACGCCGCGCACTTGGCTGCTGACTTGGCCCCTGGCCGCGGCTTTGCTGACCAACAAGTGGTGGTCTGCGCAGGCGGCCACCTGGGGCAGATGGGTCACGGCCAGCACTTGGCGGTGCAGGCCCAACTGCTTCATCAGGCGGCCCACGGTTTCGGCTACAGCACCGCCCACGCCGGAGTCCACCTCGTCAAAGATCAAAGTGCCGGCTTCGCCCAGCTCGCTGGTGGTCACCGCAATGGCCAGCGCGATGCGCGAGAGTTCGCCACCCGAAGCCACTTTGCCCACGGGCCGGGGGGTGCTGCCTTCGTGCCCTGCGACCAGAAAGCTGACTTCCTCCAGCCCGTGCTGTGCCGGTGCATCCAGGGTTTGCAGCTGCACCTCAAAGCGGCCGCCTTGCATGCCCAGTTGCTGCATCGCTTTGCTGACGGCCTGGGCCAAGGGTTTGGCGGCTTTTTGGCGTTGATGTGATACGGCTTTGGCCGCTTGCAAACAGGCTTTGTGGGCAGCTTGTTCGGCTTTTTGCAGGCTGTCAAGGTCGGCGGCGGCATCGAGCTGGGCCAGCTCATGACGCCAGTTTTGCAAGCTCAAGGGCAGTTCGTCGGGTGTTTTTTTGTAGCGCCGAGCCAGCGACAGCCACAGGCCCATGCGCTCGTCCAGTTGGGCCAGGTGCTGCGGGTCCAAATCGGTTTTTCGCAAATAGCTGTGCAGGCTGTGGGCCACGTCCTCGGCCTGGGCCTGCGCAGACACCAGCACTTCGGCCAGGGCGTGGAACTCGGCCTCATACTGCCCGAGCGATTGCAGGGTCTGGATGGCGCGGGACAGATGGCGCAAAGCGCCGCTGTCGCTGTCACCGCCTTCGAGCCAGACCGTGCTCTGGTTGGCCCCGTCAATCAAGGCCTGCGCGTTGGCCAACCGGCTGTGTTGGGTGCTCAGGTCTTGCCATTCGCCCACCTGCGGGTTCAGCTTTTCCAGCTCGCTGATTTGCCAGGCCAGGCGTTCGCGCTCGTTGGCCAAAGTGCTTTGCGCTTGCAACGCATCGGCCAAGGCTTGCTGAGCATGGCGCCAGGCCTGCCAGGCGGCTTTGAGCGGGCGGGTGTCGGTGCCCGCGTAGGCGTCGAGCAAGCCGCGCACCGCATCAGGGCGGGTCAGGCTTTGCCAGGCGTGTTGGCCATGGATGTCCAGCAACTGCTCGCCCAGCTCGCGCAGCTGCTTGGCGGTGGCGGGGCTGCCGTTGATCCAGGCGCGGCTTTTGCCTGCGGTGTCCACCGTGCGGCGCAGCAGCAAATTGGCATTGGCCTCAAACCCAGCTTCTTCGAGCCAAGCCTGAATAAGGGGCGTAGGCTCAAATTCGACGCAGACCTCGCAGCGGCTGGCACCTTCACGTACCACGCTGGCTTCGGCACGGGTACCCAAGGCCAGTTGCAAGGCGTCGATCAAGATGGATTTGCCCGCACCGGTCTCGCCGGTCAACACGCTGAAGCCTGTTTTCAGGTCCAGCGCCAGTTCATGCACGATCACAAAGTCGCGCAGCGTGATGTGCGTCAATGCCATGGCTCAATCGCCCCCATTCCAGTGCATTTTTTTGCGCAAGGTGTCGAAATAATTCCAGCCTGCCGGGTGCAAAAAGCGCACTTTGTGCTCGGAGCGATTGACCACGATCCGATCACCCAATATCAAATCTGCCAACGATTGCATGTCAAAGTTGGCGCTGACATAGCGCCCAGAGACGATTTCAATGCTGATCTCGCTGGATTCGGGCAGCACGATGGGGCGGTTGGACAGGGTGTGCGGTGCAATGGGGGCCATGACCCAGCCGCCCATGGCCGGGTGCACCAAGGGGCCGCCCACCGACAGCGAATAAGCAGTGGAGCCCGTGGGCGTGGCGATGATCAGGCCGTCGGCGCGTTGGTTGGACACAAACCGCCCGTCAACCTCGACCCGCAGCTCCACCATGCCCGAGGTGCCACCCCGGTTGACCACCACATCGTTCATGGCCAGCGCGCTGAACACGCTGCGCTGGTCGCGCATGACGTGGGCTTGTAGCAAGCTGCGGTCTTCGGTTTGGTAATGGCCCTGCAGCATGGGCAGCAACACGGTCTGGTAGCTTTGCAGGGGTATGTCGGTGATGAAGCCCAGCCGCCCTTGGTTGATGCCCATCAGCGGCAGGCCATGGCGGGCCATTTGGCGGCCTATGCCCAGCATGGTGCCATCGCCTCCAATCACCAGGCCCAAATCGCACTGCGTGCCAATCTCGGACATGTCCAATGCGAGGTATTGGTTCAAGCCGGTGTGCGAGGCGGTTTCTTGGTCCAGCACCACATCGCAGCCTTGCCGGGTCAAGAACTGGGCCACGTCGTCCAAAGCGCGGCGAGAGCTCTCCAACGCCCCGCCATGGGCAGTGGTGTGGTACTTGCCAAAGAGTGCAATGTGACGAAACTTGGAGGTCATTCGCAAATTACATCATTAAAATGACCGCATGCTAGATGACCGTGCCAAGTTATTGCTCAAAGCGCTGGTGGAACGCTATATCGCGGACGGCCAACCCGTGGGCTCGCGCACGCTCTCCAAGGCCTCGGGTCTGGATTTGTCACCCGCCACCATCCGCAACGTGATGTCCGACCTGGAAGAGCTGGGCCTGATCGCCAGCCCCCACACCTCGGCCGGGCGCATTCCGACCAGCCGGGGCTATCGCCTGTTTGTCGACACCATGCTCACCGTGCAGCGCGACGGCTTGGACACCCCGGCGCTCACGCCCGACCAGCCGCAAAAAGTGATTGCCAGTGCGGCAAACTTGCTGTCTAGCTTGTCGCATTTTGTGGGTGTGGTCATGACACCGCGCAAGCCGTCGGTGTTCCGGCATATCGAGTTTTTGCGCCTGTCCGAGCGGCGCTTGCTGGTCATCCTCGTCTCCCCCGAAGGCGATGTGCAAAACCGCATCCTGTTCACCGAGACCGATTACTCGCAAAGCCAACTGATCGAAACGTCCAATTTCCTCAACAGCCACTACGCGGGCATGGCCATCGAGCAGGTGCGCAGCCGGGTGCAGCAAGAGTTGGTCAGCCTGCAAAGCGAAATCGCCACGCTCATGCAAGCGGCCGTTCAGGTCAGCACCGAAGCACTGGCCGATGACCAGAATGAAGTGGTGATCGCAGGTGAGCGCAATTTGTTGTCGGTGAGCGACTTTTCCAGCGACATGGGCCATTTGCGGCGGGCTTTCGACCTGTTTGAGCAAAAAACCCAGCTCATGCGTTTGCTGGATGTGTCCAGCCAAGCCGAAGGTGTGCGCATCTACATTGGGGGAGAAAGCCAGATCGTGCCCATGCAGGAACTGTCGGTGGTCAGCTCGCCCTACGAGGTCGACGGCCAGATTGTGGGCACCTTGGGCGTGATCGGCCCGACCCGCATGCCCTACGACCGCATGATCCAGATCGTCAACATCACCTCGCGCCTGGTCAGCAATGCGCTGAGCCAGTCCAAATAGGCCTCTTTGGCCGACTACAATGACAAGCTGTAGTGGGGCGTTAGCTCAGTTGGTTAGAGCAGAGGACTCATGAAAATTGTGCACCGAGGCAGGAAACTCTTCGTGTGAATGGCGTCAAATTCGGTGAAAGCTAAGTGCAGTGATGCATACGCCAATGCCGAGCCAAGCTCAGTGAGAAATCACTTTGAAGGTGTAGAGACTAGACGGCGCCCGTCTAAGTGCAGTGATGCATACGATGAAGGCATAGTCCAGGGAGTAGTGAAAGCTACACAAACCAGAATCCTTTGGTCGACAGTTCAAGTCTGTCACGCCCTACCACTTGCAAAAAGCCACCTTTCAAGGTGGCTTTTTTGTTATTCAACTTTGATCGTGTTGTTTACTGATTTCAAAAAGAGCTGATCATGGACAGGCGTCAATTTGTTGGATATGGACTAGGTGCAGGTTTATCCACAGCTTCTTTGCCGACATGGGCTGCAGACAAATGGGGAAAGGATCAAGGTTACCCAACTGGTTGGAATGGTCGGTTTGCCAGATTGCCTGAGTACTGAGCTGGAAATTATTCTGGCGGTTTTGAAAAAATGTTCCCACACCACATCATTGAAAATTCGTCAATGCCGACAAAATTTGATGAGGCTAAAATTAATGACTTTAAGTACAAGTGGGGATTATTTAAAAAATCACCAAAAGAGTACTTGGATAGTTGGTCAACAACAGGTTTGTTAATCAGTCGAGACTCAACCATTTTGCATGAAAGCTACAAACGTGGTCGCACTGCCCAGATGCGTCTTACGAGTTGGTCAATGGTAAAAAGTGTGACTTCAATTTTGCTTGGAATTTATATTGACAAAAAATTAATAGATAACTATGACGATACCGCTGATAAGTATTTACCGGAGTTGGAGGGAACCTTGCACTGAGGTGATTCGCTAACGGGCCAGCGCCATTTGCTCCGCACTGACAGGCTTATCCCCCGCGCCTTTGACCAGCCTGGCCGCCTCCATCTTGAATTCCAGCGTGTAATGGCCCGTTTTCTCGTTTCACTCATTTCGTTCTCCTTGAACTGATTTTTTACCATCAGCTAAGCAGTACGTTTTTCGGGGGCAAAGTCACAAAACCTTCCCGTTGTCACTCGTAGTTTCCGTGATGTCGCTCATCTTGCGATTGAATGCATGGATCAAGAACTCAAAAGTGGCAAGGGTAAGGTCTTAATCAAAGACAGTATTCGTGTCATCACCGAGTACCTGATACCAATACTTGGCAAAAGAGTCATCACACGCATCAATGTTGACTTGCGACCAAGCGTTGTTAAGTCTGCGGTGGAGTTGGTTTAAGTGCGCGGCGTAGAAAATTAAGCAGAAGAATTTTCTTTAGGATGCCTTTCAAAGTTCTTGATCGCATCGTTCTCTCATTCTGAGTAGCGCCGGCAGGATTCAACAATGTGTTGCTATGTGAAACCCGTCCGTTCTCAAAGTCTTTTTTATGATTCAAGATACGATCAGCAAATACTGATGAATGCTGCGCATCTTTTAGAAATACACCAACATAGTCCTGCCATCCACCGCCGACCTGTGTGTAACACTCAAGTAAAACGGGATTGTATTCATTACGTTTTGCCCAAGTAACAAGTGCTTGACCGCTGTCCGGATAAAAGCGCCAACAATCTACAGGATAGTTATGAACTCCACCGTCAGATGGGGCATTCAAATAGAAAAGACCAGTTGGTTTTAATACTCTTAAAATCTCCAAAAAACTTAACCAAAACATTTCGGAGTGTTCAAAACAAGAAGACGAAACTATGATGTCGATCGAATCATTTTCAAATGGGAGTTTGTATGGATCGCTCAATACGATATCAACACCTTTTGCTTCCTGAAAATCTACCCCAATGTATTTGAAATTTTTTGGGCAAACTTGCTTGAGCGATCCATTAACATCCTGAGCTCCGATGTCAATCACCGTCACTAATGAACCATTAAAAAACTTTGAATAGGTTGCGAAGAAAGCTTCGCCATTGTTCATCGCTGTGGGATGCATCGTTAAAGTTCCTGATTGTTGTAAAAGAAAAGACAGTTTAACAGCGTAAAGCAGAACGGCACAGACTTACGACTGTGCGCACAGCATTGCTTCAGTGATACTGTGGATTGTAGTTGGGTGCGACATTGTGCGGCAGTAAATTGCGTATTTGCTTACGCACTTTGCTACACACCGAAAATAATCGCGTTGTATGTCTTGTAAATGCTGGCTTCTTTTTGATTTTCTGCTCTCATAATCCTTTGGTCGACAGTTCAAGTCTGTCACGCCCTACCATTTTGATCCACAACTCAGCCCGCTATTCACCGAGTGGGTTTTCTTGTTTTTGGGCTCAAGTCACCATGGTGATGGCTGCAGGCACATCGCCCCAGCCTGTGGCAATGCCCCGCGCCTGCCGAATCGCATCCACCGTGGCCAGCGCCGTGGCCTCAGCGGCCATCACCGTGAGCAGCATCAGATCTACCGGATCGGTTTCAGTGCCTGTTGCCAGGGCAAACAAGGTGTCGCCGTCCAGCGTGGTGTGGGCCGGGCGGATGCTGCGGGCCAGGCCGTCGTGGGCGCTCATGGCCAAGCGTTTGGCTTGGGGCTTGGTCAGGGTGGCGTTGGTGGCGACCACACCGATTGTGGTGTTGGTGCCGGGCAGGGGGCGGTTGCCGCGTTCGCCTTGCAGCAAGGCGCGTTGGGTGTCCAGCAGGCTGCGGCCATCGGCTGTGCGGGCTCCGGCCAGCACTTGGCCCGTGGCCGGGTCGATCACATCGCCCACCGCGTTGCAGGCGACCAAGGCGCCCACCACCCAGGGGCCCACGCGCACGCTGGCGTTGCCGATGCCGCCTTTCATGCAGCGGTCCAGGCCGAAGAGCTTGCCCACGCAGGCGCCTGCGCCTGCGCCCACATTGCCTGCTGCGGGCGTGGCGGTAGATGCGGCCTGACAGGCTTGGTAGCCGGCCTGCGCGTGAGGCCGGGCTTTGGGGTCGTCGCCGGGGCGCACCACAGGCAAGTCAAACAACACGGCCGCAGGCACGATGGGCACGCGGCCGTAGCCGGTTTCAAAGCCGATGCCCTGCTCATCCAGCCAGCGCACCACGCCTGTGGCCGCGTCAAGGCCAAAGGCGCTGCCGCCGCTGAGCAGCACGGCGTGCACTTTGTCCACCAGGTTGGCCGGGTCCAGCAAATCGGTTTCGCGGGTGCCAGGGGCTGCGCCGCGCACATCCACCGCGCCCACCGCGCCGTGGGGGGCCAGCACCACCGTGCAGCCGGTCAACCGTTCGCTGAGCGTGAAGTGACCGACCTGCAGCCCGGGGACATCCACAACAGAGCCCACCATGGCGCCTTGGCCGCTGTTTACAATCGTTTGCGATGCCATTGAAAACCCTGTTCATCTTTGCTCACAGATCCCAAGGATAGCGCGTGCCCCTGTTTGTATTGAGACGGCTGCTGAGCTTTGTGTTGACCCTGCTGGCCACGTCGGTGGTGGTGTTTGCTGTGCTGGAGTTACTGCCCGGCAATGCCGCACAGGTGATATTGGGCGAAACGGCCACGCCCGAGTCGATCGCGGCGATGGAAGACAAGCTGGGCCTCAACCAGCCTGCGGCCACCCGCTACCTGAGCTGGATGGGCGGCATGCTGCAGGGGCAGACGGGCTTGAGCATCTCTTACGACACCCCCACGGCGCAACTGATGGCCGAGCGCATGCAGGTGACGCTGCCGCTGGCCGTGATGGCCATGGGTCTCACGGTGGCGTTGGCCTTGGCGCTGGGCATTTATGCCGCTTCGCAGCAAAACAAGGTGGGCGATGTGCGTGTGCGCCGTGCCCTGTCGCACGCTATCGATAAAAAAGCCTTCATCGACGGCGTGTTTGAAGGCCTGGCCAAACCCATTGGCAGCCACATGGCCCCCACCGATGCCGGTTATGTTGACCTGACGGGTGCGTACGCCTACGACCCCGAGAAAGCCAAAGCCCTGCTCAAGGAAGCCGGTGTGCAAACCCCATTGAACGTGACCTTGACCCTGCCTCCACCGCCGTATGCCCGCAAGGGTGGCGAAATTTTGGCCGCCCAACTGGCCAAGGTGGGCATCATCGCCAAAATTGAAAACGTCGAATGGGCGCAGTGGCTGGGCGGCACCTTCAAGGGCAACTTTGACCTGACGGTGATCAACCATGTCGAGCCCCTTGACTACATGGCTTACGCTAATCCGCAGTATTACTGGGGTTACGACAGCAAGGCCTTCCGCGATCTGGCCGCCAATCACGCCGCTACCACGGGCGCCAAAGAACGCACGCAACTGTTTGGCGACATGCAGCGCATGATCACCAAGGATGCGGTCAACGTGTTTTTGTTCAACGCCACCAACACGGCGGTGTACCGAAAAGGCCTCAAAGGCCTGTGGTCCAGCTCGCCTGTATTTGCCAACGACATGTCGGCCGTGTCTTGGCAATAAAACAAAAACAGCCCGAAAGTGCCCTGAAAAGCTTGCTATAATTCCGTGTACGATGCGGCTGTAGCTCAGTTGGATAGAGTACTTGGCTACGAACCAAGGGGTCGTGGGTTCAATTCCTGCCAGCCGCACCAAAAATTAGAAAGCCCACAACGAAAGTTGTGGGCTTTTTCTTTTGTGCGCCCAGCATGGGCGCACACCTGCGGGTGCAAGTCCCGCTGCTGGCTGGGTCAAAGCGAGCTTGATTGTTGCCCAACCGCGTCAGGGCGACCGAGCTTGGAATGTAAGCGCTGAACCTCAATCCGAGCCGTTCGACGAGAACCGCTTTAAATGTGATGCCAAGCAGGTCGGGTGGGCATTCAGCCACCAAGCGCTTTTTAAAATAAGTCAATTAAAGCAATTATTATTAAATTACAAGGCGTTCAATTCTTGTTTTGGGGGATTTCACTTTGCGGTTTGATCCCCGATGGCAATGCCATAGCGTGAAGTCATAAATAGTTTGTATCAATCACAAGCGTAACCAAGGTGAATGGGTTCGGCATTGAGCGCACCCCTGGATGCTGCAAAAGTGTTGGCCGCTCATCCGCCAAGCGCTGCTGCCAGTGAACGACTGGCCCAATCCGGTTTCCAGCAACGGCCTGAGTCACAGGGTTGATTTAAGCCAACCATCGCCACAGCATGCCCTCATCATGAAATGGCCGGGAATCAAATTTTTCTGTCAAGCACTGCAAGAGCCCATTTCACCTCAAAAGAATGCAGCGGACCACAGCTTGCGCGCAATTTTGTGGCTCGGCAATCACTTGAATTTGTGACTTTTGGTTGTGAGGAACGGGTGAATTGTGTTGAAATATTAAAATCATCAAAGAATGCAATTCTGACAAGCCATTGCATTTGCCCTGTACTGAATCTCGGAGCCTTTTTATGAGCAATCCTAATGTCGTGCGTGCCACTGTTTCTGGCAACGTTGTGAGCCTCATTTTCAGTGAAGATGTTGTTCTTATGGCTGCTGATGGCCTCAATGGCTGGAGCTTGTTCATTAATCCAAGCTTGGACTCATCTTCGAGCTGGGCCCGTTTGTCGATACCTTCGACATCTTTGAGCCTGGACACCGACAAGCGGACGCTGACCCTCATCAGCCCGGAGACGCTGAACGAAGCCGATACGATCCTCGTTCGCTACGACCCCCCGGGCAGTGGGGTTTTGAAATCGGTGACTGGTGGCAGCAGTTTCCAACGGGGTGAAATCTGGATTGCCGGAACGGGTAACGACACGCTCAACATGGACGACTACGGCAGTTGGTTGCCGGTAAGCGTTTTTGGCAGTTCGGGAGATGACTTGCTGATTGGCAGCGGTGCAGCCGACCGCCTCATCGATGGCGTGGGTGCAGATACCTTGCAAGGGGGGCTGGGTGCCGATCAGATCGTGCTGGTCGAAGACGGCTCGGCGGCGCTGCCGTTTAGCCGCGACATCGTGGTGATGCTCGCTGGTGACAGCTATGGCTCGTTCACCATTGGGCAAAGCAATACGGCCGATGTCATTCAGGGTTTTGACATCATGTCCATCAACCCTGAGAGCCACGATGTCTTGGATTTGACGCACGTGCAGATTGCTGCTGACGGCGTCGACTTGATTGGCAATCGCAGCGCGCAGAGCCTGATTGATCACCATGAGGTGGCGGACGGCATGTTCACCTTTTTCGACAAGGCAAACAAACCCATTTTGGTGAACCAAGCCAATTCCACCCAGGTTGCGACCTACCTGCAATCGATGAAGGGCACTGGCGCCTTTTTGTTTGACAACGATGGCAACGGTTCTACAGATTCAACCATGTTGTTTCAGACCCTCAACGTTGAAGCTAAGTCAACTGCAGTTGTTCTGAAAGGGGTTCTGGCCAAAGGTATTGCGCCAACAGCTGGCGCTGATATCGTCCAAATTCAAGACCAGCAGCCGCTCGATCCGCTGGCGATTCATCTGGACAGCAGCAGCGGCGGCACGGTCTTGTCGGTGAACTTTTCAGAGCCGGTTTTTGCCAGCGGTTCGGTGGCATTGACGCTGATGAAAAACGGTACCGAGGTGCTGGCCATCACAGCGTTTGAGGGCAGCGGAACAACCCAATTGCGGGCAGTCTCCTCGACTGTTTTGAGCTCTACCGACTACGTGGTGGTCAATTACCAGCCCACACAGACTGACGGATCTGACGCCATTCGGGACGCCAGCGGTAACCGCTTACCTGCTCTGCCGGGGGCCATTGCCTTTGGCACCGAGCTGGCCAACACCATCGCTCTGACCTCGGGCGTTCAAGCGGTCGAGGCTGGCGGAGGCAATGACAGCGTCACAGGCAGCACGGCCAGCGAATGGATCAGCGGCGGCTCTGGTGACGATACGCTGGTGGGTGCCGATGGTGATGACGGCATCGAGGGCGGCGCAGGTAACGACACCATTGAAGGTGGCGCGGGTGCAGACTATCTTTCAGGTGACGCCGGCGAGGATCGGTTTCGTTACTTCAACGCCACGCACTTGAACCAAGATGTCATTGAAGGCGCCAATGGGGCCAGCGATTTAGTGTCAGCGCGAGACCGGATGCAGTTGTTTGGAGGCACAACTACCGGTGATATCGTTTACGACCTGAAAAATGCCGCCCAGATACGTGAGATTGACCGCATCGATTTGGCTGATCGGCTAAATACCGGCTCGACAGGAATTGTTGGGGTTGTTCTGACCTCAGATATGGCCGCGACAGCCGACTATGACCGCAATGGCACGACCGGTGACGTGGGCATAGTGGGCTATAAATCAAGTGATTCCACCAAAGCTGCAACACAGTCTTTTAAGGTCGATGGCAGTGCCCTGCTCGCGGGTCAGTCTTTGGTTGTTCAGGGACAAGATGGCTCAGGTTCCAGCGGAAATTCCGCTTTTGGCGGTATGCAGGGCAACGATTTAATCATCGGTGGCGCTGGTTGGGACAACATCAACGCTGGCGCGGGAGATGACACGCTGGTTGGCGGAACAGGCAGCAACATACTGGCTGGCGGCAGTGGCAATGATCTGGTGGTGCTGTCGGGGGCGCGCACCGATTGGACCTTCACGGCTGACATGGCAGACAGCGTAAATGGCGGTGTCTGGGCTGAGTACTGGCAGGGCCGACCTGCTGTGACTGCAACCGGGTCAAATGTCGCTGGTGGTGTTGCTGGAAATGACTCTGTCAGTGGGTCCGTAGGTGGAGCAACAAGCACCAACGCTGGCTCTGCAAATCTGACAAGCCCTTCAGGCGCAGTTGCCGCCCCTGTCCTTATTAGCCGTGACTACTTGACTGGCATTGAAAAAATCCGATTCGGCACTCTTGCAGAAGGCCCTGAGTTTGACCTTTCAACGCTGGTCACGCAATCACCAGGCACCGCCATCACCTACTCAGACTCCATCAATGGCGGCTATGGAACCCCTAATGCAGACATTTTGCGCGGATCTGCAAACAACGACAACTTGCGTGGACAAGATGGCAGTGACCTTTTAGTGGGTGCCGACGGCAACGACTGGTTAGAAGGCGGCAAAGGAGACGACAGCCTTGACGGTGGTGCCGGACGAGATGTCGCAGCTTATGAGGATTCCCCCACACCCGTCACCATCGATCTGCAGAACGGCTTTGCCCGTGGCGGACTGGGCAACGACGTGCTGGTTTCGGTTGAAGCGGCACATGGCTCTGCCCACGGTGACACGATTGTCATGCGCAACCCCGATGCGGGCTCAACAAGTGGTGGGTATGTTTTTGGCCGCGCTGGCAACGACCACATCACCGGCGGAACGGGTGATGACAACGTGACGCCTGGCAGCGGCAAGGACACCATCATGGGGGGGCCGGGTCACGACACTGTGAATTACAAAGACGACGGCTATAACTTTTATGGTGATAAATCGAAGACGACCACCGGCGTGGTCGTCAACCTGGCCGAAGGCTGGGCCATCGACAACTGGGGTGACCGAGACACTTTAAGCAGTATCTCCATTGTTCAGGGCTCGGACTATGGCGACTTGCTCATTGGCGGTGCAGTGGAAAACGGCGTCAAGACCAAGGCAACTTACGATGGCTATGAGTCTTTCCGCGGTAACGGTGGCGACGACACCATTGACGGCGGCGCAGGGTTTGATCGCGCCGATTACAACAACAGTCCGGTGGCCGTCACCGTCAACTTGGGCGGTGCCTTTGATGGCCGCGCCAGTGACGGTTTTGGCGGACGTGACGTGCTCCGAAACATTGAAGAAGTGAGAGGCTCGGGTTACAACGACACGCTAACAGGCAGTGACAACGCTTCTTTTGAATCATTTTATGGCGACAAGGGCAACGACCTTTTGGATGGGCGCGGAGGATGGGACCGAGCCAACTATCAGTTCTCATCTACTGGCGTGGTGGTCAATCTGTCGGAAAACACTGCAAGCAGAGATGGCGTCCTTATTTCTGGCACCGGTACATCAGCAGTCTATGGCGTAGATACGTTGTACAACATTGAGGAGGTTCGGGGCTCTGAATTCGCAGACATTTTGACTGGCGATGCGTTGGCCAATACCTTGGAGGGTCGAGGTGGTGACGATAGCTTGATGGGCGGTGATGGTGCGGATAAGTTGTATGGCGGCTCTGGCAACGACACGCTTGATGGCGGCATTCAAGCCATCAGGCCTGATACGGCCAATGCCAACAACGATTACGACTGGGCCATTTACGATTCCGAAAGCTCTCCAGTGTTGGTTAAGCTGGGTTCGGATGGCACGGCTGGCACAGCTCAAGGGTTGACCATCGGTGTCGACACGCTCATCAACATTGAGCGTGTGCTGGGTACCAAATTTGGCGACATGATTTCCGGCAGTGATCGCGCAATCAATGAAGTCTTGCGCGGCAATGGCGGTGACGACACCTTGAGCGGAGGCACAGGCACTGGCACAGACTTGGGCCTTAATCTGGTCGATTATTGGGCGGCGCCCGGCTCGGTCACAGTCGACCTTTTGCAAGGTCGCGCATGGGGCGCTGACGGCAATGACGTGCTATTCGGATTCACGGGCATCCTTGGCAGTCAATTCGATGACCAATTGACAGGCAACGCCAACAACAATTACTTTGAAGGCTTTGGTGGCAATGACACTATCGATGGTGGTGCGGGCAACGACCGTGCCGGCTATTCAGCGGAACTGTCCAGTGTTCGCATCGATTTGACCGAAGGCAAGGCCTACACCAGCAGCGGCGTAGACACGCTGATTGCTATTGAAAGCATGCGCGGTTCCGAGTTCGGCGACGAGTTGCGCGGTAACGATGGCCATAACGATTTCCAAGGCAGAGCAGGCGACGACACAGTGTTTGCTGGTGCTGGCAACGACACGGTGCACGGCGGCAAGGGCAACGACGCAATTGACGGCGGCGATGGCACAGACACGGCGCGATTTACAGGCGCCCGTGCTGACTACTTGATCAGCTTCAACAGCATCACGAAAAGCTACACGGTGACCGACAACACCGAACTGCGCGATGGCGTTGACACGCTGACAGGTTTTGAAAAAATGATCTTCGGCGAAGTCGAATTCAACATCAACGCTCAAGGGGGCGTGGTGCCAGCGGGTGATGAATTTCATCAGATTGACCCGGCTGGCACTTACTTGGCTGCCAGCACCGACACGGGGGCCAAAGCGGCCACCACCTTGACATTGAGCTCTTTGGGCATGGTGGCCGGCGAGGTCATCTCGCTGACCCGATCGGGCGCTTATCAATTCGGCAGCAACAGCACCGACGTGACCTCCAACATGGTGGCAGTATTTCTAGACGCGCAAGGCGCTCGAGTTGCGCCTGAGGTCTATGCACGCACCACCACTCAAGCGCAAAGCATTGGCGATGTGACTGATGTCACCCAGGATTTTGACGTTGCCGCGGGCGTCACGCGCGTGGTGGTGCCTGCTGGTGCGGTGTCCATTGCGTTCTCGGTGCGCGACAGCTTCTTTGGCGACAACACCGATCCCAACAACGACTTCGGCGTCGTCTTGAGTCAGTGGCGTAACACCACAGTCGTCGATGGTTTGGACAATCTTTTTGGCACCACGGGCAACGACAGTTTGTTTGGCGGCTTGGGTGCTGATCTGCTGGTTGGCGGTGCTGGCAATGACACCCTGGACGGTGGTGTGTTGGTGGACCACATTCGCAATTCGGACGGAACCACAATCAGCTACGCTTCGTCCACCAGTGGCATCGAGCTCAATTTGACTGGCATTACCGGTGACGGAAGCGTCGGTCAGGGGACGGTCTCTGATGGTCTGGGCGGTACCGACACGGTGCGAAATGCGCAGTTCTTTGTGGGCTCGGCTTTCAACGATTCGATGCTGGGCAGTGGAGCTGGCTTGCTTGAGATGTTTGAAGGTGGCGCTGGCGACGATACGATCGACGGCGGAAAAATCACTGGCACCTACATCGCTTCAGACAACAACCGAGCCTCTTACCAGTCGGCACCTGCGGCTGTCACGGTCGACTTAGGCACTGGCACTGCCACGGGTGGTGCGGGCAACGACACATTGCGCAACATCAACATGGTGCGCGGTTCGGACCATGCCGACACACTCACCGGCAGCAACACCACTTTATTGACTGAGCAATTTGAAGGCCGCAAAGGCAATGACACCATTGATGGCCTGGGCGGTAAGGACATTGCCCGATACGACGGCGCCACCAGCGCCGTGGATGTCAATCTTCAAACGGGTATCGCAAGCGATGGTTATGGCAGTACCGATACCCTGCGCAACATTGAAGCTGTGTTTGGCTCGGCTTACAACGACAAGATCGTTGGGGGCAATGCGGCCAATGGGTCCGCCGTGACGGATGGCTTCGAGTTCTTCCAGGGCAACGCGGGCGATGACACCATTGACGGCGGTACAGGCTGGGATCGCGCCGATTACAGCTTGAGCTACGAAGGGGTGACAGTCAAACTTGGCGGAATTAAGGCTGGCTCTGCACAGGATGGCATGGGCGGCACGGACGTTCTGATCAACATTGAAGCCTCACGGGGTTCAGCTTTCAACGACATCTTTTTTGCCAGTGACCGTAAAACCTTCGTGACCGATGGCTATATAGAGTCCTTCGAAGGCCTTGAAGGCGACGACACGATGGATGGCAGCGCAGGCGCTGTCACGCGTGTTGAGTTCGGCAGTAGTCCTATGGGCGTGAATGTCGACTTGTCAACTGGATCGGCCACAGACGGCTTTGGTGGTTTTGATGTGCTCATCGGTGTTGATGCAGTTCGTGGTTCCAATTTTGCCGACCTCTTGATTGGTGATTCAGGGAACAACAACCTGGACGGGCAAGCCGGGTCAGACACTCTGACGGGCGGACGCGGCAACGACACTTTGTCAGGCTTGACGGGTGACGACACCTATACCCACGTCGACGGCGAAGATGGCTTCGATGTCATAACCGATTCGGGTCGTGACAACTTGTCCGGCAGCTACGGCAGCGGCGACAAGCTGGTCTTTGAATCGCGCAACAACATTGGTCAAGTGAGTGTGAGCAGCTCTTCGCCCACAGACCTGGTGTTGCAAACCATGAAGGCCGATGGCACGGTGCTCAGCCAGGTTGTGGTCAGAAATCAATACGCAGTGGACAGTAGTACCGGTGCCGTGAACCCTGGACGTGGCGCTATCGAATCGCTGTTGGTGCGCAGCCAAGACGGTAGCCAGAGCCAATTCAGCATGACCTTTGGATCTGTTGGCGACACGACGGATGATCTGATTGCAGGTACCACGAAGGCCGACAGCTTGTCCGGTGCAGCTGGCAACGATTTGCTTTTTGGTGCATCTGGCAACGACACACTTGACGGTGGTGCTGGAGATGACGCGCTGCAGGGCGGCAAAGGCAACGATTCTTTGCTGGGTGGCGAAGGCGACGATGAACTAGAAGGTGCTCAGGGAGATGACACCTTGCGCGGCGGCGCCGGCACCGATGTTGCAAGTTTTATCGGTAAGCAAAGCGGCTTTACCTTTAGCCGCGACAAAACCGACGGCAGCATGTTGGTGTTTGACAAACAAGACAACAGCACGGACCGTCTGTACGACATCGAGAAGCTGCAGTTTGACGACTCGGCACTTGATCTTCAGGTGACCTTTGATAAGGCCAACAGCGCCCAAGTCAACGCACAAAACCAGATTCGCGGCACTTTCACCGACGATGTGATCAACGCCGCAGCGTTGGGGGAAGCGGCTAGCGCAACCACCACCCGTGACAACATTCAGGCGGGTGCCGGCGACGACAGCATCCTGGCTGGCGCAGGCGACGACTGGATCCTTGACGGCGAGGGCAGCGACACCGTCGATGGCGGCGAGGGCAACGACAACATTCACTACAACGGCAGCTCGACCGATTACGTCATTGGCAACCGCGCCGACGGCGCGGTCACGGTCAAGAGCCTGATCGACGGCTCGACGGATGTGTACACCCAGGTCGAGTCCCTTTACTTCAACGGTGACAAGCGCGGCATGAGCCTGGTCGTTAATTTCAACGCAACGACCGATACCAATGAGTGGGCACAAAACTGGACCCATGG